>Ga0335085_10002416_pt1 | contig 34983 bp, 27 predicted proteins | sample Lox_Sample_45_FD_206712 | JGI IMG/M metagenome (GOLD analysis project Ga0335085, IMG submission 206712) | Soil microbial communities from Loxahatchee National Wildlife Refuge, Florida, United States - Lox_Sample_4.5 | ecosystem: Environmental > Terrestrial > Soil > Wetlands | place: USA... | reverse complement strand
TTCTGGTGCCGCGCAGCGAGAGACGGAGCCTGCTGGCCTGCACGTTTGTGCACGCCAAGTTCGATCATCGCGCTCCCGCGGATCGGGCCCTCCTGCGCTGCTTCCTCGGCGGGCCGGACGGTGCCGAGATCCTGAACGCCGATGACGCCGAGATCGTACTCAAGGTGCGCGAGGAGCTGCGGTCGATTCTCGACATCGGCGATCAGCCGCTATCTTCGCGGGTCTACCGCTGGCCGCGCTCGATGGCCCAATATACAGTGGGCCACGCCGACCGGCTGCGCGCCATCGAGGCGCGTCTCGCCGCCCATCCCGGATTGTATCTGGCCGGGAACGCCTACGGGGGCATCGGGATTCCCGACGTCATTCGCAGCGGAGCCATCGCGGCCCGCGCTGCCTGCGCCGGCCTTGCCGTCGAACCGGCGGTGTCCCAGCCGCTCGGTAAGGAAGCAGGCGCCTAGCCTCGTCAGGTCGAAGCATGTCAAGATCCAAGGGATCATCGCAAGGCACAACCGAGTCGGGAGGCCCCCCCTGGCACGACTCGCGGTTCCTGAGAGCCTGCCGGCGCGAGCCGGTGGACGTCACCCCCGTGTGGCTGATGCGCCAGGCCGGACGCTACATGAAGGATTATCGCGAGCTGCGCGCCCGTGTCCCGTTCCTCGACCTGTGCAAGAATCCGGATCTCGTGGCCGAGGTGACGGTGAACGCGGCCGAGCGCCTGGGGGTGGACGCCGCGATTCTCTTTGCCGACCTGTTGCTGATCGTCGAGCCGCTGGGCTTCGAGCTCGATTATGAGAAGGGCGAGGGCCCAAGGGTGCGGCCCGCGCTCCGTTCCGGGGCCGATGTGGACCGGTTACGAGAGGTGGAACCCGGCGCGCTCGCCTACGTCTTCGAGGGCATACGCCGCACGCGCGCCTCGCTCCGGCCGGATCTGCCCTTGCTCGGTTTCGCCGCCGCCCCGTTCACGCTGGCGTCCTACCTGATCGAGGGCGGAGGCTCGCGCAACTACGCCCGGACCAAAACTTTCATGTACTCCGATCCCGGCGCCTGGCGGGCGTTGATGGAGCGCCTCGCGCGCAACCTCGCGGCTTACGTCCGCAGCCAGATCGCGGCCGGCGTGCAAGCGGTGCAGATCTTCGACACTTGGGTGGGCTGCCTTGGACCCGCCGATTATCGGGAGTCTGTGTTGCCGTGGAGCCGGGCTCTCTTCGCCGCTCTGCCCACCGATTTTCCGTTGATTCACTTCGGAACCGGCACCGGCACCCTGCTGGAGCTGATGCGCGAGGCCGGCGGCACCGTTATGGGACTTGACTACCACGTGGAGCTGGACGCCGCCTGGCAGCGCGTCGGCTACGACGTCGGCGTGCAAGGCAACCTCGATCCCAGCGTCCTGCTGGCGAGCCGTGAGGCCATTCGTCCGCGGGTCGAACGCATCCTGCGCCAGGCGACGGGCCGCCCCGGCCACATCTTCAACCTCGGCCACGGTATTCTGCCGGATACGCCGTACGAGAATGTGGTCTCCATGATCGGGGACGTGCGTGAGCTCAGTGCCGTGCAGGAACGATGAACGATGAATGACGAATGATGACCCTTGTTCATCATTCATTATTCATTATTCATCGTCAGCAGCGCCCCCTCCAGCACCTCTAATCCCTCTTCGAACTGCTCGTCGCTGATCACCAGCGGCACCAGCAGCCGGATCACGTTGTTGTAAGAGCCTGTGGGGAGGACGATAAGCCCGTGCTCGCAGCAGTAGCGGACCACGGCTTGCGTCTCGTCGGCAGCGGGCTCGCGCGTCTCCCGCGAGCGAACCAGCTCCAGGGCGCGCATGGCGCCGAGGCCACGGACGTCACCGATCAGCGGGCAACGCTCCTGCCACGCGCGGGCCCGCTCAGTGAAGCGATTCCCGAGGCGCTCGGCGCGCTCGATCAGATTCTGCCCGCCGGCGCCCTCGAACTCATCGAGCACGGCCAGCGCCGCCGCACAGGCCAGCGGATTGCCCCCGAAGGTGCCGCCCACCGATCCCACGCCCGGCGCGTCCATGATCTCGGCGCGGCCCGTGACCGTCGCGATCGGCAGTCCGCCGCCCAGCGACTTGGCCAGGACCATCAGATCGGGCTCGATACCGTAACGCTCAGAGGCAAAGAGCGCGCCGGTGCGGCCGAAGCCGGTCTGGATCTCGTCGGCGATGAAGACAATGCCGCGCGGCCGGCAGATCTCCGCCAGGACGCGGAAAAACTCGGGCGGCGGCGTCACGAATCCGCCCTCGCCAAGCACCGGCTCCACAATCACGGCCGCCACCGACTCAGCCGCCACCACGCGCCGGAAGGTGTCTTCCAGGTGATGAGCGCAGAAGATTCCGCAAGACGGATAGCGAAGCGAGTAGGAGCAGCGGTAGCAGTAGGCGTAGGGAATGCGGTAGACCTCGCTGGGGAAGGGTCCGAAGCCGGCCTTATAAGGATGCGTCTTGCTGGTGAGCGCCATCGTCAGCAGGGTGCGGCCGTGAAAAGCGTCTTCGAAGCAGACCACCGCCTGGCGGCCGGTGTAAGCGCGCGCGAACTTGATGGCGTTCTCCACGGCCTCGGCCCCGCTGTTGACCAGGAAGGTCTTCTTGGCGAAATTCCCGGGCGTGAGCCGGTTCAGCCGCTCCGCCAGGCGGACGTAACCCTCGTAGGGCGTCACGCTGAAGCAGAGGTGGAGGGCGCGATCGAGCTGCGCCCGGATCGCGGCCAGCACGCCCGGCGCGCGATGACCCACGTTGAGGCAGCCGATGCCTCCCGCAAAATCGAGGAAGCGGTTGCCGTCCACGTCTTCGAGCACGGCGCCTTCGGCCGCGGCCGCGAAGATCGGGTGGACGCTCGAGAGGCCGCGCGGCAGCGCCGCCAGGCGGCGCTCCGTGAGTTCGCGGGAGCGCGGACCGGGAAGATCAGTCTTTAGTCGAATGGTTGGCATTGGCCAGGAGATTGAGGAGTGGCGATCAAAGCCTGAGGGGTCGCCACCAGCTTCCGGGCTGCCTCTGGTTTGTCCAAGGCAATGTACTCCGCAATCGTGTCCAAGTCTTGAATCGACGGGTCGGCCCAGACTATTTCAGCCATCGCTTCAGCCGGCGCTTGGCCTGGAGTTGGGTCGAGGTCCGGCCTTTCTGGGATTGCCCTCTCGCCGCGCGCGATGCCTTCGAGCAGCCGCAGCCGGTTCTGCAGGGCCTCGAAAGTGACCACCAGATAAGCCGCTGGGAGTCGATACATAACCTGTTCCCTTGTCACTCGTCACCTGTCTCTCGTCTCTTGCTACTCGTTACGGCAGCACTTGAAAATTCACGTTGCTGGTCAGTGTGTCGCTCGGGGTTAGAACCTGGACCGGGCCGGTGGTGGCGCCGCCAGGATCATCGCTCGTACACCTCACGCCGGTGTGCGATACGCGTAGTGCTGACCAGCTTCGCCGAGTCGTCGATGATGTACACCACCCGCCAGTCACCCACTCGAACGCGCCACTGATCTTTGTAGCCCTTGAGCTTTTTTCATCCAGGGGGTCGTGGGGTATGGCCAAAAGACTCGATCTTCTTGACGATGCGGGCCAGGATGCTATCCGGCAACGCTTCGAGTTCCTTCCGTGCGGCCGGTTTTAGCTCGACGGAATAGTCATTCACGAATGCGTCCGCTCTTTATGAGCTCCGCTTTAATCTTCTCAAACGGTATCCCTTTGTCCTTGCGACGTGATTCGGAAACGAGGCCGTCCCAAAACTCTTCCAGTTTCGCGCCGTGTCTTTTCAGATCGATCTGAACGGCCACGCGGCGGCCTTTCTCGTCGATTACGAATTGGATGCCGGTCATGAGGATGTTCTCCTTCGGTCCTGTGGCAACTACACTCACTCTAACCGCGTCAGCATAGCCCGTCAAACGCCTGCCTCAATTCGTGCTAGCCAGCCGCCTACTTGTGACTCGTCTGTTGTCGCTTGTCACCTGTCACTCGTCACTCCGTTCACGGCAGCACCTGAAAACTGACGTTGCTGGTCAGCGTGCCGCGCGGGGTCACCACTTGGACCGGGCCTGTGGTGGCACCGGTTGGGACGGTGGTCGAAATGTAAGTGCCGGACTTGGAGGCTGTGAAGTTCGCGGTGGTGCCGTTGAAGGTTACGTTGGTTGCTCCGATCAGATTCGTTCCCAGGATCGTGACAGAGTCCCGCGCGGCTCCAAATGTAGGCAGCGTTTTGACGAATTGGCCAAGACCGACGGCTATATTGAACACGGTGCCTTTCCCGCCGGAACCCCCGTTCGAGGTCGTCCCGTAAAAGCTCCCGTCTGTAGCTTGAGTGAGTGAGGAGAGAGGCAACTCACCGTGGGTAGAGTCGAAGCTGTGAAGTGTCTTCAGGTTCCCGGTCGGCGTCATCTCGAAAACGGTCCCGTAGTAGACATTGGCCCCACCCTGGTACGTTGTCCCATAGAAGTTCCCGTCCGTGCCCTGCAGCAGCCCCGCAGAAGGATACGCGCCGTCAGTGGAGTTGAAACTGTGCAATGTGGTTAAAGTGCCATTCGGTGTGATCTTGAATACGGTCCCAACATCGTTCGTTCCGCCGTACTCGGTCGTTCCGTAGAGGTCACCTTCCTTCGCCTGAACTAGCCCGCCCAAAGGTTCTGAACCGTCGTTGCCACTAAAGTTGTAAAGGGTCGTCAGGACGCCCGCAGGCGTGATGCTGAAGATCGTGCCTCCATCGTTTGCTCCTCCCCCGGCGGTCGTCCCATACAGCTTGCCGTTACTGGCCAAAACGAGACCAGCTAAAGGATCGAACCCATCTGTTCTCTCGAAAGTATGAAGGGTTATGAGCGTGCCAGACGGCGCAATCTTGAAGACCGTGCCGCAACCTCCCGCACAGGAGATGCTTCCTCCACCGCCCGCCGTGGTTCCGTAGAGGTCTCCGTCGCTGGTCTCGACGAGCCAGCCCGTGGGCTGGGCTCCATCGGCCGAATCGAAGCTGTGGAGCGTGGTCAACTGGGCTTGTGCTGCGATTCTGAAGACCGTGCCGTACCCGTTGGCGCCGCCACCCTGGGACATCCCATAGAAAGCGCCACCTCGGATCTGAATTAATCCCTGGGGACCTTGGCCGTCCGTGTAGTCAAAGCTCAACAACAGCCTTAGGACGGCTGCTCCGGTCATGCTGAAGAGTGTCCCCTGACCTGTCGCTCCACCTGAGTTGGTTGTCCCGTACAGATTGCCGTCAATGGCCTCGACCAGCCCATACGCGGGATAGTTTCCATCAGTCCCACTGAAGTTTACCAGCGTTGTGAAAGTCTGCGCGGGCGAGGCGATCGGTGCCACCAGCATCATCACGCTCGCAGCAAGCATGACGGCGGCCCATCCGCGATCTCCTTGTGCCTTCCTCATCTTCCCTCCTTGATCGGTGGCCGGTTCTTAGGTTGTCGGTCGCGCAAGCCCGCGACGCGGGCGAAAGATCGTAGCCCATGGCGTGAGCCATGGGTCAAGAGCCAGAGCGAGTACCAGGTGTAATATCGGGGCAGAGCCCCGGAGGGGCGTAAGAAATGGCTCACACTTACGCGAATCTACTCACCCACATTATCTTCAGCACCAAGAACCGAGAACCTCTGATCACTGGGGCCATTCGTGATGATCTTCTGGCCTACATCGGCGGTATCGTTCGTGAACTACGCGGAACTTTGCGCGCGGCAGGCGCACGGCCCGACCATGTCCACCTTCTGTGCTCGCTACCACCCACCGTGGCCATCTCCGAAGCCTTGCGAGTCGTGAAGACCAATTCGTCGCTCTGGCTGCATCGTGATCGAGGCCTGAGAGGTTTCGACTGGCAAACCGGATACGGCGCCTTCAGCGTGAGCCACTCGCAGATGGCCGTCGTGGTGCGATACCTTTTCGAGCAGGAGAAGCATCATCGAAAGCTCACCTTTCAGGAAGAATTTGTTGCCTTCCTCAAAAGGAACGGTATCGCTTACGATGAACGCCACAACTGGTCCTGACTCTTACGCCCCTCCGGGGCTGCGCGACATCCTGGATTCATCCTGACCCCACGGCTCACGCCGTGGGCTACGATCTTTCGCCCGCGTCGCGGGCTTTGCACCGGTCCTGTTCCCTTGTCTCTCGTCTCTTGCTACTCGTTACGGCAGCACTTTAAAATTCACGTTGCTGGTCAGCGTGCCGCTTGGGGTCACAACCTGGACCGGTCCGGTGGTCGCGCCGGCCGGTACACTGGTTGTGATCTCGGTGTCCGACACGACCGTGAACGTCGCCGCGCTGCCGTTGAAAGTAACCTTGCTGGCGCCGGTCAGATTGTTGCCGAGGATGGCGACGGACTTACCGGCTGCGCCCGCGGTTGGCAAGGCGCTCACGAATGGGCCGAGGCCAGCGTTCAGGCTGAACACGGTGCCATAGCTTTCGACGGCGCCGCCGATGGCGGTTGTGCCGTAGAAGAGGCCGTTTGTGGCCTGAAGGAGGCCAGCCTTGGGGGTTGCTCCGTCGCTGCCGTGGAAAAGGTGCAGCGTCATTTCCTTGCCCTGTGGAGTGATTTCGAAGATGGTGCCGCAGCCCGTCAAAAAGAAGCCGGGGTTGCAAGTCGTGCTGGTTCCACCAAATTCGGTTGTCCCATAGAGATTCCCATCTGTTGCCTGAACGAGTCCGGCAGCTGGCAACTGACCGTCGGTGCCAATTCCAAAATTGTGCAGGATCGTCAACCTACCACCAGGAGTGACTCTAAAGACGGTGCCACAGCCGAAGCCCACGCCGTCGGAAGAGCAGTCGTAAAGGACGTCGCCGCCTTCGCTCGTGGTTCCATACAGATTGCCGTCTTTCCCTTGGACTAAGCCAGCATGAGGGTAGAAACCGTCCGTCGGCGGGCCGGTGAAGGTATGCAGGGTGGTGAACACGCCTTGAGCGCTAAGTGCAAAGACACTGCCGCAGTCCGGATAGCAGAAACTGAAGCCAGCCGTCCCGAATTCGGTTGTGCCGTATAGGTCGCCATTCGTGGCCTGAATCACCGCAGAAGGTGCGACATAGCCCCCCTGGGGATTGAAGCTATACAGCGTGGTCAGCGTTCCGCTCGGCGTGATCTTGAACACCGTCCCGCAACCAGCATCGACTCCGCAGGCCGTGCTCGTCCCGCCTCCGTAAGTCGTTCCGTAGAGGTTGCCATCAACACTTTGAATTAACCCTGCCGTCGGCAATGATCCGTATGTACACGCCGCTTAACACTCGAAGCTGTAGAGAGTTGTGAGGCTGCCTTCCGGCGTGATTCTGAAAACCGTGCCACACCCGGACGCGGTTACAAAACCGCAGTACGTTCCGGCGCCACCCAGGTAAGTCGTGCCGTAGAAGTTCCCGTCGTCGCCAAGAACGAGCCCGTTAGGGTTTTCGCCCTCAGTCAGGTCAAAGCTGTGCAATGTAGTCAGCACGCCAGCCGGCGTGACCTTGAAAACAGTCCCGCATCCTTGGCTGCACGCGGTGCTGCTCCCGCCGTAGTAAGTCGTTCCGTAGAGATTACCGTCCGTACCTTGAACGAGAGCCGATGTAGGCCCATTGCCGTTCGCGCCAGTGAATTTCACCAGCGTCTTGAAGGTCTGTGCCGGCGCGGCAACCGCCGCCAGCATCGTATAGCCTACAAGCATCGCCGTTACGCCTGACCTGGCTAACCTCAACCTCATTCTCGATCCCTCCTTCTCGTTCCGCTCACCTGAAGCAGACGGCTCACCTGCGCGACCGGTAAGGCCCTATGAAGCATACCGCCGGGTCAGCGCCCGTCAAGTTCGAGGCTGTGCAATACAAGGGCTGGTAAGGCCGGAGCTGCCGAGGGGCAGGTAGCCACGACGAGTGGTTTGCCTCGTCGTGGGCCTCTCGTGAACCCAGGCCCGATCGGAATAAACGGCGGCCATTTGCCTACCGTTCTGCGGAACGGAAAGCCCACGGCGAGAAGGGCGCTCGCCGTGGCTACCCGTAATGCCGGCCGGCTGCCTACCGGCGACCGTGATCATCGGCCGCTTCGCTTCGGCGGGCAAGGGACGCACCATCCTGGTAATCCCATTTACTCGTGAGTACAATCATGGCGCTAAAAGTAAGGCGAACGAGCCCTCGACTGGTGGGACGCGCAGACCTTCCCGGACCCTTGGGTGTGTCTCTTTGATTTCACGTGACCGGCGAATTGAAGCCAAAAATCCTAAATGTGTGCAGTCTATGCACACTTTCGATTACGGATGCGCCGTGTAGTGCCTCTTGTAAGTCCTTTAGAACGGCAGGGCCGTCGGCAGCCTTGATCCCCGCGCCTGACCACCACTTGGCCGTCAATACCAGCCAATCGGGGCCTCGTTCAGATTGACGTGGACCTGCTTGGTTTCGAGGTACTCTTCGATGCCCCAAGGCCCGAGCTCGCGGCCGAAGCCCGACTGCTTGTAGCCGCCCCAAGGCGCTTCGACGTAGGTGGGCTGCATGTGGTTGACCCACACGATGCCGGCCCGCAGAGCCCGTACCACTCTGAAAGCACGGTAGATATCGCGCGACCAGACGGCGGCGGCGAGGCCGTAAGGGGTGTCGTTGGCGATGCGAATGGCGTCGGCCTCATCCTCGAAGGGAATCACGGTGGCCACCGGCCCGAAGATCTCTTCGCGGGCGATACGGGCGCTGTTCGAGGCGTCGTAAAATATTGTGGGCTCAATGAAGTAGCCGCGACCGAGGCCGGACGGGCGTCCGCCGCCCAGCGCCACCTTGGCCTCGCTCTTGCCCACTTCCTGGTAGGCGCAGACGCGCTCGAACTGCTCCTTGCTCACCAGCGGACCCATCTTGGTCTCCCGTTCGAGCGGCGGCCCCAGCTTGATTCTGCGGGCTTTAGCGGTCATGGCCTCGACGAACTTGGGGTAGATGGGGCGCTCCACGAGGATACGGCTGCCCGCCGAGCAGACCTCACCCTGATTGATGAAGACGCCGAAGAGGGCGCCATCGACCGCCGCCTCAAAGTCGGAGTCGGCGAAGAAGATGTTGGGGCTCTTGCCACCCAGCTCCAGAGTTACCCGCTTGACCGTATCCGCCGCTGCCTTCAGCACTTGTTTGCCGACGGCAGCGCTGCCGGTGAAGGCGATCTTCTGCACGTCGGGATGCTCCACCAGCGGCGCTCCGGCCGTCTCGCCAAAGCCAGTGACGATGTTGACCACGCCCGGCGGCAGGCCCACGTCGGCGAACCAGGCGGCCATCTCCAGCGCGGTAAGTGGAGTCTGCTCAGCGGGTTTCAAGACGCAGGTGCAGCCCGCGGCAAGCGCCGGCGCGAGCTTCCAGGCGGCCATCAGCAAGGGGTAGTTCCAGGGGATGATCTGGCCGGCCACGCCTACCGGCTCCTTCAGGGTCAGGCTTAAGGCATTGTCGGGCACAGGGTTAACCGTTCCGGTGATCTTGGTGGCGAGGCCACCGTAGTACTCGAAGCAGGTGGCGACGTCATTGACGTCGAACTCCGCCTCGACGATGGGCTTGCCCGAGTTTTGGGACTCGAGCTCGGCCAGCATCGCAGCCTCCTTGCGGACCCGCTCCGCCAGCCGGAACAGGATCCGGCCGCGCTCCTGGGCCGTCGTGGCGGGCCAAGCGCCAGAATCGAAGGCAGATCGGGCTGCGGCCACGGCGCGATCGACGTCGGGGCGAGCAGCGTCCGGCGCCTCGGCGATCACCTCCTCGGTGGAGGGATCGTAGACCGGAAACCATGCGCCACTCGCAGCCTCGACCCATTCTCCGTTGATGTACATCCGGTAGCGCTTCATGAGGGCTCCTCCGCTTGCCGAGCCGTCACCACGGCCGGTTCTGTAATCAACGACTTACGCCGTCCGTAGACGTAGAAAAAGAACACCGCAAGACCAATGAAGCCTGCCGTGCCTCCGATCATCCAGGCTTCGTATTTGCCGACGGACGTGATCTGTTGGGCGGGCGAGAAAGCGAAGACCATGCCCAGCGCCGTCATCACCAGGCCGCTCGTACCCGCAAGAATCAAAATGGGTTTGCTGTAGTGTCCCTCACCCACCGCTTTCCGGTCTCTCCTCTCCACCGGGGAGAGGGACGCAGCGTGTCTCTCCAAGATACCGATCTTGAGCACCGCCCCGAACATATAGAGAAAGGGCACGAGTTGAAGCACCACGGCCAGCGACAGCAGCCGCTGAAAAGTCTCCTGAACCCCGGAGCCGAGGAAGCTGATCAGCACCAGCGCCGTCGAGATCAGAAACTGTACGATAAGTGCTGCGTAGGGTGTGTGATAGCGGGGATGGACCTTGCCGAGCCAACTGGGCAGGCAGGAGTCGAGGCCGGCCACGAAGGGAATGCGGGCCGATCCCGCCACCCAGGCCGAGCCGATGCCGGCGATCGACAGGCTCAGCATCAGGGCGAAGGGGGTCAGAAGCCAGCCGATGCCGACCTGCTGCGCCAAGTGCTGAACGGCCTGGATGGTTCCCTCCAAGACATTGATATCGTGGCGGTTGACGGCTATCAGCAGAGTGAGCGTGGCCAGCAGGTACAGGGAGCCCGAGATCAGGCCGCCCCAGGCGACCGCGCCCGGCAGGACGCGTCCCGGCTCCTTGATCTCATCGCCCATGACCGAGGCGAGCTCGAGTCCGACCAGCCCGAAGCAGATGACGCCAAAGGAGTTAAGCACGGAGCGGGCGTTCGCCGGAAAATGGAAGTCGGCCGCCGTCAGGGTCGTGCCGGAACGCAGCCAGACCACGATCCCCAGGCAGATCAAGGTCACGGCGGCGATAGACGTTCCAATGCTGCCGACGTTGTTGATCCACTTCCCGACGCCCAGGCCGACGATATTGAGTCCGACCAGCAAGGCCAGCAGAATCAGCGAGGTCACGACGGCGAAGGTCTTGTTGTCGGCGAGCGAGGCGTGGCTCGGCCCCAGCACAAACACCGAAACGCCCACGAAGTAGAGCATCACCGTGGGCACGTACATCATGTTGTTGGTCCAATAGCACCAGCCGGAGAGGAAGCCATGAAAGTCGCCGAAGACCTCTTTGGCCCACAGGTAGACTCCGCCCTCGCCCGGATAGCGGTGCGCAAGCTCAATCACAGCAATACCTTGCGGCCAGAAGAAGAACAGCAGGGAGGCGATCCAGAGCCAGACGGTCACCCCGCCGTTGGCGGCAATGCTGGGCACGACGTTGAGGTTGAAGACCGCAACTACAAAGAGCAGAACGAGATCCCGGCGGCCGAGGGCGCGGGCGAGGTGAGGCGTCGATTCCGTCTGTGCTCCAGGCATCAGCAATCGTCAATCTTCAGGCCGCCGTGGCCAATGCACGGTCCGTCGCGCAGGCTGTCGCGGGTCCGGAAAGGCCGACCCTTTGTTTTCTGTAACCTAACGGCTTTGTTCTGTAAATTTAGCCCCAAAAATGTTATTTTTATTGTGAACAATCATGATCAATTAATGTTCTATCTCAGTTAACAACGGAGCGTCTTTCGCCGACGAATCTCGGTCCCTGATCTGGGCTGCACCCCGGGCTGCAGAACTTGCCTTCGATCCACCTGGCAGCATCGCGCACCTTCACCGGCAAAGCATACCGGGCTTCTCAGGAAGGGTCAAATCAGACCGACCGCGCGCCCGCCTGATCTTACCGCGCCTTGGCCCGGGGAATCGGATTACGACTTGACTTGGCGGCCCCTCTCGACCAGCATGGCCTGAGCCTGGAGACGCAATTGTCATGACATCAAAGCAGCTTGCCTATCCCAGCCTGATCCTGGCGCTCGGCCTGGTGCTGGGCGCCTGGATTCTCGGCAGCAAGATCCGTGACATCCGCATGGCGGACCACTATGTATCGGTGCGCGGCCTGGCAGAACGCGCCGTCAAGTCGGATCTGGCTATCTGGCCGCTGCCCTTTCGTGAGGCCGGAAATGACCTGAAGGCCACCTTCGCCAAGAGTGAGGAGGACCGCCAGGCGGTGCTCGATTTCCTGTCGCAGCAAGGGATTCCCAATTCGGATATCACCGTCGGTCAACCGAGCGTCATCGACACCCAGGCAAACGAGTTCGGCAACAGCCATCCCCCGAATCGCTTCATCGTGCAGCAGCAGGTCTCCGTGCGCTCCACCAACGTGGATCAAGTCGCAGCGGCGGTGCAGAAGACAAGGGAACTGGTTGGCCGAGGGGTGGTGCTGGGTGCGGGGCAGAACTATGGTCCGGGAAGCGGCAGCGTCTCTTACGTGTTTACGGGATTGAACGCCATCAAGCCGGAGATGATCACCGAGGCCACGCGCAACGCCCGCGCTGCCGCCGAACGCTTCGCCGCCGATGCCGGCAGCAAGGTCGGCACCATCCGTCAGGCGTCGCAGGGACTCTTCACCATCACTTCCGCCGACAACACCTCCGCCCCCGCCGAAGGCGGCATGCCCGACCTGTCCGGGGGCAGCATGATGAAAAAGGTCCGGGTCGTGACGACGATTGACTACTATCTCGAGAAATGACTTAGCTGGCCCGATGCTCTGTGTCTTGATTGCCGTTTCACAACTGCGACTGCGCGCAGAGCCTTTCCAACGGATCGCTGAGCTGGAGGCTTTGCCTGAGGTATTTCCTCTCGTCTGGGCCAAGCTTAGCTGTGGCAAGCAATATGGCCGTCCTACACAATGGAGAAGCGGTTGAAACATAGCCCTTGAGCGCTAACACTTGAGGGCGAGCTCCCGACTTCGCAAGCGCCAGCGCGGCGAATCGCCTGATCGCATCTGAATTACTCTCGCGAAACACCCTGAGGATTTGCTCAGCGTGGTCCCATTCAGCCGAGTGCTGAAAGACGCTAAGCACCCACATCGAGTAGTACTCGGGAAGCTGCCGGCTACCTTTGCCTAGCAACGGATCAAGAAGCGCCTCAGCCACCGTCTCCCTGGTCTGTTTATCCAGGGCCTGAAATCCCTTAAAAAAACTCGCCACGGAGTGCGCCACCGGAAAAAGGCGGGGCAGGTGATCGAGCACTATAGGGATGAGCTCGGGCTTTTGGAGTGCGGAGAGTCGCCCGAGAATAAAAGAAACCTCATTGAAATCGACGTTATCACCTTCCGAGAGCGCTTCTTGAAGCATTTCAGATAGGTTGAGTGCATCAACCTCCGCCCTTTGTTCATCGCGCAGATGTTCATAAGCAACAACTTCGTAAGAGCTACCGAAAATGTTCAGAAGGGTCCGCCTTGCTGCCTCTTTCTCGCTGTGGCCCTTCAGGTGGCGGTCGTAGTACTCCCGGAGTGGCACGACCTTTGTTTTGGCGGCTTGGAGAGTAAGACCGTGATTGGTAAACAGTGTTTCGCCGAGTACCCGTATGCCGTATTCTGCGTCCTCGGGGGTGTCCGCGAAAATCGCGAAGTCGTCCACAAACCTAACGAAGTCAATCTCGTAGCTCATCAGAGTGCTGTCGACGTCGACGAGAACCGCCTCACCGAGTGGGCGAGATGCGACCGGGCCAACCGGGATGCCGTAGCTGGCTCCCGCGGAGAACCTCAGCAAGAGCTTCTCAAGCACTCGCACGCAGTCATGCTTCGCCGGTCCTGAGGCAGCCTCGAGAGCATTCACCAGCCTGTGCTGGTATATTCTCGGATAAAAGTCCGCGATATCGGCTGTACCCACAAAGCTCCGGTCAATCCACGATAACCTATCAGCTGACTGTTCGCGAAAGTCCTTGTACGATGGGCTCGGATTCCACAGCAAATGCGGCGGGGCACCCTCAGCCCGAAAGGAGAACACTCGGTTCTCTTCTGGCGGCAGCCGAGAAGCGGAGATGTAGTCGCGCAGCTCCAACACGAGCGACGTGTATATGATTAGGTCGAAAGGATGTAGTAGCGGCACGCGCCTAACGGACAGTCTAGATTTGGGGGCGAAAATCCACAACGGAGGATATCCGGTGTACGCGTCCAAATCGAGCTTTGCCAGGCGATCGCGGACGAGCGCCCAGTTGGCGTTGACGACCGCGAGCTCAGGCGACTCCGGAAAAAAGCTCCCCTGTCCGTGGTGGGCGAGCGCAGCAACAGCAAGATCGAGTTGGTCTGGCGTGAGGTTGTACGGCAATCACGTTTCCTTCAACAGGTCAGGATGGCGCAAAGCTCTGCTCGGTCTTGTGAGCAGGCTTGGCGGTCAGCCGCCGAGCAACAGTACGCTCGCGTGACCCACGAGGATCGCACAGCTACGCCGTGCGCCGGCCGACACAAAATGTGACCGTGGTGTTTCGTCACACTCGCCCATGTCGGGGCGAAACCGGTCCGGCAAGCCTAACCCTAGGGCAACCCGTGTTACACGGCTCTAAGCCGTTGTTACACGCTTTTGCGGGGCATTCTGGAAGCGGGTTCGACCCGGCTTTTCGACGCCGCGACCCCTTCTGGCCTCCGGAAGCTCCGAAACCCCCAAAATTGTGTGAAGCCACCTTTACTTCCACGGCGGGCTGAATTCCTCGAGTGGGGCCAGGGCCTTCCTCCAATCGAACATCCAGGATCCGCTGTAAGGCCAACACAAGGGATCTCCCACCAAACCCTTCCTGACAGGGTTATTGAAAATGTACCACGCCACGCTGTCGGGGTTGTCGCCTGGGCGAAGGACGTGATCCCAATAGCCTCTTTGCAATGGATGACGGAGGCCCAACCCCCGAAGTGGCGGCGTACTCGTTCCCTTCCACGTGCGCATGAATTCGCTCAGGTTTGATCGCGACTCTAAGCCCGCGGCTTCAAGATGAATGTGATCGGGCATCACGCAATAGGCATAAACATCGAAGGAACGCTTCGCACAGGCGGCGCGCAGCGTTCCCAAAAGGAGGTTGACCACGAGCTCGCCAGTGAAGATCGGCTGACGATCCTCGGCACACAGCGTTATGAAGTACCACCTCTGCCCAACGTATGCGCGGTGCGGCAGGCGGTTCCGTCGGCGCCGAAATCCCGCCATTGCCAAATGCCCCCACGTAGCGGCGGGTTTAGCCCGCCATTGTCGAACGTCCGCTTGGCGGCATAAAGCCGCCTCTACCCCGCGGCCACAGCGGCCCGCTCGTGCTGGGCGAGGGCCAAAGCCGGGGCGATCTCGGCGAAGGCCTCGAGGTGGCGGTCGATGTCAGCTTCGGTGTGAGCCACGGAGATCGTCCACTGCTCATCCCACCAGTGGCCCTGGCAGAGCACGCCGCGGTTCACCATCCCGAACCAGTAGTGCTTCCAGAGGTCGACGTCGATGGCCAGCCAGTCGCGATAGTTGCGCACCGGCTTGGGATAGAGCATCACCGCCCCGTTGGCGCCGCAACCGATGCAGTAGGCGTCGAGACCCTCTTTCTTCATGATGCGATTGTGGCCCTCCACCAGTCTCTGGTTGAGGCGATCGATGTGCTCGTAGGAGGCAGGGGTGAGCACTTCCCGGAACGTAGCGATGCCGGCCGCCATCACCACCGGGTTGGTGTTATAAGTTCCCGCGTGAAATACCTTATATTGCGCGATGACGTCCATGATTTCGCGCCGCGCGGCGTAAGCCGCCAAGGGAAAGCCGCCGCCGATCGACTTGGCCAGGCACACGATGTCGGGCTTGATGCCGAAGTATTGGCAGGCGCCTCCGCGCGCCAGCTTCGCGCCCGTCTTCACCTCGTCGAAAACCAGCAGGGCGCTGTAGCGGGAGCACAGCTCGCGCAGTCCCGCCAGGTACCCTTCTTCGGGCATGCAGATGCCGACGTTCATCATGATGGGCTCGACGATCACGGCTGCAATCTCATCGGGATGGCGAGCGAAGAGGCGCTCGGCGGCGGCCAGGTTATTGAAGGGCGCCACCAGCGTATCCGCCACCGTGGCGGCTGGAACGCCGGCGCTCGAAGCCACCGGCGTGGGGTTCTCAGGGTCGCCGAAGTGCGGCGGCTTGGGCTTGACGCTCACCATCACCGTGTCGTGCACGCCGTGGTAGCCGCCCTCGGCCTTCAGGATGCGATCGCGTCCGGTGTAGCCGCGCGCCAGGCGCAGAGCGTGCATGGTGGCTTCCGTGCCGCTCGATCCGAATCGCACCTGGTCGACGGGAAAGCGCGCCGTGATCTCTTCCGCCAGCTCGGCTTCGAGCTCGTGTGGCATGCCGAACATCGTCCCTTGGTGCAGCCTCTCCTCCACCGCCCGAATCACTGCCGGATGGCAGTGGCCGGCCATCAGGGCGCCGAAGCAGAGATTGAAGTCGAGGTACTCGTTGCCATCGAGGTCGTGGATGCGCCCGCCCAGGCCGTCGCGCACGAAGATCGGATAAGGCTCATAGATGCGGAAGTTCGAGCCCACGCCCAGCGGCAGGGTCCGCTCCGCCCGCGCGTGCGCCTCCCGGCAGCGGGGCGTACGCTTCTCGAAGGTCTCGATTTCCTTGCGCAAAGCGTCGTACACAGTGATCTCCTCGCCTACTCGGCCGTGGCCGACCTCACTTACTTCAACCGTTTCAGGACGTGGTTGTAATCTTCATGGCTTCCGATCCAAAACCACGAGAGGTCGTTTTCATGCCTAAGCGCGATGGCTCGATAGGACCTTCCGATATCGATCGTCCACACCCTTCCTTTGGCCTTGAACCCTAGGGAAGGATGATGGGGATCCTGCTTGAAAAGCTCGTACTTCTCGATGGCCAGATCCTGCACTTCGGCAGGCAGTTCTGCAAACAGCCTCCAGAAGGGCGCGGTGGTGAAAGACCGGAGGGCGCTCACGATCGCGGCTTGGGCTGGGCGGCGCGCCTCGCTCTGGCTTCAGCCAGAAACTCCTCCATCGGCTTCACCCGCCCTTCCCGGGCGTCAGCCTCGGCCTCTTCCAGCAGGGCTGTGCCGCGGCCACCGGACGAGAAGTCATGCTGGATCTGTCGATCCCACTCTTCCAGGTCCTGCCGGAGGAGCCAGGCGGCGAGGCGCGCCTTTTCATCCAAGGGAAGCTCCGAGATCGCTTCTTTGATCGCTTCCAGAGTCATGCCTTCAATGTACGCGAAGCGCCCACAGGGCGCAAACCGGAAGCCCCACAGGCCCCTCGCCGCCAGGAAGGGACCCCAGATTTTGAGCCTTGACTATCAGAAGATCAACTTCATCCCAAACTGAATCAGGCGCGGATCGCGGGCCTGGACCACGGTGCCGAACTGGCCGGAGTTAAAGTCCGCGCTGGCCACACCGCCGATCGGCGCCGGATTCACGAACTGGGCGTGATTGAAGAGATTGAAGAACTCGGCCCGGAACTGCAGGCGGGTCCTTTCAGTGATGGCGGTGTCCTTGAGGAAGGCCACGTCAAAATTGTTGAGACCCGGGCCGCAGCAGACGGTGCGCGGCGAGGTCCCGATCACGCCCACCGGGCCGGGATCGGCGAAGGAGTTGGGATCGAAGGCGAAGTGGCCCGGAGCCCGGGGGTCGAGACGGCGGAAGGGCGCCACCAGGTCCGGCTCCCCCGGGGTGAGAAAGTCGAAGCTGTTCTGGAGTTCGTTGTCGGCGGAGTCGGTGATCCGAATAGGGAAGCCGCTCTGAAAGGTGATGATGCCGGAAAAAGACCAGCCGTCCACGATCTTTCCCGCCGCGCCCGTGAGCTTGGGAACCGGCAACTCCCAGTCGTAGCTGAGCACGAAGCGCTGGCGGGCGTCGAACTGAGAGAGCGCGTAACTGTCCGCGAAGTCCAGCGGGTCGAGGATGTCCTCGAAGCTCGAGCCGTAGTCGAAGGACTTGCTCCAGGTGTAGGCGGCCTGGAACTGCAGCCCTTTGGAGAAACTTCGCTCCAGACTGACCTGGAGCGAGTTGTAGTTTGAGTTGCCGATGGTGTCCTGGGCGAAGATGCTGCCAAAGACCGGCACGCCGTCTGGCGGGCAGCCCACCCCGGTGGTGGGCTGGCAAAGTGGCGACGAATAGCGGCGCAGGCCGACCAGGGTGATCGGATTCGCATTGGGACCCGTCACCGTCGGAACCGATCCGTAAGGCAGGTGAAACGTGAATCCAGGCGGGACAGCCCCAGCCGGAACGATGAACTGGCTGTCCTCGCCGAAAGGTCCGCAGGTACCGTCGCCCAGCACGGTGTTGAGGTCCAGGCAGGTCTGCGCCTGGGAGTAGTTCAGATCATGGGTGACCAGGAGGCGGTGTCCCTGCGAGCCGACGTAGGCCACCTGGAGCATGTTCGTGGCGCCGATCTGGCGCTGCAAGGTCAGGTTGTACTGCTCCGAGTACTGCGAGCGCAAGTGGGGCAGGAACTGGCCGTAGAGCAGAATCGGCCGGAAGAGCGACCAGTCCTGAGCCTGGCCCGGCTGCGGGCTCAGGATCCCCTTGAACGGGTTGGGCGCCACGGTTCCGTCCTGCGCCTCGAAGGGCGTGTTGAAGAGCGTCGAGGAAAGCGACGTGCTGCCTCCGAAGGGCGGCTCGGCGCTGAACTGCTCCAGCACGAGTTGCTCGATGGGATTGTAAAAGAGGCCGAAGCCTGTCCGGATGCTTGTCCTGCCGGGTCCGCCGGTGAGCCTGGCCAGCCAGCCGGTGGTAGCGCCCGGGCTCCACGCCAGACCGATGCGCGGGGCATACGACCTGAAGTAGCTCTGCGTGAGTCCGGGAGGGATACCGTAGTCGCCGGGCACCACCAATCCCAGCGGAAAGACCGACTGCGCCGCGGTCCCAGGCGCGCAAGGGGTGGGCGCGTTGCCGAAGCCCAGCGCCGACGCGCTGTCCGCCGAAAGCTGACACGGATAGGTGGTGGTCGCCTGCCCCGGACGGAACGTCTGAATGCGATGAAATTTGTCCGCCAGCGGGGTATTGAGCTCCCAGCGCAATCCGTAGTTCAGGGTGACATTCGGCCGGACCTTCCAACTGTCCTGCGCGTACAGGTAGAGCGACGAACTACGCACCGCCTCGAGCTGCGCCGAGCCCTGGCTGTAAGTGTCGGGGAGGCCCAACAGGTAGTTGGGGAACAGATTGCCGTTGCCGTCGGCATCGAGCAAACCGGGGTCGTTGGAGCCGCCGCCGGAGAACTCAAAGTCCCCGTTGACGTTGAAATACAGAAGCTGATTGAACTGCTGCCGGCGCACGTCGGTCCCGAATTTCAGCGTGTGCTTACCCACCACCTTGCTGAGGTTGTCAGACCATTGAAAGGTGTTCCCGTACTGCGGCAACTGGCCTTCGTAGTTGTTGCCGATCACGAACCCGCCGTCAACCGTGATGAAGGGCACGCCTTCAAAGCCGGCGCCGAGCCCCGGGGTGATGCCGAGCGACGGATTGCTGGGATCCGAAAAGCACTGGTCGGCCGGAACCGTGGCGCAGGAGTCCTGCACCAGATTGGTGCGCACCGGCTGATTCAACTGCCCCTGGCCTTGGCGCGAGTAGGTGGAGCGGAATTCGTTCACCATGGTGGGGTTGATCAGCCAGGTGTGGGTCAGATTCACCTGCTGGGCGCGGGTGGCAAAGTTCGCGCCGAAGCCGGGAACGCTGGCGCCGGCGGCCTGAAAGAAGGAGAAGGGCTCAACCTGAAAGTTGTCGTTGAAGTAGTAGTAGGCCGCCAATTGCTGCGTGTCGGTGATCTTGCGATCGATCTTGACGCTGAACTGGTCCTGCCGGAGGTCGGACGCCGGCGCCGATTGATACTGGTTGGCGCCGATGGTGGGCGTGGGCACGAATTGATTCATCAGGTCCAGCGCGGTCTGGTCAAAGCAGGGCGTGGGAATCTTGGTGTTGGGAAAGAGGGTGGAGTATGGCGTGCCCGCGGTAATGGTCTGCGGACCGCCTGCGGCCGCCACGGCGGCGTCGCAGCCCGGCCGGGCGTTCAGAATGGAGGCCACGTTGTCGTCCGTCAAGGTGCCCGTGAAACTCCCGAAGTCCGAGAAGTCGCCGGCGCGCTCGGGCAGGCTCGGTACGGTGACGACGTCGGACGATATCCCCTGACGGATGCGCCGTCCCTCGTAGGATCCGAAGAAGAAGGTCTTGTCCTTCTGGATCGGACCGCCCAGCGTGCCGCCGAACTGGTTCTGCTGGAAATTGGGCGTCACGCTATCGAAGAAACCGCGCGCGTTGAGCGCCTTGTTGCGAAAGAACTCGTAAGCGTCGCCGTGAAAGTGGTTGGCGCCCGACTTGGTGACCACGTCGACGATGGAGCCGGAATTGCGCCCGAACTCCGCGTCAAAGGTGTTGGTGAGAACGCGGAACTCCTCGATGGTGTCGGGCGAAGGCTGGATCGAGGGCAGATTGGCGAACTGATCGTTGGCGTCGCCGCCGTTCACCATGAAGTTGTTGGACCGTCCCCGGCCGCCATTGACCGACACCGATCCCGTCTGGTCGCTGCCGTAGAAGAGCTCCGTTCCGACCTGCGACATCACGCCCGGCTGGAGTTGCAGCAATTGATAGGTGTCGCGGGCGTTCAGGGGAAGATCCACCACCGAGCGGGCGTTCATGACCGCGCCGAGCTGGGTGCTGGTGGTTTCCACCAGCGGCGCCTCTGCCGTGGCGGTCACGACCTGGGTGGTGGTTCCAATCTCGAGCTGGGCATCGGCCACGATCACGTGGCCCAGGGTGACCTTGATGCGGTTCGCCTCGTAAACCTTGAAGCCCGTCGCCTCCACCCGCAGGGTGTAACTGCCCACCTGCACGGACGGAAACACGTAGTTTCCGGTGGCATCGGTGCTGGTCGAGCGGCTCACCTGCGTCTCTTCCAGCATCGCCGTGACCTGAGCGCCCGGGACAAAGGCTCCGCTTTGATCCGTCACCACGCCGCGCAGAGTTCCGGTGGTTTGAGCCCAAGCCACGCCTCCCCAGCCGAGCGCGCCCGCCAGGCACACGAACCTCGCCAGCCGTCTGATGCTCATCGGGACCTCCCTCCCTGTCACCGGCTTCACCAGTAGTCAGCTTGCGACCCGAATAGTCCCGCAAGCCTAGAGTAAGGCTGACGGCTTGTCAAGAAGAACCACTGAATCGGCCGCATAAGGAGAACCGTGGCAGCGGCGTGCCGGCAGGCACGTGGAGGACAAGGTCCACCGCGTCGCGACAGTGGAAGGTGGTGATCGCCGACGGCGGAGGGGGCTGACCGCAGCTCACCTGCGGGCGGATCGCAATCGAGGCGCGAGTCTCGATTCTAGATCTTAAACAGCGAGTCGAACTTCTTCCTGGCGTCTTCCCCAGCGCCCGACGGGCGCGCGCCGGCACGTCCCCCAGCCAGGGGCGCGAAGTAGTCGCAGTAATTGGACGCTTGCTTGTCGCGGACCCATTCGGCCTGCGTCTCGGCGCATTGATTGTGCTTGCCAGGATCGTAGTGGCGGCAGTTACGGCAGGAATGGAGGTCGGAGTCGCACTGCGGGCAGGCGTCGCGATTGCCCACCCGCGTTCCGGAAGCGATCTCAACGGCACGGCCGCACTTCCAGCATTGCATGGGTTGGCCTTCGCGTCGAAGGACTCGAGGCCGGCAGCTTCAGGCGGGCTGCCGGCCCCGGTCAAGTTCTACTGGGCTCTCACTTCGTCGTCGTCGAAGTCCGCGGGGACGCCGCCTGCCGCAGCGGCGGGCAGAGCCGCTTCGGCAGCTTCGCCGATCTCCACCTCGACCTCGGGCGCCGGCGGCTCGACTTCGGTGAGCAGCCGGAAGTTGCGATAGACCTCGAGGCCCGTGCCGGCCGGAATCAGCCGGCCCATGATGACGTTCTCCTTGAGGCCGCGCAGGTGGTCCACCATGCCCCGGATGGAGGCTTCGGTGAGCACGCGTGTGGTCTCCTGGAAGGACGCCGCCGAGATGAAGGAGTCGGTGGAGAGCGACGCCTTGGTGATGCCGAGCAGCAGCGGCCGGCCGGTAGCCGGCTTGCCGTCCCCCTTGACGACGCGCTCGTTCTCCTCGCGGAAGCGGAACTTGTCGACCTGTTCGTCGAGCAGGAATTCGGTGTCGCCCACCTCTTCCACTCTCACCCAGCGCATCATCTGACGGGAGATCACCTCGATGTGTTTGTCGTTGATGTTGACGCCCTGCAGGCGGTAGACCTCCTGAATCTCGTCCACCAGGTACTTCTGCAGTTCCTTTTCGCCGAGGACAGCCAGGATGTCGTGGGGATTGCGCGGCCCGTCCATCAGGGGCTCGCCGGCGCGCACCCGCTCGCCCTCCTGCACCGAGACGTGAACGCCGCGCGGAAGCAGGTACTCCTTGGGCTCGCCCTTGTCGGGCACCACCACGATCTTGCGCTGGCCCTTGGAAACTTCACCGTACTTCACGGTGCCGTCGATCTCGGTGATGACCGCGGTTTCGTGCGGACGGCGAGCTTCGAAGAGCTCGACCACGCGCGGCAGACCGCCGGTGATGTCCTTGGTCTTGGTGGTTTCGCGCGGGATCTTGGCCAGCACGTCGCCCGGGCGCACCTCATCGCCATCCTGCACCATGAGGTGAGCGCGGGAGGGCATCAGGTATTTCTTGCTGCCCTTCTTTTCGTCGCTGCGAATCGTCAGTTGCGGCTGCATCTTCTCATCCGGCGAATCGGTGACCACCAGACGGGACAGACCGGTGACCTCGTCCACTTCCTCGCGCAGGGTGACGCCCTGCTCGAGGTCCTTGAAGCCCACCGTGCCGCCGACTTCGGTCAGGATGGAGAAGGTGTAAGGATCCCATTCCACGATGACGTCGCCGACCTTCACCGGAGAGCCATCCTGGGCGCGGACCCGCGCGCCGTAAACCACGGTGTAGCGCTCGCGTTCGCGGCCCTTGTCGTCCACCACCGCCACCGCGCCGTTGCGGTTCATGACCACGAAGTTGCCCTCGCGGTTCTTGACCGTCTGCAGGCTGAGGTACTTCAGGAATCCGTGGTTGCGGGCTTCCAGCGCCGACTGCTCGCTCACGCGGCTGGCCGTTCCGCCGATGTGGAAGGTCCGCATGGTGAGCTGCGTGCCCGGTTCGCCGATCGACTGGGCGGCGATCACGCCCACCGCCTCGCCGATCTCCACCATCCGGCCGGTGGCCAGGTTGCGGCCGTAGCAACGGATGCAGACGCCGCGCCGCGACTCGCAGGTGAGCACGGAGCGGATCTTCACCCGCTCGATACCGGCCGCCTGGATGGCCGCGGCCAGGTCTTCGTCGATCTCCTGGTTCACGTCGACAATCAGGTTGCCTTCGTAATCCTTGATGGGTTCGAGGGAGACGCGGCCCACGATGCGGTCGCGCAGGGGCTCGACCACCTCGCCGGCCTCGACGATGGGTTCGACGTAGATGCCGTCGAGGGTCCCGCAGTCGAACTCGGAGATGATCACGTCCTGGGCCACGTCCACCAGGCGCCGCGTCAGGTAGCCGGAGTCCGCGGTCTTCAGGGCGGTGTCGGCCAGGCCTTTGCGCGCGCCGTGGGTGGAGATGAAGTATTGCAACACGTTCAGCCCTTCGCGGAAGTTGGCCGTGATCGGGGTCTCGATAATTTCGCCCGAAGGCTTGGCCATCAGTCCGCGCATGCCGGAAAGCTGCCGGATCTGCTGCTTGGAACCGCGGGCGCCCGAATCCGCCATCACGTAGATCGGATTGAGCAAGCCCGACTTGTCCTCCGCCTCCATGGCCTGGAACATTTCGTCGGCCACGCGGTCGGTGACGTTCGACCAGATGGCGATCACCTTGTTGTAGCGCTCGCCGTGGGTGATGGCGCCGTCCTGGTACTGCTTTTCGACCTCGATCACTTCGTGCTCGGCGTCCTTCACCAGGTTGTACTTGCTGGAAGGCACCACCAGATCGTCAACGCCGATCGAGATGCCGGCCTTGGTGGCGTAAAGGAAGCCCAGCGCCTTGATCTCGTCCAGCAGCTTGACGGTGGTCTCGAGGCCGAAGCGGAGGTAGCAGTAATTGCAAAGGATTCCCAGGCCCTTCTTGCGCAGCAAGCCGTTGACGAAGGGCATTTCCTTGGGCAGGTGGTCGTTGAAGATCACCCGTCCCACCGTGGTCTCCAGGAACTGGCTCTGGAGGGTGATGGGCTCGGTATGAAGGATGTCCTGGTCGTCATAGGCGGTGGCCAGATCGATGGCCCGCCCCGTGTAACGGAGACGGATGGGGGTCTGGGTCTCCACCTCGCCGGCGTCGAGCGCCAGCAGCACGTCATCGACGTTGGCGAAGGAACGCCCCTCGCCCCGGGAGCCCTTCTTGGACTTGGTGAGGTAATAGACCCCGAGCACGACGTCCTGAGTCGGCACGGCCAGCGGCTGGCCGTTGGCCGGCGACAGAATGTTGTTCGAGGCCAGCATCAGCACGGCCGCCTCAATCTGAGCTTCGGGCGACAGCGGGATATGGACGGCCATCTGGTCGCCGTCAAAGTCGGCGTTGAAGGCCGTGCAGACCAGGGGATGGATCTTGATGGCCTTGCCTTCCACCAGAACGGGTTCGAAGGCCTGAATACCGAGCCGGTGAAGGGTCGGGGCGCGGTTCAGAAGCACGGGATGGTCCTTGATGACCTCTTCCAGGATGTCCCAAACCATGGGTTCCTGGCGCTCCACCATCTCCTTAGCAGCCTTGATGGTGGTGCAGAGGCCGGACTGTTCGAGCCGGTGATAGATGAAGGGCTTGAACAGCTCCAGGGCCATCTTCTTGGGCAGGCCGCACTGGTGAAGCCTGAGCTCCGGGCCCACCACGATCACCGAGCGGCCCGAGTAGTCCACGCGCTTGCCCAGCAGGTTCTGGCGGAAACGGCCCTGCTTGCCCTTGAGCGTGTCGGAGAGCGATTTCAGCGGGCGGTTGTTGGTGCCGCGCAAGACCCGGCCGCGCCGGCCGTTGTCAAACAGGGCGTCCACCGCCTCCTGGAGCATCCGCTTCTCGTTGCGCACGATGACGTCGGGGGCGTGGAGCTCCATCAGCTTCTTGAGGCGGTTATTGCGGTTGATCACCCGCCGGTAGAGATCGTTCAGATCCGAAGTGGCAAAGCGTCCGCCGTCCAGAGGCACGAGCGGCCGCAGCTCCGGCGGAATCACCGGAATGACATCGAGGATCATCCACTCCGGGCGGTTGCCCGACTTGCGGAAAGCCTCGATCACTTTGAGACGCTTGGCGTGCTTCACCCGCTTCTGCTGCGAGGGGTCGGACCGCATCTTCTCGCGCAACTCTTCGGCCAGGGCGGCTACGTCGACGCGCTTCAGGAGCTCCTTGATGGCCTCCGCCCCCATGCCGGCCCGGAACTTGCCCTGATATTGCTGGCGCAGTTCGCGATAGCGCTCGTCGGTCAACAGTTCGCGTTCCTTGACGGGCGCTTCGCCGGGGTCCACCACCACGTACTTTTCGAAGTAGAGCACTTGCTCGAGTTCGCGCAGAGAGATGTCGAGCAGGTGGCCGATGCGGCTGGGCAGTCCCTTGAAGAACCAGACGTGCGAGCAGGGCGAGGCCAGCTCAATGTGTCCGAGCCGCTCGCGCCGCACCTTGGAAAGCGTCACCTCGACGCCGCACTTGTCGCAGATGACCCCGCGGTGCTTCATCCGCTTGTACTTGCCGCACAAGCACTCCCAGTCTGTTACCGGACCAAAAATGCGCGCGCAGAATAGCCCGTCGCGCTCCGGCTTGAAGGTACGGTAATTGATGGTCTCCGGTTTGGTGACTTCGCCGTGCGACCACGAACGGATCTTCTCCGGGGAGGCGAGACTGATCCGAATACTGTCGAACTCTCCGATGAGGCTGACACGGTCATAAGGGCTGCTGCGGAACAAGGTTTCCCTCCTTGAGGAGTCTAAGAACTTGGTCTTGCTTTCGGGCACAGGCTCCCGATGTTGCTCGAAAGTCCTCCCGGCGCTTACCCAGCGGGTTTTCGCCCGGGATCTTCATATCCAACTCACAGTAAAAGGCTTATGCGCTAGACGATCAACCTCCACGACTTTGGCACGAGGCGCGAGGTTCGTTCTGGGTTCGTTTGGGTTCGTTTGGGTTCGTTTCCAAGTCAGCCCCGAACGCCTTGTTGATTATAAATGGCTTACCGCGCAAGCATCTCCGACTTCTTGGGTTCGTTTGGGTTCGTTTTGGGTTCGTTTTTGCCTCGTTTTGTTGATTCTAATGGACTTCTTAGGTTCGTTTTTGAAAAATTCGACCCGGGGGAGGGGGTCTGCCGGGTTCGCCAAGCTGTCCGGGCGCTCTGCCGCCCACATCCCTGACCCGGGCGTAAGAAAACGAGACTGTCAAGGGTTCCAGGCACCGAACTTGTCTTCCTGTGGAACATGACCCGGTCCTCCCAAGGCCGGAGCCACATCAACCCGAACAGGGTACGAGCTACTCGGTCGCCCCCGCCACCGGCACCAGCGCTTCCTTGGGCTTCCGCAGCAGCTCGACGTCGAGGCAAAGGCTCTGGAGCTCGCGCACCAGCACGTTGAACGATTCGGGGACTCCCGGCTCGATCGCGGCTTCGCCCTTGACGATAGCCTCGTAGATCTTGGCGCGGCCGTAAACGTCGTCGGACTTGGCCGTCAGGAGTTCCTGCAGAATGTAAGCCGCTCCGTAAGCCTCCAGCGCCCAGACTTCCATCTCTCCGAAGCGCTGGCCGCCGAACTGGGCCTTGCCGCCCAGCGGCTGCTGGGTAATCAACGAATAGGGCCCGATGGAGCGGGCGTGAATCTTGTCGTCCACCAGGTGCGAGAGCTTCAGCATGTAGATGTAACCGACGGTGACCTGCTGCTCAAACTGATCGCCGGTCATGCCGTCGTGCAAGACGATCTTGCCGGAAGTGGGCAGCCCGGCCTCCGACAGGTACTGCTTGATCTCCTTTTCGGTGGCGCCATCGAAGACCGGGGTAGCGAAGGGAATACCCTCGCGATAGGCCTGAGCCAGCTCCAGGACCTCTTCGTCGCTCATGGAGGCCAGCTTCTCGCCGAGCCCATTTCGCATGATGCCCTTGAGTTCCTTGCGCATCAGTTCGGCCCGGTTTTCGGCGGACATCAAACCGGTGAGCTTCTCGCCCAGCTCGTGAGCCGCCCAGCCCAGGTGCGTCTCCAGAATCTGGCCGACATTCATGCGGGAGGGAACGCCCAGCGGGTTCAACACCACTTCCACCGGGGTGCCGTCGGGAAGGTAAGGCATGTCCTCTTCCGGCAGGATGCGGGCGATCACGCCCTTGTTCCCGTGCCGCCCGGCCATCTTGTCGCCCACCGACAGCTTGCGCTTCATGGCGATGTAGGTCTTCACCAGCTTGATGACGCCCGGCGGCAGCTCATCGCCCTTTTTCAGTTTCTGGATCTTGTCCTCGGTGATCTTGCGCAGGATATCGATCTGGCGCGAGGTCATCTCCTCGATTTCGTCGATGCGCTCAAACAGGGTGGGATCTTTCTTGCCGATGCGCAGACGCTTGAGGTTGCGCAGCGACATGCGCGGGTCAGCCAGGACCTCTCGGGTAATCTCCGTCCCCTTCATGAAGAGGCGCTTGTTGGTCTTCTCGTCGTGAAGATCGGCCAGCAGCTCCTCGCCTTCCAGCAGCGCCAGCAGGCGCTTCAGCCGCTCGTCGTTGAGGATGCGGATCTCGTCGTTGAGGTTCTTCTCCAGGCGGTCCACCTCGCCCGCCTCGATCGACTTGGCGCGCTCGTCCTTCTCCGCTCCCTTGCGGGAGAAGATCTTGACGTCCACCACGATCCCTTCAATGCCCGGAGGGCAGGTGAGGGAGGCGTCGCGCACGTCGCCCGCCTTCTCGCCGAAGATAGCCCGCAGGAGCTTCTCTTCGGGCGTCAGCTGCGTCTCGCCCTTGGGCGTGACCTTGCCCACCAGCACGTCACCCGGCTTGACGTAGGCTCCGATACGGATCACGCCGCTTTCATCCAGGTCCCTAAGCAGGTTTTCGCTCAGGTTCGGAATATCGCGGGTAATCTCCTCGGGGCCCAGCTTGGTATCGCGGGCCTCGATCTCGAACTCCTCGATGTGAATCGAGGTGTAGGAATCTTCGCGGACCAGCTTTTCGCTCACCAGGATGGCGTCTTCAAAGTTGTAGCCGCGCCAGGGCATGAAGGCCACCAGGACGTTGCGTCCCAGCGCCAGCTCGCCGCGGTCGGTGCAGGGGCCGTCGGCCAGGACGTCGCCGGCCCGCACCCGCTGCCCCTTGTGAACCACCGGCTTCTGGTTGATGCAGGTGTTCTGGTTGGAGCGCCGGAACTTGATGAGCTGATAGATGTCCGCGCCCACCTCGCGGGACAAGTGCCCGCTCTGCCCGTCGCCCTCGATCCGCACGATGATACGCTCGCTGTCGACGCTGTCGACCACGCCCGGGCGCCGCGCCACCACCACCGCTCCGGAGTCGCGGGCGGTGACTTCTTCCATGCCCGTGCCCACCAAGGGCGCCTGAGCCCGCAGCAACGGCACCGACTGCCGCTGCATGTTCGAACCCATCAGGGCGCGGTTGGCGTCGTCGTTCTCGAGGAACGGGATCAGGGAAGCCGCCACGCTGACGAGCTGCTTGGGGCTGACGTCGATGTAGTCCACCTCTTCGCGCCGCACCAGAACGAAGTTGCCCGCCTGGCGCGCGTTCACCAGTTCGTTGATAAGGTGGCCTTTTTCGTCCACCGCCACGTTTGCCTGGGCGATGATGTGCCGGTCCTCTTCCCAGGCCGAAAGGTAGAAAGAGTAGGGCTCGTACTCCACCAGCTTCTTGCGGCGCTCGCGCAGGTCCTCGTTCTCCTTGCGGACCTGGTTGAGCTCGACGTGCTCGCCAAGCCGCCAGGGGCCGTCCACGCCGTGTGTGATCGTGACGTAGTCCAGGGCCACGCCGTTCCGCACCTTGCGGTAGGGGCTCTCGATAAAGCCGTACTCGTTGATGCGGGCGTAGCAGGAAAGCGACGAAATCAGCCCGATGTTCGGACCTTCGGGGGTCTCGATGGGGCAGATGCGTCCGTAGTGGGTGGGGTGCACGTCGCGGACCTCAAACCCCGCCCGCTCGCGCGACAACCCTCCCGGACCCAGGGCCGAAAGCCGCCGCTTGTGGGTGATCTCCGAAAGCGGGTTGGTCTGATCCATGAACTGCGAGAGCTGGGAGGAGCCGAAGAACTCGCGGATGGCGGCCATCACCGGCTTGGCGTTGATGAGGTCGTGCGGCATGGCCGTCGACATCTCTTGATACACCGACATCTTTTCCTTGATGGCGCGTTCCATCCGCACCAGGCCGATGCGGAACTGGTTCTCCAGCAGCTCGCCCACGGCGCGCACGCGGCGGTTGCCGAGGTGGTCGATGTCGTCGGCAATGTAGTTGCCGCCCGGATTCTTGCGCAGCTTCAGGACGTAGCGGATGCTGGCCAGAAAGTCCTCGGGGTCGAGGGTGCGCTTGTCGAGCGGCAACTGGACCACGCCGCTCTCGGAGTGGTCCGTGGCCATGGTTCCTTCGCAACCCCGCACCACGTCGCTGCAGACGTTGCCTTCGCGGCGGCCAACGAAGATCTTCTCCTGGTCGACCACCACGTAGAAGTTCTCCTTGGGCAGGTTGCTGGCGTTCTCCAGCTCAAAGGAGTTGGCCTTGTCGGCCATGCGCGTCTTCAAGCGCGCATAGTAACCGAGCTTGATGTTGAACTTCAGGCGGCCCACGCGGGAGAAGTCGTACTTGCGCGGGTCGAAGAACATCCCGTTGAAGAGCGCCGTGGCCGTATCCAGGGTCGGGGGATCGCCGGGCCGCATCTTCTTGTAAAGCTCGATGAGCGCTTCCTGGGGCGTGCGCAGGGTGTCCTTCTTCAAGGTCTGGCTGATGACGTTGCCCACATCATCCCGCTCCGGGAAGAAGATGTGGATCTCGGGCACCTTCGCTTCCTGGATGGCGCTCAGCGCCTCCGGGGTCAGCTCGCTGCTGGTGTCGAGCAACACCTCGCCGGTGGTAGTATCGACGACGTCGGCGGCCGCGAACGCCCCCTCCAGATCGTGGGCGGTGATCTCCACCTGAGTGACGTGGGCCTTCTCAATATCCCGCAGCAGGGATGGGGTCACCTTCCGGCCCGCATGCACGATCACTTCGTGGGTCCGGGGGTGCTCGACGCTCTTGGAGAGCTTGAGACCCACCAAGCCCTCGGAGACATCCAGGAAGAGCTTGCGCTCCTGGAGCGAGACCCGGTCGACCTGATAGAAGGCCTTGATGATCTCGGAGTCGTGCTTGAGCCCGAGCGCGCGCAGGAAGATGGTGGCCAGGAACTTGCGCTTGCGATCGATACGCACGTACAGCAGGTTCTTGGTGTCGTACTCGAACTCCACCCACGAGCCCCGGTAGGGGATGATCTTGCCGAGAAAATAGGTCTTCTGGGCGTTGCTCTCGAAGAAGACGCCCGGCGAGCGGTGCAGCTGGCTGACGATGACACGCTCGGTGCCGTTGATGATGAAGGTGCCGTGCTCGGTCATCAGCGGGATCTCGCCGAAGTAAACCTCCTGCTCCTTGATGTCGCGGATGGTCTTCTGGCCGGTGTCAGCGTCCTTGTCGTAGAGGGTGAGGCGGATAGTGACCTTTAGCGGAGCCGCGAAAGTCATGCCGCGTTCCTGGCACTCGCTGACGTCGTACTTCAGCTGCAAGGCGACCGGGTCGCCGCACTTGTTGCAGAACGTCACCACGTTCTGATTAAAGGTGCCGCACTTGGTGCAAAGCACGTCTCCGGCCTTGAACGGGTCCGTGATCACAGTGTGGCCGCAGTTCTTGCAGGTGGAGCGCAGGTGGTGGAGGCCGCGCAAGGCGCCGCATTTGCACTCCCAGTTGCCGATCGAGTAGTCGACGAAGTCGAGCTGCGAAACTCCCCGGAAATCGGTGATGGGGAAGACCGAGTTGAACACGGCCTGCAGACCGATGTCCTCGCGCTCGTTGGGCAGCAGATTCATCTGCAGAAAGCGCTCGTACGAGCGGCGCTGCACTTCGATCAGATTCGGGATCTGGATCGAGGTGGGGATTTTGGAGAAATTGATGCGCTGACGCGAAACGCCATTACCGCCGTTTGGCATCCTGATAGCTCCTTGCTTGAAGTCTCAAAAGACAGCCCGACCGTGGTGATTGGATCACTAAACAAATAGATGCGAACCTTGAGGGTGAGGATGCAGCCTGGCAGCCCAAGGCCCCTCCTTCTCTAGGTCAAGAAGGATCGTCGTTCCCGTCCGGACAGCGGAGAGATCGCAACAGTAGAGCGGGCCTCGCCGGGCGTCGGCCCGCCCCCAAGTCAAGATTATTTTACTTCAACTGTCGCACCGGCTTCGGTGAATTTCTTCTTGATGGCTTCAGCCTCGTCCTTGTTCACGCCTTCCTTGATCGCCTTCGGGGCGGCTTCCACAAGATCCTTGGCTTCCTTCAGCCCGAGACTGGTCACTTCGCGTACTGCCTTGATGACGTTGATCTTATTGGCGCCCACGGCGGTCAGCACCACCGAGAACTCGGTCTTCTCCTCGACCGGGGCGGCCGCCGCCGGTCCCGCGCTCGCCGCGCCTGCAACCACCACTGGAGCCGCTGCGGCTGCCGAAACACCCAAGGCCTCCTCCAACCGCTTCACCAGATCGGCCGCCTCAAGCAGGCTCAGCCCCTTGATCTCCTCCACCAGCTTCTCAACGCGCTCGGACATCTTTGTCTAACCTCCTGAGATTTTGCGAAACTCGGACGTTCGAAAATCGACGCTCGAAGGACGTTATCCCTCCGCGAACTTCCCTTCCTTGACTCCCTGCTGGATCACGTAAGCCAGCTTGCGCGCCACGCCCGACACCGTCGACGCCACCCGCGTCGCCGGAGCGTTGACCAGAAAGAGCGCCTTGGCCAGCAAAGCCTCGCGCGAGGGCAGGGTGGCGAGCGCCGACAGCTCGGCCAGAGACACCACCCGCCCTTCCACCACTCCGGCCTTGAACACCAGGACGGGATTCTCCTTGGCGTAGGCCGTGATCGCCTTCGCCAGCGCCACCGGATCCGTTTCGGTCAGCGCCAGAGACGTGGTTCCTTTCAGCTTGGGCGTTACCACCGGCTCCGCCGGCGTGCCCTGGGCCGCGCGCTCGATGAGGCTGTTCTTCACCACCTCGTATTTGCCGCCGGCCTGCGCCACCTTTCGCCGCAGCTCCATGTCCTGGGCGACGGTGATCCCTTCGAAGCCCGAAAAGATCAAGGTCTTGGCGCGCTGAATCTCCTCGCGTACCGCATCAACCCGCTTTGCTTTTTCGTCCTTCTTCATGCCGTAACCTCTCGAAAGGACCCTCAGGCTCAAGATACCCCTCAGGCGGCCTCGACCGACACCAGGTCGATGGGCACGCCCGGGCCCATGGTTGACGAGACCACGATGCTCTTCACGTATTTGCCCTTGGCCGTCGCCGGCTTGGCCTTAATCACGGTTGAGATCAGCGCCTGGGCGTTCTCCGTCAGCTTGGCGGCGTCAAACGAGATCTTCCCGATGGCGCAGTGGATGATCCCGGTCTTGTCGACCCGAAACTCCACTTTGCCCGCCTTCACTTCCTGAACGGCGCGCTCCACGTCCATGGTCACGGTGCCGGTCTTGGGATTCGGCATCAGACCGCGCGGACCCAGCACCTTGCCGAGCCGCCCCACCGACTTCATCATGTCCGGGGTGGCAATCACCGCGTCGAAATCCAGCCAGCCGCCCTGAATCTTCTGCACCAGATCGTCGCCGCCCACCTCGTCAGCGCCCGCCTCCCGCCCCTCCCGCACTTTCTCGCCCGAGGCGATCACGATCACGCGCTTCGTCTTGCCGAGACCGTGCGGCAATACCACCGTGCCGCGCACCATCTGGTCGGCATGCTTGGGATCGACGCCCAGGCGCATCGCTACTTCCACCGTTTCGTCGAACTTCACAAACGAGGCCTTCTTCACCAGCGGCATGGCATCCGACAGGTTATAGGCCGGTTTTTCCACCAGCTTTGCAGCCGCTTCGTATTTCTTTCCCATCGCTGAACCACTCCGTAGTTCAAAATCCGACCACTGGCCTTACTGCACAACTTCAAGTCCCATGCTGCGCGCTGTGCCCTTCACGGTGGCGATGGCGGCCGCCAAGTCGCGTGCGTTCAGATCGGGCAGCTTGGTCTTGGCGATCTCTTCCACCTGCTTCTCCGTGACCTTGCCGATCTTGTTCTTGTTAGGCTCGCCAGAGCCCTTGGCGATGCCTGCCGCCCGCTTCAGGAGCACCGCAGCCGGCGGGGTCTTGGTAATGAAGGTGAAGGTGCGGTCCACATACACCGTGATGACCACGGGTATGATCAGACCTTCCTGATCCTTGGCGGACGTCTTGGCATTGAATGCCTTGCAGAAATCCATGATGTTGACGCCGTGCTGACCGAGCGCAGGACCCACCGGAGGGGCCGGCGTCGCCTTACCGGCGGCGATCTGCAGCTTCACCATTGCTTGGACCTTTTTGGCCATTGTCGCTCCTCAGGAAATCCGAAACTCGAGAGCACGAGCCCGACCGACCTTCGAGTTTAGAATTTCGCGTCTCGAAGGTCAGCCCTTGTCCACCTGGTAGAAATCCAGTTCCACCGGCGTCCCCCGGCCGAAGATGGTCACCATCACCCGCAGCGTGGAGCGGTCTTCATTGATCTCGTCCACCACGCCGGTGAAATCCTTGAACGGACCCTCGTTAATCTTGACCGACTCGCCCCGCTCGAACTTCAGCCGGGGCTTGGGATTCTCGGTGGCCGCCACCACCCGGTGGACGATGCGATCGACCTCCTCGCTGGTCAGCGGGCTCGGCATCTGTCCCGACCCCACGAAGCCCGTCACCCGAGGCGTCGAGCGCACCAGGTGCCAGGTGTCGTCGTTCATCTCCATCTCGACCAGCACGTACCCGGGATAGAAGAGCTTGGGCGTGATCACCTTCTTGCCCTGCCGCACCTCGAGTACATCTTCAGTGGGAACCATGATCTCGCCGAACTGATCCTGAAGGCCCGCCGCCTCGGCCCGGCTCCTCAGCGTCTCGGCCACTTTCTTCTCGAAGCCCGAGTAGGAGTGAATAATGTACCAATTCTTCGCCATGCTGTGCTTCTCAACTCCTGTCGCAGTCGGAGCGTCCAAGTCCCGGTCCTTATGCCCTATGCTGGAGCCAATTCAGGAGCCACTTCATCGCAGCCCCGAAAGCGGAGTCGCAAATCCAAAAAAAGAAGGCGAAGGCAAAGGTGGTCGCGATCACCATGACCGTGGTGCCGTAAATCTCCTGCCGGCTGGGCCAGGTGACGCGCCTCATCTCCACCCGCACGTCTCCGAAATAGGCCTGGGTGCGGTTCCAGAAGCTCTTTTGGATCGCGATCTCTTCAGCCATTCGACCTTCCCTTAGCTTAGCCCCTCGGCGCCCCCAAGCAACCGGGGCTTTCTGCCTTATTCACTGGCAGGGGCGGAGGGACTCGAACCCCCATGACCGGTTTTGGAGACCGGCAGATTAGCCGTTGATCTGACGCCCCTGTTCGAAAATCGAAGCTCAAAAATCGAAACTCGGTTTACCGTGGGTCGAGCTTCGAGCCTCAATCTCGAGTTTCGCCACTTACTTGACCTCTTTATGCGCCGTGTGATGCCGGCACGCCGGGCAGAATTTCTTCAACTCCAGCCGGTCCTGGTTCTTCTTCTTGTTCTTGGTGGTGGAGTAGTTCCGATTCTTGCAATCCGTACACTGTAATGTGATGATTTCTCGCATCGCGCTATCCTATTCTCTGGCTGCTCGCAATCGGACCTTCCCGGACCGCCCTCCCCCGCTACTGGATCACTTCCGTGACCGTGCCCGCTCCCACCGTGTGGCCGCCTTCCCGGATCGCGAACCGCAGCCCCTTTTCCATCGCGATCGGGGTGATCAACTCGATCTCCAGGTTCACGTTGTCTCCCGGCATCACCATCTCCGTCCCTTCCGGCAGCTGCGCCACTCCCGTCACGTCCGTCGTCCGGAAGTAAAACTGCGGCCGGTACCCCTTGAAGAACGGCGTGTGCCGCCCGCCTTCCTCTTTCGTCAAAATGTACGTCTCCGCCCGGAACTTGGTGTGCGGCGTAATCGATCCCGGCTTCGCCAGCACCATCCCTCGCTCCACATCGTCCTTTTCCGTCCCCCGCAGCAGCACCCCGATATTGTCCCCCGCCTGACCCTCGTCCAGCAGCTTCTTGAACATCTCCACGCCCGTCACCACCCGCTTGAAGCTCTCCGGACGCAGCCCCACAATCTCGATCTCTTCCTGCACCTTCACCTTCCCG
>Ga0335085_10002415_pt1 | contig 34994 bp, 25 predicted proteins | sample Lox_Sample_45_FD_206712 | JGI IMG/M metagenome (GOLD analysis project Ga0335085, IMG submission 206712) | Soil microbial communities from Loxahatchee National Wildlife Refuge, Florida, United States - Lox_Sample_4.5 | ecosystem: Environmental > Terrestrial > Soil > Wetlands | place: USA... | reverse complement strand
CGCCTTGAACTACCTCGCCATGATCAAAATCGCTTGCCTCCGACTATGGCTCAGGTTTTATGAGTCCGCAGCCTAGTGGTGCTTTGGATTTGACATTCGCTTCGCGGGCTCACGGCTGGGTGGGTAGCGAATGTCAAATCCGCTCCACTAGGCGCAAACTCGCCAACGTCCGCCTGTCGATTCATCGTCAAGGTGCTTTATCAACTGAGCGAATTGGCTCCGTCCCGGGCATGATGCGATATCGCTGACAGTTCGCTTTTGTTTCATCCCGCTGTCATCGGCGCTTCCTAATCTTCCTCCTCCCACCATCAGCGGAGGAGAGCATCATGTTGCGAAAGAAATTCCTTGCGCGCACCGCCCTGGGCGCTGCCGTGCGTCCGGCGCTGATTTGCGCTTTTGGTGCCTTGGCATTGTTTGCTGGACCGACGCGCGCGATCGCGGGCGACGACCTCCTGCGCGTGCTCAAGCCGGTCACCGACGCGATGCTGAGCAAACCTGCGGGAGACGATTGGCTGCTGCGCCGCGGCAACTTTGCCGGCTGGGGCTATAGCGCACTCGATCGGATCAACACCCACAATGTCGGGCAGCTGCGTCTCGCCTGGGCGTGGAACATGGAGCCCGGCTATCAAGAAGAGGCGCCGCTCGCGCATGACGGCGTGCTGTTCCTGGCCAACCCAAGGAACGTGGTGCAAGCGCTCGATGGGCGCACGGGCGATTTGTTGTGGGAATATCGGCGCGAGCTGCCAAAGGTCGAAGGCGGTTATCACAACGATCTGTTCAGTCGCGCGCGCGGCACCATCGCGCTCTACGACGACAAGGTGCTGCTGGCCACTGCCGACGCCCATATTGTCGCGCTCGATGCGCATACCGGCAAGGTGATCTGGGACACCGCCGTGGCCGATTATCACCAGGGCTACACATTCACCGGCGGGCCGCTGGCCGCGCACGGCAAAGTCATCGCCGGCCTCTCCGGCTGCACCAATCCGGGCACCAGCGGATGCTTCATCGTCGCACTCGACGCCAAGACCGGCGCCGTGGCTTGGCGCACCAAGACGATTGCGCAGCCCGGTTCGCCGGGCGACGACAGCTGGCACGGCTTGCCGGCCGACAAGCGCAACGGCGCCTCGGTCTGGACCTCCGGCAGCTACGATCCGGCGCTGAACCTGTTCTATTCGGGCACCGGCGGCCCGATCCCGCACAGCGAGATCGTACGCGGCACCGGCGACGGCGCCGTGCTCTACACCGACTCGACGCTGGCGCTCGATGCGGACACCGGCAAAATCGTCTGGCACCACCAATTCCTGCCGCGCGATAACTGGAACTTCGATCACGTGTTCGAGCAGGTGCTGGCCGATATCGAGGTCGACGGCCATCCACGGCAAGCGCTCTTGACCATCGGCAAGCCCGGCATCCTCTGGGCGCTCGACCGGCGCACCGGCGAATTCTTGTGGGAACGCGAGACCACCTACCAGACTGTCTACAAGCACATCGATGCGGAGACCGGGCAGGTCGCGCTCAACGACAGCCTCATTCCGCAGAAGCTTGACGAGACCAAATTTGTTTGCCCGTCCAACTATGGCGGCAAGCTGTGGATGGCGACCGCCTATAACCCGAGTTCGAAAACTTTGTTCGTGCCGCTGAACAATCTGTGCATGGACTACAAGACGGTCGCGCAGGAACCGCTGCCCGGCGAGGACTATGGCCGCGGCCGCATGGTGTTTCGCCATCCGCCCAACGACAACGGCAATATCGGCCGGGTCGATGCGGTCAATCTCGAAAGCAAACAGACGCGATGGTCGCAGGCGCGCCACCCTTATTGGTCGAGCTCGCTCCTTGCCACCGCCGGCGGCGTGGTGTTCGGCGGCGACACCAACCGCCGCATTGTCGCTTTCGACGGCGGCAGCGGAAACATCCTCTGGGAGCTGCCGCTCAACAGCCAGCCCGGTGGCTTTCCCATGACCTACATGGCCGGCGGCAAGCAGTATGTCGCTATTCCCGTCGGCCCGAGCCTGATCGGCAACCGGGTCGTCCATCAACTGACGCCGGAAATTCCGGTTCCGAGCCGCGGGTCGACCCTGCTCGTGTTCGCGCTGCCAGGCGGGCAGCGGGAGTGAATTGAACTACTAGCAGCCCTCGAAGAGGATCGGCGGCTATGTGCAGTTTAGCCGCCGGCAACCGTCGGCAGTCCGGCGGCGCGTCATTCAGGTAGGCCGTCTTCCAATCTGTACGCCTTGAACCCGCGCTGGCGCAGGTGCGCGACCGCCCCGGATGCCGGGACGCAGTAGCGACCGCGGCGGTAGGCAACGACCTCGCTTTTAAGATCGATATCGCCGAGGCGCGCTTCCGGCTTACGCAACCGAGTGTTCATTGCGCTCGGCAGATGGCCCAGGCACGCTCGTCCTCCAGGCGCACGTCGAAAATCATAACAGCGCCGGTGCGCGGCGAGTGGCGAACTGACCCGGGCGGCGCGGCGCCCCGGATGCGCGCAAATTCTTCCCCGTTTGTCGGCGGCGTGACGCACCCGGGTCATGGTGCTGCCACAGACCGTGACTAGCGTTCCTCACGGGAGGCGGGTGAGGCAGGAGAACACCCATGATACTGCGCACCGACGACGCGGCGCAGGAGCGCCTCGTCACTTACGACAGAAACGTCTGCCCGCAATGCGACGGCTGGCTGCTGGCGCCGGAATGGTCGGAACATTTGACCGAGCGTTCCGTACGCCACACCTGGTCGTGCGAAGCCTGCGGTTACGGCTTCGAGACGACGGTGTTTTTCGCCGCGCCGGCTAAAGCGGCGGCTTGACGCGCGCGGTTCGGCAGGCTGGAAAATCAGCCGCGCGGCGGATAGGCGTGGCGTTTGCCATTGAAGTCTTCGACGGCTGCGCCGTCCGGGCTCAGATAGTTCGGACCGATCGGCGATTTGCCATGGCCGCCGGGAATATCGAGCATGTAGGCCGGCTGGCATAATCCGGAATAGCGCCCGCGCAGCGTCCGCATCAGCGCCTGGCCTTCGGCAATGGTCGTGCGCAGATGCGCCGTGCCCGGCGCCAGATCGGCGTGGTGCAGGTAGTAGGGTTTGATGCGGCACTCGACCAGGCCGCGCATCAGGGCGCCAAGCGTTTCCGCATCGTCGTTGACCCCGCGCAGCAGCACCGATTGCGACAGCATCGGAATCCCGGCATCGACCAGGCGCGCGCAGGCCGCCCGCGCCGGCGCCGTCAGCTCGCGCGGATGATTGACGTGCAGCACCACGAAGGTCGCCTTGCCGGGAACGCGCAGGGCGCGCACCAGCGCGGCGCTGATGCGTTCCGGCGCCGCCGCCGGCACGCGCGTGTGCACGCGGATGACCTTGACGTGGGCGATGGCGGCAAGCCGCGTCACCACCTGCTTGAGGCGGCGCGCCGAGAGCACGAGCGGATCGCCGCCGCTCAAGATCACTTCCCAGATTTGCGGGTGAGCGGCGATGTAAGCGAGCGCCCGCGCCAGCGCGGCGGGCGACAACCCGCCCCGCCCCGGCCCGACCATTTCGCGGCGGAAGCAGAAACGGCAATAGACCGCACAGGCATTGACGACCTTGAGCAGCACGCGGTCCGGGTAGCGATGGACGACGCCTTCGACCGGGCTGAACGCATGATCGCCGATCGGATCGGCACGTTCTTGCGGCTGTCGCTCAAGTTCGCGCGCGTCGGGCACGAATTGCCGCGCGATCGGATCGCGCGGATCGCTCGGATCGATCAGGTCGGCCATCGCCGGCGTGACGGCAACCGCATAGCGCGCGGCAACCGCGGCGAGCTTCTTCACGCGCTGCGGCGATACCAAGGCCCGTTCGCAGAGCGCGTCGACGTCGCGTAAAATCGATGCCGCTTTCATGGCAGCGGATTCCAGAGGACCTGCTCGATGCGCGAGGCGCCGGTCGCCAGCATGACCAGGCGATCGAGGCCGAGCGCGATGCCGCAAGCCTGCGGCATCGCCGCAAGCGCGGCAAGGAAATCCTCGTCGAGCGGAAAGCGCTCGCCGTAAAGACGCTGCTTCTCCTGCATTTCCCGCTCGAGCCGGCGCCGCTGCTCCACCGGGTCGGTCAATTCAGCAAAGCCGTTGGCAAGCTCGACGCCGCAGGCGTAGAGCTCGAAGCGCTCGGCGACGCGCCGGTCGGGCGCCGGCCGCGCCAGAGCGGCCTGACCGGCCGGATATTGATCGAGAATGGCGGCGCGGCCGCTGCCGAGGCGGGGCTCGATCTTTTCCACCAGCACGCGGCTGAAAATATCGCCCCACGAATCGTCGGCGGCCATGCGGACGCCGGCCGCCGCCGCGGCCCGCGCGAGCCGGTCGCGGTTCGGCTCGCCGCCGGGGATCGTCGCCAGGAGATCGATGCCGGCGAACCGGGTAAAGGCCTCGGCGACCGTCAGCCGCTCGGGTTCGGCCAAGGGATCGGCGAGGCGGCCGCGAAAGGCCAGTTGCGCAGTCCCCGCCGCTTTTGCCGTAACCGCAAGGATCGCTGCGCAATCGGCCATCAGCGTCTCGTAGGGCTCGCCGGCCCGATACCATTCGATCAGGGTGAATTCCGGGTGGTGCAGCGCTCCGCGCTCGCGGTTACGGAACACTCTGGCGAACTCGACGATGCGGCGTTCCCCCGCCGCCAGAAGCTTCTTGCAGGCAAATTCCGGCGAGGTGCGCAAGTAAAGCGGTGAGGCATGGCCGGCGGGGGCGACCAGCGTGGTCGCGAACGCGTGCAGGTGGGTTTCATTGCCGGGCGAAACCTGGAGCATGCCGGTCTCGACCTCGACGAAACCGTTGGCGGCAAACCAGGCGCGCAGTGTCGCGACGATGCGCGCCCGCGCCATGAGAAACGGCCTGCGGTCGGCGTGAACGTCCGCGGCCCAGACGGGCGAGGCGGCGGGAGGGCTTTGCGGCATGTGCTTGTACGCGGGCCGATGAGGAAATATGTGGCGATCGGGCCCAGGATCGCTATGTTGCGCCCCGATTCAAAGCCAGATCGTCGAGGAACCCGTGAAAGTCATCGCCAGCTCGCTGCGAAAAGGCAATATCGTCGAGATTGACGGCAAGCTCGGCGTCATCGTGTCCACCGAGAACATCCATCCCGGCAAGGGCACCCCGGTCACGCAAATGGACGTGCGGCGGATCGCCGACGGCGTGAAAGTCTCGCTCCGCTTCAAGACCACCGAGCAGGTGGAGCGGGCCTTCGTCGAAGACCGCAAGCATCAGTTCATGTACCAGGACAGCGACGGCTACCATTTCATGAACATGGAGACCTACGACCAGGTCGCGGTCCCGGCGGACATCATCGGCGATCAGGTGGTCTATCTGCAGCCGGAGATGGAGGTGACGCTCAGCCTGCACGAAGGCGTGCCGGTCGCCATCGAACTGCCGCCGCGCGCCATACTGGAAGTGGTGGAGACGGAACCGTCGGTCAAAGGCCAGACCGCAGCCTCCTCCTACAAGCCTGCGCTTCTCTCCAACGGCGTGCGCACCATGGTGCCGCCGTTCGTCTCGATCGGGACCAAGATCGTGGTCAACACCGCCGACGGCAGTTATATCGAGCGGGCGAAGGACTAAAGCATGATCCCGAAAAGTCGATGCCGGCTTTCGGAACAGATCATGCTTCACAAATAAGCTGGAGCGGCCCGTCGATTCGACGACAAGTCAGCCCGCTTGAAGTCTGCTGCCGGGCCGCGTCGACAGCGGCGCTCAGAAAAACGCCAGCGTCCGGATTTCGATGCTTTCGCGCGGCCGCGCGTTCGGCGGCGAGGTCGGATCGTCGAATGCGGTGTGGGCGGTCCAGCGGGCGCGGCCGTCTTTTTCTGAATCGAACACCTTGAACACGATCGCCTCGTCGCGGCGCATGCGCGGAAACCAGAACCATTTGTGGTTCGGATTGTAGGTGATGGCGTAGGTCTGCCCGACCCGGTGCTGATAGCGCCGTTCGGAGACCACCAGATCGGCGGTCGAAACCGTGCGCGCATCGCAGATGGCGAGCGGAAACGTCTCGACCGGGTGGCGGATCGGCCGCCACACCTGAATGATGGCGAACCGGCGCGCCAGAAGCTTGTCCGCCTCGTCCGTCAGAATGTCGCGCACGCGCTGCGGCGCCGACCATTCGGTGTAGTCGTTGTGCACGCGCGGCACGACTTCGCGAATCTTGCGCGCAGCACGCAGCGCTTCGTCCGCGGTGCGCAGCGTATGATCGAAAACGACGACGCGGCTGGCGCCGCTCGCGGCCTTCACCAGCGCTTCCATTTCCGGATAGTAGACGGCGCGCACTTCGGCCTCGTCGTAGAAATCGGCGACCTTGGTGTCGTGGCCAACGAAGCGAAACCCTTCGCGGTCGAGCACCAAATCATCGGCGAACGGGCGGCCGTTGCGAATAACGATCCGGCGCGGATCGAGCTTGCCGCCGCGCATGTCCGCGGTGCCGCCGGGGCCGGCTTCGGTGACGATTTTCTCACCGGTATCGACGAGGTAATTGAGCGTCGCTTCGACTTGCGGGATCGTGTCCGGCGCAGCGGGCCGTTCCAGAACCTGATCCATCGTCAACTCCTTCGCTCAAGGCCGGCATCGGCCTCGCCTTGCCAACATACGGCGCCGGCCAAGGCCGCGTAAGAGCCCCTGACCGGCGGCCGTTTCATTGCCGCCATGCGCGTCCGACAGCCAAGACCGGAGCCGCGAACCGAACGCCCGCCTGAACATCCGTTCATCGAAAGCATCCGGTTGCCCTGCCACGGCACCGGCGGAGAAGAATTTACACAGATTTTGTGCCGCGGCGTAACGGTCCTGCTTGGCAGCGCGTTTATTGATGACAATAGTAGGTCATCGGCCTCGGATGGCAAACGTGGGCGTCGCGACCAAATCAGATGTTTTGCCGCAGGTCCGACGGCGGCGCGCGATCGCCTGGCTTGCCGCCTGCGGCAAACGCCCCGCCGGCGGCGCCGTGGCAATGGCAGGGCTTGCGGCACTTGTGCTCGCTCTATCCGCCAACGCGGCATTGAGCGCGTCCTGCAAGCCAAGCCACCCCAGACCGCCGATCGTTCTCAAAGACATGGGCGCGTGCGCGTTCGATCCGCAGACGCTGAGCTTTGCCGGAACGCCGCGCGAGCAAGCCCGGTGCCTGATGCGCGGCATGGACGCGACGAGAAACCTCGGTCCGAAGCCGGACCATCTGCCGCCGGCGCTCGCCTCGCGCATCGGGCAGACCGGCGGCCTGCCGACGCGCGAAGCGCTGTCGGGCTTGCTGTCGCGCCAGAACCTCGAATGGGATTTCGCCGCCTATCTCTGGCAGCCGCTGTCGCGCGCCGATGACGACGATCCGGGTGCGCCGATGGCACGCTATTTCGTCATCCACGATACCAGTGGACCAAGTTTCGGACGCCGTGCCTTTCCGGCCGACATCGACACCAGTACCAAGATCAACAATCTTGCGAGTTTCAAATGCCGGGACGGCTGGGGCAAGGCCCATGTCGTCGTCAACCGTTTTGGCGGCATGCTGTTGGATCATGAATTGGAAATTCCCTGGCGCGAGACCAAGTTCGAGCGCGCGGTCAATTTCGCCGGCGCCCTGAAAGGACTGTTCATTCACGTCGAAATGATCCAGCCGCGGCGCAGCGCCGTCGGGCCGGATCGGCAGCGGCGCAACGATGCGCAGTCGCCTGATCCGAGCTTCACCCGTGCGCAGTACGATCGGTTGGCCCTGCTCTACGTCATCGCCAGCGTCCGCGCCGGGCAATGGCTCGTTCCGGCTTTCCACGCCGCCATCGACGCCCATATCCGCAACGGCCACGACGATCCGCTCAATTTCGACATTGCAAGCTTCGCCGCCAGTCTCGACGCCGTGGTTGACAGGCTGCACGGAGCGCCAACGCCGTTGATCGCGCAGGCGGAATCGCCGAGCGAGGCCGCCGCCGCAGCCGCAAGGCCTGCGGCCGCGGCCGCGACGACGGCTTCGACCACCGGCGCTATTGTCAAACCCGATGCCGCCGCGCCACGATTGGCTGCGATCGAGCCGCATGGCGGACCGGAGCCGGGAGCCAAGCGCCGGCACGCGGCGGCAAGGGAAGCAGAGAGCAAAGGTGGACGCAGCAAACACGACCGCACGGTCGCCGGCCGCCGGCATTGCCAGGCGTCGCTTGCTCACGGCCACGGCCGGCGCGGCTGCGGCACTCATGTGGCCGGGAATCGGGTGGCCAAGAATCATGGCGTGGCCAAGAACCGCGGCCGCCGACGCCACGCCCGCGCCGTTCGATCGGTGGATCGCAGCGTTCCAAGCCAAAGCCGAAGCGCATGGGATAACGGCGGAAACCTACACGCGCGTCATGCGCGGAATGCAGCCGGACACGACCGGACTTGAAGCGATCCGCAATCAGCCGGAATTCAATCAGCAGCTTTGGCAGTATCTCAACCGCGCCTGCTCCGAGTGGAAGATCACCGCCGGCAGGCAGAAGGCCAAGGCGTACGCGACGCTGCTGGCCCGGATCGAGGAGGATTTCGGCGTTGAGCGCGCGTTCATGCTCGGCGTGTGGGGCATCGAATCCGCGTTCAGCGATCCGGTCGTGGAAAAGAACCATATGCGGCCGGTCATTCCGTCGCTCGCCACGCTTGCCTGGGCCGAGCCGCGCCGCCGCCGCTATTGGGAACAGGAGCTCATCAACGCGCTGAAAATCGTGCAGCGCGGCTGGAGCACGCCCGCGGAAATGATCGGCTCGTGGGCCGGCGCCATGGGCGCCACGCAATGGATGCCGGAAGTGTGGCTGCATGTCGGCATCGACTATAACGGCGACGGCAGGATTTCGCCGTTCGGCCCGCCTGACGACGCGCTCGGCTCGACCGCGCGCTATTTCGTCGAGCGCGGCAAATATCGGCACGGCCAGCATTGGGGCCACGAGGTGCGCCTGCCGCCGGGCGGAACCCGCGAGGCCGCGCGCAGCTATGCGGAATGGCGGCGGCTCGGCGTCGTGCGCGCCGACGGCGAGCAGTTTCCGCAGCCCGACGCGCGGGCGCGGCTGTGGGTGCCGGTCGCCGGCGGCCCGGCGTTCCTGCTCGGCCCGAACTTCTTCGCCGCCAAGAGCTACAATCCCTCGATGAGCTATGCGCTTGCGCTCGTCCATCTCGGCGACCGCTGCGTCGGCGGCGGGCCGTTCGTGCAGAAGTTTCCCGGCGGCGAACCGGCGCCGACGCTTGCCGAGATCGAGGAAATCCAGCGCCGGCTCACCGCGCTCGGCTTCGACACCCACGGCACCGACGGCCGCATCGGCAAGGACACCACCATCGCGGTGCGCAACTTCCAGCTCAAGGTCGGCATGGAACCGGCCGACGGTTATCCCGGCGTCCGGCTGCTCGCCCGCTTGCGCCAAGGCTCGTGATCGGTTTCGATCCCGCCCGATCCCCCGAATGTGAGGAAACGCCGTATGACCCCTCCCCCGCCCGCGACCGCACGCAGCCAGGAACAATTGCGCGCGGCCGATCCTTCGATCGCTGCGCTGGAGCGGCCGACGCCGGCCGGCGTCAATGCGCCCGGTTTCGGCAGCGACGTCGTCGCCGAAACGCTGCGGGCCCTTGATATTCCGTACATCGCGGTCACGCCGGGCGCGAGCTATCGCGGGCTGCACGACAGCATCGTCAACTATCTCGGCAACCGCACGCCGCAAATGTTGCTGTGCGTGCACGAGGAATCCGCGGTCGCCATCGCCCACGGCTATGCCAAGGTCACCGGCAGGGCGATCGCGGCAGCGGTGCATTCCAATGTCGGCCTGCAGCACGCCACCATGGCCATGTTCAATGCCTGGTGCGACCGCATGCCGGTGCTGGTGCTCGGCGCCACCGGCCCGGTCGACGCGGTCAAGCGCCGGCCGTGGATCGACTGGATCCATACCGCGCGCGATCAGGGCGCGCTGATCCGCGGCTATAGCAAATGGGACGACCAGCCGGCCTCGCCCGGCGCCGCGCGCGAGGCGCTCATCCGCGGCACCTGGATCGCCAACACCGCGCCCCAAGGTCCGGTTTACATCAACCTCGACGCCGAAATGCAGGAGGCGAAGCTTGGCGAACCGCTGCCGCCGGTCGACGCCGCCCGCTACATGCCGCAGGTCGCGACCGCGGCGCCGGCCGATCTCGTCCGCAGCGCGGCGGCGATGCTCAAGTCCGCCAAACGGGTGCTGATGCTCGCCGGCCGCGCCTCGCGCAGCCTCGACGCCTGGAATGCGCGGATCGCGCTTGCCGAAATGCTCAAGGCCAGCGTCGTCACCGACCTGAAAATCGGCGCGAGCTTTCCCACCGATCATCCGCTGCATGCCGGCGCGCCGCGCGACGTCACGCCCGATAGCGTGCCGGCGCTCCGCGAAGCCGACGTGATCGTAAGCCTCGATTGGGTCGATCTTGCCGGGGCGCTGCGCTCCGCCGGCCCTTCACCGGCGGCAAAGATCGTCCAGGTCTCGCTCGATCACCGCATCCACAACGGCTGGAGCATGGACTATCAGGCCTTGCCGGCGGTCGATGTCTTGCTGTCCGCCGATCCCGATCTGGTCGTGCCGGAGCTCGTCCGCGAGATCGGCGCCAGCGGCAAGCCGCGGCTGGCGCCGGAGCCGCGCCCCGCGGCCGCCGCCAGCGAGCCGGCCGGCTTCACCAACGAGCATATCGCGCGGGCCCTGCGCCAGGTCCTTGGCGAGCGGCCGACGACGCTCACGCACCTGCCGCTCTCCTGGGAGGATCGCTGGTGGACGTTCCGCCATCCGCTCGACTATCTCGGCTCCGACGGCGGCGGCGGGGTCGGCGGCGGCCCCGGCATTTCCGTCGGCGCCGCCCTCGCCCTGAAGAATTCCGGGCGCCTTGCGGTCGCGATCTGCGGCGACGGCGATTACCTGATGGGCGTGACCGCGCTGTGGACCGCGGTGCACTACAAAATTCCGCTCCTGTTTGTCATCGCCAACAACCGCTCATTCTACAATGACGAACTGCACCAGGAGCGCATGGCGCGGATGCGCGCACGGCCGGTCGAGAACAAATGGATCGGCCAGCGCATGGCCGATCCCGAAATCGATCTCGCCGCCATGGGCCGCGCCCAGGGCGCCGCAGGCTTCGGCCCGATCACGACGATGGCCGATCTGGTCCCGGCCCTGGCCAAGGCGGTTGCCGCGGTCGATGCCGGCGGCGTCGCCGTCGTCGATGTGCGGGTCGAGCCGGGCTACACCGCCAACATGACCGCGGCCATGACGCGCGCCAAAAGCTGAGCCGAGTTGAGCCAGCAATCGAGTCAAGCGTCGAGCAGAGAGTTGTCGAGGAGGAAATCATGAACACCGCCGTTCCGCTCAAGACCGTCAAGGCCGAGTCGCTGCGGCTGCCGGAGCATCGCGACGCCTTCTATGGCGGCGAATGGCACAAGCCGAAATCCGGCCGCTACGCGGACACGATCAATCCGGGCACGGCGGAAACGCTCGGCCCAGTGGCCGACGGCGGCTCAGCGGACATCGATGCGGCGGTCGCTGCGGCGAAAAAGGCCTTCGACGGCTGGCGCAACACGCCGCCGCTCGAGCGGGCGCGGCTCCTCAAGCGCGTTGCCAACGTGCTGCGCGAGAATGCCGAGGAACTCGCCATGATCGATGCCGCCGACTGCGGCAATCCGGTGCACGAGATGGTGATGGACGCGACCGTCGCCGCGGCCCAGATCGATTTCTATGCCGGGCTGGTGACGGAGATGAAGGGCGCCTCGATCCCGATGGGTCCGGGCGTCGTCAATTTCTCGGTGCGGGAGCCGCGCGGCGTGGTCGGCCGCATCATCCCGTTCAATCATCCGTTCATGTTCTGCGCCGGCAAATCCGGCGCGCCGCTTGCGACCGGCAACACCGTGGTGATGAAGCCGCCGGAACAGGCGCCGCTGTCGTCACTGCGCCTTGCCGAGCTGATTGGCGGCATCCTGCCGCCCGGCGTATTCAACGTCGTGCCGGGAGGCCGCGAAGCCGGCGCCGCTCTGACCACGCACAAGGACGTGGCGATGATCGCGCTGATCGGCTCGGTGCCGACTGGGCGCGCGGTGATGAAGGCCGCGGCCGACACGTTAAAGCCGGTGATGCTCGAACTCGGCGGCAAGAACGCGCTGATCGCCTATCCCGACGCCGATCCGGACGAGGTCGCGGGCGGCGTCGTCGGCGGCATGAACTTCACCTGGTGCGGCCAATCCTGTGGCTCGACCAGCCGTGCCTTCATTCATGAAAAAATCTATGACGCCGTGCTCGACAGGGTGAAAACCAGGATCGCAAATTTCAAGCCCGGCATCGCCACCGACCGCTCAACCACCATGGGCGCGATCATTTCCAAGGCGCAGTACGAGCGCATCCTTTCGTTCATCGAGTCGGGCAAGCAGGAAGGCGCGCGGCTGTTTCACGGCGGCGGCCGGCCGGCGGACCCGGCGCTCGCCAAAGGGTATTTCATCGAGCCGACGGTGTTTGCCGACGTGCAGCCCAACATGCGCATCGCGCGCGAAGAAATCTTCGGCCCGGTGCTGTCGATCTTCAAATGGAGCGATGAGGCCAAGATGCTCGAACAGGTCAACGCCGTCGAATACGGACTGACCGCGTCGATCTGGACCAACGACCTCTCGACCGCACACCGCACCGCCGCCGCGGTGCAGGCGGGGTTCGTGTGGATCAACGAAGTGTCGAAGCATTTCCTCGGCGCGCCGTTCGGCGGCTACAAGCAGTCCGGCATCGGCCGCGAGGAATGCATAGAGGAGATGCTCGCCTACACGCAGGAGAAAAACATCCACGTGAAGCTCAGGCCGGCGAAGGCGTGATGGCGGTTTAGCGCCCGCTGTAGCGGCTAGCGAGATCGCCGGCGCGCGCTTGCGTCTTCTGCCACAGACACTGCTCGGTCGCAGCACCCATGCCAGTGCCGTGGCCCCATTCATAGGCCGTGAGCGCGCCGCAATCGGCGTCGCGGAACGCGATCCAGGCCTGCTCGGACCTTTTCAGCTCGGCCTTCCAGGCGGCGGCATTCTGCGGGTCCGAGCTTTCGATGGTCTTGATCGCGCCGCGGTAGACCTCGTTGAGTTTAGCGTCGGCGGCGTTGTAGAGTTTTTCGTAACAACCCGATTGCGCAATGGTCGCGAGCTTGTCGCAGGCAACCGCGGCAGAATCTTGCGCGTGAGCGGGCGACGATAGCGTCGACCAAATCGCCATTGCGCACCATTTGCTCGCTCTCATCTGGGAATCATTCCGAAGTGAGTAGCCGACGCGCGGCCTCGTCATGCATCACAGCTTGAACGTCTCATACGTCCCCGGATGGAACAGTTCGTCAACCGACACGCGTCGCGGCGACAGTCCCTGGGCGTGATGCTGGCCGAGGAAATAGTCGAGCACCTTGCGATTTTTACCGACGCCATACGACCAGAAATCCTGACCCATCAGGCTGCGGACTTGCCGCAGCGTCTCTTCGACGAACGGCAGCGTCACCTTGGTCGATGACGTGTCGGAAAGCTTTGCCAGCGCCAGGTCCTTGGCCTCTTCGAAGGCCTTGAACACGGCGCCGGGAAGCCAGGGATGGCGCTCGGCCAGCGCGCGGCGGATGCCGACGACGTGCATGATCGGAAAGAAGCCGGTGCGTTTGAAGTAGTCTTTCGCCACCGCGGCCGGATCCGGAAACAGCCAGCCGATATGCGGATGGCCTTTTTCCAGCAGACGCGGCGGCCGCGGCGCGATGAAGCCGTCGATGGCACCGGCTTCGAGGAGGCCGGAGATGGTCGCCCCCTCCGGCGCGTTGTCGAGGCGGACGCCGGCGGGCAATTTGATGGTGATCTTTTCCGGCCGTCCCGGCTCCTCGATGCCGCCGCGGACCCAGTGAATGTCGGCGGGCTTGACGCCGTAGTCGTCGTCAAGCAGCGCCCGCGCCCAGACATTGGCGGTGAGCTGATATTCCGGCACGCCGACCTTCCTGCCCTTCAAGTCTCCCGGCTGCTTTACCCGGTCGGTGCGCACATAGATCGCGGTGTGACGGAACGCGCGCGAGACGAAGGCCGGCACCGCGATATACGGACAATCGTTCTGCGCCGTTTTCACCGTGTAACTCGACAGCGACAATTCGCAGATGTCGAATTCGGCGGCGCGAAAGGCGCGGAAGAATATCTCCTCGGGACCGAGCGTCATGAAGATCGGATCGACGCCATCGATTGAGACCGTGCCGTCGAACAGGGCACGGGTGCGGTCGTAGTCGCCGACGGCGATCGAGAGCTCGAGCTTGGCCATTACGTCTTCCTCCCAGCAGCGGTATTCCATAGCCGCCCTCGCCCGGCTATCCAATAGCGGCCATCCCATTGCGGCCATGGCAATGGATGATCGGAGGCAACAGCCATGCGGCTGCCGCTCTATCAGGTCGATGCGTTCACGGACCGCCTGTTCGGCGGCAATCCGGCCGCAATCTGCCCGCTCGAGGCTTGGCTGCCGGACGCGACCATGCAGGCGATCGCCGCCGAGAACAATCTGTCGGAAACCGCCTTTTTCGTCCGCGAAGGCGGCGATTACGCGCTGCGCTGGTTCACGCCCAATGTCGAGGTCGACCTGTGCGGGCACGCGACGCTGGCGAGCGGCTACGTCGTTATGCGTTTTCTCGAACCGGAACGGCAAAGCGTCAGCTTCCGGACCATGAAGGCGGGTACGCTCGTCGTGACGCGCCGCGCCGACATGCTGGTCATGGATTTTCCGGCGCGACCGGCTGCGCCCTGTGCGCCGCCGCCCGGATTGCTCGCGGCCTTGGGCGGCGCAACGCGCGACGTGTTGCGCGCCCGCGATCATCTCGTCGTCTACGACAGCGCGGCCGAGATCGCGGCGCTCACGCCCGATCTTGCCGCGCTCGCCGCGGTGGAGGATTGCTGGGCGGCGATCGTGACCGCCCCGGGCGACGCCGGCGTCGATTTCGTCTCCCGCTTCTTCGCGCCGCGGCAAGGCGTGCCGGAAGATCCGGTGACCGGGTCTTCGCACTGCACGCTCACGCCGTATTGGGCGAAACGGCTCGGCAAGACCACGCTCGAAGCGCGCCAGCTGTCGCGCCGCGGCGGCGCGCTCAGCTGCACACTCGACGGCGACCGGGTGCGCATCGCCGGACGCGCAGTACTTTATCTGCAAGGACAAATCGAGGTGTAACGAGGTCTTTACACCAGCAGGCTCAAGCGGCGGCGCGTCCGGCCTGCGTCGCGGCCTTCACCTCATCCAGACGACCACTATACACGTCGTAGACATAGCCGTAGATCGGAATGGCTGCCGGCACGAGCGGATGCTCGCGAATACGCCGGACGTCTTGAAGTACGCTCGCCGCCTGATTGGCGATTGTATGCCATTTGATGAAATGGCCGGCCGCGTGGCCGCCGCGGTGATGCGGATTCGCCCACGCCTTGCCGTCGAACGTGGCGGTTCCAAGATCATCTTCGAGCAGATCGGCCATCACCGCATCCGAGAAGAGTTCCATTCCACAATTGGTGTGATGGATGACGAACCATTCCACGGTTCCGAGAAGCTTGTGCGAGATGACCAGCGAGCGGATTGCATCGTCGCTGGCACGTCCACCGGCGTTGCGAATAACGTGCGCATCGCCCTCGGCGAGGCCGGCGTACTTCGCCGGGTCAAGCCGGGCGTCCATGCAGGTGAGGATGGCGAAACGTCGTGCCGGCGGCAGCGCCAGCTTTCCCTTCTCACCGAACGCCGAGACATACTTCACGTTGGCGGCAATGACTTCGTCGACGATTTTTGACATGTGATTCTCCCGTTCAGCCTTCTGACGAACGTTCATTATAATATTAAAAATATTCCCGACCCGCCGGCTTGTATAGCCGCCGCGCCGGCAAGGGCGCGAAAACAAATCCCGGCGCATGACAGCGCGGCGACAGCCGGAAGCGTGCTGGTATGGCGAGGCCACTTGCACCCGTCATTCGCAGCCTTAGCGCGCCGCGAACGGCTCCGCCGGCGCGACGTCGGTAATGCGGAACTGCACCCGCTCCTCGCCCTGATAGCGGTCGAGCGCGAACGAGCCGGCCGCGTGCACCCGACGGCCGCGGTTCTGCACGAGCGCCGTGCCGAGCTTCTGTCCGGCGGCACGGAAGGCGATGGCATTGACGGCGGCGCCGTCGCCGGATTTCAGCCGCACGCGGATGTGCGACTGTCCGACCCCCTCGGCATAGGCGATGGTGTGGGCGGGCAGCGCGATCACCGGCTCGGGATTGCCGGAGCCGAACGGGCCGGCGCGCTCGATCATCGCCACCAGGTCGGCGGTCGCAGCAGCGGCGCTGACGGCGCCGTCGATGGCGAGCCCATTGGCGCGGCGCGCGGTTTCCACGTCGGCGCCGAGCGCCGCCTCGAAGAAGGCGCGCACCGGCGCCAGCGCCTCCTTGCGCAGCGTCAGGCCCGCCGCCATGGCATGGCCGCCGCCCTTGATGAGCAGGCCTTCGCTGACGGCGCCCCGCACCGCGCGGCCGAGATCGACGCCGGCGATGGAGCGGCCCGACCCGGTGCCGATGCCGCCCGGTTCGAGCGCAATGGCAAAGGCCGGGCGGCCGAACTTCTCCTTCAGGCGCGCGGCGACGATGCCGACCACGCCCGGGTGCCAGCCTTCGGCGGCGGTGACCACGACCGCGCCTTTCTCCTCGATGCCGAGCGCGGCGGTCGCTTCGGCCTCGGCCTGGGCCAGCGTTTCCAGTTCGATCGCCTGCCGCTCGCGATTGAGCCGGTCGAGCTCGGCGGCGATCTGCGCCGCCTTGTCCGGATCGTCTTCGAGCAGGAGCCGCACGCCGAGATCGGCGCGGCCGATGCGGCCGCCGGCATTGATGCGCGGGCCGAGCAAGAAGCCGAGATGCCAGGCTTCGGGCGGGCCGGAAAGCCGCGCCACGTCCATCAGGCTGACGTGGCCGGCGCGGCTGCGGCGGCGCAGCGCGATCAGGCCCTTGGCGACGAAGGCGCGATTGAGGCCGACGAGCGGCACCACGTCGGCGACGGTGCCGAGCGCCACATCGTCAAGCAGTGCGAGCAGATCGGGCTCGGGCCGCATCGTGGTCCAAAAGCCGCACCGGCGCAGCTGCCGGTTTACCGCCACCACGGTCATGAAGGTCAGTCCGACAGCGGCGAGATGACCGAGGCCGGAAAGATCGTCGCGTCGATTGGGATTGACGATGGCATGAGCCGGCGGCAACGCCTCGTCGGCCTGATGGTGATCGATGACGACCACATCGACGCCGAGCGCTTTGGCTTCGGCCAGCGGCTCGATGCTGGTCGTGCCGCAATCGACGGTGACGAGCAGCGTCGCGCCGCGGGCGGCAAGCGCGCGCACCGCTTCGCTGTTGGGGCCGTAGCCTTCGAACAGCCGGTCGGGAATGTGGATCAGCGGATCGAGGCCGGCGTAACGCAGGAAGCGCACCAGCAGCGCGGCCGACGTGGCGCCGTCGACGTCGTAATCGCCGAAGATCGCGACCGTCTCGCCCCGCGCGATGGCGTCGGCAAGCCGCGCCGCCGCCTCCGGCATGCCGGTGAGCACGTCGGGATCGGGCATCGCGCGCTTGATTGTGGGATCGAGGAAGGCCTCGACCGCATCGACCTCCACATTGCGGCCGGCGAGGATGCGCGCCAGCAGTTCGGGAATGTCGTGGCGCTGCGCCATGGCGAGCGCCCGCGCGGCGCCGCGCGCGTCGAGCCGGTCGCGCCAGACTCGCCCGGTCGCCGAATGCTCGACGCCGAGAAAAAGCCCGTCGGCCACGGCGAACTCGCGTGATTCGAAGCCCATTGCATAAGCCTAGCCGATTTAGACCAGCTTGGCTCGATCGCTTCGGCAAAAACACGCCGTCAAGGCGCCCGGCGATCGGCGACCCTCGGCTTGATGACGAGCGGCCTAATCCATCCCGTAGCGGGCAAAGAACCAGCGCTTGAGGCCGTAAACAGCGGCGAGATAGGCGATGGTCACCACCGTCAGCGCGGCCATGATTTCGGCTGGCAGCGGCACGAAGCCGAGCCAGTGCGCCACCGGCGAATAAGGCAGCGCCACGGCAAGCGCGAACGCGGTCAGCGAACTTGCCACCAGCGCCGGATGGGGCCGATCCCGCAGGGGGTGCGCGGTGCGAATGATGAAGATCACCAGGATTTGCGTCGCCAGCGACTCGACGAACCAGCCGGTGTGAAACAGCACTTCGTTGGCGTGAAAGACCCAGAGCAACAGGCCGAACGTGACGAAGTCGAAGACCGAACTCAGCGGCCCGAACACCAGCATGAAGTTGCGGACGGTATGGAGATCCCAGCGCCGCGGCTGCGCGATCGTGGCGTCGCTGACGTTATCGAGCGGAATTGCCGTCTCCGACAGATCGTAAAGCAGATTGTTCAGGAGGATCTGGGTCGGCAGCATCGGCAGGAACGGCAGGAACAGAACGCCGCCCGCCATCGAGAACATGTTGCCGAAATTCGAGCTCGTTCCCATCATCATATATTTGAGGATGTTGGCGAAAGTCCGACGCCCTTCGCGCACGCCATCGGCGAGCACGCCAAGCTCCTTCTCGAGAAGGATGATGGAGGCTGCCTCCTTCGCCACATCGACGGCGCTGTCGACCGAGAACCCGACGTCGGCGGCGTGCAGCGGCGGCGCGTCGTTGATGCCGTCGCCAAGATAGCCGACGACATGGCCCTTGCGCCGCAGAGCCGCGATGATGCGCGATTTCTGCGGCGGCGTTACGCGACAGAACAGCGTCGTGTCGTCGACTCTGGCGGCGAGCGCCTCTTCGGTCAGGTCCGCCAGTTCCGGCCCCGACAAGGCCGCCGTAACCTTCAAGCCGAGTTCACCGCAGACGTGCCGGGTCACCTGCTCATTGTCCCCGGTCACCACCTTGACGGCGACCCCAAGGTCGGCGAGCGCGCTCAGCGCCTCGCGGGCTCCGGCCTTGGGCGGATCGAGGAAGGCCAGGAATCCGGCGAAGGTCAGATCGGTCTCGTCGCCGACGCTCGCGCTCTGGCGGCCCGGTTCGACCTCGCGCCAAGCGACCCCAAGAACCCGATAGCCTTCGGCACCGAAGGCATTGAGCGTGGCTTCGGCAGTCTTGTGCGCCTCGGCGTCGAGCAGGCGCGGCGGCGATCCTTGCTGCACGTAGCGCGCCGCCAGCCGCAGCACGTCTTCCGGTGCGCCTTTGACGATGAGGAGACGCCGGCCGGCGTTTTCGACGAGGACCGAAACCCGGCGCCGCTCGAAGTCGAATGGCACTTCGTCGATCTTGCGCCAGGCTTCGAGGTCAACGCTGCCGGCGGCGAGGATGGCTTCGTCCAGCGGGCTCTTGAGTCCGGTCTCGCATGCGGCGTTGATCACCGCCATCCGCAGCACTTCGGTGCTGTCATGTCCTTCGATATCAACTTCCCTGACCAGCTTGATGCGGGCTTCGGTCAGCGTCCCGGTTTTGTCGCTGCAAAACACGTTCATGCTGCCGAGATCGTCGATCGCCGACTGACGTTTCACGATCACTTGCCGGCGCGCCATGCGGATCGCGCCATGCGAGAGCGTGACCGACACGATCATGGGCAAGAGTTCAGGCGTAAGCCCGACCGCGAGCGCCAGCGCAAACAGGAACGATTCGAGCAACGGCCGATGGAACAGGAAATTGACCAGCACGACAAACAAGACGAGAAACACCGTCGCGCGTACGATCATCAGTCCGAATTTTTGGATGCCGACGGCAAAGGCCGTCGGCGGCGGCTCCTTGCGCAGGGCGCTGGCGATCGAGCCGAGCTGAGTCTTGCGCCCGGTCGTCAGGATCAACGCCTTGGCGGTCCCGCTCACGACCGAGCTGCCCATGAACACGAGGTTGGACGGCAGGGCGGCGGCGGGCGCGCCCTCTGCCGCTGCCGGAGTCGCCGCCTTCTCGGCCGGGTACGCTTCACCGGTGAGCAGCGCTTCATCGACATAAAGGTCGCGCGCCTCGATCAGCCGCGCGTCGGCGGGGACCAGATCGCCCGCGGCAAGCAGGACGACATCGCCGGGCACGATCTCCACCGCCGGGATGTCGATCGGCCGCCCGTCGCGAAGCACCTTGGCCGAAAGCGAGACTTGTTTGCGCAGGCTGTCGGCGGCGTTGAGAGCCTGATGCTCCTGCGTCACGTCGAGCAGCACGGAGACCAGCACGATCACTTCGATGATGACGAAGCTCGGAATGTCCCCGGTGAACGCCGATACGGCCGCCGCGAACAGCAAGATCAAAACCAGTGGATTGCTGAAGCGTCCAATAAAGGCCAACAGCAAGCTCTTGCGTTTCGCGGTATCGATCCGGTTCGGTCCGATGCTGGCGCGGACGGCATCGGCTTGCGAAGTGCTGAGGCCGGCGGCGCTGGAATGCAGAGTCTGCAGAAGTTCGGGGAGCGGTCGCGCCGCGGCGTCCGACCATCCCCGCGCCGCGCTGTCCGCCGCGCTCTTCGTCGCGTTCTTGCCGGCGGATCGCCGGTCGGAGGCCTCGGGTTCAACAGACGCGGGTCGGTTCATCTCTGCTCTTGGTGCTTGCAACGGGTCATTTGAACCAAGGCCGGCGCGGCGATCAAGATCGACGCCCGGTCGGCAGGGCGGCCGTCACATTTGCGCCACAAGGGCGCCCACGACCGCCAGCCGCCTGACGAGGCGCGCGATCTAGAACTTGTCGAGTTGCCCGTGTTCGGCCTTGATCCAGCGCACGGTGCCGGCTGCCGCTCGGCCCATGCCCTGGCTCGACGAATGGTCCCCTTCCCGCCGCGCGTGCCGTTATCTTGATGCGGTACTCAAGCCGCATTTGCCCCAAGCATCAAGGCGCCGGTCGCTGCATCAGCGCCTGCGCCAAGAGGGCCGCAAGAATCTGATTGTTCATCGCGGCGGAGGCACTGACGCTGCCGTCCGGCGCCAGCACGGGCCGCCCCATCGTAAGAATAAGCGTATTGGTATCCTTACGAGAAGCTGATGCAAAAGTGCTGGCCAGCGGAGCCGTCACATTCACCAGCTTCCACGTCGGCGTGACGCTTCCTGAACTTGTGATGTAAAAATTGACGGTCTCCTGAATTACATCGATCGGATCATAAACTTTTGGCTTGCGAATTGTCACTGCATTAGCACATTTCTGATAGGCTGCAAGAAAAACGTTGGTAGCGTCAACTAATTTGCTGAAATTCTGTTTTTCCTTATTAAGCGTCGCCTCGTTCGGCTTCTGATCGTATTCGATGACGTTTTGAGAAACTCCAACCGACAATACAATTGCCTCGTTCTGCTGCTTACTCAGCTCTTGGATACAAATCGGATCAAATGGAGACGTTGTGGCACTCGCGATTCCGTATATCGGCTTCACTATGTTGTTGATGATGGCCTGTGCTCTTTTCTCGATCTCTCTGGCAATATTTGTCTCCACAGAAAGCTCCGCGAACGCGCGAAATTTTTTCTGTTGATTTTCTATCGCCGAGAGCTGCCCTGCCGAATCTTCAAGCTGCTTTGCCGGCGTGTCAGGTGGAGTGGCGCCAGGGCCAATATTGTTTCCAGGTTGAAGCACTCCGCTTGCGACGGGTTGTAGAGCCGCGTCGACCAAAGCGTCGAGACCGAGGTCACTTTCGAGAAGCAGCCCGCGGTCAAACTGGCAGAAATTGTAAAGCTCACCTTTTTTGCGCTCAGAGAATTCATTCTTTAGATCTGAAAATGACATCAGGAACTCGATGTCCTCCGTCCGGACGGCCTCAGTGCTAACACCGACGCCTATGCCTGTGCTGTAACTTTGGGCCGTCGATCCAACCGAGGGAAGGGCGCGGATAATTGTAGCACCGGGATTGATGCTAGCCGTGTCGTCAACGGCAATCGTTAGGTGAAGCTTGGCGGCCCACCCGGTCAAAAACCCAAACGGATGGTGTTTGCCATCGCGCGAACGCTGATTGGTCTTCAAAAGAACTGCGTGCGCAATATCGCATTTGACTCGTTTTACGACGTCATCAACATGTACGCGGGCCAATCCGTCGTGCGGGGGAGTCGCAACGCATGCCGCGGAGACATACCCAAGAAAAGAAACGGCGGCGACGGTCCGGCCAACTATCTTTTCCCGGCGACTGCCCATAAGAAGACCCCTTCGAAGCGGTTCCATCTCAAAATGCGGTCCGTGAGATCAACGGTTCAGCAAATCGCAAGGCAAAGTCGTTTTTTCGTTGATCATGCTGATCAGAGGAAGAAAATGCCGATCGCAAAATTCAGCGCTGTCGTTGAGCTCGCGAACCTCCTCAACTACGTCTAAATTCATTTTAAGCGATAACTCCGCCATCCGGTGAGCGTCGACCATCGAACTCGGAATGTGGGCTTGATGCAGGAAACCCTCGTTGCCAACGACCGGAGGAAGCCGCTTGGTCGGGTGTTCATGCTGAAAGGAATCTTGTTGCGCTTGAAGAGCGGTGCTCAAGGCCAAGAAAATGATGGCCTGCACAACGCAACGCACCGGTCCAAACCGTCGCAAGCACAATGCCCCCCTATATTGTATATGGCAGCATTGCAGCTTTGGGTTGTCAAGACCTCAGTAGCATCCGCCCAGCATTTTCCCCCCTAAATTGTTGCGCAGACCGCTCCGGCGGCAGTCGTTAGCGCGCTCACTAAATTAGGCGAGTTGAGATAAAAACGAACATTGCCTGACCATGGTCTGGCGTCGCCGGACGAGGCGCGCGATCTAAAACTTGTCGAGTTGCCGGTGTTCGGCCTTGATCCAGCGCACGGTGCCGGTGACCGAGCGCATCACCACGGTCTGCGTCTCGACGATGCCGTCGCCGAATCTGACGCCTTGCAGCATGCGCCCGTCGGTGATGCCGGTCGCCGCGAACAGGCAATCGCCGCGCACCATGTCCTCGATCTGATATTTCTTGCGCGGATCCCTGATGCCCATCTTGGCGGTACGCTCGCGCCGCTCCTCGGTGTCGACCACCAGCCGGCACTGCATCTGGCCGCCGATGCAGCGCAGCGCCGCCGCCGCCAGCACGCCTTCAGGCGCGCCGCCGATGCCGAGGAAGATGTCGATGCCGGTCTTATACGGATCGGCGGTGTGGATGACCGCAGCCACGTCGCCGTCGGTGATCAGGCTCACCGAGGCGCCGGCCTTGCGCACCGCGGCGATCAGATCGGCGTGACGCGGGCGGTCGAGAACCATGGCGGTGATGGCGGACGGCTTGACGCCCTTCGCCTTGGCCAGGGCACGGATGTTTTCGTCGGCCGGGGCGTCGAGGTCGACGACCCCCTTCGGATAACCCGGACCGACGGCGATCTTGTCCATGTAGATGTCCGGGGCGTGCAGGAGCGTGCCGTGCTCGGCCATGGCGAGCGTGGCGATGGCGCCCGGCATGTTTTTGGCGCACAGCGTCGTGCCTTCCAGCGGATCGACAGCGATGTCCACCTTGAAGCCGCCTTCGGCGCCGACCTTCTCGCCGATGAACAGCATCGGCGCCTCGTCGAGTTCGCCCTCCCCGATCACCACGGTACCGTCGATCGGCAGCTTGTTGAGTTCGCGCCGCATGGCATCGACGGCGGCCTGGTCGGCGGCCTTTTCCTCGCCGCGGCCGCGCAATCGCGCCGCATTGACCGCGGCGCGCTCGGTGACGCGCACGATCTCCATGGCGAGAATGCGTTCGAGCATCAGGCTGTGCGGAACGGTGATCGACGCCATCTGTTTTTTCCTTTTGGCGCTTTAGTTCTTCTCGATGCGAATGACCTGCGGCCGGCCGGAGATTACCCGGTCGCGGCGCACGGCGGCGAGCGCCTTGTGGACGGCGTCCTCGCTGGTCGCATAGGTGATGAGGATGACCGGCACCGGCTCGCCGGAGCGTCCGCGCTGGCCGGCGGCCTGGGTGCGGATATCGTGGCGCTGCACGATCGATGCCAGCGAGATTTGCCGCTGCGCCAGGCGCCGCGCGATGGTTGCGGCGCTGCCGGGACGATCACGCGCCAGCAGCCGGATATAGTAGCCGCCCTCGTGGCGCTGCATCGGCGCCTTGCGGATCGCCGTCATCCGCGCCGCCGGCCGCCCGAATGGCGGTGTGCGCACGCCGCGGGCGATGTCGGCCAGATCGGAGACAACCGCGGATGCGGTGGCCATCCCGCCGGCGCCGGGGCCGACCAGGGTGATCGGCGCCAGTCCGTCGGCATCGATGGTGACGGCGTTGGTCACGTCCATCACCTGGGCGATCGCCGACTCTCTCGGCACCATGGTCGGATGTACTCGCTGCTCGATGCCGGCTTCGGTCTTCACCGCGACGCCGAGCAGCTTCACCCGATAGCCAAGCTCGGCCGCGGCATCGAGGTCGGCGAGCGTGATCGACGAGATGCCCTCGACATAGACCGCACCGGGATCGACCTTGGTGCCGAAGGCGAGACTCGCCAGAATGGAAAGCTTCTGCGCGGTGTCGTGGCCTTCGACGTCGAAGGACGGATCGGCCTCCGCATAGCCGAGGCGCTGCGCTTCGCGCAGGCACGCGTCGAAGGCCAACCGGTCCTGTTCCATGCGCGAGAGGATGTAATTGCAGGTGCCGTTGAGAATACCGTAGATGCGCGTCACGGCATTGCCGTTCAGTCCCTCGCGCAAGGTCTTGACGATCGGAATGCCGCCGGCGACGGAGGCTTCGAAGTTGAGCGCGACGCGCTTTCGTTCCGCGAGCATGGCGAGCTGATGACCGCGGCGGGCGAGCAGCGCCTTGTTGGCGGTGACGACCGGCTTGCCGGCGGCGAGCGCCTTCTCCACGGCGCTCTTGGCCGGATCGCCGGCCCCGCCGATGAGTTCGACGAGAACGTCGATCGCCGGATCGGTGGCCAGCGCCACCGGGTCGGCGACCCAGCGGACCTTGCGCAGATCGATGCCGCGTTTCTTGGCGCGGGAGCGCGCGCTGACCGCGACGATCTCGATCGGGCGCCCGCAGCGCGCCAGGAGCTTGTCGCGGCCGCGCTCCAGAAGCTGGACCACTGCCGCGCCGACCGTCCCCAGTCCGGCAAGACCGACTTTCAGCGGCTCGGACATCGGCGTCGCGTGAGCTTGGAGCAAGCGACGCTCGACTAACGTCGCGTCGCCAAGGGCACCACGTTGTGGAGCATTTCCGGCCCGGTTTCAAGAAAGCGCCGGATATTGCGCGCCGCCTGGCGGATGCGCTGCTCGTTCTCCACCAGCGCGATGCGCACATGGCCTTCGCCGTGCTCGCCGAAGCCGGCCCCGGGCGACACCGCGACCGCCGCTTTTTCCACCAGCAGCGTGGAAAACTCGACGCTGCCGAGGCTGCGGAACGGCTCCGGTATCGGCGCCCACGCGAACATCGAAGCCTGCGGCGGCGGCACCGGCCAGCCGGCGCGGCCAAACGAGTCTACCAGGGCGTCGCGGCGGCGCCGATAGGTGGCGCGCATCTCGTGGATGCAGTCGTCCGGCCCGTTCAGCGCCGCGGTGGCCGCCACCTGGATCGGCGTGAATGCGCCGTAGTCCAGATAAGACTTCACCCGGGCGAGCGCGGCGATGACGCGCTCGTTGCCGACGGCAAAGCCGATACGCCAGCCCGGCATCGAATAGGTCTTCGACATCGAGGTGAATTCCACGGCGACATCGACGGCGCCCGGAACCTGCAGCACCGAGGGCGGCGGATTGTTGCCGAAATAGACCTCGGCATAGGCCAGGTCCGACAGCACCAGGAGCGAATGTTTCTTGGCAAAAGCAACGAGCTCCCGATAGAAGTCGAGGTTGGCGACGCATGCCGTCGGATTCGATGGGTAGCAGGTCACGACAGCGACTGGCTTGGGGATGGAGTGCATCACGGCGCGTTCCAGCGCGCCGAAGAAAGCGGTATTGGCCTCGACCGGCACCGAACGGATGGTGCCGCCCGCCATCAGGAAGCCGAATACGTGGATCGGATAGGTCGGATTGGGAACGATGATCACGTCGCCCGGGGCCGTGATCGCCTGCGCGACATTGGCGAAGCCCTCTTTGGAGCCGAGCGTGGTGACGATCTGGGTTTCCGGATTGAGCTTTACGCCGAAGCGGCGCGCATAATAGGCCGCCTGCGCACGGCGCAGCCCCGGAATCCCTTTCGAGGCGGAATAGCGGTCCGTGCGCGGCTTGCCGACGGTCTCCTTGAGCTTCTCAACCACGTGCGCCGGCGCGGGCAGATCAGGATTGCCCATGCCGAGATCGATGATGTCGGCGCCGCCGTTCCTCGCCGCCGCTTTGGCGCGGTTGACCTGTTCGAAAACATAAGGTGGCAGCCGCCGGATACGGTAAAATTCTTCCATGAGTGGCCCGGCACGTTCGACCTGTCGACGATGCTACCCTCTTATCACGGCTTGCCGGCGACGCCAGCGGTCTGTGTGGCGCCCGGCTGCAAGGAGGTGTTCTGCGGCGGGGGAATGCTGGCGGTCGTGGCAGGTGAAACCGACTGCAGGTGATCGCGCTCGGAGATCAGGTCACTGGTGGCTTGCTTGACCTGTTCGGGTGTCAGCGTCGCCTCGGGTCGCGGCGCGGGCATGTCGTGCACGGCGGGAAAACCGACCTCCGAGCAGCCCGACAGTAGAATGCCAGCCGCCGCGGCGATGGCTATGCCGGCGACCACGCGCCAAGCCTGGCTGCGCCGGCCGTTCACGCTGGTCCCCCGATGCGCCGCCGATGGCCCATTCCGCCCGTCACACGATCCCCTATGCGAGTCGAAATAATCTACCGCCACAAAGGTTTACAAATATCAACCTAAAGAACCGCCCGCCGCTCACATTACGCGGTAATATGGTCGAAACAAGGTCTGCCGGGGCGAAGACCCCGGACGGCGCCGAGAAGCGCGTGTTGCCCCGCGGATAAGCGGACGCTGGGTGGAATCCTGGGCAGCATGCTGAGCGGATCGTCTTGCGCGTCCGGTTGGCGCAGGCCATTTCTGCCGTGAGGGCCGGCCGGCTGCGCGGCCGGCTCCTGCGGAATTGAGGAACGCTCGTGCCGGCTCCATCGCTACCGCCACCGCTGCAACAGCCGATCAAGATCGGGCCGGTCGACGTCGAAATATTCTCGCGCAATCTGGCGCGGGTCGTGGAAGAAGGCGGCCGGGCGCTCGCCGCTTACCTCAAGCCGCGCGAGGCCGGGCGCGACGGCCAACTTGCCGACGAGGTGACCGAGGTCGTCAGGACCCTCGGCCAGGTGCTGCAATACTGGCTGGCCGATCCGCAGCGCAGCACCGAATTGCAGACCCGGCTCGGCCGGGCCTATCTCGACCTGTGGGGAGCGGCGGTGAAGCGGCTGTCCGGCGAAGCCGCGCCGCCCGTGATCGCGCCGGCGGCCGCCGACAAGCGTTTCGCCGATCCGGAGTGGACCACAAATCAGTTCTTCGATTTCCTCAAGCAGGCCTACCTCTTGACCGCGAGCTGGGCCAATCGGCTGGTCGACGACACCGAGGGGCTTGATCCGCACACCAGGCACAAGGCCGAGTTCTACGTCCGGCAGATCGCCAACGCACTGTCGCCGTCCAACTTCGTCCTGACCAATCCCGAACTGTTGCGCGAGACGCTGACCAGCAACGCCGAGAATCTGGTCCGCGGCATGCACATGCTCGCCGACGACATCGTCGCCGGCGGCGGCCAATTGAAGATCCGCCAGTCGGATTCCTCGATGTTCGCCGTCGGGCGCAACCTGGCGACGACGCCCGGCAAGGTGATCTTCCAGAACGACATCATGCAGCTCCTGCAGTATGCGCCGTCGACGCCGACGGTGCTCAAGCGGCCGCTGCTCATCGTTCCGCCCTGGATCAACAAATACTACGTGCTCGATCTGACGCCGGAAAAATCCTTCATCAAATGGTGCGTCGATCAGGGCTTGACGGTGTTCTGCATTTCCTGGGTCAATCCGGATGCGCGGCTCGCGCGCAAGAGCTGGGAAGAGTACATCCGCGAGGGGCCGCTCGCCGCGCTCGATGCGATCAAGCAGGCGACCGGCGAGGACAAGGTGCACGCCATCGGTTATTGCGTCGGCGGCACGCTGCTTGCGATCGCGCTGGCTGCCATGGCGGCGTGGGGCGACGATCGCGTCGTCTCGGCAACCTTCTTCGCCGCGCAGGTGGATTTCACCTATGCCGGCGATCTCAAGGTCTTCGTCGACAAGGAGCAGGTCGAGGCGGTGGAAAAGCGCATGGCCGAGCGCGGCTACCTCGAAGGCATGTCGATGGTCACGGTATTCAATCTGTTGCGTTCGAGCGATCTGATCTGGCCCTACATCGTCAACAATTATCTCAAGGGCAAGGCGCCTTTCCCGTTCGACCTCCTGTATTGGAATTCGGACGCGACGCGGCTGCCGGCCGCCAATCACTCGTTCTATCTGCGCAACTGCTACCTCCACAACAACATCACCAAAGGCCGCGTCACCATCGGCAACACGCCGATCAATCTGAAGAACGTCAAGATTCCGGTCTACAATCTGGCGACCCGTGAGGATCACATCGCGCCGGCGAAGTCGGTACTGCTCGGCTGCAAGTTCTTCGGCGGCCCGGTGCGGTACGTGATGTCGGGCTCGGGCCACATCGCCGGGGTCGTCAACCCGCCGGACAAGCGCAAATATCAGTACTGGACCGGACCGCGGCCGCGCAGCGCCAACCTCGAAGGCTGGCTGAAAAAAGCCAAGGAGCATCCCGGCTCATGGTGGCCGGACTGGTTCGCCTGGCTCAAGCGCCAGGACCCGACGGAAGTGCCGGCGCGCGCGCCGGGCGACGGCGCGCTCACGCCGATCGAAGACGCGCCGGGCAGCTACGTCAAGGTACAGGCCTAGCAACGGCCGCTGTTTACCATTTGACGCCATGCCCGCGCCTGTCGCGGGCATCCGCGTCTTTAGGCTGCGCGGATCAAAGACGCAGACGGCCGGGACAAGCCCGGCCATGACGGAGAAAACCGCGCATCTCGAGCGGTCTCACGGAAACAGCGCCACCTGTTCGAGCCCCATGGTTTCGGGAAATCCGAGCATCAGATTCATGTTCTGCACCGCCTGGCCGGAGGCGCCCTTGGCGAGATTGTCGAGCGCCGAGCCGATGATGGCGCGGCCGGCGATGCGGTCGGCGGCGATGCCGATGAAGGTCATGTTGGAGCCGCGCACGTGGCGGGTCTGCGGCAGCGCGCCGAACGGCAGCACGTGGACGAACGTCTCGTTCGCGTAAGACTTTAACAGTAGCGCATGAAGGTCTTGCGGCGATGCTTTCAGGCCGTGGACGTAAATGGTTGAAAGAATGCCGCGATTCATCGGCACCAGATGCGGCGTAAAGGTCGCGACCACAGGCCGTCCGGCCGCCAGCGAGAACTCCTGGTCGAGCTCGGCCATGTGGCGATGGTGGCCGACGCCGTAAGCGTGGAAGCCCTCCGACACTTCCGAGAACAACATCTCTTCTTTCGCCGCCCTGCCCGCGCCGGTCGTGCCGGACTTGGCGTCGATGACGATCTCGTCGGGATCGATAGCGCCCGCCTTGAGCAGCGGAATGAGCGCAAGCTCGGCGCAACTCGTATAGCAGCCGGGATTGGCGACGAGCTGCGCCGTCCTGATCTTGTCGCGGTAGATTTCGGTCAGGCCGTATACGGCTTTCTTCTGTAGTTCCGGCGCCGCGTGCCGATGCCCGTACCAGCGCTCGTAGGCGGCCGGATCGGCGATGCGAAAATCGGCGGAAAGATCGACGACCTTGAGCGTCGGCAGCCGCGCCAAGAGATCGGCGATGACCTTCTGCGTGGTGCCGTGAGGCAGCGCGCAGAACACGAGATCGAGCCCGAGCGCCGGCCAATCGGCCGCATCGAGCGCGGTGAGCCTCGGCAGCGTGTACGGCGCGAATTGCGGAAACACGTCCGCCATCGGCTTGCCGGCGCGGCGGTCGGCGGTGAGCAAACCAATGTCCACCCGCGGGTGGCGGATGAGAAGCCGCACCAATTCCGCCCCGGTATAGCCGGAGGCGCCGAGAATGCCGATTTTTGCTGTCGCCGACATGGCTTTAGCCCTTGGCTTCGGTTCAAGTAAGCCAGCGTCCGCGGAAGATTATCAGGGAAAGTGCCGCGGCAACCGGCGGCACGAGGCTTTTACGCGCGAACGCGCGCCCGTGCCGCATGACGAATGCGACGGCGCGTTGCGGCGGCGATGGTCGTCGGCCAGTTCATCGCCGGCGATATAGAAGGCTCCCCGGCAAGCGTCAATGCGGTTGCCGGCATTTTGCCCGGCCGGCGTCCTGGTTTTGCCGGCCGCATGGCATATTTGATGATCGATTCGCTTAACCCCCCGCGCGTCCGGGCCAGTTCCGCCGATAACGCCGATCGAGATCGACCGCTCCGCATGGGAAAAACAGCCAGAAACTCCCCCGCGCCCGACCTGTTCGCAGGCTTAAGCGAGCCGCGCGGCGGCGCGCGCCGCGCTTCCCGCACCGGCAGTTCCGGGGCGCGCGGCGCCGCCGGCGACCAAGGCTACACCGCCAAGCACATCGAAGTGCTGGAGGGTCTCGAACCGGTCCGCCGCCGGCCGGGCATGTATATCGGCGGCACCGACGAGAAGGCGCTGCATCACCTGTTCGCCGAGGTGATCGACAATGCCATGGACGAGGCGCTCGCCGGCCACGCCGACTGGATCGAGGTCGAGATGGCGGCCGACGGCTTCGTCACCGTCACCGACAACGGCCGCGGCATTCCGGTCGATCCGCACCCGAAGTTCAAGAACAAGTCGGCGCTGGAAGTGATCATGTGCACGCTGCACGCCGGCGGCAAGTTCGACTCCAAGGTCTACGAGACCTCCGGCGGCCTGCACGGCGTCGGCGTGTCGGTCGCCAACGCGCTGTCGGAACGCATGGAGGTCGAGGTCGCGCGCGGGCAGCGGCTCTACCGCATGGCATTCGAGCGCGGCAAGCCGAAGACGAAATTGCAGGACGCCGGCAAGGCGCCGAACCGCCGCGGCACCAAGGTGCGGTTCCGGCCCGACCCGGACATTTTCGGCGCCAAGGCCCACTTCAAGCCCGAGCGCGTCTTCAAGATGACGCGCTCGAAGGCTTACCTGTTCGGCGGCGTCGAGATCCGCTGGTCGTGCGCGCCGGAATTGCTGCGCGGCACCGAGGACGTGCCGGAACAGGCGACGTTCCATTTCGCCGACGGCTTGAAGGATTACCTCGCCGAGACGCTGGCCGACGCCACTTTGGTGCATCCGGACATTTTCACCGGCAGCGCCGGCAAGACCGGGGCGCACGGCGCGGTGCAATGGGCGGCGGCGTGGACTGCCGACGCCGACGGCTTCCTCAACTCCTACTGCAACACCATCCCCACCCCCGATGGCGGCACCCACGAATCCGGCCTGCGCACCGCGCTGACCCGCGGCCTGAAGGACCACGCCGAGCGCATCGGGCAAGGGAAGCGCGCCGCCGCGATCACTTCCGACGACGTGATGGCAGGCGCCGGCGCCATGCTCTCGGTGTTCATCCGCGAGCCGGAATTCCAGGGCCAGACCAAGGACCGGCTCGCCACCGCGGAAGCGCAAAAAATCGTCGAGCAGGCGATCAAGGACCCATTCGATCACTGGCTCGCCGGCAATCCGGCTTTAGCCAACAGGCTCCTCGACTTCGTGGTCGAGCGCGCCGAGGAGCGCATCCGCCGCCGGGCGGAGAAGGACATCGCGCGCAAGAGCGCCGCGCGCAAGCTCAGGCTTCCCGGCAAGCTTGCCGACTGCACCAACAGCGCCGACGGCGCCGAGCTGTTCGTGGTCGAGGGCGACAGCGCCGGCGGCTCGGCCAAGCAGGCACGCAATCGCATCAGCCAAGCGGTGCTGCCGCTGCGCGGCAAAATCCTCAATGTCGCTTCGGCCGGCAAGGACAAGCTGCAGCAGAACCAGCAACTCGCCGATCTGGTGCAGGCGCTCGGCTGCGGCACCGGCGCGCATTACCGCGACGAGGATTTGCGCTACGGCCGCGTCATCATCATGACCGACGCCGACGTCGACGGCGCCCACATCGCCTCGTTGCTGATCACCTTCTTCTATCGCGAGATGCGCGGCCTGATCGACAACGGCCATCTCTATCTCGCGGTGCCGCCGCTCTACCGCTTGAGCCACGGCGGCAAGATTTTTTATGCCCGCGACGACCGGCACCGCGACGAAATCCTCAAAAAGGAATTCCACGGCAACGCCAAGGTGGAAGTGAGCCGCTTCAAGGGGCTGGGCGAGATGATGGCGGCGCAGCTCAAGGAAACCACCATGGCCCCGGCGAAGCGCACGCTGCTGCGGGTCGTGCTTGTCGCCGAGGCGCAGAAGGATACCGAGAAGTCGGTCGAGCGGCTGATGGGCACCAAGCCCGAGGCACGCTTTGCCTTCATCCAGGAGCGCGCGGAGTTTGCCGACGAGGCGGCACTGGATGTTTAGTTTTCCATCTTGCCCCACGAAAAGGGGAAGATTGGGTTGTGTGCTATCGGCATCATTCTATGCGCTTTATTCAAGACGGCCCTAGCATTCCCAATGATTTGCTGGACGCCCGCGATGCCGGCGAGGTGGTCCTTTTGTGTGGTGCCGGCATTTCCATTCCAGCCGGACTTCCCGATTTCTTTAAGCTTACCGTCGACGTCGCGCGCATTCTCGGGGTTCAATCTAGTTCGACAATCGGTCAATTGATCGACACTGAGATTCAACACCGCAAAAGCGGTGTGCCTCGCCAGCCGTTTCAATCCATGTCGTTTGATCGCATTTTTACCCTTCTTCAGCGGGAATTCGGTGTTGCACAGATAGAGGGCGAAGTTGAGGCCGCTTTAAAAATTAAGCGCTATGCAAAACTCGACGGCCACCGCGACCTGCTCGACATTGCCCGCGGTCCCGATGGTCGGCAACGCATCATCACCACCAACTTCGATCGTCTCTTTCAAAAGGTGCAGCCTCATTTGCGCTCGTATGCGCCGCTGCACCTGCCCGATTTGAAGCGACCCGATGGTTTTGATGGTGTAGTGCACTTGCACGGACTTCTGCCATCTGGACGTACACACGCGTTCCATGAACCGTTGGGACTCGTGCTAAGCAGCGCCGACTTCGGACGCGCTTATCTCGCTGATGCGTGGGCGACGCGTTTTGTTTGCGACCTGCTCGACCAATACACCGTGATCCTTCTTGGCTATAGCGCCGACGATCCACCGGTTCGTTATTTGCTTGAAGGTCTTAATCTAGCTGGGCGCATTCGCGAGCGACGGCTGTATGCGTTCGCCGCAGGCGATGACGCCCAGATAATCGCCGATTGGCGTGAGCGTGGCGTAACAGCGATCCCTTATGACTCCGTCGAGCACCATCAAAATCTGTGGGATAGCATTCATCGTTGGGCCGAAAGAGCGCGTAATCCGGTTGCATGGCGGAAACACATAACGACCCTTGCATCAACAGTACCGCAAAAGCTTAGGCCATTCGAGCGCGGGCAAGTAGCCGCCCTTTGCAGCTCAACCGAAGGCGCAAAAGAGTTTGCCTCGGCGACACCCCCTCGACCTGCAGAATGGCTTTGCGTTTTCGATGCCTATTGTCGCTATCGAAGGCCAGGAAGAGATATAAGTTACAGCGGCACCCCGAACCCGGAGATCGATCCTCTTCTGGAGTACGGACTGGATGATGATCCACCGCGCCGCCTAAGTCCGAATGCCGATCATACGCCGCCGGGCGTCGACCTCCTCTCTCCGTTGACCGTGGATAATCCTGCGGCACGCGAAAGCAGCGTCGTTATGATGCATCGTTGGGCGCTGGGTGACCTCAATAGCCGCCTTTCTCAGATCGGACGCTGGATTCAAACCATATTGCCGTCGCCTGCGGCCGTTTGGTGGGCGGCTTACCGTGGCGCGTTACATCCAAATCTGCACGAACAGGTTTGTTGGGCTTTAGACCGCTCGGCCCCCACGATTGATCCGTTGGTACGTCGGGCGTGGAGACTAGTTCTAGAAGCTATCAAATCCGCGCCGTCCCACATTGGCGACGGCTGGACTGTGGTGCAAACTCAAATTCAAAACGAGGGTTGGACCGCAAGTACAATTCGAGAATTCGCACTTGCTACGCGGCCACGACTGACAGTTCAGGCTCCTTTCGCATATGCGCCAGTGCCGCCGGAGGGAACTGCTTCTCTGACACTAGGTCGAATTGGCTATTTCGAAGTGCACTATCCGAAACTAATAGAGAAGACTACGCAGATACCAGATGTCGCTTTGCCGTCGGTCCTTGAGGCGATCCGAACCAATCTTGAGTTAGGTAGCGACCTTGAGACTGAAATCTCACGAGCTAGTTTGCGGCTCCCAACACTCTATCCCGAAAATAGGCCTAGCGAACATGTTTATAACGATAACGAAGAATATTACGCGACCTTCGCTCGCCTGTACGAACGTCTAGCAGTAGTCAGCGCCGCAGCTGCGCGCAGAGAATACCTACGGTGGGACGGAACACGACGGTATTTCGTCGCGCTCCGCATTTGGGTTCTCGCAAAACCTAACATTGTCCCGCCTTCCGAAGTGAGTCGTTCGCTGCTCGAGCTTGATCAACAAACATTCTGGGATTCCAATCACGCACGAGAAATCCTGTGGGCTATGAGGGCGCGCTGGCGCGAACTCTCAAAACGGGACCGTCGGGCGATCGAAACAAAAATCCTCCAAGGTCGTCCAAAATTTGAATTTGAAACCGAAATTGAATACCGGCAACGACGGTCCAGTCTGATGGCGGCTCGCCTGATCTGGATGCGTGATGAGGGTTTGACCCTAAGCGGTGCTACCAAATCGCGTCTTCCTGCGCTTAAGAAGGAGGATCCCCATTGGCGAGACAGTTGGGCCAAGACGGCCGACGCCAGCCTCGAAAGCAGGACCGGGTGCGTCAGGCAAGAAACTGACCCTACACCCCTCTCTAATCTTCCGGTTTCAGTAATAATCTCGCGTTGCGATGAACTGGCAGAACGGCAATTCGCAACGTTCACAGAACATGATCCATTTCGTGGCCTTGTTGTAAATTCGCCAGCGCGTGCAATGGCGGCACTTGCGTATGAAGCCCGACGCAAGAATTACCCTCAGCGCTATTGG
>Ga0335085_10002414_pt1 | contig 35015 bp, 35 predicted proteins | sample Lox_Sample_45_FD_206712 | JGI IMG/M metagenome (GOLD analysis project Ga0335085, IMG submission 206712) | Soil microbial communities from Loxahatchee National Wildlife Refuge, Florida, United States - Lox_Sample_4.5 | ecosystem: Environmental > Terrestrial > Soil > Wetlands | place: USA... | reverse complement strand
GCGAGGTTGAAGGTCGAGGGCGAATAGGGTCCCGAAAAGAGAAGCTTCCCGAGCTCTCGCCGAAGCTCGCCGCTCGACTGATAGCGAGAGGCAGCGTCGGACAAGCACGTCTTCAGAACCGCCGTCAACTCCGGCGGCAACGGGGAGGGCCCCCGAGCCACCGTGAAGAGATCGGCGACGGGACCGGCCGCCGCAGGCAGGCGGCCGGTCAACAGCTCGAAGAGAATGACGCCCACCGAAAAGACGTCCGAATTCTTGCCGATCTTCCCCTCGGAGCGCTCCTCCGGGGCGAGATACGGCCCGATCTCCTTGGAGAAGCGCGGCCGTCCTCGCGATGCGAGCAGCCCCGGCGCCAGTCCGAAACCCGTCAGGCAGGTCTCCCCGTCGTCGGAAAGGGAAACGAAGCCCGGCCACACGAGCCCATGGAGCGTTCGCTCTCCCTCGATCGTCGTGTTGTAGGCATGGTCGAGCGCCGTCGCGATCTTTTCGGCGATCAAGAGCGAGTGTTCGATGGGGATGCGCCCCTGCAGCGTCGGGGCACGGGCGAGCAAGGCGTTGAGCGTTCGGCCGTTCTCCTCCTCCCAGGCGAGGAACGGCACGCCTTCGACCGAGTCCATCGTCACGCCTCGCGCGATCGCCGGGTTCTTCAAGTGGGAATGGATCTCGCCGTTCTCCTGAATCGCGTCGAGCACGGCGTCTTCGGAGATTTCCTCGGTCTCCAGGATCCGGAGGCGCACGAAACCTCGGTCGGGGTCGAGCCTCAGGGCCCGATAGACCTTGCCGAGCGCGTCTTCGCCCAGAGCCGCCGTCAGGACATACGACCCGAATCGGCGAGGCAGCGTCTCGGTCATGATGCGGCCGGCCGAACGAGGCCCGGCGGACGCGAAGCGTTCAAGTTTCGAACTCCGTGGGAATCTCGCTGATTGTCGGTCCCGCCGGCGCCGCGGTCAAGACTCAAGTCAGTTCGTCGTCGGCACGGGCGTTTCCTCCGAAACCGCCGCGTTCGCCTCCGCCCGCAGCCGGCGGCTGCTCGCGATCGCCTGGAGGTGCTGTTCGAAGGTCCGAGAGAACGTGTGCCCGCCGTTGGAGTCGGCGACGAAGTAGAGAAACGCCGTTCGCGTCGGTGTCACCGCGGCGGTCAGCGCCGGGAGCCCCGGGTTGCAGATCGGGCCCGGGGGCAGCCCTTCGTAGAGGTAGGTGTTGAAGGCGGACTCGTAGGTGTAGTCCGAGCGGCGGAGGGTGCCGGACCAGTTGCCGTCCCGCTTCAAGGCATACGTGACCGTGGGGTCAGCCTGCAGACGCATCCCGCGGTCCAGCCGGTTCAAGTACACCCCGGCGACGACGGGCGCCTCCCGCTTCAGGGCCGTCTCCTTCTCCACGATCGACGCCAGTGTGACGGCCTGGCGGGGAGTGAGCCCGAGGGCCCGCGCGCGCTCGCGGAGTTCCGGTGTGAAGTGCAGTCGAAACTGGCCGACCATGCGTTCGACGATTTTTCGGGCCGATGTGGAGCGGGTCACACGGTAGGTTTCCGGGAAGAGAAAACCTTCGAGGTCCGATGCGCCCGTGGCCAGGCCCGGCGCGAGCGAGGTATCCGCAAGCGCCGCTCGGAATGCCTCGGGCGTGGAAATGCCCTGGTCCAGAAAGAGGCGGAACGTCTCCTCCGCCGTCAGACCTTCGGGCACGACGACCTTATGCTGGACGACGTCACCTCGACCCATCCGCTCGATCACTCCGTCGATTCCCATCGGTCTCTGGAATCGGTATTCACCCGCCTGCAGCGGTGTCGCTCCCCAGCGCACGCGGTAGTAGATCTCCGCGAAGCGGGGGCTGCCGATGACTCCCTCGGCGGCGAGCCGATGGAAGATGGCGGCCGTCGAAGTGCCGGGGGGAAAGTAGAGGACCACCTCCTGGGGCGGTCCGGGTGCCACCCGCGGGCGCTCGAGCCGGTTGATGAACCAGGCGGCGATCGCCAACGCCAGGAGCGCCAGCAGCAGCGGCAGCCTCAAGAGGCGCTTGCCCGCGCTCACCGCGGTGCCTGCCGATGCTTGAGGTAATCCTCGAGGAGCAGGGCGGCCGCGACGCGGTCGACCTCCTCCTTTGGCGAGCCCGCGGGCAGACCCCTCGAGGCCTCTCGGGAGGTGAGCGTCTCCTCGTGAAAATCGACCGGCAGCCCGCTCGACTCGGTGAACTTTCGGGCAAAGGAGCGGATCCGCGAGGCGAAGGGCGACTCGGCGCCGTCCGGAGTACGGGGCAGCCCGAAGACGATGCGGTCAACCTCCTCCTCCCGGCAGAAGCGGGCAATCTCCTCGGTGGCCGAGGCGTCGTCCCGGCGCCGGAGGGTGAGTCGGGGCGTGGCAATTTGCCCCGAGGCATCGGAAGTCGCCAGCCCGATCCGCTTCTCGCCGAAGTCCACCGCCAGGATGCGCATCCGGAAAAGAGTAGCGCGGTCGCGCTCGAGATCGGGCCCGCAGGGGGAGCTTCGCGCAGGGCGCACGGCGCAAGATGAAGAAGGTCAACGAATTCGAGCCGTCCGCCTCGGGAAAGTGCGCCGGGAAGGGCGGCCTGCTCCGCGGCGTTAGAATCGGGCATATGAGGAACATCGTCATTCTTTCCGCCGCTCGCACGCCCATCGGCTCCTTTCTGGGCAAGCTCTCCTCGCTGCCCGCCCCGGCTCTCGGATCCACGGCGATACGGGGGGCGCTCGAGCGGGCCGGTGTCCCGCCCTCGGAGGTCGAGCAAGTGATCATGGGGAACGTCCTGCAAGCGGGCGAAGGTCAAGCTCCGGCGCGGCAGGCCTTGCTCGGGGCGGGCATTCCGGACCGGGTGCCGAGCATCACCGTGCACAAGGTCTGCGGATCGGGCATGCGGGCAGTCATGGACGCCTCCAATGGCATTCAGGCAGGGGAGTACGACCTTGCCGTCGCCGGCGGAATGGAGTCCATGTCGAACGCTCCGTACCTGCTCGACCACGGCCGGACGGGCTACCGGATGGGCAACGCGCCGTTGATCGACTCGATGATCAAGGATGGCCTCTGGGATCCTTACAAGGACACGCACATGGGCAACTGCGCCGAGTTGTGCGTGTCGAAGTACAAGTTCACGCGCGAGGAGCAGGACGCCTTCGCCCTGGAGTCGTACCGGCGCGCGCAGGCCGCGACCACGAGCTGCGTGACCGGACAGGAGATCGTCGCAGTCGAAGTGCCTCGTAAGAAGGGGGAGCCGGAGAGGGTCGAGAAGGACGAGGAGCCGTTCGCGGCCCCGCTCGAGAAGATGGCGACCCTGAAGCCGGCGTTCCAGAAGGACGGCTCCGTGACGGCGGCCAACTCTTCCAAGATCAATGACGGCGCCGCGGCGCTGGTCGTCGCCGCCGAGGAGCGCGCCCGCGAGAAAGGCTTCAAGCCGATCGCTCGGATCGTGGCGCACGCCGGTGTGGCGCAGGCGCCCGAGTGGTTCACCACGGCGCCCATCGGCGCAATCCAAAAGTTGCTCGGGAAGACCGGCCTGAAGGTCTCCGACATCGATCTCTGGGAGATCAACGAGGCCTTCGCCGCGGTGGCGATGGCGGCGATCCGGGAGCTGTCGCTTGACCCGAAAAAGGTCAACATCCGGGGCGGCGCAGTCGCCCTGGGACACCCGATCGGCGCCTCCGGCGCGCGTATTCTGACGACACTCCTTCACGCCCTGCGCCACGAAGGCAAGAAGCGCGGCATCGCCGCCATTTGCATCGGCGGCGGCGAGGCCACGGCGATGCTGGTCGAGACGATCTGAACGCCCGTCTCGGTTCGAATTCGCATTCGCGGGATTCGTATCGAGCCGCGCGCGGGCGTGGCCCGACAGTGAACCGCTGAGGCGTCTCGCGCGGCGTTCTTCGGGCCGGCGGGGCGTCGTTTTGCCTTATCATCGCTCCGGATGATCAACAAGGTCGTCGCGAGCGCCGACGACGCCGTCGCCGACGTCGCAGACGGCGCGACCCTCGTCGTTGGCGGTTTCGGCCTCTGCGGGATCCCGGAGAATCTGATCGCCGCCCTCGTGCGCCGGGGCGTCCGGGGGCTCACCGTCGTTTCCAACAACTGCGGGGTGGACGACTGGGGGCTGGGCCTGCTCTTGCGGACCCGGCAGATCAAGAAGATGGTTTCCTCTTACGTCGGCGAGAACGCCGAGTTCGAGCGGCAGTTCCTTTCCGGCGAGCTCGAGGTCGATCTGGTGCCGCAGGGGACGCTTGCCGAGCGTATTCGAGCCGGCGGCGCCGGGATCCCGGGTTTCTACACGCCGACGGGTGTCGGTACTCTGGTGGCCGAAGGCAAGGAGATCAAGAAGTTCGACGGGCGAGAATACGTCCTCGAGCGCGGGATCGTGGGCGACTTTTCGATGGTCGCGGCATGGAAGGCCGACCGGCTGGGAAATCTCGTCTACCGCAAAGCCGCGCGGAACTTCAATCCCATGGCGGCGACCGCGGGCCGGATCTCGATCGCCGAGGTGGAAGAGCTCGTGGAGGTGGGACGTCTCGACCCGGAGTGCGTCCACACGCCCGGCGTTTACGTGCAGCGAATCGTCGTGGCGCCGCGGCAGAAGCGGATTGAGCGGCGGACGGTGAGGAAGGCCTGATGCTGGATCGCGAGGGCATCATTCGCCGCGCCGTCGCCGAGCTTCGGGATGGTTACACCGTGAACCTCGGCATCGGGATGCCGACGCTGATCGCCAACCACATCCCGGCCGGCATGGAGGTCGTTCTTCAGTCCGAAAACGGGATCCTGGGCCTCGGTCCCTACCCGATCGAGGCCGAGGTGGACCCGGACCTGATCAACGCCGGCAAGGAGACCGTGACGATCAAGCCCGGTGCTTCGTATTTCTCCTCGGCCGACTCGTTCGGCATGATCCGGGGAGGCCACATCGATCTGTCCGTTCTGGGCGCGATGGAAGTGGACGAGGAAGGGTCGATCGCCAACTACATGATCCCCGGCAAGATGGTCAAGGGGATGGGGGGCGCGATGGATCTGGTGGCCGGCGCGCGCCGCCTCGTCGTGACGATGGAGCACACCAACCGTACCGGCGCTTCCAAGGTCCTCAAGCGTTGCACGCTCCCCTTGACCGGCCGGCGCTGCGTCCACCGCATCATCACGGACCTATGCGTGTTCGACGTCCTTCCGGGCGGGCAGGGGTTGGAGCTGGTCGAGCTCGCTCCGGGCGTCGGTATCGAGCTCGTCAAGGAGAAGACCGAGGCCGCGTTCCAGGAGTCGCCTGCTCTGCGCACGATGGATCTGTGAGGGCACGATCTGTTAGGTCGTAAAGCGTAGGTGGTCGGTGAGACGCGAGCAGACCCCACGCCAGAAGTCCTTCGCCCTCCGTCGTCTCTTCATCCTGTTCTTGCTGGCGCGGGCCGCCGCGGCCCAAACGCAGGACTCCGTTCAACAGGCCGATCCCTACGAGTCCCGGTTTCACTCGAAGGCTCACTTCCAGATCAAGTTCCGCCCTCCGGAAAAGGGAGGTGAGGTCCGTCTGTACACGAAGCAACCCGTCCACTACGAGAAGGACGTCTTCTGGGAGGGGAGCGAGGAGGTCCTGATCGAGTACCAGGACGTGAAGATCACGGCAGACTGGGCGCGCTTCGATATTCCGACGAAGATCGCGACACTCGAAGGGCACGTCGTGATCGATCAGGGGCCGACGCGCCTTTCCGGCAATCGGGCGGTCTTCAACGTGGAATCCAAGACCGGGACGATCGAGACGGCGACCGCCAACCTGCCGCCCACCTTCCACATCATTGCCGATACGATCGACAAGATCGGCGAGGCGACATATCGCGTCCACCGGGGGGTCTTCACCGCCTGCGACGTTCCTCATCCGGACTGGTCCTTCACGATGTCCGAGGCGACGGTCACGCTGGACGACTACGCGCGGATGAAGGACGTTTCTTTTCGGGCCGCGGAGGTGCCTCTCCTCTACACGCCCTACATGATCTGGCCGACGAAGGAGGGGCGCGTGTCGGGTTTCATGGTGCCCGGCATCGGTTATACGGGCCAGCGGGGTGCGTACCTCGGGCTGACCTACTACTGGGTGACGGGCCAATCGACTGACCTGACGACCGAGCTCGACGTGTTTTCCAAGGGGTCGATCGGCGTCGGGGAGGAGGCGCGCTGGGCTCCGAGCCCCGAGTCGGCCGGGATCTTCCGGGGCTACTACATCCACGATACCCAGGCCACGACCTGTGTGACGCCGGAGGAAGCCGGCTTCGTCGGCACGCCCTGCGTCATGTCCAACGGCGGCGTCGGCCTGTACGCGCTGCGGACGCGCAACCGATGGAGCATCCTCGCCGATCATGTCTCGGACGATCTGCCGTGGGGAATGCGCGGCGTCATCGCCCTTCGACGCTACTCGGATCCCGAGTACCTGCTCGACTACACGCGGGGCTTTGCCACGACGTCGCTGCGGGAGGTGCTTTCCCGCGCCTTCCTCTCGAAGAACGAGGGCGTCGATTCGTTCAACCTCCGTTTGGAGCGGAGCGAAACGTACTTCAATACGACGGTCGTTCAGGAGCGGCTTCCGACGATCGAGTACTTTCGGCGAACCTCGGAGATCGGCAACAGCCCCTTCTATTTCTCGGGGCAGGGCTCGCTCTCGTACCTGTACATCAATCGGGGCAAGGACGTCCTCGGCGTCGATCTCCTGCGAGGCGACTACGGCCGCGCGGACTTCCACCCCGTGATCTCCCTGCCGTGGAAGAGCCTTCCGTGGCTCTCGGTCACGACGACTCTGGGAGGACGGTGGACCTTCTACACCGATTCGACCGATCCCGGGCAAACGCACTTCACCGGGTCCTCCTTGAGCCGCGCCGACGCCGAGATCGGGGTCTCGCTGGTGGGGCCCTCCTTCTCGCGCATCTTTGACGTGGACATCGGGCCGTTCGGGAAGTTCAAGCACGTCATCGAGCCGCGCGTCGACTACGCCTACGTCTCCAACGTCACGGACCCGCTGAAGATCCCGGTCTTCGACGACGCCGACACGGTGCTCGGCTCGAACCAGATTCGCTACGCCCTCGTGAACCGACTGCTCGCCCGCTCGAGCGACCCGAAGGCGGGGGCCGCCTCGGAGATCGGATCCTTCGAGATCGCGCAGACCTACGCCTTCGAGCAGCCGCAGTCCCCCTTCATCCTGAGCTCGGTGCCGACCCTCTTCCAGAACGCGGGGCCGATCGAGGCGGCGCTTCGCTTTGCGCCCGGAGCCATGATCTCCTTCGACGGCCGCCTTGCCTACGACGTCAAGGCGGACCGGGTCACCTCCAACACGGTCGCGGCAACCTTCACGTGGAAAGGCAACTTCTTCAACGCGACCTGGTTTTCGGGCCACCCGGTCTTGGCGAGCCCGGTTCCCCAGGGCTCTTTGACGCCCAACAGTGACCAGCTCCGGTTCGCCGCCGGCGTCGACATCTCGAGGGCCTTCCGCGTCGACACCGAGGTCAATTGGGACGTCTTGAACGGCCAGGTGCTCGAGGATCGATCGCTGCTGACGTACAAGGGCTCCTGCTACACCGTCTTTCTCGAGTACCGCCAGCTCCGCCTCCCGGGCAACTCGCGAAACGACGTCCGCTTCGTCGTCAACCTGAAGGACATCGGAACGCTGCTCGACGTCAACGGCGCCCTGCGGGCCGGGCTCTTCTAGGAGCCCGTCCGAGTAGTCTCCGGCTGCACGCGCCGATTCTCTCGCCGTGAGCGGAATGCTCGAAAAACCGCTTGTGCGACGCAGCCCGGCTACGACTCCGCGCGGTTTCTCTGCGCTCCCGCTCTCGCGTCGGCCTCACCGCGCTCGCGACGGACGTTACTCGCGCGGCCTCCTAGCCGTTATGATTTACCCACGATGAAAGGACTCATCCTGTCGGGGGGCAAGGGGACCCGTCTGCGGCCGCTGACGCACACGCGGGCCAAGCAGCTCGTCCCCGTCGCCAACAAGCCCGTGCTCTTCTATGGGATCGAGGCCATCGTGGCGGCCGGAATCCACAAGCTCGGCGTCGTCGTCGGCGAAACGCGCTCGGAAATCGAGGAGGCCCTGGGCAACGGCTCGCGGTTCGGAGCCGAGATCACGTACATCGATCAGGACGCGCCGAGGGGGCTCGCGCACGCGGTGTTGATCTCCGAGGCGTTCCTCAAGGGAGAGCCGTTCGTCATGTATCTGGGAGACAACGTGATTGCCGACGGAATCACCGCCCTCGTGCAGGACTTCCAGGCACGCGGATGCAACTCGCAGATTCTGCTGGCGAAAGTCGCAAACCCGGAGCAGTTCGGAGTGGCCGAGCTCGAGGACGGGCGTGTCGTGCGCTTGACCGAGAAGCCCAAACATCCGAAATCGAACCTCGCGTTGGTGGGCGTCTACATGTTCGATGAGACCATCTTCGAAGCGGTCAAGGCGATCAAGCCATCGGGGCGCGACGAGCTCGAGATCACCGACGCGATTCAGTGGCTGATCGATCACGGCCGGAGTGTCCACCCCCACCTGGTCACCGGCTGGTGGAAAGACACGGGCAAGATCGAGGACATGCTGGAGGCCAACCGGATCATTCTCGACACGTTTACGGCGAGAGGCCTGGAAAACGCCGACGGTGCGAGCCGGGTCGAGGGGAAGGTCGTGATCGAGAAGGGGGCGAAACTCTGGAACTCCACGGTCCGCGGCCCCGCCATCATCGGCGGTGGCGCCGAGATTCGCGACGCCTTCGTCGGGCCCTACACCTCCATCGGGGCCGGCTGCTACGTCGAGCGATGCGAGATCGAGAACTCGATCGTTCTCCAGGGCTCGCGCATCGAGCGCATTCCCGGCCGCATCGCCGACTCCTTGATCGGCACCAACGTCCGCATCCACCCGGGGGCCGAGCGGCCCCGCGTCCACCGCTTCCTGATCGGCGACAACTCCGAGATCGGCATTCTGTGAAGATTCTCGTTACGGGCGGCTGCGGCTTCATCGGCTCGAACTTCATCCGCCGTGTGCTCACCTCGCGCGGCCGAGGGGTCTCCGTTGTCAACCTCGACAAGCTGACCTATGCGGCCAACCCGGCCAACCTCGAGGATGTGGCCGGACGCCCCGAATATCGCTTCGTGAGAGGAGACATCGCCGACCCGGAGGCGGTCCGCGGCGCCATGGAGGGTTGCACGCACGTCGTCAACTTCGCCGCGGAGACGCACGTGGACCGGTCGCTTCTGGGAGATGCCTCTTTCATCGAGACCGACGTGCGCGGGGTCTTCGTGCTGCTCGAGGAAGGGAAACGCCGCGGCATCCGGAAGTTCATTCAGATCTCGACCGACGAGGTCTACGGCTCGATCGCGGAGGGCTCCTTCACGGAGGATTCGACGCTCAATCCCCGCAACCCGTACGCGGCGTCCAAGGCGGGCGGCGACCGGCTCGCCTTCTCCTACTGGGCTTCGTACCGCATGCCGGTCGTGATCACGCGCGCCTCCAACAACTACGGTCCTTACCAGTACCCCGAGAAGCTCATCCCGCTCTTCGTGACCAACGCCGTGGACGGGGAGGCGCTTCCCCTCTACGGGGACGGACGCAACGTGCGCGACTGGCTCTTCGTCCGCGACCACGCCGAGGCGATCGACTTCCTGCTCGATGCCGGACGCGATGGAGAGACCTACAACATCGCCGGCGGCAACGAGCGGGAGAATCTCGAGATCACCCGGCAGGTGCTGCGGGAGCTCGGGAAGCCCGAGAGCCTAATCCGCTACGTGGATGACCGGCCCGGGCATGACCGCCGCTACTCGCTCGATGCCTCGAAGCTCGCGCGGCTGGGCTTCTCGCCTCGGACGCCCTTCGACGAGGGGCTCTCCGAGACGATCCGCTGGTACCGCGATCACCCCGAGTGGTGGCGGCCGATCAAGGAGAAAGACGCGGCCTATCGGGCGTTCTACCGGACGCAGTATGCCGAGCGCCTCGCCACGTCGACGACGACGGCGAAGGAACCGGGGTAGAAGCACTCAACGGAAGCCCCAGCCGTGAAACGATCCGGTCGCTCTCTTCAGCCGTCCCGAATCCGAAGTCGCGCGGGGCGTTGATGGCGACCGTCGCCCCCGAGGTTCCGAAGCCCGGGTTCCTCGCCGCTCCGCGTCCCCTGCTGCAGCTTCGGCGCCGGGTGCTCGTCACCGGAGCGTCCGGAATGCTCGCGACGGATCTGGTTCCGGTGCTCGCAGGCGCGGGTTGCGACGTGTTCGCGCGTCCGAAATCGGACCTCGACATCACCGACGCGATGGCGGTGGCGGCGGCCTTCCGCGAGGTTCGGCCCGAGATCGTCGTCAATTGCGCCGCCTTCACCAAGGTGGACGCGTGCGAATCGGATCCACGCGCCTTCGAGGTCAACGCGGGCGGCGTCGAGATCCTGGCCGGGCAGTGCCTCAAGACGTCGGCGCAGCTGGTTCAGATTTCGACCGATTTCGTGTTCGACGGGGTTAAAGGCGCCCCCTACCGCGAGGAGGACTCGCCGGCGCCCCTTTCGGCCTACGGCCGGTCGAAGCTCCAGGGCGAAGAGGCTGCCCTTCGGGTGCCGACCGGGCTCGTGGTCCGCGCCTCGTGGCTCTTCGGCCGAGGGGGCTGGAACTTCGTCGAAGCGATTCGAAAACAGGTCGAGGACGGGCGAACAACGTTGAGCGTCGTCGACGACCAACGGGGGCGGCCGACGGCCACCACGGATCTTTCCGAGGCATTGCTGGCATTGCTCGAGCAGGGCGCGGTGGGGATCTATCATTTTGCCAACCAGGGCGCCGTCTCGTGGTTCGACTTCGCTTGCGAGATTGTCGCCCTGATGTCGCGTCCGGACGTCGAGGTCGCACCGATCGACTCGGCCACACTCGGGAGACCGGCCCGGCGCCCCGCGTGCTCGATTCTGGACACTGGCAAGTACGAGCGGCTGACGGGGCGCCGGATCCGAAACTTCCGCGAGCCGCTCGCGGAGTACTTCTCGAGCACGGCCCCCGCCGCGTGAAGATCCCCGCCTCCGAGTGGAAGCGCAAGGCCGTTCACGCGGGAATGGGGCTTTTTGCCCTCGCCTTGCGCTGGCTGACCTGGAAGCAGGCCGCCTCTTGCGCGCTCGCAGCCCTTCTCTTCAACCTCCTCGTGATGCCGCGGATCGGCCGCGGCATCTACCGAGACGGCGCCGGCCGCCGCGATGTGGGAATCGTCGCCTACCCGGCGATGGTCCTGCTGCTGATCTTGCTCTTCCGCGGCAGCCAGTTGCCCATTGCCGCGGCGGTCTGGGGAATGATGGCTTTCGGCGACGCGGCGGCGTCGGTCCTGGGCCGGACGGTCGGGGGGCCGACCCTGCCCTGGAACCCGGAGAAGACCTGGATCGGCGTGTTTTCGAACTGGGCCTTCGGAGGAGCCGCGGCCGTGGCGATTTTCGGCTTCGTGGCCGCGCGGCTCGAGCCCGAGGCGGTCGCGATCCTGGTGTGCGGCGCCGGCCTCTTCGCCTTCTTCGAGTCGGTCCGAACGGGACTGGATGACAACCTCGTGCCGGCCCTGCCGACCGCCTTCTTCCTGGCGTGGGTCTCCCTTCCGGCATCTTCCGCCGCCGGTCACGAGGCGAGGCCGAGCCTCTGGCTCGCCCTCGCGCTCAATGCCTTCGTGGCCGCCCTCGCCTACCGGGCGCGCTCCGTCTCGGTTTCGGGCTCGCTCGCTGGGGCCCTCGTCGGCACCGCGGTTCTCGCGGCGGGGGGCTGGGGAGCCTACGCGGTGCTCTGGGGATTCTTCCTCTTCGGGACGATCGCCTCGAGGGTCGGTTATCGGGAGAAGGAGAAGCGGGGAACGGCCCAGACCGCGCAAGGACGACGCGGCGCCGCCCATGTGGTCGCCAACTGTCTCTTCGGCGCTCTGATCGCGGTCCTCTCATCCTTTCAGGCCAATTGGGGGCTGGCCTTCTCGGCTTGTTTCGCGGCGGCGCTGGCGGACACGCTCGCAACCGAGTTTGGGAGCCTGTATGGGAAGAGCGCCTTTTCGCCTCTCGGAGGAGGGACGCTCCCGGTGGGCACTCCGGGAGCCGTCTCCTGGCCGGGCCTCGCCGCCGCCCTTGCCGGCGCTGCGAGCATCGCGGTGATGGCTTCTGTCGTCGGGCTCCTGCCGGCGCGGGGCGTGCCGGTCGTGGCCGCGGCCGGCTTCGGCGGCGCGCTCGCGGAGAGCGTCGCAAATGTCCTCGGCCGCCGCTTCGGGCTGCGGCTCGACCATGAGTTCGCCAACGCCTTGAATACGTTCGTCGGCGCCCTCCTCGCCATCGAGATCTGGCTGACCCTGGCCAAGGGCGCGCTCTACTTGCCGGTCGAGGGATGAAGCGCTATCTGCGCCTGGCGCGGCCGTTCACGCTGCTGCCTCCGCTGCTCGGTATCGTCTCCGGGGCGGTCTGCGCCTTCGGCTCCGCCCACAATCCCGACCCGTCGCGGCGGGTGACCTGGGCAGTCGTCCTGACGGTCGCGATTGGCTCGCTTTGCGCCTCTGCGATGAACGCCGCTTCCAACATCGTCAATCAGATTGCCGACCTCGAGATCGACCGCAAAAACAAGCCGGAGCGGCCCTTGGTCACCGGCGAGGTGCCGATCGGCCGCGCCTGGGCGATCGCGGCCGTGCTCTACGTTCTGTCCATCCTGCCGACGTGGCTGGTCGTGCCCTACCCGCACGAGAGCTTCGCCGAGCGAATGGCGGCGCCGCTTCCTCTCCACGCCGCCTTCTTCATCTATTGCATCGGAGCGCTGGCGACCTTTGTCTACTCCTTTCCGGCCTTCGGTCGGTCCAAGAGGCATTGGTTCTGGGCGAACTTCACGATCGCGGTTACCCGGGGGGGCCTTCTGAAGGTGGCCGGCTGGTCCTTCGTGGCGTCGGTCCTGCACTTCGAGGCCTGGGCGATCGGGGGGATCTTTGCCTTCTTCCTGCTCGGCGCGACGTCGACGAAGGACTTCTCCGACATGGAAGGAGATCGGATGCACGGCTGCGTGACGCTGCCGGTCCGCTTCGGGGTGAGAGCGGCGGCGAAGATGATCGCCCCTTTCTTCGTCCTACCGTGGCTCCTGATTCCCGCCTTTGCCTGGTTGCCGGACCCGGGCGACCCGTCCCATCGGCTGCTGACCGGTCATCGACCGCTGCTGATCGCCCTGGGAATTCTGCTCGCGGCCTGGGGCGCCTACGCGGCACGGCTGCTGCTCAGGAATCCCGACGAGCTTGCAGAAACCGAAAACCATCCCGCGTGGACTCACATGTATTTACTCATGATGGCAGCACAGGTGGGCTTCGCGCTGGCCTATCTGATTTAGTGGAATCAACCGCCGCGTGACGACCCAGCGCGGCGCAGCCCACGAAAGTGCCACGCCGCGCGCGCTACAATAGTCACGAGCACCGCATGAAGAATTCTGCGACGGCGCCGAAACTGGCGCCGCCCGCCGAGGAGCCCGAGGGTCATCGAGTGACCTGGAGTGGCCTGACGCTGACGTTTCGTGAGCGCACGCTGAACGATCTCGTGCGGCGGGCGGTCGAGGAGATTCCCGAGCTGCACGATCTGCGAATCGAAGTGACGCCCGGAGAGCTCGCGGCGACGGTCGTCGTACACCGGTTTGGCGTTCCCCTCTCGGCCAAGGCGACGGTATCGCAGCTGCGGTTGAAGGACGGCTTCCTCGCCTTCGTGCTCGACCGCGTCCAGGCCCTCTCCTTCATCCCGATCCCCGACCAGTTCTTGACCTACCTGGTCCAGAAGGCACCGCCGGGGCTGCTGACGTACTACCGGGAAGACCGAATCATGGTCGTCAATCTGAACGAATGGATGCCGCCGGGCGTGGATCTTTCGCTCGAGCGCACGGAATTCGAGGACGGCGCCCTGACGCTTCACTTCGCGCCGGGGTCCTACGACCTGACAGAACTGCTCGAGCGTGCGACGCGGGTCGACGACTAGCAGGCTGCTGAAAAATGGATGCGGGCGTCGCGTCCGGCCCTTTGCATTCGGCGGCCGATTCGTGTCGTGTCCATTCGATCGTGTGCCGCGCTTTCGCGGGCCCCGGCACAGTGCCGTCCGCCCTTCGGGTTACGGCGGCGCGGGGCCATCTGCGGCGTCATCGCTCCTCGACGATGCGGAGGCATCGCCGTCGTCGCGCTTCCTTGCATCTGACCCCGCGGCGCTCGTAACGCCGTCCCACACGCTTTTTCAGCAGCCTGCTAGGCCGCGCGGCGGATGAGCCGACCGAGGAGCAGCGCTCCGTCGGTCTCGTAGACGTCGCCCCCGCCATTGATCCCGCGCCCTTCCGGCCGGAAGCGAATGATTCGCTCGATCCGCTCAATGCGCCCGCAACGCGTCAGGTCGTCGAAGAGCTTTTCGCGCTCCGCGTCGACCCGAGCGCCGATGTGGTGGATGATCTCTCCCGTGTAGCGGGAGAAGCCGACCCCCTGGTCGTAGGTGGCTGCGCCGACCCAGAGTGAAGCGCCGGGCTCCTCGCTTACGGTCGAACGCCAGAACCGGACGTGATGGCGACGCCGCGGGCTCGACCCGACGGTTTGCTCGAAAGCGAGATCCTGCGGCCGGTTCCAGAGCAGGTGCGTGCTGACGGGAGCGCTCGGGTAGGGTCGGTTCAGGAGGATGCTGCCCGCGTCACGCAATCCCGACCGGAGCGAAATCGAGTCGGCCTCGACCCAGCCGGCGGCGCGCATCGCCGCGATCACCTGCGCGCGCGTGCCCACGAGCGCCACGTTCAGAGGATCGCCCGGAATTCTCTCCGCCGTGCAGGTGATCCCGAAGGAACTGCGCCGGGGTGAGCGCCGCTCGTACCGCGACCAGGCGGCGGGGACCACGACGTAGGCGAACGCGGCATACGCCGGCAGCAGGGCCGCGGCCACGGCGACACTACGCCCGAGAAGCTTCCAACCCCGAGTCATGCGAGCCTCAAGCTAGACGAGGGCGCGTGAACCGTTCGTGAACGCTCGCGCCGGCCGTAAAATCCGCTTGTTTTCCATGACTCTCGCCGCCGGCACGCGCCTCGGCCCCGACGGCCGGCAGGAGATTGCCCAATCTGGCGATCGCCTGCGAGCCGACGACAAGAGGCGTGGAATCTCCTGGTCGCCGGACGGCGGCTCGCTCGTCGTCGGCCAATACGAGTGCCGGAGCGACATCGTCCTGCTCACGAGAGATCGCTGAAAGTCTCCGGCCAGAAGGGGCGCTGCGCCGCGATCGCTTTTTCCAGCACGTGCCGGGCCGACAGAGCCGGCTCGGTCGGGCCGGTCTCCGCCGGCGGGTCCTCCCCGAGCAAGACGCGAAGGCAGGCCTCGGCCGAATGCGCGATCGCGGAGAGGTTGTAGCCCCCTTCGAGAGCGAGAACAACCCGGCCGCGGGCGAGGGACTTCAGGCGCCCCGTCATCGCCTGGTATCCCGCCGGCGTGATTCGCATCGAGCCGAGCGGGTCGCCTTGGGCCGCGTCGAACCCGGCGGACACGAGAACGATGTCCGGTTCGAAGGATCGGGCGATCGGCAGCAGCAAGCGGTCGAATGCGGCCAAGTATTCGGCATCCCCGCACCCTGGAGGCCAGGGAACGTTGACGGTGCGGCCGAGCGCATCGGGCCCTCCAACCTCGTCCGCGGCGCCGGTGCCCGGATAGAAGGGATACTGGTGCGTCGAGAAATAGAGAACGTCCGGGTCGTTCCAGAAGGAATGCTGCGTGCCGTTGCCGTGGTGCAGATCCCAATCGACGATCAGGACCCGCCGGGCGCCGTCGCGCCGCGCCGCAGCGGCTGCCACGGCCACGTTGTTGAAGAGGCAGAAGCCCATGGCGTAGCCGGACTCGGCGTGGTGCCCGGGAGGCCGCAGGAGGGCAATTCCGTTGGCGAGCGATCCCGCGCCGACTCGGAGCGTGAGATCGATCAGGCCGCCGGCGGCCAGACGAGCGGCCCGCGCCGAGTCCCGACAGGCGTAGGTGTCGGGGTCCAGTTGGACGAAGTCGAGCTTCGCCGTCGCCGCCACGGTCGCCAAGAGCTCCGGCGCGTGAATGGCGAGCAACTCTTCGTCGCTGGCCGGCCGCGCGGGAACGCGCTCGCACCGGTCGAAGAGCCCTTCCTTCTCCAGGCGGGCGCGGATCGACGTCAGCCGCGCAGGGCTCTCGGGATGCTCGTACGGAGCGCGGTGCGCGAGAAACGCTTGGTCGAAGACGAGGCCGGTCGCCAAGGCTGAAAGTCTATGGTCGAACGAGGGAAGTTGAGGGCAAGTCTTTTCGCCCCTGAGCCGCGGCGCTTCGAGGAATCCTCATCGAAGCTGTTTCAGCCTTTCCTCTGCCATGTCGGCGCTCCGCGCGCACTTCGCCTCCCCCTCGAGGCACTTGCGCAGGGTCAGGTCGCAGCCGCAGTCGCAGCGATCGCTCGCGAGTCGTTGGGCGTACTCCTGGCGCGCGGCCGGTGAGAGCCCCTTGCCGGCGAGCAGTCCCGCGCGGTCGGCGGCTCCGGCGCTGGGCGCCGCGGCGGGCTCACCGCCCCGGGCCGCGGGGGCCGGGCCACGGTCGTGCGAGGCCTGGCTCTTCATCCACCAGAGCGCGGCGGCGAAGAGAATCGCGTAGAGTCCGACCAGGATGACGGCCAGCCCGGGGCCTCTCCGGCCCCTTCCCCGGCGCGGCGGCGGCTCGCCTTCGCCCACGACCCGCAGCCTCAGGCTCGAGTTAGGCATCGAGCGCCGCCCGTAGCTCCGAGGGGTCCGAGAGGGGGAGGCCACAGGTCGAGTCGCGGCAAACGTAGGCGCGCGCGATGCCGTCCTTCGACCCGCGCCTGGCCACGAGCGGCACGAGATTCCCCAGGCTCTCCTCCGCGTCGGCATGAACGAGGACGCGGTTCGGCGAGGGGCTGTCGAAGACGGCCTCGCGCAGGCGTTCGAAGTCCGGATGTCCGAGCTCGCCGGCGATCACGATTTCGCGCTGAGGGCTCGTGGCGGCGTCCACCGCGCAGAGCAGGCGCGGCAACGCGAGCGGGACCCGCGAGAGATACCCGGAGCACGCGCCGAAGAGCCTCTCGGCGCGCTCCCGGTAGCGCCCTTCTCCCGTGAAGGAAGCCAGACGCAACAGATTCGAGGCCGCGACGGAGTTCGTCGAAGGAGTGGCGCCGTCGTACAGCTCCTTGGGGCGCAAGATCAGGCCGTCGTGCGCTTGGCCGGAGAGATAGTAGCCCCCGCCAGGATCCGAGAAGCGCTGTTCGAGACCCTCCTGCAGCACCACGGCTTCGCGGAGGTATCGAGCCTCGAAGGTCGCCTCGTACAGGTCGAGCAGCGCCTCGGCGAGAAAGGCGTAGTCCGGCGAAAATCCCGGAATGTCGGCCTGACCGTTTCTTTCCCGGTGGAGGAGCTCGCCGCCGCGACGGCAATTCCGGAGAATCCGCTCCGCGGCGTCCCGCGCCGCCTGCTCATAGCGCGGTTCTCGGCAGAGCCGCGCCCCCAGCGCGAAAGCCGAGATGGCGAGAGAGGTCCAGTCGGTCAAGAGCTTGTCGTCGGTACCCGGGTGCACGCGGCGCATGCGCACGGCGTACATTTGCCGCCGGGACGCCTCCAGAATGGCCGTGATCTCCGCCTCGCCGCGGCCATACTGCGCGGCGAGCTCGGACACGCCGCGGACCACGGAGAGGACCGTCTGCCCTCGCTCGAAGTTGCCCTGTTCGGTCACGCCGAAGCGCGCGCAGACGATGGGAGCCGCCTTATCCCCTGCGGCTCGCCGAATGGCCTCGGGGTCCCAGACGTAGAAGGTGCCTTCCTCCCTGTCGGAGTCGGCGTCCTGCGCGGCGAAGAACCCGCCTCCGTCCGGCGTCATCTCCGCGAGCAGATAGTCGAGCGTCTCGCGGGCGATCCGGGTGAAATCGCCGCGTCCATAGGCTCGCCCGGCCAGCAGATACACGCGCGCGAGCATCGCGTTGTCGTAGAGCATCTTCTCGAAGTGCGGAACGAGCCACTTCGCGTCCACCGAGTACCGGTGAAAACCGCCGCCGATCTGGTCGTAGAGGCCGCCCTCGGCCATCTTCTGCAGGGTCATTTCGGCCATCTCCCGCGCGGAAGGGTCCGCGGTCCGCCGGCCCCATCGGATCAGCAGCTCCAGTCGCATGGCGGGCGGGAACTTCGGTGCGCCGCCGAAGCCTCCTTGGGCGGGGTCGAACTCCTGCGCCAGGGCTCGCGCCGCCCGCTCCAGGATCGCCGGATCGAGGGATTGTCCGCCGGGCAGCCCGCCGGCGGACTTCTCGAGGTGCGACAGCATCTCGGCGGCCGAGGTCTCGAGCTCCTCGGGGCGCGACTGCCAGGCCCGCGCGACGGCCGAAAGCATCGACAGAAAGCCCGGCCTTCCCCACCGGTCTTCCGGAGGAAAGTACGTCCCGCCATAGAAGGGCTTGCCGTCCGGCGTGAGAAATAGCGAGAGCGGCCAGCCGCCCGTGCCGGTCATCGTCTGCACCGCCGTCATGTAGATGTCGTCCACGTCGGGCCGCTCTTCGCGATCGACCTTGATCGCGACGAAGTCGCGGTTCAAGGCTTCGGCCACGCGATCGTTCTCGAAGGACTCGTGCTCCATGACGTGGCACCAGTGGCAGGTGGAGTAGCCGATCGAGAGGAAGATCGGCTTTCGCTCGGTCTTTGCCCGGGCGAACGCCTCCGGACCCCACGGGTACCAGTCCACCGGGTTGTCCTTGTGCTGGAGGAGGTACGGGCTTTGCTCGCGGGCGAGTCGGTTGGACATCGGGACAACGATAACCCGAGGCCGGGGGAGTCGATTCCGTGCGCGATTTTCCCGCGAAGAGACGAGGACTACTTGGCTTCCGCGGTGATAGTCACCTCGCTGTCTCCGTCCTGGACCTTGACGACGTCGCCGGGCCCGAGCTCATCGAGCCGCTTGAGCACGTCCTGGATGGAGAGCCGGTGGTGTTCGGTCAGACCCTCGATCAGGGCTCGGGGGAGGCGCACCTTGACCGTCTTGTCCCAATTGTCCTTGACCAGGATGTCGAGGGCGAATCCGTCGGCCATCACCTCGATCCGGTTGCCATCCCGCTCGATCACGCCCGGTTTTCCGGGCGAGCTCTTGGAGGCGGCGTCCAGGATGTCCTGGCCGCTGACCTCGCCCCTGGCCCAGTCCGAGTTCCAGTTTCGCCCGATGTCGCTGATCGGGATCAGGGAGGCGATGCGCGCCACCGTGACCATCGGAATCCGGAAAGAGAGGTGCTTGCGGGAGTCCCCCTCGACCTTTTCGACCTCGACCCGATAGCCGCGGACTCTGTGAAATTGCTTGGCAGGCCTCTGCCAGTAGGCGTAGGCCATGATGAGGAGAACGACAACGACCAGCCCGACGACAACCGCCCGGACGTCCTTCATGCACCTCTCTCCTCAGGCTCCAACGCAAAGGAGGCCCAAATGTTCCTCCCGGCCCGCAAGCCTGTGATATTTTTTCTCAGTCCGGGCAAAGGGAAAAGCCGGGTCGCGGACACAGTGAGGCCCCGCCGGGCGGGCCAGGACGAGGCTATGCCCCATTTCATCACCGAAACGTGCATCGGCTGCGGAGTCTGCGAGATCAAGTGCCCCACGCACACGATCACGGGCGACAAGAATGAAAAGTACGTGATCCACGCCGACCGGTGCATCGACTGCTCCGTGTGCGCCCGGTACTGCCCGGTCTCCTGCATCCAAGATCAGAAAGGGGAGCTGGTCGAGAAGGTCAAGCCGCGAGACATTCCCAAGGCCATCGTGGACCGCGACCTCTGCACCGGCTGCGAGTTTTGCATCGACATCTGCCCCTTCGACTGCATCTACCTGATCGACGACCCCCTGCAGGAGACCTTCCACAAGATCGCCGAAGTGGACGCGGGACCCTGCGTCTCCTGCCGCCTGTGCGAAACCGTTTGCGACAAAGACGCCATCTTCGTCCCGAACCCCATCACGCAGGCGAAGCGATACCTTCCGGTCCTGTGACGCAGGAGCTTCCGCCCGAGGATGAGGCCTCCGCCGAAGAGGCCGTGGCCGAGGGCCGCGGCACCGTCACCCGATTCTTCCTGCTGCCTCTGCTCGTCGTCGGAACGGCCGTCGCCGTCTTCTGGATCTTCTCTCGCATGACCTTCGAGCGCCGCACACCGGCCGATTACCTGCAGGAGGTTCGCGGAGGCACCGCCAATCGACGCTGGCAGGCGGCCTTCGAGCTGTCGCGCTCGCTGCCGAACCTCGATGCGCCCGAGCGCGCGGCGCTCGCTGCGGAGACGCTGCGAACCTTCCAGTCTCTCTCTCCCTCGCGGGCCGAGGACGTGCCCGTGCGCCGTTACCTGGCGTTGGTCCTGGGCAAGCTCGGCGCGCGGGAGGCCGTGGACGCGCTGATTGCCGCCTCGAAGGATCCGGACCCCGACACGCGACTGTACGCCGTCTGGGCCCTGGGCAAGCTGGGCGACCCCCGCGCGCTAGCGACCGTGACCGAAGCGTCGCTGTCAGAGGACGCCGGCATGCGCAAGATGGCCGCCTACGTGTTGGGGCAGCTCCATGACCCGGCGGCCGTGCCGCGGCTTCAGGTGCTGCTCGGTGACCGGGTCGCCGACGTTCGTTGGAACGCGGCGATTGCTCTCGCCTCGCTCTCGGACGCGGCGGGCGTGCCCGTCCTTCGCTCCATGATCGACCGGGAGGCGCTCGCGCGCCAAGCCACGCTGTCCGGCGATCAATCCGAGGTCGCCATGGTGGGCGCGCTGAAGGCCCTGGCGCTGTTGCGCGACGTCGGGAGCCTGCCGCTGGTGGAGAAGGTGGCGCGGGAGGACCCGAACCTGCGCGTGCGAAGCGCGGCCCGCGAGACGATGGCGGCGCTCCGGAGCCCCTCCGGCAATCTTGAGGGCCGGCGGACTGTTTTGGTAGGCTGAGGAAACGGATGTCGACGCCGGAGCCGCAGATCGGGCCTCTCGCCGCGGCCGATGTCACCCTGGACGGGGTGACGCGGCGCTCCACGCTGAAATGGATGACGCTCGCCTGGGTCGGCTTCGCCGCCGCCACGGCCGCGGGCTTGACGGCCACGGTGCGTTTTCTCTTTCCCAACGTCCTCTTCGAGCCGCCGACCCGCTTCAAGGCGGGGGACCCGTCGACTTACGCCCCCGGGGTCGACGAGCGCTGGAAGGAGAAATACGGCATCTGGATCGTCCGCAACACGGACTCGATCTACGCCCTCGTCGCCACGTGCGTGCACCTGGGTTGCACGCCGAACTGGCTGCCCGCACAGAACAAGTTCAAGTGCCCCTGCCACGGCTCGGGCTACTACGTGTCGGGCATCAACTTCGAGGGGCCGGCCCCGCGTCCGCTCGAGCGCGCCGAGATCACGGTCTCGCCGGAAGACGGCCAGATCGTCGTGGACAAGGCCACCCGGTATCTCTACGAGCGGGGTCAGTGGTCGGATCCGAAGGCGTTCGTCAAGCTCACGTGACTCTTCTCCCGGAAATCCCCAACAGGTAATCGGAGGCCCGATTGGAATCTCGCTGGCGCCAGATACAGAACTCGATCGTCGAAAGCCAGCTCTGGAAATCGATCTTCCGCGTGGGCATTCCGAACACCAACCGGAAACGGGTGCTCGCGATGCTGGGCAACGTGGTGTTGCACCTGCACCCGGTCAAGACGCGCAAGTCCGGCGTGAAGATGCGTTACACCTGGTGCGCCGGCGGGATCACGTTCTTCCTCTTCCTGGTGCTGACCTTCACGGGCCTGCTCCTGATGTTCTATTACCGGCCGACGGTCGAGTACGCGTTCGTGGACATCCTGGACCTGCGCGAGCAGGTGCCTTTCGGCATCATGCGCGAGGTTCACCGTTGGGGCGCGCACGCGATGGTGATCTCCGTCTGGATCCACATGTTCCGCGTGTTCATGACCGGCTCCTACAAGCCGCCGCGCGAGTTCAACTGGGTGATTGGGGTCATCCTGCTGGTGCTGACCCTGCTCTTGTCCTTCACCGGCTACCTGCTGCCCTGGGACCAGCTCGCGATCTGGGCGATCACGGTCGGCTCGAACATGGCCTCGGCCACGCCGTTCATCGGCATTCAGGGGCCGGGGACGGGGTTGCTCAAGATCGGCGACATTCCGCTGGTGACCTCGACGAACGACGCGCGCTTCGGTTTGCTCGGCGGCCGCTTCGTCGGCGCGGGGGCGCTGCTGCGTTTCTACGTGCTCCACTGCGTCGGAATTCCGCTGGTGGCGGCGTTTCTGATGGCGGTCCATTTCTGGCGCGTGCGCAAGGACGGCGGGATCTCGGGGCCGGTGTGAGCACGTCGCTCGCGCTCCGCTCGGGACCTGCGCCCTGCGGGCGCACCGGCTCGCGGCTCGGCCGGATGCGGCCTCGACCGCGAGCCTGCTCGCTCGCTGCGCTCCGGCTCCCGCGGCGCGAGGCTCCTCCCTCGATTACCTCGGGAGACTCCTCGCGCCGCGACGGGAGACCGGGCCACCCGGGAGACTCCTCGCGCCGCGACGGGAGACCGGGCCACCCGGGAGACTCCTCGCGCCGCGAACCGAGTGTCACCCGGTGAACCCGATCGGTCTGGTCAAGTCCGTCATCAATTTCCTCTCGGCGCCTCAATATCTGGTCACCGGGGCGCTGATCGGACTGGTGCTCGGTATCCACTGGCGGCCCCTCTGGACGAAGAGGGGCGGCATCGTTCTCCTGGCGCTGGTGGGCGGCGGGATCGGTCTCTCCTATCTTGATCCGAATTTCAACAAGGTCGCGACCCTGCCGGACAACGTGCCGATCGTGGGCATGATCTTCCTGGTCGGCTTCTTCTTCTGGTTCGCCATGAGCCAGGCCTACGAGAACGACCGGCGCGTGGCGGCGGGGCTGCCCACGATCGAAGCGCAGGATTCGCAGCAGAAGGTCTTCTCCTGGCCCGACCTCGTGTACGTCGAGCTGATTTGCCTGGTGGTCGTGACGGGCGTCATGATCGTCTGGTCGATCTATCTGAAGGCGCCTCTCGAAGAGCCCGCCAACCCGACCGACTCGCCAAATCCCGCCAAGGCTCCCTGGTACTTCCTGGGCCTTCAAGAAATGCTCGTCTACTTCGACCCCTGGCTGGCCGGCGTCGTGCTGCCCTCGTTGATCATCGTCGGCCTGATGGCGATCCCTTACATCGACACGAACCCGAAAGGCAGCGGGTACTTCACCTTCCGGGAAAGGCGCTGGGAGATCACGATCTTCCTGGTCGGCTTCCTCGTCCTCTGGTGCGTGCTGATCGTGCTCGGCACCTTCCTGCGCGGCCCGAACTGGAACTTCTTCGGGCCCTATGAGTTCTGGGACGTGAACAAACTCGTGCCGCTCAACAACATCAACCTCTCCGAGATCATTTGGATCCGCGTCTTCAAGAGGCAGCTTCCCAACTTCTGGCTCTGGCGGGAAATCTTCGGTCTCGCGCTCTGCGGCTTCTACCTGGGCGCGGTGCCGCTCGTGCTGTCGAAGACGCTGATGCGGCGCTTCTTCGAAAAGATGGGGATGGTGCGATACCTGATCGGCGTCAACCTTCTGCTGATCATGCTGGCGCTGCCGATCAAGATGTACTTGCGGTGGATCTTCAACCTGAAGTACATCGTCAACATCCCGGAGTTCGCGTTCAACATCTGATGAACGCCGCCGTTTAGCGCCATGCCCCGCAAGCCGCCCGCCGAGCCGATCGATCATCACTACAACATCCCGAGGTTGAACCGCGTCTTCTTCTTCACCGGGATCCTGATGGCGGCGATCTTCATCGGCATGATCTATGCGGACTACAAGCGGGATTGGAAGACGATCCAGCGGGTCTTTCTGCGCCTGGACGCCCGAAAGACGCGGGAGGCGGCGCTGCGAGCGCGGGAGAAGGCCTACGGGGAGGAGCGGGCGCGGCTGCTGGCGGATCTGCGGGCGGCGCGCGGGGAGGAGGCGCGGCATCAGAAGACACTCGACCAGCTGAACGCTCGGCTCGAGGACCTCGCGCCCAAGATCTATCTCGCCGATCAGCAGGCGAAGTTCGCCAAGGCCTCCTTCGACGCCGCCCTGTACAAGTACGAAGATTCCGTCGCCAACCGGCCGAAGGCGGCCCCGTCCGCCAAGAAGGACCTGGAGCAGATACGCGGGGAATTGAACGCGGCGAACATGCGGCTGGCAAAGCTCAAGCAGGACGAGGCCGAGGCGAACGCCGAGATCAAGCGGCTGACGGAGCGCCGCAACGAGGCCCGCGCGTCGATCGAGAAGCTCTCGGCGGACTTCAAGCTGACGCGCCAGAAGTACGAGAGCCTCAAGCAGGACGCGCTCTTCCAGCTGCGCAACTCGCCGATTCTGGACATGATCAACCCCTCGCTGCGCGTCCAGCAGGTGCAGCTGCCCGAGCACTTCAACGACGTCAACTTCATGAGGATCCCGCGGGTGGACCGCTGCGCCACTTGCCATGTGGGCGCCGATCGGACCGGGTTCGAGGACGCCAAGAACGCCGTCTTCCGCACGCATCCGCAGCTCGATCTCATGGTGGGCAGCGAATCGCCGCACCCCTACGGTTCCTTCGGCTGCACGCCATGCCACGGCGGCCGCGACCGCGCCTCTTCGTTCTGGTCGGCCGGGCACTCGCCCGGAAGCGTGCGCCAGGAAAAGTCGTGGGAGAAGAAGTACGACTGGCAGTTCGACAGGTTCAACGAAATGCCGATCCTGCCGCTCAAGTACACGGCCGCCGGCTGCTACCGCTGCCACGCGGAGGAGACGAACTTCCGTGAGGCGCCGATGCTGGATGCGGGAATGAAGATGGTGGAAGGCCTCGGCTGTTGGGGCTGCCACCGGATCGAAGGCTTGGAAAAGCAGGGCCTGCCCAAGGTCGGGCCGTCGCTCGAGAAGCTGGCGTCCAAGGTTTCGAAGGAATGGGCCACGCGCTGGGTGATGAACCCGGCGTCCTTCCGCGCCAACACGAAGATGCCCACGTTCTTCTATCTCGAGAACTTCGTGAACGTGTCCGGGCCCCAAAAGCCCACCCCCGCGCAGGAGCGGATGAATGCCCAGGGACGCGTCGAGAACGACGTGATGGTCAACGCGATCGTGGCGTATCTCTACGACAAGTCGCAGCCGGCGGCGGTGCCGGCGGTGTCCGGGCATGGCGATCCGGTGCGCGGGCAGAAGCTGCTCGAGTCGCGGGGATGCTTCGGCTGCCATCTGGCCGATCCAAACGCGGAACGCGACCTCGTCGGAACCTACCGGCAGTACGGCCCCAATCTGGCCGGGATCGGCTCGAAAGCCTCCCGAGACTGGATCTATCAGTGGATCCGGGATCCGAGGGCGTGGAATCCCGAGACCAAGATGCCGAACCTGCGCCTGTCACACGAGGATGCGCTCGATCTGGCGGAATACCTCGCGACGCTGAAGGCCCCCGCCGCGTTCGAGGCCGCGGCGTTGCCGAAGACCGAGGTCGCCACCCTAGACCAGATCGCCCTCTACTTCCAGATGGCAACCAAGACCGTCTTCGATGCGAAGGCGGAGCTTTCCCGAATGGACGTGCAGGCCAAGGAGGTCTACGTCGGAGAGAAGCTCATCGGGTATTACGGCTGCTTCGCATGCCACCGCATCCGCGGCTTCGAGGACGCGAAGCCGATCGGCACGGAGCTGACGGAGGAAGGTTCCAAGGCCGTTCACCGCCTCGACTTCGGGTTCGTGCACCTGGCGCACACGCGGCAAGACTGGTTCCGCGCGAAGCTGTCGAACACGCGCCTCTTCGACCGGGATCGCGCCCGCGGCTGGGAGGAGAAGCTGAAGATGCCGCTCTTCCGCTTTTCGCCGTGGGAGCTCGATTACGTCACGACGGCGGTCTTGGGCTTCCAGAAGCTGAATGCTTCGGCCGCCGCCAAGAAGATCCTCGACGCCAATGAGGAGGCGATCGAGCGCGGGCGCCGGATCGTCAAGAACCACAACTGCCTCGGCTGCCACGTGATCGAGGGGTTTGGAGGATCTTACCGGGCGCTCTTCAAGGATCCGACGATGGCTCCGCCGATCATCCAGGGGGAGGGGGCGAAGGTCCAGAGCGACTGGTTGAACGCGTTCCTGGCCTCCCCGAAGACGGGTCAGATCCGGCCGTGGCTCGACGCGCACATGCCGACCTTCGGCTTCACACCCGAGGAGCTGAATGATCTGACGCGCTACTTCGCCACGCTCGACCGGGCCCGGTATCCGTTCGACGCGGCGGATTACCTCACCGACCCGAGGAGCTGGGCGGCCGGCAAGAAGGTGTTCGAGCTGTTGAAGTGCATGAAATGCCATCCGCGAAGCGAGCAGGAGATGAACGCGCCGGGGGTCGACCGGACGAGCCTCGCGCCGAATCTGCAAATGGCCTCGACGCGCCTCCGGCACGACTGGATCAACGACTGGATTCGCCGCCCCGATCAATGGATGCCCGGCACCCGCATGCCCACGAACTTTCCGCTGGGGGAGGATGGCAGGCGTGTCTCGCCCCTGGCGGGGATGCTCGATGCTCCTTCCTTCGCGAAGGATCGCGAGGAGTTCGCCGGGATCCTGGGAGGCGACGCGCAAGCGAGGACGTTCTTGTCGAGCCCCGACGCCGTCACCCGGGCGCTGCGCGACTATGTCTGGTCGGTCGGAGTCAACGGCGGAACCGCCCCCGTTCATCCCGCGGGCGGCGCCCCGCCGCCCGCCGCGGCGCGAGCCTCGAAAGCGCCGGCGCGAGGATCGGTCCGCGCCTCGCAAGCCGGCCCGTAGCGGAAGCCCGCGGTGAGGCTCGACGGCTCGGTCGCTCTCTTCTACGCGAGCCTCGGGATGTCGGCCGCCGCCGTGGTCCTGTTCCTCTGGCTCATGCGGGAGCCTCGAGACCGCGAGGATCACAGGAACAATCGGACACCCTGATCGCTCCGGGCCGCCTCGAACGCACTTAGATTTCGTCGTCCAGGAAGAACTTCTCCAGCATGACCTGGCCCTTCGCCCAGGCCTCGTCCCAGCTCTTCTCCGGGCTCTCGAAGAGTATGAGATAGAGCGTGTTGGTCTTTTCGTTCCCGATCGCGAGAAGGTGAACGATCAGCGGTGGATGATCCTTCTCGGTCTCTCGGACACGGCAGCCGAACGCCTTCAGGACGCCGGCCTCCGTCGTCCACTCGTCCAGGACCTCGTTGGGCTGCATCATCGCGACCACGAGTTGGGCCGCCTTCACCGTTGCCTTGTCCTTCTTGAACTTCTGCACGTTGACCGTCAGGCCCGTCTCGAATTGCCCGGTCGAGTCGATGTCCTCCCGTGTGATGAAGAACGCCCTGGTGCCCTGCTTTTCCTCCTCCTTGAAGTACCACCCCTTCGGCATCAGGAAGGAGGCCTTGACGGACTCGATGCGCTTCCATGAAAACCCCTCCGGGGCCGGAGGAATGTCCTCAGCCGAAAGCGCCGCCGAGAGCGCGCAAAGAAGCGCCGCGATCGAGCCCGAGCGAGCTCCCGCGCGGCGCAATGCCATCACGACGCCAGCAGCTGGTCGATCCGCTTGCGGATTTCCGGATCGTCCCACGACACGGCGCCCGGTATCCGGTCGAGCACGCGCCCGTTGCGGTTGACGATGTACGTCTCGGGGTACTGGGTGGTCCCGAAGCGCTTGGCCGTCGCGGCCTCGGGATCGATGAAGAGCGGCAGGCGGTTGGGATTCTTTGCGTTGAACTGGTCGATGGCCTTCCAGTCCTTGTCGACCGAGATCGCGTAGAGAACGATGTCGTCTCTTCCCTGGTACTTTTCCCAGAAACGGGAAAGCGCAGGCACTTCCTCCACGCAGGGCGGACACCAGGTGGCCCAGAAGTGGATGATGAAGAGCTTGCCCTTGGCCTTCGAGAGGTCGACGGTCTTGCCCGTGCGGTCGGCGATCGGCAGGCTCGGCGCCGCCGAGAGGAAGGCGATCGCGCCGGACGGGGAGGCGGGAGGGGAGAGAGATCTCCACCAGACGGAGCCGACGGCGACGATCGCCACGGCAAACGCGATGGCGAGGAATGTCCGTGTCTTCATGAGGCGAGCCGATCGCGCGCCTCGCGCGGCTTGCCGTCCCGGGAGAGATTCCTCTTCTTTCGTCCCACCGGACACGCCTCCTCGGCCAGACACTCGCCGCACCGGGACCTGGCCTCTGCCGCCTGACAGATTCCGAAAATGCCGATGCGGCAGAGAGCATAGTCGAAGCGCACCGGGTCGCGAGGGTCGAAGCGCGCGAGCCGGCGGGTGATCTCGCGCGCCGTCGTCCAATTGGCGGTGCGGCGCCGTGTCAGCCGCAGCCGGCGCGCGATCAGGTGGATGTGGGTGTCGGTCGGAACGATGAGGCGGTCCGTGGGGATCCCGCTCCAGAGCCCGAAGTCGAGCCGGTCCCGCCGCACCATCCAGCGCAGGTACAGGTTCCAGCGCTTGCAAGCGGAGCCGGAGGCGGGATCGGGGAAGAAGAACCGCACGGGCGAGTCTTCGGGCAGGTTTCGTGCTCCGAGCGCGGGGCGATAGTCGAGCCTCAGGAGTTTTCCGACCGCCCGGGAGAGGAGCCCCGCGATGTCCGGTTCCTCCGGCCGGAATTCCGCCTCGAAAAAGGCTCGCACGGAGCCCGCATCCTCTCGCGCCTTCGCGATCGCGTGCAGCAGCCCCGCCGCGTCACGCGCGCCGTGGAACCGATGCCGAAATCCCGGCAGGCGCTCCCGCACAAACGCCGAGACGTCGCCGACCGATTCGAGCGCGCGGGCCGGACGAGGACCGAGCGCCTCGAGCACGCGGCCGACGTTGCCCCGAATCGTTTCCACGCGCCCGTACGCGAAGGCCGAGGCGATCCAGCCGGCCACCTCCCGGTCCTCGGGCGCGGTGTAGCGCGAGACCAGTCCGATGGGGTCGCTCCCGGCGGTCTCGGGTCCGTAGGTTCGGTAGAGGTTTTCCAACCGCTCGGCGAGAAGGCGATCGCGCGGAGAGAGTGTCACGGACGAATTCTGCCATCATTGAGGAATCGGCTCACCGGCAGCGGTGTTCCGGATCCGAGAGGTCGATGAGGCAACGCATCCGCGAGAAAGCCATTCTGGTCGGGATCGCTTCCCGGGCGGTGCCGCGCGCCGTCGCGGAGGAGCACTTGGACGAGCTCGAGCGTCTGCTCGACACGGCCGGCGGGGAGGAGGCCGGGCGGTTCGTGAAGGAGCGCTCGTCTCCCGACCCGGCGACCTTCATCGGCAAGGGCTCCGTCGAGGAGATCGGCGCCGCGGCCACCGAGGCGGGCGCTGGGCTCGTGGTGTTCGACGAGGAGCTGACACCCGCCCAGACGCGCAACCTCGAGCGACACTGGGAAGGTGTTCGAGTCCTCGATCGACCGGGGCTGATCCTGGACGTTTTCGCCTCGCACGCGCGGACACGCGAGGCGCGGACCCAGGTCGAGCTCGCCCAGCTCCAGTACCTGCTGCCCCGCCTGGCGGGGCGCTACAAGAGCCTCTCGGGACTGCGGGGCGGCATCGGCGCGCGGGGCGGCGCGGGAGAGCAGAAACTCGAGCTCGACCGGCGCAGGATCCGGGACCGCATCGCGCGGCTGCGGAGGGATCTGTCGAAGATCGAGACGGCCCGAGAGGTGCGCCGGCGTGGCCGGAGGAGCTATTTTCAGGTGGCCATCGCGGGCTACACGAACGCCGGAAAAACGACTCTCTTCAACCGCCTGGCGCGCCAGACCGAGTACGCGGCGGACCAGCTCTTCGCGACCCTGGACTCGCGCGCGGCGCGGGCGGCATCGCCGAAGCTTCGCGACACGGTCTTCCTCGATACCGTCGGTTTCGTTCGCAAGCTGCCTCCGGGGCTCGTCGCCTCGTTTCGTTCGACCCTTGCGGAGGTCCGCGACGCCGACCTCGTCCTGCATGTGCTCGACGCCTCTTCGCCGCGCGTGGACGAGGAGCGCCAAATCGCCTCCGAGGTCCTCGCCGAGCTGGGAGTTCCGCCGGAGCGCATTCTGACGGTGTGGAACAAGCGCGACCTGCCGGGAGCCTTCTTGTCCCCCGGCGCGGTCCGCGTGTCGGCAAAGACGGGGGAGGGAATCGAGGAGCTCGAGCGACAGATCATGCGGCGCGCGCGCCCCGAGTCCGGCAGCCTCCGGCTGCGGATTCCATACCGGGACGGGCGGGCGATCGCCGCGGTGCGCGCCCGCCACCGAGTCATCGCGGAGGAGAGCCAGGGCGACTGCCTCGTAATGACCGTTGCCGGGCCCGTCGACCGGCTCGGCACGCTGCGGCAATACCTGCTCGCGCCGCCCGCTTCCGGCATCGCTTTAGCCGGTGCCTAGGCCGGGTCACGCCTCGCAAAAAGACAACGGGGGAAGCCTTTCGACTTCCCCCGTTGCCGGAACTCCCATGCCGGCACTCTCAATTGTCGTAGAGTAGTATCAAGACGCGTACCAACGGACTTGCGGCGATCGGATCGTTACGGCTCAAGAGGTTGTGCCTGGTCCGCTCTCTGGCAGGAGGCAAACTAAGGCAACGACGAGCCGCTCCGGGCGACAAATTTTGTCGAGCCTGCTGGCGTTGCGGAGGGGGAATGCGATTGTTTCGGCTCACGGCACTGGTCTCCATCGTTCTCGCCCTGGGGAGTCTTGGCTGCGGAAAGAAGGCACACTCAAGGGCGGAGCGCGGAGCGGGCGATTCCGCTCTCGCCTCGCCGACACCCGACTTCACGCCAATCGCCGCCCTGCGGACGCCCGCCGGCTGGCTCTTGCTAAAGACCGAGCAGCCCGCCGCCACTCCAACGCCGGCCCCCCCTCCCGCCTCGAGTCCCAAGCCATGAGGACGTCCCCGCTTCGGGAAACCCCAATCGAGCGAGGGGAGCGGAAACCGGCCGAGAAACGGCCCGAGCGAGTGTGTCCCAACTGCGGTGCGGCGCTGCTGGAACGAAAGTGCAAGCTGCTCTGCCCCGACCCCTCCTGCGGGTACTACATGTCCTGCTCGGACTTCTACTAGCGTCCCCACTCCGCGACGGGGCGTCCCGGCCGCCAAGAGTCCTCGAAACGAACGCGTCAGACCGCAACGCTGCTTCTTCCGGAGCGCTTGGCGAGCTCGCCCGGCTCTTCTTGAAGCTCGGTACGACGGCGTTCGGAGGTCCTGCCGCTCACATCGCCATGATGGAGGAGGAGGTCGTCCGCCGCCGGCGATGGCTCTCGCGCGAGAGGTTTCTGGACCTGCTCGGAGCGACGAATCTGATTCCGGGACCGAACTCGACCGAAATGGCGATCCACGTCGGCTACCTGCGAGGCGGCTGGCCGGGTCTCCTCGTCGCGGGCTCCTGTTTCATCCTGCCCGCGGCAGTGATCGTGACCGCGATCGCCTGGGCATACGTGCGATTCGGAACGCTTCCGCAGGTCGAGGGGTTGCTTTGGGGCGCCAAACCGGTCGTCATCGCCGTGGTTGTGCAGGCGATCGCGAGCCTCGGACGCTCGATCGTGCGATCGCGATGGCTCCTGGTTGTCGCGCTCGTGGCCCTGGTGGCGAGTCTCGCGGGGGCAAACGAGCTGGTCGTGCTGGCCGCCGCCGGAGTCCTCGTGGCGGCCGCACGAGCGGCGAAACGTGGAGGGGCAAACGCCCTGGCGCTTCTTGCGGCGGCCGGTCCGGCGGTCCCGATCGTCCCGCTCACTCTGACGGGGATCTTCCTCTTCTTTCTCAAGGTCGGTTCTGTGCTCTTCGGCAGCGGATACGTCCTGGTCGCTTTCCTCCGAGCCGATCTCGTCTCCCGGTGGCATTGGCTGACCGAATCGCAACTGCTGGATGCGGTCGCCGTGGGGCAGGTGACGCCGGGGCCCGTCTTCACGACGGCGACGTTCATCGGCTACGTGCTCGCGGGATGGAAGGGGGCAGGGCTGGCGACAGCAGGCATTTTTCTCCCCGCCTTCGTCTTGGTCGCGGCGAGCGGGCCGCTGGTTCCTCGGCTGCGCCGCTCCCGCATTGCGGGCGGATTTCTCGACGGTGTCAACGCCGGATCGCTCGCCTTGATGGCAGCCGTCACGCTGCAGCTCGCCAGGCCGGTCCTGGTCGATCCGGTGTCGATCACGATCGCGGCGATCGCGGCGGTGCTCCTCATCCGTTTCCGTATCTCCTCGGCCTGGCTTCTGCCGGCCGCGGCGCTTCTCAGACTCTTGTTGCGCGGCTGATTTGGCCCGCAGTAATCGATCGAACTACGACGGCCCGGCTGGCGGCCGCGGCGCGTCGTAGTTGGTCATGCCGCGCGCGGTCTTCCAAGTGCCGTCCGGTTGGCGGCGAAGGATCGAGATCGCGCGGCGGCGCTTGATCTCGAGCCGGGGAGACTTCCCATCCTTCGGATCGAGCGTGAAGCTCTCGTAGCCGCGAACGAAGGCCCATTCGCCGCAGACTTGAAGCTCCTCGATCTCGAACTCTTGACGGACCCTGTATGGCGCGAGCCCCGCGTAGGCGGCCCTCAGGGCCTCCTTGCCCTGGATCGCGGGAGCGTCGGCGGTCCAGAAGACGGCGTCATCCGTGACCCGCTCGAGCACGGCCGCGTAGTCTTCCCGGCTCACGGCGTCCGTGAACGCCCGGAGAGCCTGGCGGACGGATTCTTCTTCCCTCGCGGCGGACGCGGCCGCCGGGTCGCGGCCGGCCGAGACCGGGGAGGGATCCGAGCCTCCGGCACAGAGCATCGCGGTGAGGGCGAGGGCGGTCATTTCTGCGGATGCTCCTTTCTCCACTGCCGGATCAAGGCGGGAAACTCGCGCTCGAGGAAGGCGTAGAAGCCATGCACCGCCTGGAGGCGCTTGGTGCGCTGCGGCCCGCTGTTCTTGAGAAGCGCGATGCCGCGCCCGGCCAATTCTTTCCAGGTCGAGACGGACCGGAGCTTGTCTTCCATCATCGTCGTGAAGGCCCCCGGCGCGACGCGGAAGTAGGTGCGCCGATCACCGGGCAGGCCGGCGCGCTCGAGCAAGCCGAACCGTTCGAGCAGCCGGGTGGTCGTCGAGACCGAGCCCTTGCTCGCGGAGAGGGCCTCCAGGATCTGCGCGGCGGTCTGCTCCGCAGGATCCGACACCAGCAGCCACCCGAGCACGCGCCCGGCCATGCGGGGCAGCCCCGACTGCTCGAAGAGCAGGCCCCACTCCTCGACGTAGAACGAGAGGTCGCGGAGGGAGAGTCGGGTGGCGGCTGAGTTCATAAGGTTCAGTATACACTGAACAGGATGATCAAGCCATAGCCGCCGACCCTTCGCGGACTATTTGGTCCGGCGGACGTCCTTGAGCGTGCCGCGCCGGGGCTCGTACTGGTCGACGCGGGCGTGTCCCTCGGCGTCGACCTGGATGGCGGCCTGTGTGAAGAGCTGGCCCTCGCCGGAGCCGAAGCCAGGCACTTCGAAGACGAGAATCGTGAACGGGTGGTCGAGGGAGGGGCTTGCCTCGTTGACCTCCTCCACTCGCAACGGGCGCTCCGTCACAACGACATAGCGGTAGCCGTCGCGGTCCGGCTCGGCCACGACGAGGTTCATCGGGTATTCGATTGCTCCCAAGCGAAAGCGGCCCCGCGAGGCTCCGTGAATCGAGTTCAAGAGAGCCTGCTGCCCGCCCTCCTCGAGAATGCGCTTGAAGGGCTGCGCCTCGGCGGCCGTCATCGGGTTCGTCACGATGAGGGTCAGGCCCATGCTGCGCGTCCCCTGCGGTGTGTCGACGGTGGCCGTCGCCGTGAACTCCCCGACGGCCTTGTCCGTCGCGGCGACGACGCCAAGCGGGGCGTTGAGGGAGAGCAGGAGCGCCAGGGCGACCTTGACGATCTTCATCATCGCTGGACGCTAACAGAGTTCGTTGAGCCATGGAAAGTCCTCTGGGCGACACCCTCTCTCGTTTGCCGCCTTTTGGGCCGGCGTGCTATTCTTCGCGCCCTCCTGCGTGGGGCTGTAGCTCAGTTTGGGAGAGCGCCTGAATGGCATTCAGGAGGTCGCCAGTTCGATCCTGGTCAGCTCCACCAATCGCCCCCGCCAAGACTTCAAGGCCTGTCACAAAGAGAGAGTCACAGTTGGACTGGATCGAACTGGCGACCTCCGTGGGGGGCACGGGGGGCGCCGTGCGCCTCCCGCCTGAGAAGTTCGACGTAACCGTCACCCGAGCGAAGCGAGGCGTGACGGTTCGATCCCGTTCAGCTCCACCAAGCACGTCGCTCCGGCTTGCGAGGGACCTGCGCCCTCCAGCGCACCGGCGAGCGACTCGGCCGGATGCGACCTCGATCGCTCGCCTGGTCCCTTCGCTGCGCCTTCGCTCCCGCGGCGGGAGGCTCCTCCGCTCGGTTACTTCGCGGAGACTCCTCGCGCCGCGAGCGGGGCACTGTGAAGGCGGCGGGATTGAACCTCGACTTCCTTTGGGGGGAGTACGGAGGCCGTGCGCCCCCGCCTGAGAAATTCGACGGTGCCGTCACCCGAGCGAAGCGAGGCGTGACGGTTCGATCCCGTTCAGCTCCACCAAGCACGTCGCTCCGGCTTGCGAGGGACCTGGCTGGGAATTCCTCGGGTCGGGCCGCGGGAGGAGGTCGGCTCGCCACCGCAGTATTCCTGTGATCGAGTCCACGCGAGTGCGATTCCCGGGTGGCACGGGGTTCCGGCTTTCCTGCGAACGGAGCCCTGGCCACGGAGGGCAGCAGCCCTCGCCCGACGGCGAGAGCTGCCGATCTCGACAGATCAGTGTCCGACGCCCAACTGTCGCAGGAGACTTCCCACGTCGAAGTATTGGCGGACCGACTTGACTTTGTCGTTCGCGACCTCGACGACCTGAATGGCGCGAAGCTCCATGTTCTTGCCGGTCGCGGGGATATCTCCGGTGGGCATCTTCAGGGGTCCCTTATGGGTGCCGCGCCATGTCATTTCGAGCACGACGGTGTTACCGCTCACGACCTCCGAATGGAAGGTGGCCTTGGAATCCGGCATCGCCGTAGCCCACCCTTTCCAGATGGCGAGGACGTTGTCGACCCCTTCGGCCTTCCGCTCGGTCCCGACCTCGTCGTAGACCAACCCCGGCGCGACGCCCGCCTTCACCTTGTCCCAGTTCTTCTCGTTGTACGCGATGACCTGGGCCTTCGCAATATCGACCACCGACTGTGTCATGACACTCCTCCTTT
>Ga0335085_10002412_pt1 | contig 35055 bp, 38 predicted proteins | sample Lox_Sample_45_FD_206712 | JGI IMG/M metagenome (GOLD analysis project Ga0335085, IMG submission 206712) | Soil microbial communities from Loxahatchee National Wildlife Refuge, Florida, United States - Lox_Sample_4.5 | ecosystem: Environmental > Terrestrial > Soil > Wetlands | place: USA... | reverse complement strand
GACCTTGTGCTTGGCGCTCAATTGCAGCGAATCGACGACGCGGAGTACCTCGTCGAAATTTCGTCCGGTGGTCATCGGATAGATCAGCATCAGCTTGATCTTCTTGTCCGGACCGACGACGAACACGGTGCGGACCGTCTGATTGTCCGCCGGCGTTCTCTTGCCCGGCTCGGCTTCGGCCGGCAGCATTTCGTAGAGCTTGGCCACCTTCAGATCGGCGTCGCCGATCACCGGATAGTTCGGCGCAACGCCTTGTGTTTCCTTGATGTCATTGGCCCACCGCGAATGATCGTCAACGGGATCTGCGGACAAACCGATGATCTTCACGTTGCGCTTGTCGAACTCCGGCTTGATCTTGGCCATGTAGCCGAGCTCTGTCGTGCAGACTGGCGTGAAATCCTTGGGGTGAGAGAAGAGCACGCCCCAGCTGGAGCCGAGCCAGTCGTGGAAGCGGATGCGTCCTTCCGTCGTCTGCGCTTCGAAGTCGGGCGCCGTATCGCCGATCCTGAGTGTCATGACACCTCCCAATCCCTGCTTGTTGCAACGACGCGCGTCCCGTCGCGATGTCAGCAATATTGCGCCCGCGAGCGTCTTTGCCAAGGGTGGCGCTGGGAGCGAATAGCGGGAGCGCGGCCGTCGTTGGCCGTCGCAGGATCGTAACGCGCAAGGATGCGCGTGTGACGCTCAAGGACGGGCGCGCTCCCAGTTACCGCCGCTTGAGCGCCTCGTGATGGCGGATGACTTCCTCGACGATGAACGCGAGCAATTTCTCGGCAAAGTCCGGATCAAGCTTGGCAGTTTTGGCCAGCGCGCGCAGCCGGGCAATTTGCGCGGCTTCGCGCGCGGGATCGGCCGCCGGGAGGCCATGGTGCGCCTTGAATTCACCGACAAGCTTTGTGAATTTGAACCGCTCCGCCAATAGGTGGATAAGCGCCGCATCGATGTTGTCGATGCTGTCGCGCAACCGCCGGAGCTCCGGCTCAACGCCGGAATGCGCGTCGTCGCTGTCGTCCATCTCTTTGTCCAAATCTGCCCCTCGGGATTCCCTATAGCAGCGTCGCGGCGAGATATCTCTGTCGCCGGTCCAATTTCGAATTTGTGGTTTGCGGCCGCTCGGTTTTCACGCTCTTCTGTTTCCGGATCAGGTTGGCCTTGGTCTGAGGCCCCGTCAGCATTGACGGTCCGGTAGGCTGCGATTTATGAGACATGGTGTATCGTAAGTACTTGGACACGTGCCGGTGGGCAACCGGCGCGGCCTGCTTCGATGCCAGTTGAGGAGGAACCTTTCGCCCCATGAAAATGACCGGCGACCAGCGGATTGCCGCCCCACGGCAAAGGGTCTGGCAAGCACTGAACGACCCCGAGATTCTGAAGCAGTGCATACCGGGCTGCCAGTCGCTCGACCGTGAGTCCGATACGCGCCTGAAGGCGGTGATCGCCATCAAGGTCGGTCCGATCGGCGCGCGCTTCGCCGGAGCCGTCACGCTTTCCGATCTCGATCCGCCCAACTCCTACACGATTTCCGGTGAAGGTCAGGGCGGGGCGGCGGGGTTCGCCAAAGGCGGCGCCAAGGTCCGACTCACCGAGGATGAGGGCGCGACGCGGCTCTCTTATGATGTGGATGCCCAAGTCGGCGGCCGCCTTGCACAGCTGGGCGGACCGATCATCGACGCCACCGCCAAGCAGTTGGCGGGAAGTTTTTTCAAGAAGTTCGGCGAGATCGTTGCTTCGGCCGAGGCCCAGCCTGTGGAAATGCAGGCGTCTGCCGTTACGCCACCGGCGGGACCGGCCGCTGCGGCGGACCGCGGGCCTGCCCTCGCGCAGGCGGGGGGCCCGCAGGCGCGCTCGGAGGCGCGGCGCAGTCCAAGTCTGGAGCACCAAGGGCCGCCAATGGCCTGGATTTTGGGGCTTGTCGTCGCCGCGATGGTCGGTTTCATGGTCGGTCACGCACATGGCGGCACTTCCTACTGGGTGGGGTTGGCCATTGGCCTGCTTGTTCTCGCGGCTGCTGCCGCAGGCTATGAATTCGGCCGCCGCGCAGCCGCGCCTGTGATCACACTCGATCCGGAACTGTTGGAGCGGCTGACCCGAGGGAGCAAACCATGAAGCCGGCGCCTTTCGACTACGCTGCGCCCGACACGGTGGAGGCCGCGCTCGAACATCTGTCCGGCGGCGATGCGACCATCCTTGCGGGCGGCCAGACTTTGATGCCGCTCCTGGCGCTGAGGATGAGCACGCCGTCGCTGGTGGTCGACATCAACCGGATCGCCGCTCTCAAAGGCGTTTCCCGGCCAAACGGCGGTATCCGGATCGCATCCGTCACGCGCCAGAACGAATTGCTCGCCAGCAAGACTGCCGCCGATGCCCTGCCTGTGCTGGTACAGGCGGTGAGCAACGTCGGCCATCACCAGACGCGCAACCGCGGCACGGTCGGCGGATCGGTTTCGCTCGGCGAACCGGCCGCCGAATTGCCGGCCGCAAGCGTTGCGCTGGGAGCATCGATCGAAGCGCATTCAAAACGCGGCTCTCGCCGCATTCCGGCCGAGGAATTCTATGTCGGGCCTTATTCGACCGTGCTGGAGCCGGACGAACTGGTCACGGCGATTCATTTTCCGGACTGGCCCGCGGATTCCGTCAAGCTGTTTCGCGAAGTGACGCGGCGGCCGGGAGATTTCGCGCTCGTCGGCCTGATCGGATCGATGACGCTTCGCCAAGGCAAGATCGACCGGGTCGGCATCGCGTGGTTCGGCATGGGCCCTACACCGATCAAGGCCCATCAGGCCGAAGCCGCCCTCGCCGGACAAAGCGCCAGCGGCATCGATGTGCAGGGAATCGCCGAGCTTGCGATCGCCGATACCGATCCTTTCGACGATCATCATGCCACCGCCGAATATCGCCGGACGGTGGGGCGCCGCGTCTTCGCGCGGCTCTTGGGCGAGGCTTTGAATGTGAGGCAGGCATGAGCGAGCATCCGATCGACGTTACGATCAACGGCCAGAAGCACTCCGGGCGCGTCGAAGCGCGCCGGAGCCTGTGCGATTTTCTGCGAATGGATGGGGGCTATACCGGCGTCCATGTCGGCTGCGAGCATGGCGTTTGCGGCGCCTGCACCGTCATCGTGGACGGCCTCGCGGTACGATCCTGCCTGATGCTGGCGGTTCAGGCGAACGGAGCAAGCATCACCACGGTCGAAGGACTTGCCGCACCGGACGGAACATTGCACCCCGTGCAACAGGCTCTGCGGGACGAGCATGGATTGCAATGCGGTTTCTGTACGCCGGGCGTGGTGATGTCGCTTGCCGCGTTGACCGCCGGTAACGAGAAGCCGTCGGTCGACACGCTCATGGCGGCGCTTTCGGGCCACATCTGCCGCTGCACGGGATATCAAGGCATCAAGCGCGCCGTCAGACGGCTGGCCGGCGAACCTCAGCCGAGTGAGCACGCATGAACGCCCCGCACATCGCCGCCGCGCGCTTCGTCGGTCAGCGCCTGCCGCGCAAAGAGGACGCGCGGCTGCTTACCGGCCGCGGGTCGTACGTCGACGATGTGGTCCTACCGGGCATGCTGCATGTCGCCTTCGCACGCAGCCCGATCGCGCGCGGGGCGATCAAATCGATCGATCTTGCGCAGGCGCGCGCAGTGCCCGGCGTGCGCGCGGTCTACACAGCCGACGATCTCGCGCGTTTCAACATCGACATGGTCAGTTTTTTCCTGATCACGCCGCCGCCGGGACCCAAGGTCTATCCGCTGGCCAAGGATCGCGTCGCGCACGTGGGCGATCCGGTTGCCATGATCGTCGCCGACAACCGCTATATCGCAGAGGACGCAGCCGCGCTCGTAGCCGTCGAATACGAGGCGGAAGATCCGGTGCTGACGATCGAGGGCGCAAAGAGCGGCGCCCGCGTGCACCCAGATGTCGAATCGAACGTCGCCCAGGTGATGGGCATGCCTATCGACCCCGACCTCGAGAAGATATTTGCCGAAGCTGCCCATGTCGTCACCGGCACGATCAAGCATCAGCGCATCGCCCAATCGCCGATGGAAACGCGCGGCGTGGTTTTCGCCAAGCAGGGCGACGAGATCACGGTGTATCTTTCCTGTCAGAGCCCGCACGTTGCAGCCCGCATTCTGGCGCTCGATTTCAATCTGCCGCAATCCAGCATCCGCGTGATCGCCAAGGATGTCGGTGGTGGCTTTGGCCTGAAGACGCAGCCGTGGCGCGAGGAAGTCGCCACCATCGCCGCCGGCCTGTTGCTGAACCGGCCGGTCAAATGGATCGAGGACAGGCTGGAAAGCTTGACCACGTCCAATCTCGCGCGCGAACAGGAATTCACGCTCAAGCTCGCGTTCGCCGCCGATGCGCGGTTGACCGGCTGCTACGGCGATTATGCGCTCAACAACGGCGCCTTTCCGCACGCGCCCGACTGCAACGTCGCGGTCATGATGTTCATGTGGACGCCCTACAAGCTGCCGCGCTTCGGCTTCATGGCGACGGGCTGGCACACCAACACGATCGGTCTGGGCGGTTATCGCGGACCGTGGGCCATCGAATCGCTGGCACGCGAGGCGATGCTCGACGTCGCGGCGCGCCAGATCGGCATCGATCCGGTCGAGCTGCGTCGCCGCAATCTCCTGGCCGCCGCCGATCAGCCCTACACGACCACGATGGGGCTCACAGTCGAGGATGCGACGCCGCTGGAGTGTCTCGACAATTTGCTCAAGAAAGTCGACGTGCCGGCGTTTCGTGCCGAACAGGTGGCGGCGCGCAAGCAGGGCCGCTATCTCGGTCTCGGCATTGCGGTCTACATTGAGCCGACTGCGGCAAGCGGATTTCCGGTGCTGGCCAGCGACGTCGCCAATCTGCGCATCGAGCCGACCGGCAAGGTCACGGCAATTCTCAGCACGCACAGCCAAGGTCACGGAACGCAAACCACCATGGCGCAGGTGATCGCCGACCGGCTCGGCGTTCCGTTCGAGGATATCAGCATCTACGAAGACGATTCCTCGCGCGGCGGGTTCGGACCCGGCGCGGCCGGCAGCCGCCAGGCGGTGGTCGGCGGCGGCGCCTCGATCAGGGCCGCCGACATTCTCGTCGACAAGATCAAACGCATCGCGGCGCATCTCAACAATGCGAACCCGCAGGACGTGCACATCGAAGATGGAATGGTCAAAGTCGCGGGCGTGCAGGAAGTGACGCGAACGTTGCGCGAAATTGCCGAGATCGCCTACGGCGATCCGACGCGGCTTCCGCATGGCATGGAGATGGGCCTCGAGGCGCAGTATCGTTATTCACCGCCCCCGATGACGTTCACCAGTGCGGCGCATGCCTGCATTGTCGAGGTCGATGCGGAGACGGGATTCGTGACCATCAAGCGCTGGGTGGCGAGCGAGGATTGCGGCGTCATGATCAATCCCGCGATCGTCGAAGGCCAGATCGCCGGCGGCCTTGCGCAAGGCATCGGCCAGGTGCTGCTGGAAGAAGTGGAGTTCGACGCGCAGGGCAATCCGACGACGGTGACCTTCAAGGACTACATGCTTCCGGCGGCCGTCGACGTTCCCGAGTTCGAATACACTCACATCTGCACGCCGTCGAAAAGCGAGGGCGGCTTCCGCGGCGTCGGCGAGGGGGGCGCCATCATCGGTCCACCAACGCTCGTCAACGCCATCGCCGATGCACTGGAACCATTCGGCGCGCGCTGCCTCGAGCTGCCGCTGACGCCGTCCAAAATTCTGCAACTGATAGAAGCCGGACGCAGCAACGCAGCTGCGTAATTTATTTGTCATCCCCGGCGCTGCAGACCGCAGGAAGGCGAACCGCAAAGTCGCCAAGGAGCCGCGGTGCCTTTGCGTCTTAGCGTCTTTGCGGTTTAATTCCGTTCGAACCATTTGCGCTCTCGGAGGCGCGCGATCCACTTTGCCGATGGCGCGCCGAGGGACCGTTCAATGCATGGCTTGCGAGGTCATATGGAATTCTTTTTGTTCCTGCCGCAGATGCGTCTGTCGTTCGAAAGCCTCGTCGCGAAAGCGCAAGCCGCCGAAGCGGCCGGTTTTGCCGGCATGGCCGGCATGGATCATCTGACGCCGCCCGGTGCCGACGCGCATCCCATGTACGAAGCGATGATCACCAACACCTGGATCGCGGCACATACGCAGCGACTGAAGGTGGGCTCGCTCGTCCAGTGCGATGCGTTGCGTCACCCGGCGGTTCTCGCCAAGGAGGCGGTCTCGCTCGATCACGCATCCGGCGGCCGGTTCGAGCTGGGGATCGGCTGGGGTTCCTACACCAATGATTTTGCGAATTTCGGCGTGGCGCCGGCCGAGCCGCGCGATCGGGTACGAAGGCTGCGCGAAACGCTTGAAGTGCTGCAAGCGCTGTGGGCCGGCGAGACCGTCAATTACGACGGCGAATTCCATCGTCTGCGCGGCGCCTTGCAAATGCCCAAGCCGCTGAACAAGATTCCGATCACGGTCGGCGGCGCGGGACCGAAGACGCTCACGATCGTGCGCGATTTCGCCGACTGGTGGAATCTCGACCTGCGCCACCGCGATAAGTTCGAAGGCGAGAAGTTCGAGCAGGCGCGCCAGCAGGTCGGGAATGTGCGCATTTCGATTCAGCACATGGTGGCGTACGTGCCGCCCGGCGGCGACCGCAATGCCATTGCCGAGGCGGCAACGCGGCGGTTCGGGTATTCGTCGCCTGCGGTGGGTACCGGGTCCGAGCTCGTCGATTATTTCGGCCGCTTTTCAAAGCATGGCATCGCGCGCGTCTACATCTGGTTCTGCGATTTCGCGGCGCCCGAAACGCTGGCCGGCTTCGGCAATGAAGTCATCGCCAAGCTGCGGTGACGCCCGAAAAACGCAAGCGCTCCCAGTTAATCGTCAGTGCCTCCACCATGCTGCTCCAGATATGAGGCGGCCTGCATCGCCTGGGCGACTGCGGCCATCGATCCTGCTGCGACCGGGGTGTCATTGCCGCGCATTTCTCGCCTCACATCCTCCGGAGACGGAAAATTACTCAGCAGGATTCGCAGCTGTGCCGCGTCGAACAGGCGGCCAAAGCTTTCGTGTGCCGCGTTGGCGTCGATCCGGGCTGCGAACTGGTCCTTGTTGTCCGCCATGTCGACCAAGGTGCCTGGAAAGGCCATGTATTTTTGATGGCGCCAGCGAATCTTTTCCGGCAGCACGCCGACCATCGCGTCGCGAAAAACCCTGCGGCGAAACCCATCACGCAGGAACAACTCGCTCGGCAGCGACAGTGCGAATTCGACAACGCGACGATCGAGTAGCGGGAATGCGAAGGCGACACCGTGGCGGGCCCCGTTGGCCGCCCAATTCTCGGTGCGTTCGGCGATGTGCGGACTTGTGATCAGCCGCCAACGATTCTCCCGTCCGTCCGCAGTCAGCGCGATACGCTCGCCGGCAAGTTGTCGTCGTGCCTTCGCAGAAAGCATTGCATCGAGAGCCGCCGCCAGGTCCGGTTTCCTTCCGGCCATGCGCTTGAGTATCGCCGCTACGCCGTCGGGCACCAGATAGGAGAGCACTTCGCGCGAGAAAATATGCGGCAGCGACCAGCGGCGCTCCCTGCCGAGCGCAGCCGCCTCGCGCGCGAGCAGCCGCCACCGTCCGCGGAGGAAATGTTCGGCCAGAACACCGCGCCCGTTGAATGTTACGGCCTCGTCGCCGCCCCAGCCAGACAGGATGAGACCGACCCCGTGCGCTTCCGCGTGCGCGCAGACCTGGTTTTCCGGCTCTTCCGGGTCCAAGGGGTCCATGGTGTCGGCGTCCAGCGGCGGCGATCGTTCCAGACCTGCGGGCGGGTGCACGGCCGTCGATGCGATGTCCCCCTCCTGGTCCAGCACGGCTTGGACGAATTCAGTCTCATCCTTCAGGGCGATATCGTTTCGCTTGCGGTCCAGGAAGGAATAGGCCTGCAGCGTGCGGCCTTCTTCGCGCAGCCGCCGGGACGCGAGAACGGCAAGAGCAGAGGAGTCGAGCCCGCCGGACAGGTGCGCGCCGATCCCGCCTGGCGGCAACCGGCATAGGACGGCTTGTTCCACCAGCCGGCGCAATTCGCGCGCCGCCGCTTCGGGGGGGCAGCGCGCGGTCCCGACGGCAGAGCGGTCGAGCTGCCAGTAGCGCCTGAGTACAATGCCGCTGCGCGACACTTCCAGATAATGCGCCGGCGGCAACCTGTTGATTCCGGCGATCAGGCTATCGTCGGAGCGAAGGTGATAGAGCATGCGGCGCGCCAACGCGCGCTCGTCTACGGTCTTCGAAACGATACCGCTGCCGTGCAGCGCCTTCGGCAGCGAAGCGAATGCAAACAATTTTCCCGGCCTATGGACATAGGCAAATGGGCGAACGCCGAACGCATCGCGCCCGCAGACCAGAACTTGCGTGCTTCGGTCCCAGCAGGCAAAGGCGAAGTCACCGAGCACGCCGTCGAGCGCGCGCGGCCCATGCTGTTCGAAAGTCGACAAGAGCTGCGTGTCCGCCGGCATCGGCATCGGCGCATCGAGCCGCACGTCGGCGGCCATCACGCGCGACGACGATTGCGGCAGTGCGAGCGCCGTTCCGCTCGTTGCGGAAAAGTCGAGCACGCAGAGAGCGGCAGGTCCCTGCTGCCAATGGCCGAACGATGGGCGCAGCCGCGGCACGTCCATTTGCGCGGCCATGGCGCGCAACAGTGCCTCGTCGGCATCCTCACCGTCGAGGCGAATGAGACCGCAAATCAAGCGCACGGGAGTTCACACCTCTCGGGCCAGGAATGCCCGCCATTTGCACATAGTATGTTTTTCAGAGAATCGATACATTCTACGACAAGGAGGCGCCGGGCCGCTCGGCCAAAGGCGCGCGTTTTGAATCCGGAGCGAAAGAATGCCAGATCGCGTCGACGACCACAGCCGAATTCACGCATCCACCGCTCGAGAAGAAGCCGATGCACCCAGGAAACGTCCTTATGTTCGTCCGGAACTCGTATCCGAATCGCCCGTCACGCAGGTGACGGCGGCGGGCGTTTCGTTCGAGTTGGAAAGCGGCTTCGGCGGGCTGCTCTCCTGACACCGTCTGGATGGCAGCTGTCTCGCCCGGAAGATTGATATGGCGAACGCCGACACACTGCTGGGCCGCAATGACACAATCCTCTACGCAGCCGTCGGAGCGGAGGACGCGGTCATGATGAGCATGGAAGCGGGGCAGTACTACGGATTGAACGCCGTTGCCCGCAGAGTCTGGGAATTGTTGGAAACGCCGAAAAGGATTGCCGAATTGCGCGAGGCGATCTGTGAGGAATTCGAGGTCGATGCGCAGACGTGCGCGACCGACCTGGACGTGTTCGTGGGTCAGCTTCTGGCCAAGGATGTCGTTCGTGTCGTGACGCCTTGAGCATTCGGGCAAGCGATGCATCATTATCGCATAAGCGGTCTGAACGTCGCATCGGAAATCGCCCTGCCCGGCGCAAAACGGCGGCCAGCCCAAACCGGCCGGGCCGAAGTCCGAATTCGTTTAGCTGCCGTGCCGCGAGCGCTTTCCACCGGCGGGATGTCGGGTCCGGACTGGCAGATGGCAGGCGAGAGCTTTCTGCTGCGGGTTCCGAAAGTGGCGCGTTTCCTGGTGCGCGGCGGACGCGAAATCACCGTCAACCTGGAACCGGGCGCGACCCGACACGATGCATCGGCATTCGTTTTGGGGACGGCCTTCGGCATCCTGTTGCATCAGCGCGGCGCTTTGGTGCTGCACGCTTCAGCGGTAGCAAGGAATGAAAACGCGATTGCGATCTGCGGTCCTTCCGGCGCGGGTAAATCGACGCTTGCGGCGGCGCTCTGCCAAAGAGGCTGCGCGTTCGTTGCCGACGATCTCGCGGTGGTAGGCCTCGATGGCGGGCGTCAGCCGGTCGTTCTGCCGGACGGAAGGCAATTGAAGCTATGGAGCAAAGCCATCGGGCAGCTCGATCTCGAAGATCGAAAAGGCGACGCCGTGCGCGTGACCCTCGACAAATTTCATGTTGCGCCGGATGGGAACGCGACCGCCGCGCCACGCCTGGCGGCGGTTTACGTGCTGCGCGAGGCCGGGCCGACGCTGAATGACGGCATCGAGGGGCTTGCGCTTCCCGATGCCATGCGCGCGCTCGATCATCAGGCGTATGGTCCGGGACTTCGCGCAATGATCGGCCGCAAGGCCGACTTGCTGGCCCAATCGGCTGCAGTGCTGAGCCACACCAAAGTATTTCTGCTGACGCGCACGCGCAGTTTCGAACATCTGGCGGATACGACCGCGCGTGTCCTCGCGCATTGGGATTCGCTGACGCGATGAGTCGCCGGGGATGCGCCCATCATACGCGCATCCCTGCGCGTTACTGGGAGCGCGGCCGTCCTCGGCCGTCACAGGATCGTGACGCGCAAGGATGCGCGGTGACGCCCGAGGACGGGCGCGCTCCCAGTCTACCCTTTCGCCGTCAGAGGGTCGTTGAGGGCGAGGCCCGGCCGCGGCCATTTGGCCGCGACGAGGCGCCCATAGCCGGACATCGTGATGAAGGCGGTGCGCATGTCCTCGCCGCCGAAGCAGATGTTGGTGCAATAGCCTTCCGGCGCTTCGTAGAACTCGACGAGCTCGCCTTTGGGCGAGATCACGCTGATGCCGCCGTGGACAAGCGTCGCGACGCAGATGTTGCCGTTGGCTTCCAAAGCGAGAGAGTCGAAACGCTTGTAGCGGTCCGCCGGCGCATACACGAAGGTTCCGCCGAACGGCGACGGCCATGGCGATTTGTCAAGCTCGCCTTCGCCGGTAATCGGAAAGCTCCACAAACGGCACGTGTCCGACTCGGCGACATAGAGCGTATGTTCGTCAGGCGACAGGCCGACGCCGTTGGGCGTGATCATCGGAAAGGCCGCTTCCTTGATCAGCGAGCCGTCGGTGCGCGCGTAAAAAAGCGCGCCGCGATCCATCACCCGGCCATAGTTCTTACCGTAATCGGTGAACCAGAAGCCGCCCTTGGAATCGAACACGATGTCGTTCGGTCCCTTGAGCGTCTCGCCGTTGCAATGCGTGTAAAGCACTTCGACGGCACCGGTGTTCAGGTCTACGCGTTGGATGCTGCCGCTCTTGTACGTCTTGGCGCGGGCGATGGGCCGGGCGAAGCCGTCTGTTGCGGTCGTCCACTCGAACCCGCCATTGTTGCAGACGTAGCATTTTCCATCGGGACCGATCGCCGCGCCGTTGGGGCCGCCGCCGAGCTCACCAACCACCTGCTTCGTGCCGTCCGGCATGACGCGCGTCAGCGTGCCGCCCCAGATTTCGACCACCAGAACCGAACCGTCCTTCAGCGCAATCGGCCCTTCGGGAAATCTGAGCCCCGTCGTAATCTCACGCTCTTCGAGCTTCAGAGCCACGTCAGCCTCCCTCGATCAGTTCGATGATGGCCGGGAAGTAGCGCGCGCCCAGCCCTTTCTCGACCGCCGCCTCATAGTAGGCCCGTACGGTCGCCGGAACTTTGGGCTCGACGCCGCAACTCTTCGCAAGCTCGATCGCATACCCGAGATCCTTGAGCACGTAACTCGAAGGGAACGCGCTTTCGGGAAATTTGCGCGGCAGCATGGCCTTGAGCCCATGGTTGCGCAGCACGAAGCTGTCCCCCGATCCCTTGGAAACCGCATCCAGCAGCACGGCTGGCGCCACGCCGGCGCGTTCGCCGACGACCATCATCTCCGCCAGCGCCGCCACATGCTCGAACACCAGCGTGTTGTTGATCAGCTTGACGACCTGGCCGCAGCCGATCCCGCCGCAATGCGTCACATCGCTTCCCATGGTGCGCAGCAGCGGTTCGATCTTCCCGAACAATGCATCGCTCGCGCCGACCATGATGCTGAGCGTACCGGCTTCCGCGGCCTCGCGGGTGCGCGCCACCGGCGCGTCGGCAAACGCGATGCCGGCTGTGGCCAGCCGCGCGCCCGTCGCTCGAGCGTCGGCCACGCTGGTGGTGCTGAGATCGACTACAATCAGCCCGGGACGCGCCGCGCCGACAATGCCGGCGTCGCCGAAGCAGACGTCCTGCACCTGCTTGCCGCCGGGCAACGACAGAAAGACGATGCCGGACGCCTGCGCGACTTCGGCGACGGAGCTTGCGGCGTGTGCTCCGGCATTCGCCACCGTGGCCAGCGCCACCGTGTCGAGGTCGAAGGCATGCACCTTCGCAGGGTGCTTCTTGACGACATTGCGGCACATCGGTCCGCCCATGACGCCCAGGCCGATGAAGCCGATGATGGGTGCTGGGTGCTGCATCGATCAATCCATCAGCATGCCGCCGTTGACGTCGAGCGTGGTTCCGGTGATCCAGTTCGACTGCGGCGAGCAGAGGAAGAGAATGGCTTGGGCGATATCTTCGGGCTGCCCGAAACGGCCGAGCGGCACGGAGCCGTGCGCTGACGGCGGCTTGCGCTGGGTCACGGATTGCCACATCGGCGTCTCCACCGGACCAGGTGCGACGATGTTGGCAAACACGCCATGCGCTGCGCCGGCTTTCGCCGTCCACTTCATCAGTCCGTGCACGGCAGATTTCGCCGCCACGTAAGCAGGCCCCGACGCGACACCGCCGATCTTCGCGGCGATCGAGCCCAGCGCCACGATCTTGCCGGCCCCGGCTTTGCACATCAGCGGAAAGATTTTCCGTACGGGGTTGACGACACCCATCACGTTGACGCGCCAGATCGCATTCCATTCATCGTCAGTCGATTCGCCAAGCGGCGTGTTGGCGATGGACCCCGCGCAGAGCACGAGAATCCTGATCGGCCCATGCTGACGTCCGATCGTGTCGACGATCGCGTTCGTCTCATCCGCCGACGTGACGTCGTATCGGAGGTAATGAATGCCGTCGCCGCCCTCGAACGGATTGCCGCCGGCGATGTCGGTGGCAATGACGGTCGCTCCGGCTTGAGCGAGCGTGTTCGCCACTTCGCGTCCGATGCCGCCCGCCGCGCCCGTCACGAGTGCTACTTGCCCGTCCAGACGCGCGGCTCCGCTTATGGGAATGGTGGCCATCACGATGTTCCTTCCTCAATCCTCGAATGTCGCAGCGGCTTGCGTCGCAAGCTCGCCGTGTTCGGTGCGCGCCCAGAGGGCGAGTTCGTGCGGTTCGCCGTCCTTGGAAGCAGCCTCGATCCAGAACGGCCGATGGGCAAACAACGGGGAGACCCCGCGGAAGGCAAAACGTGCCAGCCGTTGTCCTGGCCGCGCGCGCCCCGCAAGCCCCTGCAGCAGCGTGGCGATCAAGGGCCCGTGTACCACGAGATCGGGATAGCCCTCTTCGCTCACGGCATAGGGCCTGTCGTAATGGATGCGGTGGCCATTGAACGTGAGCGCGGAATAGCGGAAGAGCAGCGTCGTGTCCGGAACGATTTCCTCGCCGAACGCGGCCTGCTGCGGCGCCGGAGTTTTTGCCGGCGCGCCCACACCGGGCGGCGGTGCCGGCCGATAGACGATGTCCTGCTCCTCTTCGACGCAGTGCCTCCCGGCGGTCGAAAGGGTGTGGCGCACAGTCACGAAAACCAGCGCGCCGCTCTTGCCGGTCTTGCATTCAATCTTGAGAATCTCGCTTTTGCGCGTGGCGTCCGCGCCGACGATCAGCGGCGCGCGGTAAGAGATGCGACTTCCCGCCCACATGCGGCGCGGCAATCGGACGGGCGGCAGAAATCCGCCGCGCTGCGGATGCCCATCGAGACCGATATCCCGACGCCTCGCGACCGGGTTGAAGAACAGCCACTGCCACCCGGGAGGCAACGCATCGCCGTCGCGCGGTGCATCGTCGAGATCGAGCGCGGCGGCGAGCGCCGCCACACGCCACGGACAAATCCGCTCGATCAGCGTTTCGCTTCGCCCCACCCACGCGGAGAAGTCATCCGGCGGCGCAGTCTCACTGCTCAATAGATCACCTCTTCCTCTTCGAGGGCGCGACGCTCCGTTTGACTCAGGCCGAGCAAGTCGCCGAACACGTAATCCTCATGCTCGCCGAGCTTGGGCGTTCCGGATGCGATACCGATATCGGGACATTTCGACATGCGGACGGGGACGCCGATGGCGGCGCGCTGCCTTCCGTCGGGCTCTTTGACATCGACGATTGCACGGCGCGACCGCAGATGCGGATCGGAAACCGCATCGCCCGCACGCCACGACGCGTGCGCCGCCACACCCGACGCCTGCAGCAACTCGGCCGTTGAATCCGCGTCGCGTGAAGCCGTCCATGCCGCGATAAGAGGATCAAGCTTGGCGCGATTGGCGTGACGGGATTCGGCGTCGGCAAAGCGGACATCTTCAGCGAGTTCGGGTCTCTCTATAATGCGTGCAAGCGCGCGCCATTGCGCATCCGTGCCGACCGCGATCGATATCCAGCAATCGTCGCCTCGCGCCGGATAAACGCCGTGCGGCGCCATGCGCGGGTGATCATTACCAATGCGCCGCGGCTCGACGCCTGCCGCAGCGAGCAGCAGCGCTTCGCCAATCAACGAGGATGCAACCTCGCGCGCCGAAACATCGACGTGCTGGCCTTCGCCTGTCGCTTTGCGATGATGCAAAGCGGCAAGAAATGCCGCGGCGGCGTTGAGCCCTACCGTGTGGTCCATGACGTGCCGGATCTCGACCGGTGGTCCATCGGCGTATCCGCTGAGCGTGCCCAGTGCGCCCCAGGCGCCGAACAGCGGCGCGTAGCCCGCGAAATGAGAATCCGGGCCGGTCTGACCGGAGGAGGACACGGACAGAACGATGATGTCGCTCTTCACGGCGCGCAGAGCGTCGTAGCCCAGGCCGAGGCGGGACAGCACGCCGGGGCGGAAGCTTTCTGCTGCGGCATCTGCGACGGCCACGAGCCGCCTAGCCAGCGCCACGCCTTTCGGATGCTTGATGTTAAGGCGAACCGACAGCTTATTCGAGGCGACCTGATCGAAACTCGCCGGGCCCATGCGGCCGTAGACCGGATGCGGCTTGCGAAAGATGTCCGGCCGCAATGCGCTCTCGATCTTGATGCATTCGGCGCCGAGCTGCGAAAGCATGTGGGTGCAGAACGGGCCGGCGGCGTGCGCGGTAAAATCGACGATGCGGATACCGGCGAGCGGCTTCACCATGCGTCCGCTCCCGCCTTCTTGCTGCGGCGCGCGTTTCGATATTCGCCCAGGACTGGAGGCCCACCGCGGAGCGAGAGCGGTTTTCCGCCGAAGTGAAACGGCGAAACCAGCATATCGCACAAGCCGGCGCCCTCGATTGCTACCGGCGCAAACAGGCCCCGAACCCGCTCGTGCGGATCGGCGAGCACGTCTTTCGCATCGCTGTATTTGGCCAGGGGTACGCCGAGCTTTTGCCCGCCCGCGACGATGTCTTCGACGTGCTGCTCTTTGGCCCATGCGCGAATGTAGGCGTTGATCGCCGCGCCGCGGCGGCTGCGCTCGAGTGAATCTTCGAGGGCCGGATCGAGCGCCCAGGCGGGATCGCCCATCAGCTTGACGAGGCCCTTCCACTGATGCTGTTCCAGCGTCAGCAACTCGACATGGCCGTTTGCGCATTCCAGCACGCCGCCATAACGGAACGACCGGGTTGCGCGGCTCTCGACGGCACCGTCGCCGAAGCGCTGCACGGCAAAGGCGCTCACAGCAAGGGCTGCGTCCTGCGATGCGATGTCGACAAATTGTCCGCCCACCGTGTCGCGGATCCAAAGCGCCGATAACGCCCCGAGTGCCGCAGCGATACCGCCCTGCATTGACGCGAATTGGCCATAGATTTTTACCGGTGGCCGGTCGGGAAAGAGCTCCTGCGAAAGACCGTTGGGCATCAGCTGGCCTTCAGTGCAGGCATGCAGAATATTGATTTCCTCGCCTTTCCAGTGCGCCTTGGGACCACTGGCGCCGAACGGTAGCACAGAGACGTGCACCAGACGCGGATGTTGCGCCGCGACGGCCCGCTGATCGATTCCCTGACGCTCGCGTTCGGCAAGCGGCGTATCGTCGATGAAGACGTCGGCATGGGCCAGGAGGTCCCGGGCCTCGGTCCGGCCGTGTTCCGTTGTAAGGTCGGCAACGAAGCTGCGCGCGCCGGCGGCCAGATAGGCAAACAGCGCGCCCGCGCGTTCCTCCGTGTCGAGAAATGGCGGCTCGCGACGCAGTGGCGTCCCGCCCGGAGGCTCGAGCAGGATTGTCTGCGCCCCCATCACGCCCAGCAGACGGCCGGCATAGGCCGCCGCAACGCCGGATGCGGAAACAACGGCGGTGAAACCCGCTAGCGGCGCGCCGGTTGCCGGCTGGGTCATTGCAAACGGCCCGCGGCTGTCAGCGCACGACCGGAAGCTCGAGGTCGAGCGCGGCGCCGTCGAAAAATACCGGCAGCTCGATGTTGCGCGAGGGCAGTATCACCGTCGCAAGCCCCGGCGTCGTCAGCTCGCCGCGCTGGTTCTCGCCCCAGATTTCGATGTCAATGAGCGCATGGCGGTCCTTGATGTATTTGCGGCTGACGCGGCCCTTGCACCACGTGCAATCCCCCATCGTGTTGAATCGCCGCATCTCGGTGCGCACGCGCTTCAGGAAGGCCGCATCGCCCATCCAGTTCGTCACCAGGCTTGCCATCCATGAGGAGCGTTGCGGTCCGTAGTCGTACGTACCGGGCACGCCCACTTCCTTGGCGATGGATTCGCGGTGATGGCCGATGCCTGTGTATTCGATCCCGCCGCCGGCCTCCGGGTTGCGGAAGAAATGGCCGGGATGCTTCATGGCCGCCTTGAACACGATGCCGTGCGTGTGGCCGCGTCCGCAGCCGACTAGAAAGCCCATGGTGTCCATCAAGGACAAGGGCCCGCGCACGATCGGCGGCAGCTCGTCGCCTTCCTTCACATCTTCCCAATAAAGGACGTTGTTGCCGCGCATGCGCTCATCCTCGCGCATGATCGCGTCGTCGATCCTCTCGAATTCCTCGGGCGTGTATTCATAGGTTTTGATGTCTTTGTATTTGCCCGTGTCGCGCGCCGCCTTGCGCTCGTGACGCGTGCAGGTGCCGAGCGCGCGGGCGACGATCTGGCCATGTTGATTGGCATACGTCGCCTCGACGTATTGCAGCACGAGCCGGCCGGAGAATTTGCTCTGCTTTTCCTCGACGCCGACCACGCGCTCGATGGCGGTGACGCGATCGCCTGGGCGGATGTGCCGGAACAGCTCCCAATCGTTGCCGGCATAAAAGCCGTGCACGCCGGGCAAACCCCAGCGCGTCCGGCCGATCCAGCCGAAGGCCATCGGGAACATCGGGTGCGCGATGTTGGTCCCATAGCGGCTGAGCCGCCCATGCTCCGCATCGCGGAAGAGCGGATTGAGGTCGCCGATGCCGTTGCAGAAGTTGCGGATGGTGTCCGCCGTGGCGTCCTGCAGATAGGGCCCCTCGGGACGCAGCTGTAACCCGATCATTTCCTTGGCGGCGGCGATCGCCTCATCGGTGATCCGGCCTTCGGCGGGAGCCCCCCCAACGTCGTTTTCGACAGCGCTCATCGTTTACTCCATCGTCTCGGGTAGCCAACGCAAAAAATGCATAATGCATTCTTTAATGCCGGGTCAAGGCCATGCTTGAACCCGAAGCGCTGGCTTCCGGCCTGGCAGGCGATGGCTCCACGAGACCAACGCCGGTGAGACGCCGGCGCCCCTGGTGGCCCTATGACCTGAAATCGAGTTCGCTGCTCTTGGCGATCTTGGCGAAGCGCGCGACGCAAAAGAGCGCGCGCTCGTGCTCTTCCACGCTGGCGCCGGCACAGCAGTCCTCCAGCACGATGCACTCATAATCGCGATCATGGCCTTCGCGGGCGCCGGTATGCACCACACCATTGGTCGACACGCCGCAGAGGATCAGCCGTTCGATGCCTTGCGCGCGCAGGATCGGCTCGAGCGACGTACCGTAGAACGGGCTGACGCGATGCTTCACGATGTCGAAATCGTTGTCTTTCGGCGCGAGCACCGGATGCACGGCGGTGCCTGGCGTCCCCAGCTTGAAGCGACCGTTCTGGCGCGCGGCGGAGAAGATCGGCGAAGCCGGGGGGCATTCGCGATAGTCGCGCGAGAAGCCGACGCGCACATATCCGACCAGAACGCCGGAATTGCGCGCGGCCTCGATCGCTTTCCGCGTGTTCTCGATCACGTTGCGCTCGCGCATCAACGGCACATAGGTCGTGGCGCCGGGGCCGGACTCGCCGACAAGGTCATTGATCATGTCCATGACCAGCAGAATGGATTTCTTCATGAACTCAATTCTCCAGGAATTCCGGGGATTTTTGGGGTTCCAGTGCGGCCGCCGGGGAGCCGCCCGGCGGGGAGGATTTCATGCTGCGTTCGAGCTCCTGCCAGCCCGTCTCGACGTGGCGGCGGGTCGCGAGTACGGCGGCGGTCACGTCGGATTGCGCAAAGGCGTCTATGATCTGCGTATGTTCCGCCACGGCGCGCCCGACACGACCCTCGACCTTGTTGATCAGGTCGAACGGATATCGCGCCCACAGAATCTGCACGAAGTGGAGCGTCATCGGCAGGTTCGGTATGGCATGAATGCGCCGATGGAAACGGTAATTGGCGGCACGGGCGTCTTCGTTCTTCTGCTCGGCTACGGCGCGCTCAAAGTTCCGGGCGAGCACCCGCAATTCCTCGATGTCGGCGGCGGTAGCCCGTTCGACGGCGCCGCGAACCAGCTGCGTTTCCAGCAGGATGCGCAGATTGAGCATCTCTCTCGAGGCGCTGATGTCGAACGGCATGACGGTCGCGCCGCGATAGGAATCGCCCATGACGTAGCCTTCCGCCGCAAGCAGCTTCAAAGCCTCGCGTACCGGCGTAATGCTCGTCTTCAGCAGCTTTGCGATCTCGACCTGCTTGAGCCGCGCTCCCCTGGGGAAACGGCCCGCGATGATCCCCTCCCGGAGATAGTCGGCGACCTGCTCCTCCTTCGTGCGGTATTGCAAGGGGGAAGGGTGATCCTGATTGTGCATGATGCATACTAGCCGGCAATCGTGTTAGTCTCAACTAAGTCCAGGCCCCGTAGGCCCACCGGACAGGCCGGTCGGGAACTGGGCCTGGGGCCTGGGGAGGATACTCATGCGCCGCAAGCCACTCGGTCGCTCGGGTCCGAAAATGTCCGAGTTTTGCCTCGGCGCCAGGGCCTTTGGCGAGACCTGGAGGTGGGGCGGGAGCGCATTGGAATGCAGAGCGATGTTCGATTCCTTTGCCGGTGCCGATCCCGGCGGCGTCCTGGCTGACCCATGAAAGTCGATTGGATGCCTGTCACGCGCTTCGAGCAGAACTGCTCGGTTCTTTGGTGCGAGACCACCGGCCAAGCCGCAGTTGTCGATCCGGGCGGCGATATCGATCTTGTCCTCGATTTCCTGGATTGGGAAAAGCTCAAGCTCGAACTCGTGCTGGTGACGCATGGGCACTTCGATCATTGTGGCGGTGCCAAGGAGATTGCCGCTCGTACCGGCGCGCGGATCGAGGGCCCCCATCGCAACGAAGAACATCTTCTTCGGGCTCTTTCGGAACAAGGCGCCCGTTATGGTGCACGCGCCCAGTCCTTTACGCCGGACCGCTGGCTCGAAGATGGTGACAGCGTCCGCTTCGGCGGTGTCGAGCTCGTGGCGATTCATTGCCCGGGGCATACCGAGGGACACCTGGCCTATTTTCATGCGCCGGATCAGTGGGCGTTCGTCGGCGACATTCTTTTCCGGGGCGCCATCGGGGCGTGGGAGCACCCCGACGGCAATCTCATCAAACTCGTGAGCTCTATTCGTGAACGCTTGTTCACCCTGGGAGACTGCGTGCGATTTGTCCCGGGGCACGGCGAAACATCGACGTTCGGCCGGGAGAGACGAGAGAACCCGTTCGTCGGCGATGCCGCGTTGGAGCAGGTGAGGTGCGGATGGGCCGCCAAAGGGCAGGCTCTCGATGGCCATGTCTGAGGGATCATTTCATCGGGCCCGAAAAGGAGGCAATCGGCCGAGTGACTCATTGAACCCCTTGCAATTGCAGCTCAGCTGCAACAGCTTAATGTTGGCACGATGGTGTCAATCGGACCGAGGTCCGCAGGTTTGGAAACATGTTGTTGCACCGCGGCAATCCTGATCGGCTAACTCTTGCACTTGGCATGACGGCCGAAGAGAGTTCAGGGCGTTACATGTCGAAAAGACTGAGAGAAGGAATTCAGTTCGCGCTTCTGCTCCATGACGTCTCGAGATTGCGGCGCGTGGTAGCCGACCGCGCACTCAAGGATCTCGGCACCACGTGGTCCCAATGGTCGGTTCTCGCTTTCCTTAGCCGCCGCGATGGCCTGACGCAGACCGCGCTCGCGGCCGAACTCGAACTCACCAAGGTCGCGGTGGGAGGGCTTCTGAACAGAATGGAGGCGATGGACCTGGTGGAACGCCGTATGGACCAAGCCGATGCCCGCACACGACGCGTCTATCTCACCCTCCCTGGGCGTCGCTTACTCACCAAGGTCTACAAACAGATAGAGCATTTCTCGCCTGTCATCATGCACCCGGTCAGCGATGAAGATCTCGCCGCCGCCGTCCGGGTTCTTGGACAGGTAAAAGGTACTCTCGTGGAAATGCTCGAAGAGCACGGCGGCAACAGGCATCGAAAAGCGAGCGACGACATGGCCCCTGACGGCCAAACAGATAAGCTGCCCAGACGGTCGTCCGCACAACACAAACGTTCGCCGTAATTGTTCTCGCCGACACGCCGTCTCTTACTCGATGGCCTTGTAGAACCACAAGACGGAAGCTGGCGCGTCGAGCGCGTCGGAGGTGTGGATGGTTCCGTCTGTCGCGCGCTTGCCCATTTCGGCCAGGAGCGCCGTCGGGTCGTCGGCCTCGATCTCGTAGATGGCCAAGTACTTCAGGCCGGGCGCACCTATCGCAACCGGAGTTGCCTCAAACCGGCGACCGGATTTCACGCCGGGAACGGCACAGATATCGTTGATGTGCACTTTATCGTACCAATCATTGTATTCGTCGTCGCGGCCATCCTTGGCATTGGATTGGACGACCATCACGTACTTGCCCATAAAATCCCCTCCTTGCGTCAACGCGTAGGTGTCATAAGTTCCATGAAGCGCCGTCGCGCACGGCTCGATCAGGCATTCAATAACAAACCATGCCGTTCCGCTTCGCGACGGACAAGAGGCATTGTCCGCTGAACCATGCAGGAGGCCGCCGTGACGGCGAACTCCAGCGCTTGCCTATTTGAGCAGCAGGCCCTTCAGCCGTGCGTGCTTTTCCGGGGTAAGACCGCCAGCCTCCAACAAATAGGAATCGATCGAGCCAAATTCCTCGTCAATGGCGGAGTAGGCCAAGTCCAAATAATCGGGTGCCACGTCCGACATGACGAGCACGAAATCGAAATCGATTTCTGCGAGGCCCATTGCCGCCGCAATCGCCTTGGCCGATCCCTTTGCAATACGGTGGATGTCGCATTGCTTGGTGGTCAGCATGTATTCTTCGTAGATGGCGCCGCGATCGATTCCCAGCGCGCTCATGATCATCGCGGCGACGAAGCCGGTGCGATCCTTGCCAGCGGTGCAGTGAACGAGCAGGGGCTTGGCTGCCAGCAAGCGGTCGAACACGTGGTTGAGCCTGCCGACGAACGCGCGCGGCATCCGGCGATAAGTTTCGCGCATCACATCGCGTGCTCCGCGCGCCGTAAGGTCTTCCGAGAGAATTCGGCTCAGCGCACTCTCTGCAGCGCGTAGATCGTTGGAAATATCGAGGTGCAACGTCTCTACCCCCTCTCGCTCGGGCCATCGGTTGGGGTAGGCGTCACGTTCGCGCGGGCTGCGCAGGTCGATCAGCGTGCCGATGCCGAGTTCGTCCAACATCTGCACGTCCTGACTCGTCAGACGGGCAAGCGAATCCGAACGAAAAATGTTGCCCGCGCGCATCGCGCGGCCGTCCGCCGCTTCATAGCCGCCGATTTCGCGGAAATTGGGCGCCCCTGACAGGCGGATGCCGGCCGAGCGACGAGCAGAGACGGGATCGTCCAATGGAAATTCCTCTTCATGGTTGGTTGTATGGCTGTGCCGAATGATCATGTTACTAGCCGAGCGCCGCGGTTACCAAGAGGCGTTGAGCACGGCCGCGTTCCATGGCGGAACGAGATGTCTGCCAGATCGGGCGGATCTGCGGGGCGGTCGCGGCAACCGCCGCGCGGATTTCAGATCAATTTCGCGTCCAACGTTATAGCGGCATTGAGCGCCTTGGAGACCGGGCAGTTCTTCTCGGCATCGCCTGCCAACTTCGAAAACGTCTTCTCATCCAGATTGGGTACCTGGGCGCGCAAGGTCAAAGCCGATCGGCTGATGCGGAAGCCTTGTCCCTCCGGCTCCAGGGTGACGGCGGCCTCGGTGGCGAGTTCACTCGGCGTGTAGCCGGCAGCCTGCAATCCAAAAGCCACTGCCATCGTGAAGCAACCGGCATGGGCTGCTGCGATCAGCTCTTCGGGATTGGTGCCCTTCTCATTTTCGAATCGGGTTCGGAATGAGTAGGGCGTTTGGGCGAGTACGCCGGATTCGGTGGAGAGATGGCCGTCGCCGTTGCGGCCGGTACCGCGCCAGACCGCCTTGGCTTTGCGGATCATGAATGGCTACATAGAGAGAGCAAGCCGCCTTCGTTGCACCAACACACTCAGAACAATACCCGCTTTCGTGCAGCGGGATAAGTCCTTCATTCTCGTCGCGCTTTGCGAACGGCTGGACTCTTCGAACCAGACGCGCGAGCCTTGGGGTCCGCCCAGGCGGTTCGAGAGGGGACGCGCCGATGAAGGTTGCCGTCATCGGAACGGGATTTGGCCAGTACGCGATGGCTCCGGTCTATCGCAAGCTTGGCTTTGACGTCGAAGTCGCAACGCCGCGAGACGCAGCGGCCGTCGAACGCATCATCGCGTCAAGTGCGGAGCTCATTTCCATCCACTCTCCGCCATTCATGCACTTCGACCACGTGATGCGAGCATTGGATCAGGGCCGCGCTGTGCTGTGCGACAAGCCGTTCGGGCTTGATACAAGACACGCACGCGTCATGCGCGACCGTGCCCGCGAACGCGGTGTGTTGCATTTTCTCAATTATGAGGTCCGTTCGAAGCCGTCGCGCGCCAAGATCAAGGAACTGGTGAAATCAGGTGCGATCGGGGAGCCGCGCCATTTGAGCTGGACTTTCTTCAGCAACGGATTGCGCGCGAGCAATTTCGGATGGGTGAACAAGGCGGCACTGGGCGGGGGATGGATTTCAGCCTACGCCTCGCATTGCATCGATTTCATTCGCTGGGTCTTCGAGAGCGAGGTTGCGCAATGTGGCGGCATGGCTCGAATCGAGATTAGCCGTTTGCCGGATAAGCAGGGCAGGGAGCATGCTGTCACCGCCGAAGACGGCTACTCCGCCTGGTTCGTCATGGAGAACGGCTGTACGGCAACGCAGGACACCGCCTACGGCGCGGCCGTGCCGCTTCCCATGTCGATCACCGTGCTGGGCAGCGATGGCGCAATCGAGCTGGTCGGTGAGAAGGTTACGCTGCGGCGTTCGCCAATGACGGCATCCGGGGAAATACTTTCGGCCGCGGAGCGCATCCGGCGCGGATTGCTTCCCGATGAAGGCGGTGAGGTGTTCGAGTTTCCGCCGCCGGCAGGCGAGGCGCACGAACCGGCTTTGCTCCCCTGGCTGGAAAGCGTGACACAGGCGATTCGCTCCGGAACCCAGATTAGTCCTTCGTTCGACGACGGCGTGGCAGTCGCGCAGACAATGGACCAGTTGAAGATGAATCTCGTGTGGGCTCGGACCAGCGGGGCTGGCTGAGCACATCCGGGCAGGGAACTGGACGCCCGGAATGCAAGGCGGAGAAAACAATGAGCATAGCGATGAATTTCACGAAGCTCGTGGTGAAGGATGTTGCCGCCGCCGAGCGGTTCTACCGTGCCATGGGCTTAAAGGTAGTCAGCCGCAATGTCGGCGGCGAACGGGAGGTTGCACAGGAGCAGTGCTGGCTTTCCGCCACCGGTGATGCGAACGCGCATCGGCTCATTCTCGCGCGCTTCACGGAGATGGCCCCGCCTGTGCCTCCTGTCTACCCGGGTGAGGCGTGGCTCGTGTTCAATGTTTCGGACGTCGATGGCACATGCAAGGCTGCAGAGCTGGCCGGCGGCCGTGTCGTGAGGACCGGCGAAGATCGGCCGGAGCATGCCGTGCGCGCCGCCATTATCGCCGATTGCGAGGGTCATTTTATCGAACTGGTCGGGCCAATGAACGCGGATCGACAATCATGATCACGTTCATCACGCATATGCGGGTCAAGCTTGAAAATGCCGCGGCGATGGACGCGATCCTTGCCGAAATGTGTGCCAAGGTCCGAGCACACGAGCCCGGAGTCGCCTACTACGGTTTTGCACGAGACGCCAAAGAGCAGGAGCGCTATGTGGTGATCGAGGTCTACCGCGACGAAGCGGCTTTTCTGGCGCACGGCCAGACCGATTACATCAAGGCCTTGCTGCCGCAGAGCGCCGCCCTTGTCGAGCAAGGCAAGTTCGACATCAGGCAATATGTCAGCGCCGGTACTTCGCCGGTGCATGCGCTGCTCGCGGAAGACGGAGTCCGAAGCCGAACTCAGGATTGATCCGTTTGCGTATCGGGAGGAGACCGACATGACCGACATCGAGAAGCTGCTGGCGATCGAGGAGATCAAGCGCCTGAAGGCAAAGTACTTCTACTATTTCGACTACAAGGATTGGGCGCGGTGGAAGGCCGAGGTGTGGGCGCCGGACGCTCGTCTGGAAGTGCCGGAAATATCGATGGACGTCTCCGGCGTCGATAATCTCATCGCCTGGTGCGTCGAGAGCGCTGGAAACCAGATCTCCACGCACCACGGCCACATGCCGATCATCGACATTCTGTCGGGCGACATGGCCAAGGGAATTTGGGCGATGGAGGATATCCTGCGTCACCCCAAAGACCAGCCGTCGAAGCATGGCTTCATCTACCTGCACGGCTTCGGCCACTATCACGAGACCTACGTTCGACTTGCTGCAGGCTGGCGCATCAAGTCGACACGCTTGACCCGGCTACACGTGGAAAAAGCCTAGCAGAATCAGGAAACTCGCCAACGATTTCGTCAACTGTTGACAGTTGGCGGCAGCGGCCCCTAGTGTCGCGCCATGCAGATCGCAGGGGCACGTTTCGTTGTCACTGGCGGCGCGAGCCTGATCGGCTCGCATGTCGCCGACGCGCTGCTTGCGCAAGGTGCGCACGAGGTGGTGCTGCTCGACAACTTCGCGCTCGGCACGCCCGAGGCGGTGGCGCATTTGAAGGACGACCCGCGGGTCAAGCTGGTCCGTGGCGACATTCTGCGGGTCAGCGAACTCTACGACGCATTTGCAGGCGCGGATGGTGTATTCGCCATTGCCGGATTCCTCACCTTGCCGTTGACGCAAAACCCGCCGCTCGGCCTCGCCGTGAACGTGGAGGGGCAGGTGAATGTCTTCGAGGCGTGCCGCTATCGCGGGGTCAAGAAGGTAGTCTTCTCGTCGTCGATTGCGGTTTATGGCGAGCCGGGCGCCGGCCTGATCGACGAAATGGCGCCGGCCAATCTTGCGACATTCCAGCCGGGAGCCATGCTCTATTCGTGCACCAAGCTCATCGGCGAAGCGCTGTGCAAGCTCTACCACGCGAAGCACGGCCTGCACGCCATTGCCCTGCGTTACTCGACCGTCTATGGCGAACGCCAGCACTACCGTGGCGTGAATGCGCTTTACATTGTCGAAAATTACGACCGCATCATGCGCGGCGAACGGCCCACAGTTCCCGGGGATGGCAGCGAGGTGCATGACTATGTCCATGTCGCGGATGCGGCACGGGCCAATGTCACGGCGATGGCGTCGGACGTCTCGGGAGAAGTCTTCAATGTGGCGAGCGGTGTTGCGACCACGGTGAAACGGCTGGTCGAGCTGCTGCTCGAGATCACCGGCAGCAAGCTTGTGCCCGAATACGCGGGCGGTGGCGGCGTGAAATCCACCAGCGGGTCGCACCTCGATCTCGGCATCGACAAGATCGGCAGGATGCTGGGATGGCATCCGCAGATCGGCATCGAAGAGGGCCTGCGGCGCCTGATTGCGTGGCGCCGAGCAAACACCTAGACGCACGGCGGATTTGCAGATGCAAACAAAGCGTGTGCGGGCGGTCTTCATGCGGGGCGGCACTTCGAAGGCGGTCATGTTCCAAAGTCAGGATCTGCCGGCAGACCGGAGATCCCGGGATGCCATCTTCCTGGCCGTGATGGGTTCACCCGATCGGAATGGCCTCCAACTCGACGGCATGGGCGGCGGAATATCGTCGCTGTCCAAGGTGTGCATTGTCGGGCCGCCGACACGGCCGGACGCCGATGTCGATTACACTTTCGGTCAAGTGTCGGTCGACGAAGCGCTTGTCGATTACAGCGGCAATTGCGGGAACATGTCGGCGGCAATCGGCCCCTTCGCGATAGAGGAAGGGCTTGTGATCGCACCGGCGCACGGCGAAGCCGTCGTGCGCATTCACAACACCAATACCGGCAAGATCATCGTCGCGCGCTTTCCTGTTTCGAGCGGCGCGCTTGCGGCAGGCGGCGATCTCGCGCTCGACGGCGTCGCGGGCACGGCAGCGCCCATCCGGCTCGAGTTCATTGAACCTGGCGGTGCCAGGACAGGAAGGCTCCTGCCAACCGGCTCGGCCGTGGATCATCTCGATGTTCCCGGAGCGGGCGGCATTGCCGTGTCATGCGTGGACGCAGCGAATCCGTGTGTATTCGTCGCCGCTGCAGATGTCGGCAAGACCGGTGCCGAGGCTCCCGATGCGCTCGAGCGGGACGCTGATTTCCTGGGCAGGATGGAGCAAATCCGGCTCGCCGCGTCCGTTCGCATGGGCCTGGCGGCCGATATCGCAGCGGCACGGCGAATTCCGAGCATCCCGAAGATCGCCATGGTGACATCGCCGCTGGCGGCACGGACGCTTGCAGGAACCGTTACCGATCCGGCGGACATGGATATCGCGATCCGGATGATCTCGGTCGGCCAGCCGCATCGCGCGGTTCCGATTACCGGTGCCATTTGTCTCGCCGTTGCGGCGCGCGTTCCGGGAACGATTCCACACGCTGCTGCGCGCGCGGTTTCCGGTCCGATCCGGATTGCGCATCCCTCCGGCACCATTCTCGTCGATGCGGCCGTCAGTGAAGATCGTAACGGTGACATCAAGGCGGACTACGGCGCGGTCTATCGCACCGCCCGGCGGTTGTTCGAGGGCGCCGTGCTTTATCGCGCGCCGTGACGTAGCGCTGCCGACCGGCTGTTGAGAGTCTGCGCAGCCACGAAATGGCGGGCGCATGCCAAAGAGGAGTGCAATATGGCCGAAACCAGACCCTGGGACGTGATCGTGGTGGGTGCGGGGAATGCTGCGACATGTGCGGCTCTGTCGGCCAAGGAGCAGGGCGCGCGCGTACTGATGCTGGAAAAGGCGCCGTTCGACGAGCGCGGCGGCAATTCGCTGTTCACCGCCGGCGGGTTTCGCTTCGTGCACGACGGTCTCGACGACCTGCGTCACGACATTCTGGATGATTTGAGCGTGGGCGAGGTGGACCAGATCGGCAATCTGCCGCCGCATTCCAAGCAGAAATATATCGACGACATCATGCGCGTGACGGAGAACAACGCCGACGAAGAGCTCGCGGATATCCTTGCCGGCCAGTCGCGCGACACGATGCGCTGGCTGCGCAAGCACAAGATCCGCTTCATTCCGATGTTCGGCCGCCAGTCGTTCAAGATCGACGGCAAGCATCACTTTTACGGCGGTGTGAATATCGAAGCGGTGGGCGGCGGCTGGGGTCTGGTCGATCAGCTGATGCAGGCGGCGGCGCGCGAGCAGATCGAAGTCCGCTACGAAACCGCGCTGTTCGACCTCATCCAGAATCAGAAGGGGCACGTGGTCGGCGTCCACGCCAAAGGACCGGACGGCTACGAAGACATTGCGGCGAAGGCCGTCGTGCTTGCCTGCGGCGGCTTCCAGGCCAATCCGGAAATGCGCGTGCGCTATCTCGGTCCCGGCTGGGAGCTCTGCAAGGTGCGCGGCACGCGCTACAACACCGGTGACGGCATCAACGCTGCGTTGCGCATCGGCGCCCAGCCCTTCGGCGGCTGGTCCACCTGTCACGCGGTGCAGTGGGACATCAGCGCGCCGCCGTTCGGCGATCGCGTCGTGCTCGACAACTATCAGAAGCACAGCTACCCGATCGGCATCGTCGTCAACATGAAAGGCGAGCGCTTCATCGACGAAGGCGCCGACATGCGCAACTACACCTACGCCAAGTATGGGCGCGAGGTGATGAAGCAGCCGATGCGCGCCGCCGTGCAAATCTTCGACGCCAAGACGATCGGCAACGTGCGCGACGAATACCGCATCCGTCAGGTCACGAAGGCCGAAGCCCACACCATCGAGGATCTCGCGCAGAAGCTCGACATCGATGTCGATGGTCTGACGAGGACGATTGTGGAGTTCAATGCCGCGTGTCAGCCGGGGACCTACAACCCATCCGTTCTCGACGGGGTTTCGACCAAGGGCATCACACCGCCCAAGTCCAACTGGGCGCTGCCGATCGACACGCCGCCCTATTCCGGATTCGTCGTCACCTGCGGCATCACCTTCACCTTCGGAGGGTTGAAGATCAACGCGCAGGGCAACGTGCTCGATCTGGTCGACAAACCGATCCCGGGTCTTTTCGCGGCGGGCGAACTGGTGGGCGGTCTGTTCTACCAGAATTATCCGGGCGGCACGGGGCTCATGAACGGCGCGGTGTTCGGCCGCCTTTCCGGCAGACACGCAGGGCAATACGCGCGATGAGCGATCTTCTCGAGCAAAAGGTGCAGGCGAAATCGCTTGTCGATCTCGTCGTCGAACGAATCGAAGCGGCGATCATCAGCGGCGATCTGGAGCCCGGCAGCCGATTGAGCGAGCAGGGGCTGGCAGCATCGCTGGGCTTGAGCCGCGGGCCGTTGCGCGAAGCGATCCGTCGCCTGGAAGGCCGCAAGCTTCTGGAGCGTACGCCCAATATCGGTGTGCGCGTGGCGTCGCTTTCGCTGAAGGATCTGAACGAGGTTCTGCAGGTCCGCGAGGCGCTGGAAGGACTGGCCTGCGCGCTTGCCGCGCGCAACATGTGCGACGACGAAATCGCCGCGCTCAAGGCGTTGCTGTCCCAGCACGAACAGCAGAAGAGCGTGCGCGAGGGCAAGGGTTACTATCAGGAATCCAAAGACTTCGATTTCCACTTCCGCATCGTCACCGGCAGCCGTAACGAGCGGCTGGCTCAGATACTCCTCGGCGATCTCTATTATCTGCTGCGCATTTACCGCTACAAGTCGAGCACCAAGCCCGGCCGCGCGTTGAAGGCGCTGCAAGAGCACAAGGCGATCGTCATGGCGCTGGAGCGCCGCGATCCTGTGCTCGCCGAGCAGAAAATGCGCGAGCATCTGCGCAACGCCCGCAAGTATGTGGAAGAGCAGCTCGCTATCCAGCCGGCTACCGAAGAAACTGTTGTGGCTTCACGAAGAGGCGCCAGGACGGAAGGTAGGGTGGGCTCGCTTGAGCGTGCGGCGGCAGGACGGCGTCGCTAGGGCAGAAGCGTCAGTTTCCCGTCTTTCCCGGTACCACGGATTGCACGATCGAGGAATCCAGCGCCTCGTAATCGTGATAGCCAATCGTCGCATAAAGCTCGGCGCGGGTCTGCATCCGGTCGACAAGATTGTGAGCGCCGCCGTCGGTGCGCAGCGCGGCATAGAGTGTCTCGTGCGCCTTGGCGGCCATGCGTAGTGCGCTGACCGGCCAGATCACCATCTTGTAACCGAGCGCCTCGAACTCCTGCGCAGTCATGAACGGCGTGCGCCCGAACTCCGTCATGTTGGCCAGCAGCGGAACGGTCACCTCGGCGCGAAACGCTTCGAATGCCACGCGGTCGGTCAATGCCTCCGGAAAAATCGCATCGGCCCCGGCTTCGACGTAGAGCTTGGCGCGCGCGATCGCACCGTCCAGGCCCGCGCGTTCCACGGCGTCGGTGCGCGCAACGATCACGAGATGACGTCGCGCCCTGGCGGCGGCCGCGATCTTGGCCGCCATCTCTTCGGGCGGCGCCAGCTTCTTGTCGTTCAAGTGACCGCACTTCTTGGGCAGCAGCTGGTCTTCGATCTGAACCGCGCCGGCACCCGCGTCCTCGAACACGCGCACCATGTGCATCACGTTCAGCGCCTCGCCGAACCCGGTGTCGCCGTCGACCAGGATCGGCAACTGTGCGGCGCGTGCGATCTGGCGCACGAAGAAGCAGACTTCGTCGACGGTAATGATGCCGAGATCGGGCAGACCCATCGACGCGGACATCGCTGCGCCCGACAGGTAGAGTGCCTGAAATCCCGCCTCTCTGGCCTGCAGGGCCGAAAGGCCGTTGTACGCGCCCGGCATCTGAAGAATGCCCGGTTGCTCCAGCAGCTTGCGGAAGCGTGCACCGGCGGGTTCGGTGGGGAGCGCATCGGCGACGAGGTAGGTCATCGGATTCACGTCCGCATCGCGAACGGGTCGCGCACATCATCGGAAAAATCAATCATCACATTCTTCGTCGTGGTGAACTCGAGCAGGCCCTGCTCGCCGCGCTCCCGCCCGAAGCCGGAATCCTTCATACCGCCGAACGGACCTTGGGCGGCGAGCGCCCGGTACGTGTTCACCCAGACAACACCGCTGCGCAGTGCGTGAACCATGCGCAAGGCGCGGGAGACGTTTTGCGTCCACACGCCACTGGCCAGGCCATACGATGTCGCGTTCCCGATCTCGATCGCCTCGTGTTCATCGTCGAACGGAATGATCGACAGGACGGGGCCGAAGATCTCTTCCTGCGCCACGCGCATATCGTTCCTCACGTCGGCGAAGATGGTGGGCTGGATGAAGAAGCCGTTGGCGAGTTCGCCATCGCGTGCCGCTTCGCCGCCGGTCACGAGGCGGGCGCCTTCCATCCTGGCACGCGCAATATGGTCGAGGATGCGCCGGAACTGCGGTTCATTGGCGGCCGAGCCCATTTCGGTCTCCGGCTTGCGTGGATCGCCCATCACGATCCTCTGCGCCCGTTCGGCGAGGCGTGCGACGACCTGATCATAGACCGTGCGCTCGACCAAGAGACGCGAGCCCGCAATGCACGTCTGTCCGGTAGCGCCGAAAATGCCGGCGAGGGCACCGACAATCGCTCGTTCGATATCGGCGTCGGCGAAGATGATGTTTGGCGACTTGCCGCCCAGTTCAAGCGTTACCGGGCGCAAATTCCGGCCGGCCATCGCGGCGATTTCGCGCCCCACCGCGGCGCTGCCCGTAAAACTCACCTTGTCGATATTCGGCGAGCCCACGAGCGCTTTGCCAACCGGGGCCTCGCCGGTCACCACATTGACCACGCCCGGTGGAAATCCCGCCTTCTCGATGAGCTTGCAGAACTCCAGCGTCGTTGCGGATGCGTGTTCGGACGGCTTGATCACGACACAATTGCCGGCCGCTAGTGCTGCCGACAGCTTGTTGGCAAGCAGCGTGACCGGAGAATTCCACGCGGTGATCGCCGCGATCACGCCGTAGGGTTCGCGCAGCGCGAAATCCATAACGCCGTTCTGGTCCAGTGGAATGACGCTTCCCCAGACCTTGTCGGCGTAGCCGGCGAAGAAGCGATAGACGCGCGCGCCATAGCGCATCTGGGAGCGTGTTTCGCGGATCACCTTGCCGTTGTCGGTCGTCTCGAGCAGCGCCATCCGGTCGGCGTCCTGTTCGAGCAGATCGGCCAGCCGCGTGATGAGCTTTGCCCGCTCGAGCCCCGTCGTGCGCCGCCAGACCGTCTCGTAGGCCTTGCGTGCGGCGGTGATCGCGGCTTCCACGTCAGCGGCTGTGGCCACCGGGATGTGTGCCCAGACCTCCTGGTTGAAGGGATTGACTGCCGGCAGCGTTTCGCCGCTCGAACTGCCGCGCCATTGTCCGTCAATGAAGAGCCTGTAGGTCTCGGCCATGCGCAAACGACTCCTTCGGCCACCCGGAACGGCTCTGTCACGGGCATATCTTCGCCAACGTGACCAAACTGTCAACAGTTGACCATCATCCGCACGATGCTACCCTTGGATGTTTCCCGAACCAGAGTCGTGCTTCGAAATAATTCACACAGAGACACGGAGAACACTGAGGCCGGTCGGCGCCAGTGCGGGTGCAAATCGGAGGATGGGGGACACGGAAGCTCGATTGCGCTTCGCGCGCCTGCGCCCCCTCCGTGCCCTCAGTGTCTCCGTGGTGAATTGTTTTTTTGGGCCATGAACGTTTTGGTTCGCGGCACTGGGAGCAAGCGGCCGTGAATACAAGCGCACCATCCGAATCCGCAAGTCGTAAGCTGGCGAGGCTGGCGGCGACGTTGCGCCTTGCCGACGTGCCGGTGCGCGTGATCGAGCGCGCCAGGCTGCACATCCTCGACGCGCTGGGACTTGGCCTTGCGTCTCACGCCTATGATTACGCGCAAAGCGCAATTGCCGGCGCAGCGGCATTGAGCAGTGTCGGCATATGCTCCGTGATCGGTGGGCCTGAACGATTGGAAGCGCGCGACGCGGCGCTCGCCAATGCGATTCTCATTCACGGGCTCGATTTCGACGATACGCATCTGGCCAGTATCGTGCATCCGACCTGTACCGCATTGCCGTGCGCGCTGGCGCTCGGCGAGCAGCTTGGAGCGCGCGGCGAGGATGTGTTGACAGCCTTTCTTGTGGGAGCCGAGGCGGCGATCCGCATCGGTGCCGCCGCGAACGGTGGCTTCCATCACATCGGCTATCATGCAACCGGCATTGTCTCTCACTTTGCATCAGCAATCACGGCCGGTGCGCTGCTCGGTCTGGACGAGGACCAGATCACGGCCGCACAAGGCATCGCGGGCAGCACGGCATCGGGCATCCAGGTCTTCCTCGAGGAAGGGGCGTGGACAAAGCGCTTCCACCCGGGCTGGGGCGCGGTTGCGGGGATCACGGCAGCGCGTCTGGCACAGCACGGTTTCAAGGCGCCGTCACGGCCTTACGAGGGCAAGTTCGGGCTGTTCGAAACGCACATGCATGGCGAGGGTGATCATGTCGAGCTCGGCGCGTTGACCGCTGAACTGGGCGAGATATGGAAATTCGGCGACACTGCGCTGAAGCCATATCCCGTCTGTCACTTCATTCATGGCTGTGCCGATTCCGCGATCGCGTTGCACCGCCAGATATCGGCGGAAGACATCGTGAGCGTGACGGCCTATCTGCCGCAGCCCACGCTACACATCGTTGCGGAGCCGGCCGAGGCGAAGCAGCGCCCGACTACCGATTACGAAGCCAAGTTCAGTGCCCAGTTCGTCGTCGCGGCCTGCCTCGTTCGGGGCCGCTTCGGCCTGCCGGACCTGCAGGCCGCCGCGCTTGCCGATCCGCGCGTGCGAGCGCTGGCGCTGAAAGTACGATGCGAAGCCGATCCCGATACGGCCTTTCCCACCTATTTCTCAGGTGGTGTCGAGGTGACGCTGCGTAATGGTGCGACGTTCAAACACCACGTCAAAGTCAACAGCGGCGCCGGAGAGCGGGCGATGAGCTCCGACGCCGTCGTCGAGAAGTTCATGGCGTCCGCCTGCATCACGGTACCGCAAGCCAAGGCGCGGCGAATCTGCGACGCCGTACTGAATTTCGAGAAAACGCCCGTCGTCGAGCTGATGGCGCATCTGCGCTGCGAGTCCTGACGGAGCAGGTTCGTCAAAGGCTCGTTGCACGTCGTCGGTCCTCCGCGATCAGCTCGGCCGCCCGCCAGCCAAGTGCCATGATCGGTCCGTTGGTGTTAGCAGAGACCATCGTCGGCATGATCGAGCCGTCGGCAACGCGCAGATGCGTGATGCCACGGACCCTGACGCGCGAGTCCACGACCGCGTCGTTGAAATCGCCCATGCGGCAGGTGCCGCAGGCGTGCAAACCGGCCTGGCCTTTTTCGCGGAATGCCGCGAGAATGTCTTCGTCGGTGATCAGCGAACGGCTGGGCTCGCGTTCCTCGCCGATCAGATCGGAAAGCTCCGGTTGCGCCATCCAGCGGCGAATGAATCGATGCATCGCCACGGTGACTGCCTGGTCATACGGATCGGCGAGATAGCCTGCGCGGATACGCGCCGGCGTTACCGCATCGGGACCGGCGATGTGGACAAAGCCTTCGCTGCGCGAGCGCAGCGGATAGCCGAAAATCTGTACGCCGTGCCGCGCGTCGGCGATGAAATTACCGTGCGCATCCGGATCGGCGAACGCCGGCGCCAGCAGAATTTCGATGTCCGGCGTGTGCGAGTCGGGCAGGGCACGGGCGAAGGCCGCGACGGCGGCATACCCGGCCGCTAGCGGACCCGAGCGCGTGAGGTAATAGCGAAGCAGGTTGCCGTAGAGCCGCAGACCCCGAAGCCGCGGGTTGTCGCTGTACGGTGCCTTCAGATCATAGCGCACCATCATCAGCCGGTGTTCCAGCAGATGTGCACCGACACCCGGACTGTGCGCCACGCAATCGATTCCGAACGATTGTAGCCGGGCCGCATCGCCGACGCCGGAGCGTTCGAGGATTTGCGGCGACATCAATCCTCCCGCCGACAGGACCACCTCTCCGTCGCAGCGGTACTCACGGAGTGCGCCGTCGACGTGCGCCGCGACACCCTTGGCGCGTCGATCCTGAAACAGCACACGCTCCATCATCGCACCGGTGATGACGCACAGATTCGATCGACGCCGTGCGGGCTGCAAGAATGCCTGGGCGGCGCTGACGCGCCGTCCCTTGCGGATCGTCCATGTCGCGTAACCAACGCCTTCCTGGTCCGGTCGGTTGACGTCGTCGCGCCGCGGTAAACCCACAGGGGAATCGCTTCAGGTTAACGGTGCGGTGTGTCGGATGAGGGTTTCGAGGTAGTCGGGATTGAGGTTTGCGAGTTTTCGGCGGACCTTGAGGCTGTGCCTGTCCTTGGGATTTCGCACGAGGTT
>Ga0335085_10002411_pt1 | contig 35061 bp, 37 predicted proteins | sample Lox_Sample_45_FD_206712 | JGI IMG/M metagenome (GOLD analysis project Ga0335085, IMG submission 206712) | Soil microbial communities from Loxahatchee National Wildlife Refuge, Florida, United States - Lox_Sample_4.5 | ecosystem: Environmental > Terrestrial > Soil > Wetlands | place: USA... | reverse complement strand
GCCAGCATGAGCACGCCCATGATGCTCTTGCCGTTCACCGGCTGGCCGTCCTTCACCAGGGTGACGTCGCAGGGGAAGCGGTTGGCGGTCTGGACGATCAATGCCGCCGGCCGGGCGTGGACGCCCATCTTGTTGCGCACCGTGCAGCTCTTCTCGATCGTCTCTTCCATGTGGACCCGATTGACTGTGAATACCCGCAGATTGTGAGCCGCCACAAGGACGGCCGCGGCGCCGCCGCCGCTAGAAGAAGTGCGCGCCGATCAACGCTCCCAGGAAAAGTGCAATGTAGACGGAGCGAGTGGCCCCCAGCCGGGGCAGCGCCGCCCAAGCCAGGACGATGCCCGACGCCACCAGCAGCGCCTGGAAGGGCCGTCCCGGGACCCCGGCATCGACGACGCCCCGGGCCGCGATGGCTCCGGCCAGCGCCGCGCCGCAAGCCTTGAGAAAAGGAGTTCCACTGGAGAGGTGCGCGTGCGCCACCGCGTCCACCACGCCCTCGGCCCGGACGTAGCCCGCGGCGAAGAGCCAGACCCGGGCCATCAGGTGCACCAGGTTGTAGAGCACGATGAAGACCAGCACGCAGCCCAGCCCGAGGAACGGCTCGGTGGCCGCCGCCGCCAGGGCGGCCGTCGGCCGGAGCGCCAGCCAGAAGAACCCGTCGCCCAGGGCGGCGAAGGGCGGGCCCAGCGTGCTCTTGAAGCTGGACACGCTCTGCGGCGAAGCCTCGCCGCTGGCTACCCGCTCCTCCAGCCGGACGGCGCCCCCCAGGATCGCCGCCGCCAGGTACGGATGGCAGTTGAAGAACTCGAGGTGCCGCGCCGACGCCTCGGCCCGTGCCGCCCGATCGGGATAGAGGTCGTCCAGGGCCGGGGCGATGGCGTCGGCGAAGCCCAGGTTCTGCATCCCCCGCGGGTTCCAGGCCGCCTGGAGGAAGAGGGAGCGGAGGAAGACCCGGGCCAGCGTCCGGGGGAGGACGCGGCGCGCCGGCCGGGGAAGGGCGGCCGGGATCACCACATCCCCCGCACGGCCAGGGTGATGGCGACGACGGTGGCCGCGCAGATGGCGGCGAGCGCCGGAGCGCGCGGGTCGCGGATGGCGCGCACCGCGCATGCCGCCGCCACGGCCCAGACCGCGTACCAGGCCGTCTCCAGAGAGGAGAGCGCCGGGCCGCCGCAGCGCACCCGGGCGAGGGCGAGCAGGGGCGAGGCGAGAACCCCCAGGGCGCAGATGCCGGCCGCCGCGCCGAAGGGGAGGAGCAGCCCCTTGAGGTTCACCCGGGCCGCCGCCGGATCGCCCTGGGCCGCGCGGGCCAGCGCCTCCTCCATGAGCTGCGCGTTCCGCCGCTCGGAGGCGCGCTCCAGCCGGCGCCCGAAGAGCGCCAGGGGGAAGAGCAGCGCCAGGCCGATGGCGGCCAGGGGCGCGTCCACGCCCGTTCCCGCCGCCATCCCCGCGGGCACCACCATGGCGGTCATCGTCCCGGCGAGCAGCGACTCGTTGTCGGGCAGGCTCCCGCCCAGGTTGACGCCGCCGAGGAAGAGGAGCTCGAGCGGGATGCCCAGGGTCAAGCCGCCCTGGGCGTCGCCCAGCGCCCACCCCAGCACCGGGGCCAGCACCAGGGGCCGGGCGAGCATGAGCTGGAGCGCTCCCTTGCGCTCCACGGCGGAGAGCCCGCCGATCAGGGCCGCGATCGCCGCGAGCAGGAGCAGGTGCGGCGCGCCGCCGGCCGGGAGCGGAAGCATCGGCCTCTTCTCTTACACCTTTCAGGACGCGGCGAAGCGCGCCTTGATCCCCGGCAGCCGGAGCGGCGACTCGGATGGCACCGGCCGCACCTCCACCACCGTGCCGCGCTCCTCCAGCTTCTCCAGCGCCTCCACCTCGCCCGCGTCGAGAAAGACCGAGGCCGCCACCTGCCGCCGGCCGGCGCCGAAGTGGACGTTCCCCAGGTTGAGCAGCGGGATGGGAACTCCCGACTCGTGCAGGGCCACCGCGTCGCGCACGTCGCGCAGGAGCACCAGGGTGCGCGGCGCCGGCGGGCCCTTGCCCCCGGCCCGCAAGAGATCCGCGGCCGCCTGCACCCGCACCACCGCGAAGGCGATCCCGGGCGGGATGGCCAGGGCCATGGCCGAGCGGGCCAGCACGTTGCCGGCGGCCTCGTCGTCGGCGACGAGGATGCCCTGGGCGTCGAGCGCCGGCAGCCACGCCTCCAGCACCTGGCCGTGCACCAGCCGGTTGTCGACGCGCACCAGCGCCACCGAAGGCGGCGCCTTGCTCAACCGAGGCTCCGCAAGGAGTCGCTGAGGTGGCCGATGGAGCGCTGGCCCGCCTCCACCAGCTCGCGCGCCACCTGGACCACGGGCTTGCCGCTCTGGCGCAGGCCGTGGAGCTTGATGAGCATGGGCAGGTTGACGCCGGTGACCACCTCCACCTGGCGCTCGGCGAGGAAGGAGACGCAGAGGTTGGTGGGGGAGCCACCCAACAGGTCGGTGAGCAGCAGCACCCCGTCGCCCTGGTCCACCCGCCCGATGGCCGACTTGAGATCGCCGCGCAGGTCCGGCGAGGTGGCCACCACGCTGAGGGGCACCACGCGCTCGAGAGGACCCACCACCGCCTCCGCGGTGCGGATCATCTCCTCCGCCAGCTTGCCGTGCGTCGCGACCACCACCCCGATCATGCGCGCAATCTAACGCAGAGGCGGGCCCCACGCAGAAAACCTGCGAACCTACTTGCTGACCTTGAGCTGGATGCGAGCCGGCGATTCCGCCTCGGGCGGAAGCCCCTCCGCTGCGGGGGCGCTGCGCACCCCCGGCGCCGCCGAGCGGTAGAGGAAGGAAGTGAGCAGGAAGAGCGGGAAGTTCACCGCCGCCGCGGCTGAAAGCCCCGGCGCGCGACGGCCGGCGAGGAGGAATCCGGCGGAGAGCGCGAAGGTGACGAGCTGGGCCACCACCGCCGGGAGGACGGCGTGGCGCCGCTCGCGAGGCCGGGTGGCCGCCACCAGGCAGGTGGTGCCGAGCGCGGCCATCAGCGAGACCGCGAGGATGCCGGCGAGCAGCGCGGGCGGCTGCAAGAGCAGCGCGAAGGCGGCGGCGGCTGCGAAGTAGAGGACGGCGAGGACACGGCAAAACGCCGCCAGGCGGCGCTCCTGCGCGGTGAAGGGGATCTGCGGCACGGGCCGCTTGTAACACAGGATTATGCCGCGGGCCGGCGGCGCTGCTGCAGGATGCGCTCGAACTCGCGGCTGTGCGCCCGGGCCACCACCATCGAGAGCCGCAGGCTCCCGCCGCCCAGCTCCACCGAGCTCATCTCCCCGAAGGCCAGCGTCATCCGGCCCGAGTGGGCGAAGCCGTCGTCGAGCGCCAGCCGGTAGCCGAGGCAGAGGTTGTCGCCGTCGGGCTGGGGGGTGAGATCGAGCGACATGGCCAGCGGCTCGCTGCGCGGCCCCGCATCCTGGGAGAGGCTGAGATGCACCGGGCGCCCCTCCTCGCCCACCAGCATGGGGCTGGCGAGGAGATCGCCGGCGCCGTTGCGCACCTCGATGGAGTAGAGGATGGCATCGGAGCGCGGCTCCTCGGGCCGGAGCTGCCCGAAGGTCATCTCGGCGCCCAGGAGCCCGAAGGCGAGCCCCGCGAAGGCGGAGAGGATCCGCGCGAGTGCGGGACGGCGGCGCTGCATGGGGGCTCCTCCTCCGCGAAGCATCGTACTGTTTCAGGAGCGAAGCGCAAGGTCAAGGCAGGCCGGTGTTGCCCTATGTTGCAGGTGTCGGCGCGGGGCGCACATCGGGTCGGAGCCCGGCCTCGCCGCCTCGAATTTTCTTTCGACGCGGCGGCCGAAACGAGCGAAAGTGCGCGTTGCGGAGGCAGCAGGTGGATGCTAGCGTCCGCGCGCCTTTCCCCCTGACGCAAGGCCTTCATGTTCAACGGTGTCTACAAGCTCTTTTCCCGCGACCTGGCGATCGATCTCGGCACCGCGAACACGCTCATCTACATCCGCGGCATGGGCATCGTCTCCAACGAGCCCTCGGTGGTGGCGGTGCAGCAGGAGTCCCGGGGCGGCAAGAAGGTCCTGGCGGTAGGGAAGGAGGCGAAGGAGATGCTCGGCCGCACGCCGGGCAACATCGTCGCCATCCGGCCGATGAAGGACGGGGTGATCGCCGACTTCGAGATCACCGCCGCCATGCTCCGCTACTTCATCCGCGCGGCGCACAACCGCTCCACGCTGGTGAAGCCGCGCATCATCATCGGCATCCCCTCCGGCATCACCGAGGTGGAGCGGCGGGCGGTGCGGGAAGCGGCGGAGAGCGCCGGGGCGCGCGAGGTCTACCTGATCGAGCAGCCCATGGCCGCGGCCATCGGCGCCGGGCTGCCCATCACCGAGCCCTCGGGCAACATGATCGTCGACATCGGCGGGGGCACCTCGGACGTGGCGGTGATCTCGCTCGCCGGTATCGTCTACGCCAAGAGCGTGCGGGTGGGCGGCGACAAGATGGACGAGGCAATCATCCAGCACATCAAGCGCAAGTACAACCTGCTCATCGGCGAGCGCACCGCCGAGCTGATCAAGATGGGCATCGGCAACGCCTATCCCAGCGACGAGGTGCTCACCATGGACATCAAGGGGCGCGACCTGGTGGCCGGCGTGCCCCGCACCCTCACCGTCAGCTCCGACGAGATCCGCGACGCCCTGGCCGAGCCGGTCAACGCCATCGTCGAGGCGGTGAAGGTCACGCTGGAGCGCACCCCTCCCGAGCTGGCGGGCGACATCGCCGACCGGGGGATCGTCCTGGCGGGGGGCGGGGCGCTGCTCAAGAACCTCGACGCCCTGCTCCGCGAGGAGACGGGCCTGCCGGTCTTCCTCGCCGAGGACCCGCTCTCCTCGGTGGTGATCGGGGCGGGGAAGGCTCTGGAAGAGCTGGACATCCTCCGCCAGGTCTGCTCGCCCGCATGAACGTTGATACAATCGCCGGGTGCTGACCGTCGCCAAAGAGCGCCTCTGGGGCGTCTACGTGCAGGAGATCGGGCGCTGCCGCCGGCGAGTGGAGGAGCTGCGCGAGCGCTACCCCAGCGCCAACTCCCAGGAGCTGGCCCAGCGGCTCACCGACACCAAGAAGACCTGGGCCTCCACCGGCGGCGCCATCTCCGGCCTCTTCGGGCTGGCCCTGGTACCCGCAGATCTTGTATTCGTCACCGTCCTCCAGCTCACGCTGATCATGGAGATCGCGCTGCTGCACAAGGTGAACCTCAAGTCCGACCGCGCCCGCGACGAGGTCTTCGAGGTGCTGGGCTACTCCAACGGGGCCGACACCGTGAACCTGGCCGGCCGCGCCGGGCCCAAGGTGGTCGCCCGGGTGGCCGAGAAGGTGCTGACCAAGCGGGGGCTCGCCCAGTTGGGCCGGGTGGTGCCGGTCCTGGCCTCGCCGGTGGTGGCCTACCTGAACAACCGGGATCTGCAGCGCGCGGGAGAGGCCGCTGCGCGCTTCTACGGCACCATCCGCCAGCTCCCGCGCCGCCGCACGGCGCCCGCGGCGTAACCCGCTATTTCAGGTTCGCGGCCAAGAACTTCACCGTCACTTCCCAGGCATCCATCGCCGCGTCGGGGTTGAAGCGACCGCCCGAGGGGTTGGCGAAGGCGTGGTCCGCGTCGTAGGCGTGGAACTCGTGCTTCACCCCCGCCTCGGTGAGGGCCTTGTCGAACTGCGCCACCTTGTCCGGCGTGATCCAGCCGTCCTTGTTCGCCCAGATGCCCAACAGCGGTCCGCGCAAGGTCTTCAGCTTCGCCACGTCCGTCACCGGCAGCCCGTAGTACATGAGGGTGGCATCCACGTCCTTGGGATCGCCCAGCGAGGCCTTGAGCGACTCGCCTCCGCCCATGCACCAGCCGAGCGTCGCCACCTTGGCGCCCTGGGCGTTCTTCTTCAGCCACTTCAGCCCGGCGTTCTCCACCCGGGCGCCCCACTTCTCGTCCTTGCTCCCCATCAGCTGCTGCGCTTCCTTGGGATCGGTCGCCACCTTCCCCTTGTAGAGGTCGACGGCCAGCGCCAGGTACCCGAGCGCGGCGAGCTCGTCCGCCTGGTGCTTCACCCAGTCGTTCAGGCCCCACCACTCGTGGATCACCAGCAGCGCCCCTTGCGGCTTGCCCTTGGGGTGCGCCACGTACGCCTGCGACGGGTGCCCCGCGACCTCCAGCTTGACGGCCTTGCCGGCCGGCTGGGGCGCGTTCGGGTCCATGGGGTGGGGCTGGTGCGCCGGCACCGCGCTGTCCTTGTCGGAGGCGGCGACGGCGTCCCCACCGTGCACGTGGGCCTGGGCGATGAGGAGCGCGGCGAGAACGGTCAACATGGGTTCACCTCGGGGAGTAGACGGTGGGGTCGGGCACTGCCGCCTCCCGGAACCCCTGGGCGCGCAGCCGGCAGGAGTCACAGCGGCCGCAGGCCCGGCCTTCCGCATCGGGGTCGTAGCACGAATGCGTGAGCGCGTACGGCACGCCCAGCTTGACCCCCCGCTGGATGATCTGGGCCTTGCTCATGCGCAGCAACGGAGCGTGGATGCGGTAGCTCGCCCGCCCCTCGGCCGCCGCCGCGGTGGCGAGGTTGGCCAGCTTCTCGAACGCTTCCACGAAGGCCGGCCGGCAATCGGGGTACCCGGAGTAGTCGACGGCGTTCACGCCCAGGTAGATGTCCTCCGCCCCGATCGTCTCCGCGTACCCCAGGGCGAGCGCGAGCAGCACGGTGTTGCGCGCCGGGACGTAGGTGACGGGGATGATCCCGCCCAGGGGGCCGTCCTTGGGGACCGCGAGGTTGCCGGTGAGCGCCGAGCCGCCGATGGCGCGCAGATCGAGCGAAACCACCCGCAGGGGCGCAGCCAGCGCCTCCGCCACCTTGGCCGCCGCCTCCAGCTCCCGCTCGTGGCGCTGCCCGTAGCGAACCGCGAGGCAGTGAGGAGCGAAGCCCTCCTCCCGGGCGATGGCGAGGCAGGTGCTGGAGTCGATCCCCCCCGAGAAGAGGATGACCGCGGGCCTCATCTAGAAGGAGCCGCCGGAGAGGCTGTAGGTGACGGAGCAGGGCACGTTGCAGATGCAACCCTGAGAGGCGGCGACGAGCTGATCGGTGAGCGTTGCGGCGATCGAGGTCACCACCGGGAGCCCGCCGTCGGGCCGCAAAGCGAAGGGCCCGGTGGTGAGGAGGAAGCCGTCCATCGTCTCCGAGTCGCTGACGTCGCAGATGCAGGCAGTGCCCTGGGCGACCGTGGTGTCGCTGACGAAGTGGAATCCCCCGTCGTCGAGCAACGGGCTCTTGCGCACCCCGCCCTTGCCCGCCACCAGCAGCTGCAGCTCGATGCCCCCGTCGAGCGAGGGAGCGGAGCAGAAGGTGGCCCCCTTGGTGCCCACGTTGTCGACGGTGAGCGGGGTGAGGATCACCTGGCCGCCGTCCAGCCCGCCGTCGGCGATGCACTCGCCGGCGTCGTGGCTGGCGGTGAACTTGAGCGCGTACTGGCCGATCAGCGCCGTGTTCGCGGGACACTGCAGCGCCGTCTCTTCTTGGCAGCCGGCGGCGAGGAGCAGGAGGAGGGAAAGGAGTGTTCGCATCAGTTGGGTGCGGAAGCGTTGATGGCGGTCCGCGCCAGGGCGGCCGCGGCGGCTTGCAGGGCCAGCTCCAGCCGGGGCTCGATCTCCACCGCCTCCAGCACCGCCTGGCGGTCGCGGGGGGTGGAGAGGAGCGCGCCGGCCACGATGTCGGCCAGGTCGCCGGGATCGGTGGCCCGGGCAGCGAGCTGGGCCAGCGTCCGGGTCTCCTCGTTCCGCAGGGCGGAGGAGAAGGCGAGCACCAGCGCCTTGAGATCGGCCGCCTTGCGCCCCGCGCCCTCGGCCGGCGGCGCGGGGTCCAGCGGGACCGCCCGCACCAGGCGATACGGCTCCCCGGTGGGCAGCTCCTGCTCGATCAGCGCGCGGCGCACGCCGCGAAGGACGATGTTGAAGCGGCCGTCGGGCAAGGGTTCCACCCGTGCCAGGACTCCCACCCCGATCACTTTGGCCACACGCGCGGGTCGCTCCGCCGCCGCCTGGTCGTCGGGGATGTTGGCCAGCGCCAGCACGCGCAGTCCGGCTTCGCAGTCCTTGGTCATCTTCCGGTAGCGGGGCTCGAAGATGTGCAGGGGGACCAGCGCGTGCGGCAGGAGCACCGCGCCGGGCAGCGGGAAGATGGGAAGGGTGGGCAGCGCGCGGCGGATCCGCTCCGCGTCGTCCATGCGCGCAGCCTACACCATTTTCACGCCGCCTTGGCCGCCGCCCGCGCGGTCTGCTCGGCCTGGACCCCGGCCTGGATGCGCATCCCGTAGAAGCTGCGCCAGACGAACACCACCGCCACCGCGAAGAAGACGGCCGCCAGCACCAGCCGGGTGCCGGTCTGCATCTCCGTGGCCAGCTCCACCGCCAGCAGGCCGAAGAGGGTGGTGAACTTGATGATGGGGTTCATGGCCACGCTGGAGGTGTCCTTGAACGGGTCGCCCACCGTGTCCCCCACCACCACGGCGGCGTGGAGCGGGGTGCCCTTCGCCTTCAGCTCCACCTCCACCACCTTCTTGGCGTTGTCCCAGGCCCCGCCGGCATTGGCCATGAAGATGGCCTGGTAGAGGCCGAAGGCCGCGATGGAGATCAGGTAGCCGATGAAGAAGTAGCTCTCCAGGCAGGAGAAGGCGAGGGTGGAGAAGAAGACCACCAGGAAGATGTTCCACATCCCCCGCTGGGCGTACTGCGTGCAGATCTCCACCACCTTCTTGGAATCGGCGATGGACGCCTTGGTGGCGCCCTCCAGCTTGATGTTGGCCTTGATGAACTCCACCGCCCGGTAGGCGCCGGTGGACACCGCCTGGGTGGAGGCGCCGGTGAACCAGTAGATCACCGCCCCCCCGGTGATCAGGCCCAGGAGGAAGGGCGCGTGCAGGATGGTGAGGTACTGCATGTTCGCGCGCAGCCCGTCGGTGAGCACCATGATGATGGAGAAGATCATGGTGGTAGCGCCCACCACGGCGGTGCCGATCAGCACCGGCTTGGCCGTGGCCTTGAAGGTGTTGCCCGCGCCGTCGTTCTCCTCCAGGTAGTGCTTGGCCTTGTCGAAGGAGAGGTCGAACCCGAAATCCCTCTTCACCTCGGCCTCGATGCCGGGAAGGGTCTCGATCACCGAAAGCTCGTAGACGGACTGGGCGTTGTCGGTCACCGGGCCGTAGCTGTCCACCGCGATGGTGACGGGGCCCATCCCCAAGAACCCGAAGGCGACGAGCCCGAAAGCGAAGACGGCGGGCGCCAGCATCATCTGGCCGAGCCCCTGCGTGGAGACGAGGAAGCCGATCCCCATCAGCGAGACGATGACGATGCCCATCCAGTAGGCGCTGAAGTCGCCCGCCACCAGTCCCGAGAGGACGTTGAGCGAGGCGCCGCCCTCGCGGCTGGCCGTGACCACCTCCTTGACGTGTCCCGAGTTCATGGAGGTGAAGGCCTTGACGACCTCCGGGATGATCGCGCCTGCCAGCGTCCCGGCGGTGATGATGAGCGAGAGCTTCCACCACATGGTGGCGTCGCCGCCGAGATCCGGGATGAGCAGGTAGCTGACCAGGAAGGTGAGCGCGACGGAGACCAGTGACGTCAGCCACACCAGGAAGGTGAGGGGCGCCTCGAAGTTCATCCGGTCGGCGTGGGCGTAGCGGCCGCGGGCGATGACCTCGTTGACCAGGTAGGACCCGACCGAGGCGATGATCATCATGATGCGCATGGCGAAGATCCAGACCAGCAGCTGGACCTGGACCTTCGGGTCGCGCACTGCGAGGAGGATGAAGCTGATGAGCGCCACACCGGTGACGCCGTAGGTCTCGAAGCCGTCCGCGCTGGGACCCACGGAGTCGCCCGCGTTGTCGCCGGTGCAATCGGCGATCACCCCCGGGTTGCGGGCGTCGTCCTCCTTGATGTTGAAGACGATCTTCATCAGGTCGCTGCCGATGTCGGCGATCTTGGTGAAGATGCCGCCGGCGATGCGCAGGGCGCTGGCGCCGAGCGACTCGCCGATGGCGAAGCCGATGAAGCAGGGGCCGGCGTAGTCGACGGGGACGAAGAGGAGGATGCAGAGCATCATCAGGAGCTCGATGCTGATCAGCATGGTCCCGATGGACATCCCGGCCTTCAGCGGGATGGCGTAGGTGGGGAAGGGCTTGCCCTGGAGCGAGGCGAAGGCGGTGCGGGAGTTGGCGAAGGTGTTCACCCGGATGCCGAACCAGGCCACCCCGTAGCTGCCGCCGATCCCCAGCAGGCTGAAGACGATGATGGTGATCACCTTGGTGGCCTCGAAGCCCCGCAGCCAGCCGAAGTAGATCACCATGATGGCGCCGATGAAGCCCTCCAGGACGAGGATGAACTTGCCCTGGGTGATCAGGTACGTCTTGCACGTCTCGTAGATCAGCTCGGAGACCTCCAGCATCGAGCGGTGCACCGGCAGCTTCTTCAGCTGGCCGAAGATCGCCGTCCCGAACACCAGGCCGAGGGCGCAGATGACCAGGCCGACCATCAGGAGGTTCCGGCCCGACATGCCGAGGAAGCTGACGCTGCCCAGATCGGGCAGGATCAGCTTCGCCTCGTCGGCGCGGGCGGCGAGCGGAAGCGCGAGAACGGCGAGGGCGGGCAGGGCGCGGCGAATGGGGTTCTGCATGGGGGCGCGGGACTCCGACCGGTTTTTTCGGGCGGGGCAAAATAAAGTGATCCGCCGGCCATGTAAAGGCCCAAACCCTGGCCGCGACGGGAGGTCGCGGCGGTCCCGCTCGCCTACCTGCTCGCGGTCACGGTGCGGCGTTTGCCGCCTTCCCGGGAGAGCGCCGCGAAGTTGATGTTCGCGAATCCGCTCTGGTTGCAGGCGAACATCACCCGCTTGATCACCTTGAAGGGAATCCGCTTGTCCGCCTGGACGTTCACCAGCCCCCGGAAGGGGTGGTCGGGATCCTCCTGGTGAACGGCCTCGTAGCGGCGCCTCTCGTCGCGCAGGGCCTCGTCCAGCTCGGGGACGTCGAGCGCGTCGCCCTTCGCCAGCTCCCCGGTGTCGAGGAGCATCCGCCCGTCGATGGTGACCGCCTCCGCCGAGACCGAGATCACCGGCGCCCGCTCCAGCTCCGCGCCGTGGTACGCGTCGGGCAGCTTGATGTCCTTGTTCAGGTAGAGCACTTCGCCGTTCGCGCTGAAGTTCATCAGCAGGAAGATGACGATGATGGTCATCACGTCGACCAGCGAGGTGAGGGTGAGGGCGGCGTAGACCCCCCGCTTGGCGCGGACGAACTTCTTCCCGAAGGCCTTGCTCCTCGCGACCCGCTCGCAGGGCCGCTTGCCCGGAGTGACGATGGCCATCAGTCCCCCTGCGCCGGCGCGACGGTGACGTTCTTCAGCTGCTCGCCCATGGCCGCGTCCACCGTCTCCACCAGGTCGGAGTAGGCCACCGAGTCCTCGGGCTGGACGGTGATGGCGCTCTGCTCGGGCAGGCTGGCCTTCAGCGTCCGGAGCTTCTCGGAGAGCGCCTGCCGGTCGAAGGCCCCGTTGAGCTTGGGGATCTCGATCACCGCTCCCGCCACGGTGAGCTGGTAGCCCTTCTCGCCCAGCCCGAGGCGCACGTCGACGGTGCTCTCCTTCGCCTGCGGATCGGGTGGCCCGCCGCTGCTGGAGATCTGCAGCCCGGCGATCTGCGTCCAGACCGCGGTGATGAGGAGGAAGCTGATGCAGCAGGAGAGGAGGTCGATGAACGGCACGAGATTCAGCTCGGCGTCCAGCGCCTTCTTCCCTCCCTTGCCGGTGTGCTCCTGGGGCGATGCGCCTGCCATGGCCGTGGTCTCTACTGCTGGGGGAGGTTGGCGGGGACCCGCATCTTGTCCTTGTTCGCCACGATCAGGTTGAGCACGCCCACCGAGGTCTCGTTGATGTCGTCGATCATGTGCTGGGTGCGCCCCTGCAGGAGCGAGAAGGCCACCAGCGAGGGGATGGCCACGATCAGGCCGAAGGCGGTGCAGTTCATGGCCTCGGCGATGCCGTCGGAGAGCACCCGCGCCTTCTCCGAGGCGTCCACCCCCGCCACGCCGGCGAAGCACTGGATGAGGCCGATGATGGTGCCCAACAGGCCCACCAGGGTGGCCACGTTCCCGATCATCGCCAGGTAGCCGGTGCGCTTCTCGATGCGCGGCATCTCCCGCAGCGAGGCCTCGTCCATCGCCGCCTGCACCTCGTCCTCGCCCTTGGGGACGTTGATCAGCCCGGCCTTGACGATGTTGGTGAGCGGCGTGGTCTTCTGGCCGGCGGTGTAGCTGATGGCCTTGTCCAGGTCGCCGTTGAAGATGTGGGTCTTCAGGCCGCGCAGGAACTGCTCCTTGTCCACGCTGGCGGAGAAGAAGAGGACCTGGATGCGGTCGATGATCACCGCGATGGCGAACACCAGGCAGATGGCGATGGGGTACATGCCGGGGCCGCCGCCCTTCCAGTGGTGCGCGACCGTCTCGAGAAGCGAGCTCATTTGTCTTCCGTCCCTCCGCGGAAAGAGTTCAAAACCGGGCCGGAGCCTCGGGGCCTTCCCGCCCTTCCCGCCTCCGGTCCGCCGGAGCAATCTGGGTGCCGCTCTCCGAATCGGCAATCGGGCGCCTGCTCCCCGCCCCGCGGCTCCGTGCCCGGCGGGGGTAGCAGGGAGCGGGCCATCCGCGGCGGCGGCGCTGTGCTACTTTCCGGCGCCCGATGGCGCGCGAAGTCACTTTCCCCAGGTCGCGGCACGTCGCGCTGTCCGCCCTCGAACAGCCCGGGGAGGCGAAAGCGGAGGGAAGCGAGGCGATTGTCGTTCCCATCCGGGACGCCGCGCGCCCCACGCCCCCGCCGGGGATCCCGCTGCCGCCTCCGGCGGAAGAGGGCGGACCGGGAGTGCCGGAGAAAGGCGCGCTGCCCGCCGCCGCGAAGGTGGAGGGGCTGGAGGCCGGCACCCAACAACCCGCGCCGCAGATCCGCGAGCTCGCCTGGGTGGTGGCGGCCGACGTGGGCGAGCCTTCGGGCGAAGCCGATCGCTGCCGGGCCCTGGACGGCTCGCCGGCGGCGGTGCGCTGCCCGTCCTCGCTGGAAGGCCGCGATGCCGCCGGGGCCCTGGCTTCCGGCGCCGCGCTGGCGGGCGAGGCGGTGCTGCTGGAAGGCCTCGACCGCTGGTACCGGCTGGGGCCGGAAGGGGCCGGCTACTGCCGCAGCTGCGAGCTGGCGCTGGTGGAGCACCTGCGCGAGGGCTACGGCGACCAGTTCGAGCCGTTCGACGCCCTGGAGGCGCTGCGCTCCTCGGCCCTGCCCGCCCGGGAGCGCCCGTTCGCCCGGCAAAAGGAGGCCGTCCGCCTGGCGGAGGCGGTGGAGGCGGGGAAGCGCGCCATCCTCCGCGCCCGCGACGACGCGCGGCGCAAGCGGAGCGTGGAGATCGCGGTGCTCGGCCGGGTGGGCGCGCTCACCCCCGCGGCGCTGGAGCTGTGCGCGCACCTGGACGGGCTCCTCTTTGACCTTCCTTCCCTCGATCCCTTCGCCGCGCTCCTCCCCCTGCTGGCGGCCCGCGCCGCCCTGGGGATCCGCCCGGCGGTGGCGGTGCTCCCCGCGGAGGCGACGCCGGCCCAGGTGCGGCTCTTCGCCGGCCTGGCGAGCGCCTGCGACGCCGACGTGATGGTGGCCGCCGGCGCCTCGGCCGAGGCGCGGGGCGCGCTGGCGGCGCACCGGGGCTTTCTCTCCCTGGTCCGGGAGCGCTACCGCCCCGCCTCGCCCCTTTTCGACGCCGAGGTGCTCTTCTCTCCCCGCTGCGATCACTGGACGGGAGGCGGCCACCAGCGGTCGGCGGCGGCGGCGGTCGCCGCGCTGGCCCGATCCCAGGTGCAGCCCAACCTCCGCCTCGATCTCTCCGGCGGGGTGCGCGCCCGGCTGCTGGTGCTCGCGGGCGCCTCCGCCATCTCCGCCCCGGACGCCGCCGCCGCCCGCCGCTACGCCGAGGCGGGGGGCGACATCCTGCTCTTGGGCAAGTGCCTGCCCCTGGACGAGGAGGCGCGCACCGGCGACCCGGTGTTCCCGGAGGCGAAGTCAGGCCTGGAGCGGGTGGGCGAAGGCCGGGTGTTCGCCCTGGACGACGGCGCGCAGGAGGCAGCGGTGGCGCGCGCCTTGCGCGAGCTGACCGGCCGGGGCCGCGCCCAGGTGCTGCTCTCCGGCCGCGGGCACCTCCTCTCCCGCGCCTACCTCGATCCCGAACGCAAGCTCGACGTGCACTTCGTCAACCTCGAGCTGCGCGGCGACCGTTTCGCGCCGGCCCAAGGGGTCCAGCTCACCATCGCCGGCCAGGCCGCGGGCGGCGGCCGCGCCGGCTACTGGTTCGCCCCGGAACGCAGCGGCGGCAAGGACGGCGAGCGGATCACCCTGAACCCATCCGGATTCTCGGTGTCGACCATCCTGCCCAGCGTCAACGACTACGCTCTGCTCGCCGTCCCAAGGTAGCCAACGTTGACGTCGACGTTGACCTGGACGGCGACGGCGACGTGGCCGTGAACGCGGCTCGCTAAGGCTTGTCCCTGATCACGACGGGCGGCGGCGGAGGATTGGACGCCCGTTCCAGATCCACGATCCTCGTCTTCCCCACGTACTGCGTGGTCTCGTAGCGGGTGATCGTTCCAATCTTCCTCACGATCTTCGCCATCCGCTCCGCCTCCCGGAGGATGGCGGCCAGCTCCTCGCGGCCCTTCTCGTTCTCCTGCGTCCGCCGGTAGAGCAGCTCGGAGAAGCCCAGCACGCTGGTGAGGGGCTGGTTCAGCTCGTGCGCGGCCGCCCCGGCCAGCTCGGAGACCAGCGCCGCCTTCTCCGCCTCCTCCAGCCGCTCCCGGGTGGCGTGCAGCTCCGCCTCCCGGCGCAGCTCCTCGCGCAGATCGCGGAACACGCCCACGGTGGCGATCTCCCGCCCCTCCTCCATCACCAGGGCGGCGGAAAGCTCCACCGGGATCGCCTCGCCGCTCTCCGCCACCACCTCGCAGCGCATCCGCCCGAACTCCTCGCCCGCCTCTCGCGCCGCCCGCAGGCGCCTGGTGATCTCCCTCGCCTGCCCCGGCGGGTAGAGGTCCCGCGCGTTCCACTTCCCCACCACCTCGGAGGCGGAGAACCCGCTCATCCGCTCCGCGCCGTGGTTGAAGAGGAGCACCTTCCCCGCCAGGTCGGCGGCGACGATGGCGTCGGCGGTGGCGTCGATCAGCCGCTCGAGGAACTCCTTGGTCTTGCGCAGCTCGCTCTCCAGCTGCCGGCTCTCGGAGACGTCGCGGAAGGTGAGGATGGCGCGGCCGTTCTGCGAGCGCAGCGGGCCCGCCGACACCGAGAGCGTGATCGGGCGCCCGTCCTTGGTCTGCACCCGCAGGTCGGCGGCCATCACCGGCCAGCCCCGCGCCAGCTCGCTCCAGAGCCGCTCTCCCTCGCCGGCGCTCTCGCTCGCCACCAGCTCGGGCAGGAGCATGCCCCGCGCGCCGTCCGGGGGGACGCCGAGGATCGCGCAGCCGGCGGGGTTGAGGGAGAGCACCCGGCCGTCGCCGTCCACCACCGCGATGCCGTCGTTGACGTGGCTGAAGAACTCCTCGTAGCGGCGGAGCTGGGAGAGCTCCCGCTCCGCGGCCACCCGCTGGCGCTGCTCGCTGCGGATCAGCCCCGCGTTGCGCAGGGCCACCGCCGCGGCGCCCGCCACCGCGCTCAAGAACCCCACCTCCCGGGCGGTCAGCGCCGGGCGCTTGCCGCAGCGGACGAAGAGCACGCCCGCCACCTGGCCTTCGCAGGCCATGGGCACCACCGCGATGGCGCCCACCCGGCGCACGTGCTCGCGCACCGGATCGAGCAGGGGGTGCGCCTGGGCGTCGTCGATCACCAGCGGCCGGCCGGTGAAGATCACCTCCCGGAACTCGGGGTAGTTGGCCAGGTCGATGCGCATGCCGCGCGCGGCCGGATCGTCGCTGGAGGCCACCACCGTTCCCGACCCCTCGGCCTCCACCAGCACCAGGGAGCAGCGCTCCACCGTCAGCCGCCCCGCGATGCGCTCCACCACGTGGCCCAGCAAGCGCTCGGGGTCGCCCCCCGCCGCCAGCGCCGAGGTGAGCTCGACCAGGGCGGACAGATCGTCTGCCCGCCGCTGCAGCTCCGCCCGGTCGGCCGCCGCCCGGCCCAGCGTGCGCAACAGCGGCGGCAGGTCCGTGGCGGCGTTGGGCAGCCGCACCAGCCCGTCCAGCAACTCGGCGTCTCCGTCCGGCGCATCCTGCGCGAGCAGCCCCACCACCGGCGAGTACCGGCGCCGCACGTCGGCCAGCCGGTCGCGGGAGGAGGACAGATCGATCACCGCCGCGCCGCCCTCGGCCAGCTCGAAGCCGGCCTGGGCCAGCTTCCCGGCCAGGGCCTGGGCCGCGGGGCCGATGAGAGCGAGGCGGAGTTTTCGCTGTTCCGGCTGCAACGGCTCGATCTCCCGCCCCCCGGCCGGAGATCCTACCGCGAGTCAGCGCGCCGTACGAAACGCCGAGAGGGCGGCCGCCATCACCTCCTTGAGCGCGACGCCCGCGCGCTCGGCAGCCTGCCTGCAGTCCTCGAACTCGGGGGCGACGTTGACGACGGCGCCGGAGAGACGGCCGACCTTGAGGCGCACCTTTCCGTACTCGGTGGCCACCTCGATCAGCTCCCGCTCCAGGAGGCGCCGCTCCACGCGGGTGGCGCGGATGCCCAGCGTGCTGGTCTGGCGGAAGATCTCCCCTTCCACCGCCGCCCGCGCCCCTTCGCCCACCAGGGCGCCGAAGAGGTGGCCGGGCCGCCCCTTCTTCATCGTCAGCGGCGCCACCCAGGCGTCGAGCGCGCCCTGGGCGAGCGCCGACTCCAGCGCCGAGGCGATCAGCTGGGGCGAGAGATCGTCGAGGTTCGCCTCCAGGACCCAGGCGGCCTCCCGGCCCGCCTCCTGCGCGGGCCGTCCCAGGATGGCGCGAAGCAGATTGGGCGCGTCGTCCCAGCGGCGGGTCCCCGCCCCGTAGCCGATGCGATCCACGATCAGCTCGGGAACGGCGTCCGCTTCCTCCGTCCAGGCGGCGAGCATCGCCGCCCCCGTGGGAGTGGTCCGCTCCCCCGGCCCGCTGGGGCGCAGCGTCCGCCCCCGCAGGACCTCCAGGGTGGCGGGAGCGGGGACGGGGATGGGCCCGTGCGCGGAGCGGGCGATCCCGCCCCCGGCGGGAGGGGGCAAGGCGACGATGCGGGCCGGCGAAAGGGCCTCGAGAAGCAAGGCCGCCCCCACGGTGTCGACGATGGAGTCGGCGGCGCCCACCTCGTGGAACTGCACCTCCTCGGTCGGGACGCCGTGGATCCGCCCTTCCGCCTCCGCCAGCAGCGAGAACGCCGCCAGCGCCCGCTCCGCGGCCTTGGGGGGCAGGCGGGCGCGGCCGAGGAGATCGCGGATCTCCTTCCAGGGGCGGTGCCGGTGTTCCTCGGGTGCCCGCACCTCCGCCTGCAGGGCGCGGATCCCGCACACCTCGACCTCGCGCGCCTCGAGAGAGACGCCGGGCAGGCCGAGCGCCTCGACCCCTTCCTCCAGCGCCGATCGGGGCGCTCCCAGCTGCAGCAGGGCGGCGAGAAGCATGTCGCCGGCGATCCCGCCCACCGGCTCGAGCACCAGCACGGTCATTTCGTCCGCGCCTCCCGCCCCTCCTTGGGGGCGTCGCGCCTGTGCTGCGACCGGCGGGCGATCAGCGCCGCCACGAAGCCCGCCCCGAAGCCGTTGTCGATGTTCACCACCGTGACGTTGGCGGCGCAGGAGTTGAGCATGGCCAGCAGCGCGGCGATCCCTCCCAGCGAGGCGCCATAGCCCACGCTGGTGGGGACCGCGATCACCGGGCGCGCCACCAGCCCGCCCACCACCGAGGGCAGGGCCCCCTCCATCCCCGCGCAGACCACCAGGGCGTCCGCCTCGCGCAGCGCTTCCGCGTGCCGCAGGAGCCGGTGCAGGCCGGAGACGCCCACGTCGTAGAGGCGCTCCACCTGGGCGCCCACCACGTGGGCGGTGGCGCAGGCCTCTTCCGCGACGGGGATGTCGGTGGTGCCGGCGCAGACCACCGCCACCAGCCCTTCGCGCGGGGGCGGCCCGGCGGCCTGCGGGGCGGTGAAGGTCCGGGAGACCGGGTCGTAGCGGCCGTGGGGAGCGGCGGCGAGCGCGGCCGCCTCCGCCTCCGCCGCCATGCGGGTGACCAGCACCGCCTGCCCCAGCTTCACCAGCCGCTCGACCAAAGCGCCGATCTGCTCCGGCCGCTTGCGCTCGCCGAACACCACCTCGGGCACGCCCATGCGCAGGGCCCGCTCGCCGTCCAGCCGGGCGAAGTCGGAGATCTGCTGCACGGGAAGCTCGCCCAGGCGGCGCACGGCCTCCTCCACGGGAAGCTCGCCCGATCTCACCTGCTCGAGGAATTGCCGCAGCGCCCGCGCGTCCATCGCGGGCGATCTATCACACGACGCCGAGCATCGAGAGCAGGCGGGTGAGCGACTCGTCCACCGGCGCGGCCACGATCCGGCCGGCGTTGCGCACGCCGGGGAGGCGCAGGTCGGTGACCAGCAGCAGGCTGGACTCCAGGTCGCCGAAGGCCGCCTCCAGGGTATCGGACAAGCTCCCGGTCCCGACGTGGGGGATGGAGGGGACCAGCGTCAGCCCCACCGCGGCCGCCATCCCTCCCACGTAGCTGGAGACCACGATGTTCGACATCTCCGCCAGGGCGCTGGCGTAGAGGGTGGGCTTGCGCATCTCCCCCTGCGGCCCGCCCAGGAGCAGCCCGCCCATCAGCGCCGCTCCCTCCTGGCTGACGTGCATCATCCAGCGCAGGCGGGCGCCTCCGTCGACCTCGAAATGGACGGAGAACGCCGCCCCGTCGGGCTGCAACACTTGCTGGACCCCGCCCTTGGGCGCCACCTGGGCGCGGGGCGGGGCCATGTCCACGAAGGTGCCGAGCAGCCGCCCCAGCGACCGGGCCGCGTCGGTGGACCCGAACTGCGCCAGCTGGCGCAGGGCCTCCACCTGCTGCGGAGTGAGCTCCAGGGGGCTGACGGGCCTTCGCTGCTGCATCAGGCCGCCCCCCTCACCCGCTGCGCCGCTTCCGCCAGCTCGTGCAGGCCGCGGGGATCGAGAACCAGGAGCGGGCGGCCGTTCCCCAGGACGGTGGTGCCGGCGAGGCCGCGGATGCGATCGATGGGCGGGAAGAGCGGCTTGAGCACCGCCTCCTCCTGCCCCACCAGCCGGTCCACCGAGAGCGCGAAGGTGATGCCGTCCACCTCCAGCACCGCGAAGGGCCTGGGCCCGGGCGGGGCCAGGGAGGGGAGCCCGAAGAGCTTGGCCAGGGAGTACGCTCGCACCAGCTGGCCCATCACCGCCAGCGAGCGCGCCTCGAAGCCCTCGCCGCCGCGGGCGGAGAGATCGTACTCGGTGGTGGCCACCACCCGGGTCATGGGCAGGCCGTAGAGCTCGCCGCCCACCTGGACCAGGAGCAGGTTCGCCATCGAGACGCTCAAGGGCAATTCCAGGGTGAAGCGCGATCCCTTCCCTTGCGCCGAGCGGAGGACGATCTTGCCGCCCATCGCCTCCACCGCCGACTTGACCGCGTCCAGCCCCACCCCGCGGCCGGAGAGATCGTTCGCCTCCGCCCGGGTGGAGAGCCCGGGGAGGAAGGCCAGCTCGAAGCTCTGCTGCTCGGTCAGCTCGGCCACCTGCTCTTCCGGCAGCGTCCCCAGGTCGATGGCCCGCTTGCGCAGCTTTCCCGCATCGAAGCCCGCCCCGTCGTCGCTCACCTCCACCAGCACCTTGTCGCGCTCGCGGCGGGCGGCCAGCACCAGGAGGCCGCGGGTCGACTTCCCCAGGGCCACCCGCTGGGCGCCGGTCTCCAGCCCGTGGTCGACGGCGTTGCGCACCAGGTGGGTGAGGGGATCGGAGAGGGCCTCGATCACCGTCCGGTCCAGCTCCACCTCGCCGCCCTGCACCTCCAGCTCCACCTCCTTGCCCAGGCGGTGGGAGAGCTCGCGGATGGCGCGCGGCAGGTGCTCGGTGAGCGTGGAGAAGGGGGTGAGGCGGGCGGTCATCACCCGACCGTGCAGCTCGCGGGCCGTGCGCCGCAGGCGATCGATCTCCGCCTCGAACTGGCCGGAGACGTTCTCCGGCAGGTGGCGCGCGGCCTCCCGCAGGCGGGCGATGCCGTGCAGCACGTCCGAGGCCTGGTCGAGGAGCTGGTCCAGGGCCTGGGCGCGCACCCGCACCGTCGCCTCACGCCCCTCGGGCGGAGCGGAGGGCTCCGGCACCGCCCGCACGGGCCGGGTCTGCGGTGCGGGCTCCGCCTCCTCCGCCTTGCCGTTGGCGGCGGGCGCGGGACGGATGTCGACGGCCTCCACCTCGGGGATCCCCTCGAAGGCGCCGCGCACCTCCCCGGGGGAGCGGGCGGTGGCGAGGAGCGCGGTGACCCGCACGCCGCCCTTCTTCTGCATCAGGGCGGAAGGCTGCGGCTCCATCTCCAGGAGCGTCCCCAGCGCCTTGAGCTTGCGCTGCACGATCAGCGTGCGCGCCCCCGGCGCCTGGCAGGACCTGGCCAGGGAAAAGGCCACGTCCAGCCTGGGGAGCGCCGGATCCGCCACCGGCTTCTCCGCCGCCTGCGGCTTGGGCGCGGGCGCTGCGTCGGGCAGCTCGCGGCTGGCGTCGGCCAGCCTTCCCGCCAGCGAGGCATGGCCGTCGCCCGCGGCCGGCGCGGGCCCGGTGCCCGAGGCGTGCTGCACCTGCTGCACCAGGGCGTCGGTGGCCTGCAGCAGGAGGTCTACCTGCGTGCGCTGGGGCTTCGCCCGATTGGCCTTGAGCTTTCCGATCAGCGTCTCGGCCGCGTGGGAGATGTCCACGATGGCGGAGAGCCCGATGGTGGCCGCGCTCCCCTTCACCGAGTGCACCCGGCGGAAGATCGAGTCCCAGAGCTGGCCGCCGGCCGGCTCCTGCTCGATGCGCACCAGCTCGGAGGCAAGCTGCTCCAGCTGCTCGGTCGCCTCGGCGATGAAGGCATGAAGATACTTGTGGGTCCCCTCGGCCATTGCTTGCTACTCGCCGAGCACCTTCTTCACCACCGCCAGCACGTCCTCCCCGCGGAACGGCTTGACGATGAAGTCGGTCGCGCCGGCCTCGATGGCCTCCATCACCAGCGACTCCTGGCCCAGGGCGGAGCACATGATCACCACCGCCCCCGGGTCGAGCTGGACGATCTCCCGGGTGGCGTCGATCCCGGACTTGTAGGGCATGACGATGTCCATGGTGACCAGGTCCGGCTTCAGCTCCCGGAAGAGGTTCACCGCCTGGACCCCGTCGTCAGCCTCCCCCGCCACGGCAAAGCCCGCGCCCGTGAAGATGTCGCGCAGGGTGTTGCGCATGAAGAGCGCGTCGTCGACGATCAGCACTCGCCTCTCGGGCATTGCCTAAGCCTCCACCAGGTTGTCGATGGCCCGCTGCAGCTGCTCGGGATCGATCAGGTTCACCGGCCCCTCCGGGGAATCGACTTGCGCTCGCGCCGCTCCCGCCGGCTCGCTCAGCTCCCGCGCCTCCGCCGGGACCTCCTCGATACCCGCCACCTCGGAGACGTAGATCCCCACGTCCCCCCGGGCCCGCAGGAGCATCACCACCTTGCCCTCCGGGCGGGCGGGGCGGGCGCGCAGGCCCACCAAGGGGCCCAGGTCGATGAGCGCCGCCACCCGGCCCTGCCGGCTGATCAGGCCCAGAAGCGCGGGCGGGGCCCTGGGCACGCGGGAGACCGGGCTCATCTCCGTCACCCGGCGCACGGCGGAGAGGGGGAGGGCGTAGCGGTTGCCTCCGTGCAAGCAGATGACGGCGCGCGGCATCCGCTCACTCCAGCCTGAACCGGGAGACCACGGTCTGCAGCTCGACGGAAAGGTTGGTCAGCTCCTGGGAGGCGGAGGCGATGGAGGCCGTCACCACCGCCTGCTCGCGGATGGCGCGCGAGACCTCCTCGGTGCTCTTGGCGTTGGAGGAGGCCACCTCCCGGATCTCCCGGATGGCCTTGACCATCTCCTCCGAGCCGGCCAGCTGCTCGCGGGCGGCGCGGGAGATGGCGGTGACCCGCTCGGTGCCCGCCTGGGTGGCGTGGACGATCTCGTCCAGGGCGAGGATGATCTGCGCCAGGTCCTCGCGCCCCTGGCCCAGCTCGTCGATGCCCTCCTTCATCGCCGCCACCGCGTGCTGGCTGCGCTGGCTGATCTCCTGGGCCAGCCGGCTGATCTGCTCGGCGGAGCGGCCGGCCGACTCGGCCAGCTTTCGCACCTCGTCGGCCACCACCGCGAAGCCCCGGCCGTACTCGCCGGCCCTGGCCGCCTCGATGGCGGCGTTGAGGGCGAGCAGGTTGGTCTGCTGCGCCACCCCGGTGATGGCCACCACGATCTTGCTGATCTCCTGCGTCTTCTCCCCGAAAGCGAAGACGGTCTCCGAGGCCGCCTCGATCTCCGCGAACACCTTCTTGATCTTCTCCGCCGCCAGCTGCGCCGCCGCCCCGCCCGCCTGGGCCGCGGTGGAGGTGGCGGTGGCCGCTTCCGCCGCCGCGCCCGCCGTCCCGGCGCTGCTGTTGATGGAGGTGGCGATGCCGTTGATCAGCCCGCTGGCCCGCTCCACCAGCCCCAGCTGCTCGTCGGCGCCCTTGGCGATGCGGTCCATCGACTCCTTGATCTCCTCGGCGGAGGCGGTGACGTTGCCGGTGGAGACCTGCATCTCGTCGGCGGAGTCGGCCACCGCCCGGCTGGTGTTCTGGATGTGCCGCACCAGGTCGCGCAGGTTCTCCTGCATGTGCGAGATGGCCACCGTCAGCTCGTCCACCTCGTCGGCGCCGAGGAAGGAGGGCTTCTCGCTGGGCAGGGCCTTGGAGAGATCGCCCCGGCTGATCTCCAGCGCGCTCCGGTTCAGCCGGACGATGCGGTTGGCGATCTGCTTCAAGCCGACCGAGACGGCGATGGCGACCAGCAGGCCCGCCACCGCTCCGGCGATGGCGTGCTGCGAGTCCAGCCCCCGCCGCACCACCTCGTAGGCGAGCACCGCGGAGAGCACCGCCCAGATGCTCATGTCCCCGAAGAAGACCTTGAAAAACAGGCCCAGCCGGCGCGGAGGCCCGCCGCCTGGCTTGGAGGCGCGGACCGGGCGCACCCCCGGGCTGGGAGAGGCGAGTGCCGGGGAAGGCGCCCGCGCGGCCGGGGCCAGGGCGCGCATCGGCGTCTCGTGCTCGTCCGGCCCGAGCAGCTCCTGATGGGCGGGCGTGGCCATCCCGCCGCACTGTATCCCGAGGCGGGCCAAGGGCAAATGTGCTTCCTTCCTGCCATTGCACCGGGGAGGGCGGGCGGCTACCGTTCCACACCCATGGCTGCGCGGGCCCCGACGCCGGGGCTGCCGAAGACCGGCGAAGACCTGCTGGACGCGCGGGCGCGGCGCGTCCTCGCGGCGATCGTGCGCGATTACATCCACAGCGGAGAGCCGGTCGGCAGCCATGCGATCGCTCGCCGGCCCGAGGTAGACGTCAGCTCCGCCACCGTGCGGGCGGTGATGGCCGATCTGGAGGAGAACGGCTTCCTGGCCAAGCCGCACACCAGCGCGGGCCGCATCCCCACCAGCCACGGCTTCCGCTACTACGTCGACACCCTGCTCCGGGTGCGGCCTCCCCTGCCGGAGGAGCGCGAGCAGATCGAGCGGCACGCCCAGGAGGCCACCCAGCTGGAGGGGCTTCTCACCGCCGCCTCCCGCGTGCTGCACTCGCTCACCCGCCACGCCGGGGTGGTGGTCTCCCCGCGGCCGCAGTCCGAGCGGCTGCAGCGCATCGAGTTCCTCCGCCTCCGCGAGGGCCGGGTGCTGGCGGTGCTGGTGGCCGGCTCGGGGGCGGTGCGCAACCGGCTGCTCTCCCTGCAGCCCAACCTCTCCTCCGCCCAGCTGGAGCACGCGGCCAACTACCTCAACTCGCTGATCGCCGACCGCACCCTCTCCGAGGCGCAGGCCCGCCTGCGGGGGGAGATGGAGCGCGACCGCCGCGAGCTGGGGGAGTTGCAGGCCCGGGCCCTGGCCCTGGGGGCCGAGGCAGTGCAGGTGGAATCGCCCGCCGTGCACATCGAGGGGCAGGCCTCCTTCCTCGAGGACAAGGGGCTGGGGCAGGACCTGGCGCGCATCCGCGCCCTCTTCCGCGCCCTGGAGGAGAAGGAGCAGATCCTGGCGGTGCTGGACCGGACGCTGGACGCGCAGGAGCTGCGCATCTTCATCGGCGCGGAGAGCGGCTTCCCCGAGCCCGACCTGGCCATCGTGGCCGCGCCCTACCGCCTGCAGGGGGAGGTGGTGGGAGCGCTGGGGGTGATCGGGCCCACCCGGATGGACTACTCGCGGGTGGTTCCCCTGGTGGAGCTGACCGCCCGGACGGTGGGTCTCACCCTCGACGACGTCTGACCCTTGGCGAACGGTCCGGCTGCGCTATGTTACCGCCTCCTTTGAAGGAGACGGCTTGGTTCCCGACGATACGCAGGTCCCGCCCGAGGCGGCGGTGGAGGAAGAGCGGGCGGTTCCCGAGGCGGCGGCGGACGGCGAGGGCCGCCCGGCCGAGGACGACAAGACCGCCTTGCTGAAGGCTCAACTTGAGGAGTCCTTCAAGCGGGCGCAGCAGACCAACGAGAGGCTGAAGGACACCCACGAGCGACTGCTGCGCACCGCCGCCGAGTTCGACAACTTCAAGAAGCGCGCCCTGAAGGAAAAGGAGGACGTGCAGCGCTTCGGCAGCGAGCGGCTGCTCAAGGACTTCCTGCCGGTGATGGACAACCTGGAGCGGGCCCTGGAGCACGCCGAGCAGCACGATCCCCGCCAGGTGATCGAAGGGGTGAAGCTGGTGCAGAAGCTCTTCGAGAGCACGCTCGCCAAGCACGGGGTCTCGGGGTTCAGCGCGGTGGGCAAGCCCTTCGATCCCGGCCTGCACGAGGCCCTCATGCAGCAGGAGAGCGACGCGCCCGCCGGCACCGTGGTCTCGGAGATGGCCAAGGGCTACAAGCTCAACGATCGCCTCATCCGGCCGGCGGCCGTGGTGGTGGCCAAAGCCCGCGCCGCCCCGCCGGACCCTCCTCCGCCCGCCTCGAGCGAGGGCGGGGGTGGGTCGCAAGGCTGAATCCTCCCACGCGGGCGGTTTGTTCCAAAGGCCCTTGGCGTTGAGGTACAAAGAAAGACGCGGGGGAGAACGCCTTTCATGCCCAAGGTCATCGGCATCGATCTCGGCACCACCAACAGCTGCGTGGCGGTGATGGAAGGCGGCGAGCCGGTGGTGATCCCCAACTCGGAAGGGAGCCGCACCACTCCTTCCATGGTGGGCTTCACCGAGGCGGGCGAGCGGCTGGTGGGCCAGATCGCCAAGCGCCAGGCCATCACCAACCCCGAGGCCACGGTGTTCGCGGTCAAGCGCCTGATCGGACGCAAGTTCGACTCGGAGGAGGTGCGCAAGAGCATCTCCGTCTCCAGCTACCGGATCGTCTCCGCGGACAACGGCGACGCCTGGGTGGAGCTGCGGGGCAAGCGCTACAGCCCGGCGGAGATCTCCGCCATGATCCTCTCCAAGATGAAGCAGACCGCCGAGGACTACCTCGGCGAGCCCGTCACCGAGGCGGTGATCACCGTCCCCGCCTACTTCAACGACGGCCAGCGGCAGGCCACCAAGGACGCCGGGCGCATCGCCGGGCTGAACGTGCTGCGCATCATCAACGAGCCCACCGCGGCCGCCCTGGCCTACGGCCTGGACAAGGCGCAGCAGGGCGGGGCGGCGGGCAAGACCGGCGCCTCCATGCGCACCTCGGGGGCGGAGAAGATCGCGGTCTACGACCTGGGCGGCGGCACCTTCGACATCTCGGTCCTGGAGCTGAACTCCGGCGTCTTCGAGGTCAAGGCCACCAACGGCGACACCTTCCTGGGCGGTGAGGACTTCGACCAGCGGATCGTCGACTCCCTCAACGAGAAGTTCCAGAAGGCCACCAACATCGACCTGCGCAAGGACCGGATGGCCCTGCAGCGGCTGAAGGAGGCGGCAGAGCGGGCCAAGCACGAGCTCTCCTCCGCAGCCGAGACGGACGTGAACCTGCCCTTCATCGCCGCCGACGCCAGCGGGCCCAAGCACCTCACCGAGACCATGACCCGCGGCCAGCTGGAAGAGCTGGTCAACGACCTGGTGCAGAAGACCATCGAGCCCTGCAGAATCGCCCTCAAGGACGGCGGGGTCACCGCCAAGGACATCGACCGGGTGATCCTGGTGGGGGGCATGACCCGGATGCCCAAGGTGCAGCAGGTGGTGCAGGGCTTCTTCAACAAGGAGCCGCACAAGGGCGTGAACCCGGACGAGGTGGTGGCCATCGGCGCCGCCATCCAGGGCGGCGTGCTCAAGGGCGAGGTCAAGGACGTGCTGCTCCTCGACGTCACCCCGCTCTCCTTGGGCGTGGAGACGGCCGGCGGCGTGTTCACCAAGATCATCGAGAAGAACACCACCATCCCGGCCCGCAAGTCGCAGGTGTTCTCCACCGCGGTGGACAACCAGCCGATCGTCAACGTGCACGTCCTGCAGGGCGAGCGGGAGATGGCGGGCGACAACAAGACCCTGGCCCGCTTCGAGCTGGTGGGCATCCCCCCGGCCCCCCGCGGCGTCCCCCAGATCGAGGTAGCCTTCGACATCGACGCCAACGGCATCGTCCACGTCAGCGCCAAGGACCTGGGCACCGGCAAGCAGCAGAGCATCCGCATCGTCGCCTCTTCCGGGCTCACCGAGCAGGAGATCCAGAAGATGATCGCCGATGCCGAGCACCACAAATCCGCCGACAAGAAGAAGAAGGAACTGGCGGACGTGAAGAACTCGGCGGACGGCCTCATCTACACCACCGAGAAGGCGCTGGAGGAGTACTCCACCCTGCTCCCCGCCAAGGACATGGCCGAGATCCGGGCGGACCTGGAAGGGCTCAAGGCGGTGGTGGAAAGTGAAGAAGTCTCGCGGATCAAGGCCGCGGTCCAGCGCCTGGAAGGGTCGGCCTACCGCATCGCCGACGCCCTCTACTCGGCCGGCGATTCGGGTGAGAAGAAGACGGCGGCCAAGAGCTGAAGATTGACACTTCCCGGGTTGTTCTTACGTTAGACGAGACGCGTCGAGCGCCCGCTAGCCTGCCCGAGGAGTGAAGGTGTCCCAGAAGCGCGACTATTACGAGGTCCTCGGGGTTTCCCGCGGCGCCACTCCCCAGGAGCTGAAGAGCGCCTTCCGCAAGCTGGCCCTGCAGCACCACCCGGACAAGAACGACGGGGACAAGGCCTCCGAGGACAAGTTCAAGGAGGCCTCCGAGGCCTACGAGGTGCTCTGCGACCCGGACAAGCGCGCCCGCTACGACCGCTTCGGGCACCAGGCGCCGGGCGGGTTCGGGCCCGGCCCCTTCGAGGCGGGGTTCACCGGCAACATCAACGACATCTTCGGCGACATCTTCGGGGAGATCTTCGGCCAGCGCCGGGGCGCCCGCGGCGGCCGCCAGCGCGGCGCCGACCTCCGCTACAACCTGGAGGTGAGCTTCACCGAGGCCGCCTTCGGCAGCGAAGCCAAGGTGAAGATCCCCCGGCACAAGCAGTGCGGAACCTGCCACGGCTCGGGCAGCAAGCCCGGCACCGGCCCCCGCACCTGCCCCACCTGCCACGGGGCGGGCGAGCTGCGCATGAGCCAGGGGTTCTTCCAGATCTCCCGCACCTGCGGCCACTGCCAGGGGTCGGGCAAGGTGATCACCGATCCCTGCGCCACCTGCCGGGGCGCGGGCAAGGTGGAGACGGAGAGCCTGCTCACCGTCAAGGTCCCGCCCGGCGTGGACACCGGCACCCGTCTCAAGCTCACCGGCGAGGGAGAGCCGGGCGAGCGGGGCGGCCCGCCCGGCGACCTCTACGTGGTGGTGCACGTCCTCGAGCACCCCATCTTCATCCGCGAGGACACCGAGGTGATCTGCGAGGTGCCCATCAGCTTCACCCAGGCCGCGCTGGGCTCCACCATCGAGGTGCCCACCCTGGACGGAAAGGTGAAGATGAAGATCCCTTCCGGCACCCAGAGCGGCAAGGTGTTCCGCCTGCGCGGAAAGGGCATCCCCCACCTCAACGGGTACCAGCGCGGCGACCAGCACGTGCGCATCACCGTGGAGGTGCCGGAGAAGCTCACCAAGAAGCAGCGGGAGCTTCTGGAGCAGTTCGCCGCCCTGGCCGGCGAGGACGCGCACCCGCAGTCCAAGTCCTTCTTCGCCAAGGTGCGCGAGTTGTTCGGGTCGGAGGAGTCGGAAGAAGAGGCTACCGGCTGACCCGTCGACGTCGGCGTTACGTCGGCGTCCGGCAGGTCCGCGGCGGAGTCGATCCCCTGGGGCAGCGAGGGGAGGCCGTCGAAGTCCGAGCCCGCCCCCGCGTGGTCGACGCCCGCGACCCGCGCCACGTGCTCGATGTGGTCGATCAGCGACTTGAGAGGGGGACGGGGGATGCGGGCGGCGAACTCGCGCCCCACCGCGAACCAGGCCCTGGTCCGCCCCGCCGGATCGTCCTTGTACTTCTCGTTCACCTCGGCGAGCGCCTTGACCTGCTCCGGCCAGGGCGCGAGGCCGGCCTGGAGAGGTCGGTCCCCGGGTCGAGGAAGAGCTGAGGAGTGCCGGCATGGCCGTCGACGGCGAAGAGGAGGGCGGCGAGGAGGAAGGTCATCCCTGCATCTTCTGGCGCGATCGCGTAACCTTTCCGCCGCTTCCGGCGTAGGGGCTCGATGGGACCGACGGACGAAGAGTTGATGTCGGCCTACGCCTCGGGCGATGCCCGGGCGTTCGAGACCCTGTTCGCCCGGCTCGCGCCCCGGGTGCACGGGTTCTTCCTCAGGTCCTTCCGGGACGAGGGCGTGGCGGACGATCTTCTGCAGGTGACGTTCATGAAGGTGCATCGGGCGAGAGGACAGTTCCGGCCGGAGCTCAAGCTCCTGCCCTGGCTGTTCGCGGTGGCCGCCCGGGTGCGCCTGGACGAGCTGCGCCGGCGCCTGCGCCTGCCCGAGGACGCCAGCGAAGAGGCATTGGCCCTGGCCGACGAACGGGCGCCGCGCGACCCGCCGGCGGAAGCCGACGTCAAGGACGCGGTCCGGGCGGCGCTGGACGCGCTCCCCGAGTCGCAGCGCACGGTGATCCACCTCCACCGCTACGAGGGGATGACCTTCGCGGAGATCGCCAAGGCATTGGGCACCACCCCTGGCGCGGCCAAGCTGCGCGCTTTCCGCGGCTACGAGACGCTGCGCCAGCAGCTGAAGGGGCTTCTGTGAGCGCCTGCGACGAGTTGCGGCCCCAGGCGGCCGGCATCGCCTCGCTGCCCGAGGGCGACCCCGAGCGGGAGGCGTATCTGGCGCACGCGCGCGGCTGCCCGGGCTGCCTGGAGGCATTGCGCGAAGGGGAGAAGCTGGTCGCCGTCCTGGGCCGCAGCCGCCTGCCGCCCCCGTCGCAGGAGGCGCTCCGCCGCGCTTCGGCGCCCATCCTGGCCGAGCTGCATCCCCTGCGCTGGCCATTGGGGATCGCCGCCGCGCTGGTGGCGTTCGCCATCCCCGTTCTCTTCGCCCGGCACCGCGACCCGGAGGGCTGGGCGGCCGCGCTGCTGGTCCTGGTCCTGGCCGCGGCGCTCGCCGCCAGCGCCGGCGTGGTCCGGGCCGGCGCCTGGGTGGCGCTGACCGCCTCCGCCGGATTCTCCCTCGCCGCCGGCGGCGTCCCCGGATTCCCCTCGGCCGGCAGGGGTTTGGCCATCGGTCTGGGGTTCGACTGCCTGGGGCTGGAGATCCTCGGCGCCGCCATCGCGGCCGCAACCGTGGCCTGGCGCAGCCGGGGAAGCCCGGCGCAGCTCGGGGCGGCGGCGGCGGCCGGAGCGCTGGCGGCGCAGGCCGCGCTGCACATCTCCTGCGGCGCGCACGGCCAGGCCGCGCACCTCTGGGTCTTCCACGTGGGCGGAGTGGCCCTGGCCGGCCTGGCCGGCTGGATCCTGAAGGGGCGGATCTACGCCAGGAGCGCGCGGAGCTGATCCGCCGAGAGGGCCTGCGGCCAGCCGCGGAAGAGTCCCGCGTGCAGCGCCGGCTCGGAGAGGGAGACCACCCAGGTCGCCACCCGTCCCCGCGCCAGCGGCCAGCGCCCGGCGACGCGCCCCTTCTCGATCACGAACTGGCGCTCCTCCTCCGGGACGGAGCGGGAATAGAGCGCGAGCTGCAGCACCTGCACCTCGCCCTTCACCCGGGAGCCGAGGGAGAGGGCCCGCTCCCGGAGCATCTGCGCGCGGCGGGCGAACTCCACCCCGGGAACGCGCTCCCCGGAGGCGACCACGATCACCTGCACGCTGGTCTCCAGGTCTCCCGCCCACACCTGGTCGTAGTGCGGCAGCCCGGCCAGCGCCTCCACCACCGCCCGGGCGGTGGGCTCCACCGCCTCCGGGTGCACGCGGCTCAGGCCCGCCGCGGCCAAAAACTCCTCCAGCTTGCGCTGAAACGCCGCCTTCATCAGTGGGAGAGGATGGGGAAGCGCGGGCGCCGGGGAAGGGGGCCGGCCGCGCCCAGGGGCTGCGCCGGGCCCTCGGCGCCGGCGATCCCGCCCACCAGGTCGTAGTCCCCGGCCTGCTCGATCTCCACGGGGACGATCCCGCCCGCCCGCGCCTGCCCGCGGTTGACGTAGACCTTGCCATCGATCTCCGGGGCCTGCCCCATCCAGCGGCCTTCCAGCAGGAGCTCGGTCTCCTCCGACACCCCTTCCACCAGGACGTCGAGAGTCCGCCCCACCAGGGCCTCCTGGTGCTCCCGGCTGATCCGCCGCTGGATGCCCAGGAGCTTCTTCTGCCGCTGCGCCTTGACCCGCTGGGGGAGCTGGCCGTCGAGGTCGAAGGAGGCCGTCCCTTCCTCGCGCGAGAACTGGAAGACGCCCACCTTCTCGAAGTGCATCTCCTCCACGAACCTGCACAGCTCTTCGAACTGCTCCTCCGTCTCCCCGGGGAACCCGACGATGAAGCTGGTGCGGAAGGTGAGGCCGGGAACCCGCTCGCGGAGCCGGCGCACCAGCCGTCGCACCCAGGCGCCGTCGCGCCCCCGCTTCATCCGCCGCAGCACCTCGTCGCTGATGTGCTGCAGGGGCATGTCCAGGTAGCGGGCCAGGTTGGGCTGCTCCGCCAGCGCGTCGATCAGCGGCTCGGGAAAGTCGCGGGGATAGGCGTAGTGCAGGCGGATCCAGCGCGCGGGCACCTCCTCCAGCGCCTGCAAGAGCTGGTGGAGCCGGGGCCGGCCGGGCAGATCGTAGCCGTAGGCGGTGAGGTCCTGCGCCACCAGGTTCAGCTCCAGGGCGCCCTCGGAGACCAGCCGGTGCGCCTCCTCCACGATGTCGGCGATGGGCCGCGAGCGCTGCGCGCCGCGGAGAGTGGGGATGATGCAGAAGGTGCACTTGTTGTCGCAGCCCTCGCTGATCTTCAGATACGCCGTCCAGCGGGGCATGGAGTTGCGGCGCGGGGTGCGGCTGTCGGCGATGTAGTCCGGGTCCGGGATCACCGCCCGGTCGCGCTCCCCCTTGAGGATGCGGGCGATGCGCGGGTACGCGCTGGTGCCGACGAAGTGGTCGACCTCCGGCATCTCCTGCTGCAGCACGTCGGCATACCGCTGCGTCAGGCAGCCGGCCACCACCAGGGCCTTGCAGCGGCCGGTCTCCTTGTGGCGGGCGTGCTCGAAGATGGCGTCGATGGACTCCTGCTTCGCCTCCCCGATGAAGGCGCAGGAGTTGATCAGGATGACCTCCGCCTCCTGGGGCTCTTCCACCAGGCGGTAGCCCTCCTCCAGCAGGCTGCCGAGCATCACCTCGCTGTCCACCCGGTTCTTCGGGCAGCCGAGGGAGAGCAGGTACAGCGACGGGCGGTCTGAAAGGGCAGTCTTGTCCATCGGGTCCGCGAAAGGGGCCCTCGTATAACAGACCGCGCCCGGGAAAGCCTCAGCTACTTCGCGGCGGCCGCGCCCTTCGAGGGGTCGTCCGCCGGGTTGACGTAGTGGATGTCGAAGGGGCCCATCCCGTGCAGCTCGAGGATCACGTCGCCCTTGGCGGTTGCCGAGTGGTGCATCTTGCCGGGAAGGAAGTGGTACGAGCCCACGTCGAGCGCGTGCACGTCCTTGTCGCCGTCTCCCATCGCCAGCATGAACGTGCCGGTGAGGATGGTGAGCTGCTCGTCCTGGGTGTGCCAGTGCATCGCGATCTTGTACCCGTCGGGCATCTTGAAGCGGAGCGCGAACATCCCCTTCTTGAAGGGGTCGCCGTGGAGGATGGTGACCTCCGCGCCTTTCGGGAACGCCGGCGGCGCCGGCCCCCACTTCAGGTCCGCCGCGGTGAGGGTGACGGCCTTCGCCTTCGTTCCCTTGGCCTGGGTGTTGTGTGCGAGCGCTGCGAAGCTGAGCGCCGCCAAGGCGGCGCCGATCCGGATCATGTTCTTCATCTCGGGGGTCCCTCCCTTTCAGGCGTCCCTGTACACCGCGCGCGCGAAGACCTCAACTCACGCTGTGTCAGTCGCGGAAATTCTCGAAGCCGAGATCGACTTTCAGCTCGTCCTGCTTGCCGCGCGCGATCTGCATCGCGCTCTGCAGATCGTCCCTGCTCTTGCCGGAGACGCGTACCGAATCTCCCTGGATGGCGCTCTGGACCTTCAGCTTGCTGTCCTTGATCGCCTTCACCAGCGCCTTGGCCTTCTCGATCTCGATCCCCTGGGCGAAGGTCAGCACCTGGAAGACGTACTTTCCGCTCTGCTCCAGGTTGCCGTACTTCAACCCCCGCAAGGGGACGCCGCGCCTGGCCATCTTCTCCACCAGCACGGTGCGCGCCGCCTCCAGCCTCTGCTCCGTGCTGCTGCGGATCTTCAGCCCCTTCTCCGGCGCGCTCACCTTCTCCAAGGTGGTCTCCGTCCCCTTGAAATCGTAACGCTGCTCGATCTCCTTCCGCGCCTGCTGGAAGGCGTTGTCCACCTCCTGCTCGTTCACCTTGCTGACGATGTCGAAGCTGGGCATGTCACATCTCCAGGACCACCGGGAGCACCATGGGCCGCTTTTCCAGGCCCTTCCTCCAGGCGGAGCGCACGGCGCGGCGGAGGGCCTCTTCCACCATGCCGTGATCGGTGCGCTGCGCCGGCTGCAATTCGGCGAGGGCGTCGAGGGCGGCCTTGCGGGCCTGCGAGAGCCGCGGCTCGTCCAGCCCCGAGACGCCCTTGCCCAGCAGCTCCGGGCCGCGCACCACCGCCCCGCTCTTGTGATCGAGCACGCAGAGGCAGACCAGCATCCCCGTCTCCGCCAGAAGCTGCCGGTCGCGCAGGGCGATCTCCCCCACGTCCGCGAAGGCGCCGCGCGCGTCGAGGTACAGGCGCCCGGCGGAAACGGCGTTGGGGATCACCGCGGCGAAGGCGTCCTCGCGCAGCTCCACCGCGTCGCCGTCCTCGGCGATCACGCAGCCCGGGGCCGCGACGCCCGCCTCCTCCGCGGTCCGGGCGTGGGCGGCCAGCATCCGGTACTCGCCGTGGATGGGAAGGAAGCTGCGGGGCCGCACGAGGTCGATCATCATCCGCTGCTCGTCCTGGCAGGCGTGCCCGCTGGTGTGCACCAGCTCGCCCGCCGCGCTTCCGGAGAGCACCCGGCAGCCGCGGCGGACCAGGTGGTCGATGATGTTCCCCAGCGTGCGGTCGTTCCCCGGGATCACCCGGCTGGAGAGGATCACCAGGTCGTCCTTCTCCAGCTGCACGGAAGGGTGCTCGCCCAGGGCCATCCGGGAGAGGGCGCTGCGCGGCTCGCCCTGGGCCCCGGTGCAGAGGATGGCCAGCTCCCCGGGGGGAAAGTGGCCCGCCGCCTCCGGGTCGACGAAGGAGTGCGGCGGGCAGGCGACGTAGCCCAGGTCCAGCGCCAGGCGCACGTTGGTTTGCATGGACCTTCCCAGGAGCACCAGCTTGCGCCCCAGGGCCAGCGCCGCCCGCACCACGCTCTGCACCCGGTGGATGTTGGAGCCGAACATCGCCACCACGATGCGCCCCCTGGCCAGGGGCCCGGCGAAGATGCGCAGGAGCGACTCGCCCACCTCGCGCTCGCTGACGCTCGAGCCCGGGCGCTCGGCGTTGGTGGAGTCGGAGAGCAGGCAGGCCACGCCGCTCTCGCCCAGCTCCGCGAAGCGCTTCACGTCCAGCAGCTTCCCGTCCACCGGGCTCCAGTCGATCTTGAAGTCGCCGGTGTGGACCAGAAGGCCCGCCGCGGTGCGCAAGGCGTAGCCCACCGCGTCCGGGACGCTGTGCGGCACTTGTAGCGGCTCGAACTCCAGGCGCTCGCCCGCCGTTCCCCGGCCCCGCGGCGAAAGCTCCCGCAGGTCGGCCGCGATCCCCTGCTCGGCGAGCTTCTCCTTCACCACCGCGAGCGTGAAGCGGGTCCCGTACACCGGGACCTGGGGAAACTCGCGCAAGAGGTAGTGCAGGGCGCCCACGTGGTCCTCGTGCGCGTGGGTGAGGAGCACGGCGTCCACCCGGCCGGCGGACTTGAGGTGGGAGAGGTCGGGCGCAATCACCTCCACCCCCAGCGCCTGCTCGGCGTTGGGGAACATCAGCCCGCAGTCGATCACCACCCGGGAGCCTTCCGACTCGACCACCAGGCAGTTCATCCCCACTTCGCCCAGCCCGCCGAGGGGGATGATGCGGACCTTTGCCGCCGTCGCGGGCACGGGACGCAATCTAGCGTTTTTCCCCGCCCGGCGCGGGGGAGCGCGGGTTATGACAGTCCGCGGTGTCCGATCCCTTCGCCAAGGTGCTCAACCCCCCGCAGCTGGAGGCCGTGCGCCACGGCGAGGGGCCGCTGCTCATCCTGGCCGGGGCCGGCTCGGGGAAGACGCGGGTGCTCACCCACCGCATCGCGCACCTGTTGCGCGAGCGGCTGGCGCGCCCCGCCGAGATCCTGGCGGTGACCTTCACCAACAAGGCGGCCGGGGAGCTGAAGG
>Ga0335085_10002410_pt1 | contig 35063 bp, 36 predicted proteins | sample Lox_Sample_45_FD_206712 | JGI IMG/M metagenome (GOLD analysis project Ga0335085, IMG submission 206712) | Soil microbial communities from Loxahatchee National Wildlife Refuge, Florida, United States - Lox_Sample_4.5 | ecosystem: Environmental > Terrestrial > Soil > Wetlands | place: USA... | reverse complement strand
CGAACAGCTTCAGCTCTTTGTAAACCACGGCCCAGGGATACAGGAAGACCGTCTCGATATCGAAGATGACGAAGATCATCGCGATGATGTAGTAGCGAAGCGGAAACGGCGCGCGGGCGTCCGAAAATGGGATGCTGCCGCTCTCATAAGGCGTCAGCTTGGCCTTGTAGATCCGGCTGGGCCGCAGGATTTTTCCGAGCAGCAGCGTCACGCCCCCGAACGCGAGCGCGATCGCGATGAAGACCACGATCGGAAGATAATTAGTCGGTACAAATTCTCCGGGCATCGTAAAACCTGTGTTATATCCGGGTCAATTCCCTGCGGGAAATTGACTCGTTTGAAAAGATGAAATTCTCTCTAACTCATTGAGTTCAGTATAAAACAGGCCGGGAGCTTAAACAAGAGCGAATATCATAAGAAATCACGACGATATTGTCAAGGGAGAAGGGGGGATCGAAGGGGATGAAAAAGAGGCCGGTGGCCTGCCCTGAGCGTAGGGACGCGCCAGAGCTGCATGCAATCGATCTGCGTGCATCTCATGCCTCTATCGTCACACGACAATTATCCAAGCGTGACCCTTTTTCCATTCTATCTTTTTAAATCTTTTCTGCCTTTAGATAAAAACCAAAGGCCTACGATGCATATCACTCCTCCTCCAATCATATGGTAAATAGTTCGTGGTCTTAGCGTATTAATGGCCACTGCTGTAAAAATAAGTACTCCACCTATAATTTGGTATGTCGTTGGTAAGATTTTCACCCTCCTAAATCCTCTTCACCACCAGTTATTGCCTTCATTTGTTCTTAGATGAATTCGAAATCCGGGGCAGGCTTGCTTTATGGCTATTCCGGTCTTTAGTTCACGCCGCGGACTTCGCTTTTTTATCGATCAGGCTGACCGAAAGTTTCAATCCGAACGGCCGAAGCAAACGATTGAGCGTTTCTTGCGTCGGATTGTGTCTTGGATCGATCGCCCGGACGATATTGGGACCGGGAATCTTTGTCTTTCTCGAAAATTCCTTTATCCCGTACGCACGAATGACTTTGCCGAGCACAACCTGTATCGGCAAACCCTCTTCCAAAGCCGCTTGTATGAACTCCTTGACGAATTTAGGATCACGGAGATCTTTCGCCAGGCCTTCATTCCAATCTTTCGCGCGTCTTGCCATGTCTCCCTCGCTCTAAATATTCCGACCAAAATTTTCTGGCCTGATCGATGTCCCGACTTTGGGTGCTCTTTGTGCCCCCACAGAGAAGCAAAAGCAAATTCAGCCCCTCCATCCCGAAATAAATCCGGAATCCCGGGCCGAAATCCAACCGAGCTTCCCGTACCCCTTCGCCGATGGGTTTGCAATCGCCCAAATTTCCAGATTCAAATCGCAGAATCCGGGCCTGGATGCGGGCCTTCACGGGAACATCCAGACGGTCCAGCCAGTCTCGAAAGGGGCTCCTCCCGCTTGCCGTAAGATACTCACGGACTATATAAGAGCCGGCCGCTTTCATCCGATCGTCATTACGTTAAAGATATCTTATATGATAATTATTGTCAAGGATATTTCGTCTGCGGTTCTCAAACGTCGCAAACGATCAGAGCGACAAGCGCCGGAGGCGGAGGGCGTTGGTGATGACCGAGACCGAGCTGAAGCTCATCGCGGCCGCGGCGATCATCGGGCTTAGGAGCAGGCCGAAGGCCGGGTACAAAACGCCGGCCGCGACTGGGACGCCCAGGCTGTTATAGATGAACGCGAAAAAAAGGTTCTGGCGGATGTTGCCCATCGTGCCTCGGGAGAGCCGGATCGCGCGAACGATCCCGCGAAGATCGCCCTTGACCAGCGTCACGCCGGCGCTCTCGATGGCGACGTCCGTGCCGGTGCCCATCGCGATTCCGACCTGCGCCTGCGCCAACGCCGGCGCATCGTTGATCCCGTCCCCGGCCATCGCGACGACCCGGCCGGAGGCCTGAAGACGTTTGATCGTGTCGGCCTTCTGATCCGGGAGCACCTCGGCCAGCGCCTCGTCCAGTCCCAGCTTCCGTGCCACCGCCTCGGCCGTGGTCCGGTTGTCCCCGGTCAGCATCACGGTCCGTATGCCATAGCTTTTCAAGGTTGCGATCGCTTCGGGCGTCGACGCTTTGACCGGGTCCGAAACACCGATCAGACCGGCCGGCCGCCCTTCCACCGCAAGCCAGACCACGGTCTGGCCTTCCTCTCGGAAGGGTTCGCACCGTTCGGCCAGATCGCCGGGCCTGACCCCCAGCTCGTCAAAGAGCGCGCGGTTGCCGAGCGCGACGCCACGGCCGCCGATCTTCCCGACCACGCCTTTTCCCGTGATCGACCGGAAATCCTGCGGCGACTCGAGCGGAAGGTTTTTCTCCTTCGCTCCGGCCACGATGGCCGCCGCCAAGGGATGCTCGCTGCCCCGCTCAAGCCCGGCCGCGAGTCTCAAGACCTCGTTCTCGTCGTGACCCGAAAGCGCCAGGACCGTATCGAGCCGCGGCCGGCCCTCGGTCAGGGTGCCGGTCTTGTCCAGCACGAGGGTGTCCACCTTTTCCAGAAGCTCCAGCGCCTCGGCGTTCTTGAACAGCACGCCCGCCGTCGCGCCCCGCCCGGTCCCGACCATGATCGACATCGGCGTGGCCAGACCCAGCGCGCAGGGACAGGCGATGATCAACACGGCGACGGCGTTCACCAGCGCATAGACCATCCTCGGCTCGGGGCCGACCAGGGCCCAGACCATGAAGGTGACCACGGCCGTCAGGACGACGATGGGGACAAAGTAACCCGAGACGGTATCGGCCAGCCGCTGGATCGGCGCGCGGGAGCGCTGGGCCTCGCTCACCATCCGTACGATACGGGCCAGAAGCGTGTCGCCGCCGACCCGTTCCGCGCGCATGACGAATCCGCCGGTGCCGTTGATCGTCCCGCCCGTGACGAGGTTTCCCGGCCCCTTCTCGACCGGAATCGGCTCCCCCGTGATCATCGCTTCGTCGACGGAGCTGCTTCCTTCGATGACGACCCCGTCCACGGGGATCCCCTCGCCCGGCCGGACCCGCAGCCGGTCGCCGGGCTTCACGAGATCGAGCGATACATCCTCCTCCGTTCCGTCCTCGCGAAAGCGCCGCGCGGTCTTCGGTGCAAGATTCAGGAGAGAACGGATCGCGGCGCTGGTTCTGGATCGCGCGCGAAGCTCCAGGACCTGACCCAGAAGGACCAGGACCGTGATCACGGCGGCCGCTTCGAAGTAGACTCCGACCTGCCCGTTTGCAAGGCGAAAGGATGGCGGAAAAAAGTCCGGGAAGAGCGTCGCGACAACGCTGTAGAGGTAGGCCGTTCCGGTCCCGATCGCGATCAGCGTGAACATGTTCAGGCTCCGGTTCACGATCGACCGCCACCCTCGCTCGAAGAACGGCCAACCGGCCCAGAGCACGACCGGCGTCGCGAGCGCCAATTCGATCCAACCCAGAATCCGCGACGGGACGGCCTCCATTTCCATGTCACCCGGGATGAGTTCCGACATCGCCAAGAGAAGCAGCGGCACGGTCAGGCCCAGGCCGATCCAAAACCGGCGCGACATATCGATCAGCTCCGGATTGACCTCCTCGACCGTGACCGTCCGGGGCTCGAGGACCATCCCGCAGATCGGACAGGCGCCCGGATGATCCTGGACCACTTCGGGATGCATGGGGCAGACGTATTCCATGCGCGTCGCCGGTGCCGCCACGGTTTCCGGCTCGAGCGCCATCCCGCATTTCGGACAGGCGCCGGGCTCCGGTTGACGGACTTCCGGATCCATCGGGCACACGTAGTCGCTGCCTGCCGCCGCATCGGGCCGGGGTTCGGCTGTCGACGGCTCCAGATAGCGTCGAGGATCTTCGCGGAACCGTTCGAGGCAGGATTCGTTGCAGAAATAATACGTCCGGCCGTTATAGGGATACGCCCCGGCCGCATCCGACGGTGCGATGTCCATCCCGCAGACGGGGTCCGTCACGCTCGGCGTCGTTCCCGTCCCGACCGGATCCTCTTCACTTTTGGAATGCCGATGGGCTTCGTCCTTCATTCCCCTCCCTCTTCTTTCTACCGCTATTCTAACAGGTCTCATAACTCAGGCACAACTAAAGGCTTCGGTTATCATTGACAGCCCCGTATACTTGTTGTAGGGTCTTTTCCATGCCGGACGAAATATTCGCCGTTTATAAGCCGATCGGGATCACAAGCCATCAAGTGGCGATTCGTCTGAGCGAGAAGCTCGGCACGGTCGTTACGCACACGGGCAGTCTCGATCCCATGGCCGAGGGAGTTCTCGTGCTCCTCGTCGGGCCGGTGGCCAAGAGAAGGCAGGCCGAACTTCAGGCCGTCGATAAGGAATACGAATTCGATCTTCTGTTCGGGTTTTCGACCGATTCCTACGACCAACTCGGACTCGTTACCGATGCCGCCGCCTATGAACCGGAAAATTTTCCGGAGAATAAGTTAAACGATCTCCTCGCCCGGTGGGTCGGGAAAAAAGAACAGGAACTTCCGCCCTTTTCGTCCGCGGTCATCCGGGGGAAACCGCTGTTCTGGTGGGCGAGGGAGGGCCGGATTCATGAGGTCGGCCTGCCGGTGCGGGAGATCGAGGTTTTCGAGGCCGGGTTGGTGAGGCGGAGCGAGATTACAAAAAGGGATCTTGAAGGGTTGATCATGAAGAATGTCGGCTCGGTCGAGGGCGACTTCCGCCAGGACAGAATCAAGGAACGGTGGCAAACCGCGCTGGCCGGTCATCCCAACGGCCGCTTCTCGGTCGCCGCGATCCGGATGACGGTCGGGTCGGGGACCTACGTTCGATCCATCGCCCACGAACTCGGGCGGGCGCTCGGCCTTCCGTCCATCGCCCTGCGGATTCTTCGCACACGAAGCGGCCGCTTTGATCGGACCGGCTGCAAGCTCTTATCCGATTTAATCCCGCTGTAAAACGATTCCAGCGAGCAAAGCGAGCGACCTGCCTGCCGGACAGGCTGGGAGGGAGAGGCTCCATCCGGCTTGGCCGGTGGATTAAGCGAGGATCAGGCTTGGCCTGTCCGAGCGCGGGGTCTGGGGGCATCGGAGGACGCGAAGCCCGCACGGGCCCCCAGATAAGATAAGCGGCGGCGCGAGCCCTTACAAATCAGAGCCGCTTCTTGATCCAGTCTTCGATCGCATTTCCCGCGCCCGGCGGCAGGTCGAGAAAGCGGATGCCGTAACCGGGCTCCAATTTATCCTTGGGATGGTATTTTCGCATCCAGACCACCTCGCACTTGCAACGGACCTGAATCTCGGTATCGGGAATATGGAAGGAGATGATGAAGCGCTCCCCGGGCTCGCGGGGATTGACCGATTGAATAAAAAGTCCCCCGCGGCTGATGTTCTTTGCGTATCCGAACAAATGCTGCTTTTGCCCCCCGCTGGTCACCTTGAGAATGATTATGGGGTAACGCAAATATTTGCGCTTGTCCGCGGCCTTTTTAGGCGTCTCCCTGGCCTCCTGGTTTTCCGGGTTATTTTGGTTCTCGTCCGTCGCCATAATCTCCCCGCAGTTTAATCAAATCCATCACCCGGCCAGTACATCGTTAAAATACGGGCGGAAGGTCAATCCCTCCAGCGGGGGAGGGGTGAGCCCCTTGTGCTGGATGAGGACCTTGAACACCCCGCCCATGCTCTCCCGCGCCAGCAGGCGTTTTACGGACAGCATCTCGGGACTCTCCGGATCGAACCGTTCCATCTCCCGGGCGATCCCGAGGCTCATCAGAAAATTGAGCTGATTCGTAAACCCGGTCACGGACAGCCCGGCCTCGGCGCCGGCCCGGGCCAGCCCGGTGAAATCAACATGGGCCGTGATATCCTGCTCGCCGATCCGGGCGTAGGGATCGTCGTTGACGGTATGACGGTAATAGCAGAGAAGGCTCCCCTTTTTCCGGTGCGGCGCGAACAGTTCCGAGGCCGGGTAGCCGTAATCGATCGTGATCACAAAACCCAGGTCCAAGGCCTTTCCGACTTCACGAATCCACCGGGCCGCTTCCAGATTCACCTCGGCCCGCTGGCCCTCGGCCAAGCGGATTTTCAGCCGCTTGAAATAGGCCTCCAGATCCGGCGTCGAGGGAACCTCTCTCGTCTCAACGAAGCGGTCCCCGTCGACATCGACATAAATTTCATCCAGCCCGTCTTTGGTCGCAACGACCCGATGGACCGGGAAGGCGTCCACAAGTTCGTTGGAAAGGACGCACCCGACGAGGGAACCCCCGGCCTGGACCTCCTCGATATCCGAATACCAGCGGACCGGCGACGCCAAATCGGAGAAGGCCAGCAGCGCTTTCTGCCGGGCGGCCATCGCCGGGCTGCGCTCGATCACGGCGTAACGAAACCGCCTAAAATCCTCCGGCGCATCCGTCTTCAATCCGGCCAGGATGTCCCTGGCGAGCAGCCCCTTTCCGGCCCCCATCTCCAGGATCGTAAAAGGCCCCGGCCCCGGTAGGAGCGTTTCCATCTGCCGGATCTGCTTGGCCAGCAGGCGGCCGAACATCGGATGCACCTCGGGGCTGGTGTAATAATCCCCGCCGAGCCCGATGCGCTCTCCCGATGAGGTATAATAACCTTCTTCCGGATCATACAGCGCCCGCTCCATGAACCGGGCGAAGGTCATCCGCCCTTTTTGTCGGATCTCCTCCTGGATTTTATGAATCAGTGGGGCTCGGCCCTCGTCCGGCATACGGCCACGATCTCCTTCCCGTTCCACGGCTTTTCCGTATCCACCGCGACCACGGACCCCGCCTCCTCCGGACCGAAGGGCTCGAACGCCGAGAGTTGCCGCCGCATGATCCCGGCATCGGCATCCGAAACGTCCGTCCCCTCGGCCGTCCTTTGCGCCAGACGGGCTTCAAGAACGGCGGGGGGCGCGGTGCAATGGAGGATCACGAAAGGCAGGGTCTTTTTTTTGGCCCACGAACTTACGACCGATCGGTGCCGCATCCGGGCATATGTGGCGTCGAGAACGGCCCAGCGCCCGCTCGCGATCACGTATTCGGCCCGTTCCAGAAGGCCGTCATAGGTTCGTTCGGTCATCTCGGACGTGTAGATGCCGCGGCCGTAATCCGTCGCGCTTCGCGCCTCCGGACCCGCCCCGGCCAGCGATTTGCGCACGGCATCCGAACGAATCACGACCCCCTCCAACGACTCCGCGACTTCCCACGCGACGGTGCTCTTTCCCGTTCCGCTCACCCCCGCCATTAAAATCAGACCGGGGCGGCGGTCGGCCAGATAACGCTCGGCCAGCTCGAAGTAGGACGAGGCGCGCTCCCGGGCCATGGCCTTTTCCACCTCGGTGATATCGGGGTCCTCGATAAGAATGCAGGCCACCTTCGCCCTCACGCAGGCCCGGTAGACGAGATAGAAATCCAGCATCGACAGTCCCTGGTAGTCCTGGGTTTGCTCCAGATAGGCGTTGAGGAAGCGACCGCCCGGCGCCGAAAGGCCGCGATGGTCCAGATCCATCAACAAGAAAGCGATCTCGTTGACGACGTCGATATGATTCAGGGCGTCGTTGAACTCGATGCAATCGAAGACGATCAAGCGGCCCCCATCGAGGCAGATATTCTGAAGGTGCAGGTCGCCGTGACAGACGCGGATCGCGCCGCGCTTGATCCGCTCACGGAACAGGAGCGCTTTCTGGGTCAGAAAATGTTCCGAATACTCCCGGAGCCTCGAAAATCGCTTCGGTGGCACGACGCTCTCCTGGAATTTCGCCGTCTGCTCGAAGTTCCGGAGCACATTCTCCCCGACCGCCTCCGGTGTCCCGAATACGTCGTCGGCGCGCTCGGCGGACCGGTGAAAGCGGGCGATCCGGGAGGCCAGTTCCACGATCGTCCCGCGCGACAGTTCGTCCCGCTCGGCCATCGCATCCAGGAGTCCTTCCTGGGCGAACTGGACCATCTTCACGGCGTACTCCACCGGCTCCCCTTTCCCATCGACGCGGAAACGCTCGCCGTCCCGCGTGATCGGCACCACCCCCAGGTAGATCTCCGGCGCCAAGCGGCGGTTCAAGGCCACTTCCCGCTCGCAATAATAGCGCCGTTTTTCCAGTGTAGAGAAATCGAGGAATTTCAAATCGACCGGTTTTTTGATCTTGTAGGCAAACGGCCCGGTCAGGAAGACGTCCGAGATATGCGTCGCCAGATGCCGGATCTCCCGGACGGGATGCGGGTAAGCCGCAGGGTCCATGAGCGAGCGATACCAGATCATCCGCGCCTCCCTTTCAATCGATATCATTTTAGTCAGTTATCGATAGAAAGTCAAAGAGGCCGGTCCGGGAATTTCTCCCGGTTCAACCAAAAGAGTTGCCCGAAACGGGTTTTTTGATTTATAAACGTGGTATATTTTATATTTAAAGTATTATTCTACGGATAAACGGAGGGCAAATCGATGTCGACGAAATCCGTCAACGTGATTTGGAGAACCGCCGCCCTGGCGGTGCTTACGGCAGGTCTGGCCGGCTGCATTTATGCCAATACCACGATGCCCCTGGCCTGGATTTCCAACACCCGCCTGGACGTGAAAGACCTGACCTTGGATAATCAAGAGATCGTGGGTCAATCCACCGCCCATGCCCTGCTCTTCGGAATGATCTCGTGGGGAGACGCGGGGCTCGATGCGGCCCTGGAGGATGCGAAGCGGAAGGCCGGGGTCGAGGTCAAGGAGGTTTATGATGTAAAAACCGACCAGAGGGTGTTCAACGTTCTCGGCTTGTATATCAGCCGAACCATCATCGTCACCGCCAAGGCGGCGCATTAAACGCAGGAGGGTACGGCTCCCGTGATCCGCACGATCGTCCTGATTCTTTTCATCTTATTCTGTTCCTATCCGGCGCGGGCCGTCGGACCGCACGGCGATGGAGCCATTGGCAGCATGATGGACCGTGCGGAGCTTCCGCGGGGGTTTCCCATTTATCAGGACTACGACGCCCCTTACGCTTATCCCTCGATGACCCGTCGGGATCTCATTCCGCTGATTCAGGAGGACGAGGTGATCGAGGTCGAAGGCTCAAGCAGGATGACGGGGTTTTTCATCCCGGTCGGATTGTTCATCGGCCTCGGGCCCATGTCCGGTTTTTCGGTCGATATGGAGGATCGAAGCATCCGCGCGGCCATTGCGGATGCCCAGAAGCGATACGACGTTCGCCATCTGTACGACATCCGGGTCGACGAGCGTTATTTCTCCATCCTGGGGATTTACAACACGAGGACCACGATCGTCCACGCGAAGGCCGTCCGGGAAAGAACGAACCCGCCCCACGAAGATCCACCCCGATAGAATCGCCGGTCCTCCGAATTTTCGACGGAACGCACGCGGGTTGACTTCTCGGACCCGCGCGGATAGAATCGGGCGCATGGAAATTGTTCTCGTCATCGGGATCGTCGCCGTCATCGGGCTGTTGATCGTCGTCCTGCTGCAGGGCAAAAACAAGCCGCCGGACACCGGGATGCTGGTGATGCAGCAGCAGGTGGACGCGCTGCGGCAGCAGATCACCGAAACGATCGCGGGGAACACAACCGCCCTCAACCAGCAGCTCTCCTCCGTCACGCAGCAGGTCAACCAGCAGCTCGCCGCGATGGTCCAGCAGCTCCAGAACGCGACGGGACAGATTGGGACGCGCCTCGACAACGCCGCCCGGGTGGTGGGCGAGGTGAAACAGAACCTGGGCGAGCTTTCGAAGGCCACCCAGCAGGTGTTCGATGTCGGGAAGGACATCGCCAGCCTGCAGGAAATTCTCCGGGCCCCGAAACTCCGCGGGATTCTGGGCGAGCTTTTCTTGGGAGACCTCCTGGCCCAGATCCTCCCGCCCAACCATTTCACGCTTCAACACCGCTTCAAAAGCGGCGAGGCGGTGGACGCGGTGATCCGGCTGGGCCAATTCCTGGTGCCGGTGGATTCGAAGTTTCCGCTGGAGAATTTCCGGCGGGTGGTCGAATCCAAAAACGACGAGGAGCGGAAGGCCGCCCGAAAAAAATTCAACGCGGACGTCAAGAAACACGCCGACGCCATCGCCGACAAATACATCCTGCCGGACGAGGGAACCTTTCCCTTCGCGCTGATGTACATCCCGGCCGAGAATGTCTACTATGAAACCATCATCAAGGATGAAAACCTCGGCGACGAAAAGAGCCTGTCGGCCTACGCCCTCGAACGCAAGGTGATCCCCGTCTCGCCCAACAGTCTGTACGCGTATCTCCAGGCGATCGTGATGGGCCTCAAGGGGCTTCAGATCGAGAAGAGCGCCCAGATCATCATCAGCCACCTGGAACGTCTGCGGGGGGACTTCGAGCGGTTCCGGAAGGAATTCGAGGTGATCGGCACGCACCTCACCAACGCCAAGGGCCGGTATGAGGAGGCCTCGATCCGTCTGGATCGGTTCGGGGAGCGCTTGATCTCGGCGGGCCAGGGGGACGCGTTGCCCGGAGAATTGAAAGACGATCCGCTAAGCCTCAATCCGCACGGCGAGCGCAACCCCTCCCCGTGAAGGCGGGGTGCTTCAATTAGTGGGCGCGGGCCCGGGTCCGCGCGGCGCGCTTCTCGGCGATGCAAACCTGGTCGCGCCCGCTGTTCTTGGCCAGATACATCGCCTGGTCGGCCATCCGGACAAGATCCCGCTTCGTCATCGCATGCTCCGGATACCCCGCGATCCCGAAGCTGGCCGACATATTGATCTGCAATCCTTCGTCCTTCAAGAACTCGTGAGCCTTCAGGCTTTTGTGCAAGCGGTGGGTGATCCGGGCGGCCGTCTCGACATCGGTTTCCGGAAGGACCACGACGAATTCGTCGCCGCCGTAGCGCGAGATGATGTCCACGTCCCTGAGGTTTTCAACCAGGATACGCGCCACCTCCACCAGGACCTTGCTGCCCATGAGATGCCCATGGACATCGTTCACGTGTTTGAAGTAGTCCATGTCGAAAAAGATGAGCGAGAGAATGGACCCGTAGCGCCGGCAGCGATTGATTTCGCGGTCGAGGATTTGGTCCAGGTAACGGAAATTATAAAGCTTGGTCAGGTCGTCCGTGATCGCCAGATTCGACATGCGCTCATAGAGGCTGGCCCGCTCCAGCGCGATCGCGGCCTGATCCACGAGTTTCCGGAGGAGATCCTGGTCGGTTTCATCGAAGGGTTTTCGGTTCTGTTTGTTGATCATTTCCAGGACGCCGATCGTCCGCTTTTTGTTGACGATCGGCACGCACAGAACGGAGCGGGTCTTGAACCGGGTGATGCGGTCCGCGGCACGGCTGAAGCGCCGGTCCTTCCGGATATCCCGGATGATCAAGGGCTGGCCGGTCTTGGCGACCCAACCGGCGATGCCCTGGCCCACTTTTAAGCGAACCTTGTTGACGCCCTTGGTCCCCTTGGCCGCGACAAAACGGAGCTCCTGAACCTCCTCATCCAAGAGCAGCAACGACCAGGCGTCGCACTTGATCAGCCGCTGCGCCCTTTCCATGATGACCCGGAGGATCTTGTTGAATTCCAACGTGGAGGTCAGGGCCTTCCCGCTGTTGATGAAGAAGGACAGTTCCTTGGAGCGTTGGGCGAGGGCGCTGCGCAGACGGCCGTTCTCGGTCCGGTAACGATTGAGAAGGTCCAGCGTCTTCATGGTTGTGCGAGTTCCCCGTAGAGTTCGGGCCGACGGTCCCGGAAAAAGGTCCAGATGTCTCGCGTTTCCTGAACCTCGTTCAGGTTAACTTCCGAAAACACGACGGCGTCGTTTTCCCCGGCGGGCGAGGCGATCAGTTCTCCGAAGGGATTGACGCAGAAACTCCGACCGTAGAACGTTTGCCGTTCCTCCTGGCCGGCGCGGTTGATCCGAAGAATGAAGACGTTGTTCGCGATGGCGTTGGCGCAGATCATCTTCTCCCAGCGGGACTGGGAAGCGAAGGCGGCCGCCGTGGGGGCGAAGAGGATCTGCGCGCCCTGCAGGGCCATGATCCGGCTGCCCTCCGGGAAAAAATTGTCCCAGCAGATCTGAATGCCGATCCGCGCTAGGGAGGTTTCAAAGACCGGGAATCCGAGATCCCCCGCCTTGAAATAATACTTCTCCTCCCACAACGGGATCTGGGGAAGATGCACCTTTCGGTAACGGCCGACCAAGGTCCCGTCTTTCTCGATCACGGCCGACGTGTTGTAGTGGGCATCCCCGTCTTTTTCGAAAAAAGTTCCGATCAACACCACGGCGTGTTTCCGGGCTTCCGCCCGAAGGGCTGAAACGGTCGGCCCGTCGATGGGCTCGGCCCACCGAAAATGATCCTCCCGGCTCTCGAAGGCAAACCAGGGCAGGTTGAAAAGCTGTTGTGTGGAGATGATTCCGGCCCCCCGTTCCGCGGCCAGGGCGATCATCTCGATGGCTTTTCGGAGATTAGAGTCGGGGTCCTTGGAGCATCGCATCTGGATGCCGGCGATCTTCAGCATGGGCTCCCGATCATTGTCCGTGGCATTTTTTATATTTCTTTCCGCTTCCACAGGGGCAGGGGTCGTTCCGGCCGACCTTCTGAACCTCCCGCTGCACCGTTTTGGGCTGGGCCGCGGCATCGCCCCGGCTGAACTGAAGGCGGGGCGGTTGGGGTAGCGCCGCCGGCCGGGCCGCCGGCGCGGGCTGATCCTTGACCACCTGGATCTTGAAGAGATGTTCCACCGCATCGGTCTTGAGGCGGTCCATCAAGGCCGAGAACATCCCGAACCCTTCCCGTTTGTATTCCACCAAGGGGTCCTTCTGCCCGTAACCGCGCAGGCCGATTCCCTCCTTCAGGTAATCCATCGCGAGGAGATGATCCTTCCATTGGGTGTCGATCACCCGAAGCGTCACCATCTTTTCCAGCTGCCGCATCAACGGCTCGCCCAATTCGGCCTCTTTATTTTTGTAAGCCTCGTCAATTTTCTGGATGAGATGCTCGCGCAGGGCCGTTCGTCCCAGGTCTTTCATCTCCGATTCGGACTCGGGATTCATCGCAAACTGGCGGGCGAGCGCTTCGTTGAGCCCTTTGAGATCCCATTCCTCGGGATAAACCCCTTCCGGACAGTACAGTTCCAGGATCTCGTCCAAACGGTCATCGATCATGCCCAGAAACAGATCGGTCAGATTTTCACCGCGAAGGATCCGCCGCCGTTGTTCGTAGATCACCTCGCGCTGTTTGTTCATCACGTCGTCGTATTCGAGCAGCTGCTTCCGGATATCGAAATTATGCGCCTCCACCTTCTTCTGGGCGTTCTCGATGGCGCGGGTGACCATGCGGTGCTCGATCGGGATCCCTTCCTCCATGCCGAGCCGTTGCATCAGGCCCGAAATCCGCTCCGAGCCGAAAATCCGCATGAGATCGTCTTCCAGGGAAAGGTAAAAGCGCGACGATCCCGGATCCCCCTGCCGGCCGGCCCGTCCCCGCAACTGGTTGTCGATCCGGCGGCTCTCATGGCGCTCGGTGCCCAGGATGTGAAGCCCGCCCAGCGTGACCACATCCGCTTTTTCGGCCTCGCATTCCTTTTTGATCCGCTCAAAAAGCCGGGCCTGCTCGTCCGGGGGCATCTCGGGTTGCTGGATGAGATGCCGTTTGAAGAGAAAATCAGGGTTCCCTCCCAGGAGAATGTCCGTGCCGCGCCCGGCCATGTTGGTCGCGATCGTCACGGCCCCTTTGCTCCCGGCCTGCGCGATGATCTCGGCCTCCTTTTCATGGTATTTGGCGTTCAAGACGGAGTGCTTGATGCCCTGGCGCTTGAGGAGCCCGCTCAACCGTTCGGATTTTTCGATGGAGATCGTGCCCACGAGAACCGGCTGACCGTTTTGATGGAGTTCGCCCACTTCTTCGACGATCGCATTGAATTTTTCGCGTTCGGTCCGGTACACGACGTCGGCAAAATCCTTCCGGATCATGTTCCGGTTGGGCGGGATCACCATCACGTCGAGATTGTAGATTTTTGCAAACTCCGCCGCCTCGGTATCGGCCGTACCCGTCATCCCGCCCAGTTTTTTGTACAGCCGGAAGTAGTTTTGGAAGGTAATCGAGGCCAGCGTCTGGTTTTCGTTGGCGATCTTCACCCCTTCCTTCGCCTCGACCGCCTGGTGCAGCCCGTCGCTCCAGCGGCGGCCCGGCATCAGCCGGCCGGTGAATTCATCGACGATCATAACCTCGCCGTCCTTGACGACGTAGTCCACGTCCCGCTTGAAAAGCGTGTGGGCCTTCAGGCCTTGAATGACGTGATGCACCAGATCGATGTTCGACAGGTCGTACAGATTCGAAACCCCCAAAAGCCGCTCGACCTTTGCGTTGCCTTCCTCCGTCAGGGTCACCGTTTTGGTTTTTTCCTCTACGGTATAATCCTCGGTTTCCTTCAGGGACGGTATGATTTGATTGATCCGATAGTATTTGTCGGTGGACTCTTCGGTCGGGCCGGAGATGATCAGCGGCGTCCGGGCCTCATCGATCAGGATGCTGTCGACCTCATCCACAATGGCATAGTGAAGCTCCCGTTGAACGCCCTGATTCAAGTCGACCGTCATGTTGTCCCGGAGATAGTCGAATCCGAACTCGTTGTTGGTCCCGTAGGTGATATCGGATTGGTAGGCCTCGGGTCGACTCACCGGCCGCAGGTATTGGAGGCGGCGGTCGGCCGCCTGGTAGGACGGGTCGAAACGAAAGGCGGCCTCGTGCTGAATCACCCCCACCGATAATCCCAGGGCATGGTAGATCGGACCCATCCACTGGGCATCGCGTTTGGCCAGGTAGTCGTTTACCGTCACCAGATGGGCTCCGAGCCCCGGCAGCGCGTTCAGATACAGCGGGAGCGTGGCCACGAGCGTCTTGCCCTCGCCCGTTTTCATCTCGGAGATCTTGCCCTCGTGCAGAACGATTCCGCCCAGGAGTTGCACGTCGAAATGCCGCATCCCCAAACGGCGTTTCGATGTTTCCCTCACCACGGCGAAGGCCTCCGGGAGGAGATCCTCCAGCGACTCGCCGGCCGCCAAACGGGACCGGAACGCTTCCGTTTTCGACCGCAGTTGCTGATCGTCCAAGGATGCGACGGCCGGTTCGAAGGCGGAAATTTGCTCCACCTTCGGAGCCAGTCGTTTCAGCTCCCGGTCGTTCTTCGTTCCTATGACTTTTCGGATCAGTAGTCCCAACATCATGAAGTCCGTTAAAAAACGATTCTATTATACTACCACAACACGAAAAAAGAACGCAAAAAGACGACGGGGATAAAAAACCCCGACAAAGCGGACGCCTTGTCGGGGTTTTCATACATCATCATTCGTTTGGTTGGTTATTGCGCCTTGGTCACATTCGATGCCTGCGGACCTTTTTTTCCTTCCACGACATCGAACTCCACCTCCTGACCCTCGGTCAATGTTTTAAATCCATCTCCCTGAATCGCCGAGAAATGGACGAAGACGTCTCCGCCGCCTTCTTGTTCGATAAACCCGTACCCTTTCTTCTCGTTGAACCACTTCACCTTTCCTTTACTCATTACGCTGACCCCTCCCTACAACGCGCTCCGGAACCCAGACCGGAACCGCGATTGATAATCGAGCAAGCGGGCCATGCAATAGTCCACCTGCTCCCCGCCAAAATGATTTTATTCAATGGAAATGGGCTAATTAAGGATGTACCTCAAGGGATTAACCGGGACACTATTGACCAAGACTTCATAATGAAGATGGGGACCGGTCGACAATCCGGTATTGCCGACAAAACCGATCACGTCCCCCCGCTTGATTTTTTGCCCGATCCGGACATTGACCTTGGACAGGTGTCCGTAGACCGTCTGCATGCCGTACCCGTGATTGAGCTTGACCATCTTGCCCAGACCGCTGTCGAATCCTTCATAACTGACCACCGCGGCCGCCGACGCCATGACCGGCGTATCGCGGCGGGCAGCCAAATCGATCCCGTTGTGCATCGCGACGCTTCCGGTGAACGGAGAGATCCGGTTTCCAAATCCCGAAGTCAACCAGCCTCGGACGGGCCAGATAGACGGGGTGGAGGCCCACAAGGAACGTCGGTCTTTCATGGCCTCGGTCAGTTCCGCGAAGCTCAATTCCTGAACCGCCGCATCCGACCTGAGCCGGCTGAGGTCCTGGTCCATTTTACGGAGGTCCTCCGGCTGAACATTTCCGGTTTCAGACACCGAATCCGTCCCGGGCTCTTCCGGCCCACCCATGCCCTTGAGCTGGTCGTTTTCAGGGGGCGGACCGATATCCGCGATCACCCGCAGCTTGGTGTCCAAATCCTTTATGCGCGTCATCTGTTTTTCCAGATCGGTAATGTTGGAAGCGAAGGTCTGAATTTGGATCTTCTGGGCCTTTGTTTCTTTCCGGAGCGACTTCAATTCCCACATATCACGGACCATGGAAAAATACTGAATAACAAAAACCACGAGAAGAATGGCCGAGACTATCGTGCTTCCTATGATGGTCCTGAGGGCCTGCTTGCTAAGGCTGAATCTGTACGCCCTGGAGGTGGGCGTCGGTATGATCATTACAGTGTACGAATCCTTCAATGTTTTCATATAGTAACCTCACAAAAATGCCGGCAGATGGTAACATACACTAAGAGGCTTGTCAAGAATTTTTTGCTCATTATAGTACCCCTTTTTCCATTTTGCTACCATCTTTATGTATTTAAGATAGCAGAAATTCCGATTCCGGCAAGCACCATTATAGGGCTTAAGATACTATATATAGACATATTTTATCAAAAACTACCCTATTTTGGGGTGTTTTCCATTCAGGTAAACCTTTAGAGGACATTCCTGGCAAACCGGCGTTGGTTTGCAATGCTCCTTACCAACCTTGACCAGCAGTGCATGGTACTCATTATAGACAGCGACCCGCGGTTGAAGTTGATCCATGAAGAATCGTTGCAGGCGATCGTAAGATACCTTGGCAGGGGTCAAGCGGTGCCGGTTTAAAACCCGCCGCGTGTAGGCATCGATGACAAAAATGGGCACATCCAATGCGTACAGAAGAATCGAATCGGCGGTTTCAGGCCCGATACCTTTCACGGAAAGCAATTGGGAACGGAGGACCCCGGACTGCTCAGACATCATGCGTAATAAATCACCCTCATATTGTTGAATCAGGAACCGCACGAACGCCTTTACCCGACCGGCCTTGACCCTGAAGTAACCGGATGGACGGATCGCCTCGGCCAAGCGCCTCACGGAGACCTTACGGAGCGCCTGCGGCGTCATGAGCCCCTCCCGTTTTAAATTGGCCACGGCCCGTTCGACATTTCTCCAAGCGGTATTTTGGGTCAGGATCGCCCCGATCATGATTTCAAACCGACTGTCCGCGGGCCACCAGTGCTGGGGGCCGTAAGCGTTCAGCAGCCGCCGATAATACCGCTCCAGTGGGGGGGTGGTTCGCTTTTTTTGCTTCATGGAAGGTCGGACCGCTACCGTGTGGTTTCACGGATCCACCGGAGGTACTCCTTGGAACCCCGACTGATCGGCAGGGCAATAATCTCCGGAACGGAATAACGGTGGAGAGATTTAACGCGTTTCACGAGACGCTCGAAGGCGGCCCGCCGGGTCTTGACAATCATCAACGCTTCCCGTTTTTGGTGAATCCGACCCTGCCAGAAGAAGACCGATTCGACCCGGGGGATGATATTGGCGCAGGCCGCCAGTTTTTCCTCGACCAGTTTTTTCCCGATGGCCCGGGCTTCCTTCAATGTTGGGGTCGTAATCATGACGACCACCTCTTTCGGCAAGGTTCAGCTCCGTTTGTAGATCGAGGGTGTGATGAAGATCAAGAGCTCATTTTGGATGTCGTTCTTGCTGTCATGCCTGAACAGCCATCCTATGATCGGGATGCGGTCCAGGAAAGGAACCCCCGAGACGGCCTTCGATTCATTTCGAGTATAGATTCCGCCGATGACGATCGTTTCCCCGTCCTTGACCATAAGATCCGTCTCAGCCGTCCGCGTATCCAGGGGGGGGATGCCCTGGACCTCCCGGGTGAAATCGGGATCTTTCTTGTCAGCTTTCACATGCATGATGACTTGGTTGTCCGGCGTGATGTGGGGCTTGACGGTCAGCTCCAACTTTGCGTCGATCTGAACCACGCCGTTGCCGCCGCCGACCGGGGTTATCCCGCCCGTCGACCCGCCCCCGGATGAGGTCGATACGGTCGTCCCGGCAATCACCACGCTTTGAACGAAGATCTCTGTCCCGGTTGCAATCATAGCCTCTTTATTATCCATGGTCAACACGCGGGGATTGGATAGGATCCGGCCGTTGCCGGAGGTTTCCATGGCCGATAATTGAAGATCCAATTGTCGGGTGTTGGACACGTTTCCAAAGGAAAACGCGCCCACGCCGCCGGACCCCAGTGTGACGGCCGCCGGGAGATTGACCACAAAGGGGTTGCCGCTCAATCCCAAACCTCCGGTCATCGGCGACGGCGTCGAACTCGAACCGCCTGGGTTTGTAATGCCTCCGGTTGCGGTATAGGTTCCCCCGTTCGTCTGATTGGTGAATTTGCCCCCCCATTGGATCCCGAGTTCCCGCGCAAAACTCGTGCTGGCCTCCACAATGCGCGCTTCGATCATCACTTCCGGCGTTTTGGTATCGAGGCTTTTCATGATGGACACGATCTTAGCGACGTTATCCGGAAGATCACGGACAATCAGCGAATTGGTCCGCAGATCGACGGATACGCTGCCCTGTTGACTTAAAAAATTCTTGATGGCCTCGGCGTTTATTTTCGCATCGCCAAAGTTTACCGGAATGATCTCCGTCGTCATATTATTTACGCCCTCCGCAAAGGGCGACTTTACCACCCGCACGATCGTCCCATCCTGAAATGAGACCAGGTTGTTGATCTTAAGGATGGCGGCAAACGCTTCGCGCACGGTGACCCGCTGGAAACTTAAGGTCAGCCGCCCACCCACATCATCCCTGATAATCACGTTGAGCCCCTCCTCCTGCCCCAACGCCCGGAGGACATCTTTCAGATCCGCATCCCGGAATTCCATGGTAAAGATGGTTTCGCCCCCCTCGCTTGACTCCTTGATTACATTGATCGTCCCCGGTCCGGTTGGAGCCGCCGCGACCATCGAATGGCTCATCATCCAAACCATGACGATCAGGATCCAAATCATCCGAACCGTTATTTTATGACGCCCCAACCCCATGGGGACCTCCTCTCAGGTCTAATGGCCCAAAACAAATTTATTGACCCGCAATTCCTTCTCCCCCGAGGGTCCTTGCAATATCACGCGATCCTCCAGGATCTCGGTGATCTGGTTTCCTTCAATCGTATCACCCGTTCGCAGAATCTTGTCGTTGATGATCGCCACCCCCCCTCCCGACCGGTAGATTATAGCGCTGAGATGGAACTCCCCCGTCTCCGATCCCGCAACGCCCGATCGGCTGGGAAGCACAAACGGATCCCGGCCCCACTGCAGGGCTTTCTCCTGACGTTCCAGCCGTTGGGTGCTGATCTCTGAATGCGGCTGGGCCCCAAGAGAAGCAGGGGTAAGGAGTAAGGAGTAAGGGGTTAGGAGCAGGAATAGAATGATCAAAGATCCCATCATGTTCATCTTTTTCACCTCACCCCTTACTCCTCACTCCCCACGCTTCACTCTTTCCCTAAATACGTTATCGTCTTCAAATGCGCCAATACCGATGGGGTCGTGTCGGGCTGCGCCTCGATTTTGATCTCTTTCACGACGACCGCGCGCGGCAGGTCTTCCAACATCAGGAGATAGTCTCCCAATTCGCGAAAGCGGGACTGGACGTCGATTTGAAGCGTCATCTGAAGATAGGCCCCCTTGTCCTCGACCGAATCCGGACGTATCGAGACGAATTCGATCTGCCGCAGATGGGCCAAGCGTGTTATTTCCTCCAACAGCGCCGAAAGCCGGCTCCCCTTCGGAAAGAGATCCCCCGCGTTTCCCGCCAACTCGGGGTGGGTCTCCTGGCCCTGCGCCGATTGACGAAGTTTTTCGGCCCGTTCTCGGAGCAAGGGGATCTGCGCCATTCCCTGGTCGATCTCGGCCTTGAGAGAAATTTTTTGCGCCGCCAACTCTTTGGCGCTGCGGACCGTCGGGATCAAGAAATAACTCAAGAAAATGAATAAAACCGCGCCGACGGTCAGGACCGCCAGACCGCGTTCCCGCACCGTGAGTTTTCCAAAGTCCAGTTTTTCAAGTGTGCCGGTCAACGTCATGGTTTGCCCGAATTAATGTAAATTTGCCGTCAACTCAAAATTCATCCCCTGGGCGCCGGCGCTTCCCTTTTCAGCATAAACCAATGCAACATACCCGTAATGGGGCGACCGCTCCAGGGCCGAAATAAAACGGTTGATCGCGGCCTGCGATTGGGCCACGCCGACGAAGCGAAGCCCGTTTTCGGTTGCGGAAACGGGCATAAGACCGCCGGATTTCGGATCCGTGCTTTCCATTCGCGTCAGCCAGACCCCCTCCGGCACCAGATAGCTTGTCTCCCGCAGGACATTCGACCAAAGGATGCGGTTTTTCAGAAGGTCCTTCATCGCCGCCAGTTGCTGCGCCGTGATTTCTTGGCCGGCCTGCGTCTCCTTGGCCAAGCCACCGACCTCCTCGTTGAGCCGGGTCAATTCCAGTTGGGTTTTGTCCCGTTGAACGGTGAGGTCCCGAACGTCTTTCTTGAGCAGGCTCTCTTTCCAAAGAAGGCCCAAGGAAAAAACGCCCAGAAAAAAAACGCCGGCGGCCACGCCCATCGGACCGGCCTTCTGTTTGAAGGAAAAAGGTTTCTCCCCCAGCAAAATCTCGGCCGCGATCAAATTGATATGCGACTTCATGGATCCTTCACGCTCAGATGTTTAATTCTCTCACCCATCCATTGTCCTCAGGGCCAGGCCCACGCCGGTCGAGAATCGGGGGGACATCAACCGAACCTCCCGGAACGCCGTTTCATCGCAGAGGATCTCGGCGAACGGGTCATCCAGTTCCACATGGGAGTCAAAATACGACGCGAAGTATTCCTGGAATCCCGGCATGAGCGCGGCTCCGCCCATCAGCACGATCTTCTTGACCGAGCCCTCGCGGAACTGGGCCCGGTAGTAATCCATGGATCGTTGCGTTTCCAGGACCATCCGGTCCACCTCGGCCTTGATGATCTCGAGCCGCCGGCCGTCCCGATCCACGGTGGAGGCGGCTGCGCCTTCGCCCGACCCTGCGCCGGAGAGCCCTTTTTGCCGTTTCAGCTGCTCCGCCTCCTCGCGTTCGACCCCCAGCCCCTGCGCGACCGCCCGGGTAATTTCCTCCCCTCCGAGCTGAACATTTCGAGTGAAACGCAAAACACCCCGTTTCGAAATGCTGATGTCCATCTTTTCGGCGCCGATATCCACAAAGACCAGGTTTTCATCCAGATCCGATTTGTAATTTAATTTGACGGTGTTGAAGAGCGCCATGGGATTGACGTCCATCGCCGTGACGGGAAGATTGATCCGCTTGAGGGATCCGAGTTGGTTCATAACGGCCGTCCGTTCGGCCGCGACCAACAATACTTCGATCCGTTTGAGATCGCGCTCCTGAGTTTCTCCGACCACGAGATAATCCAGCACGGCCTCCTCGATCGGAAACGGGATCAGTTTCTTGGCCTCCCAACGAACCGCCTCCGCCAATTCATCTTTGGGCATCTTCGGCAGCAAGATATATCGGATGATCGGGTTTCGCCCGCCAAAGTTGATCACGATCTTCTGTCGTTTGAGCCGGCCTTTTTGAAGCACATCGAGAAGAACCAGAGGCGCGTCCCCTACCGGGTCCGGTTGAGCGGTTCGGTCTGGGGGAGGCAACTCGGTCAGCCCGGCGTACTTTAGAACCAAACCCTTCCGGGTCGAGGCCAATTGGACCACCTTGATCGCGCTTCGGCCGATGTCTAATCCCAGGAGATGCCGCTTCGGTTTCACCCAAGCCAGAAAAGATCCCGTCATGGTTTCCACCTGATGCCATCCATCAAGACGACTCACCGACCGGGACGCCGCTTCCATCCAACTCCTCGATCGCCTTTTGATAGGCTATCTTGTGCTTGAATCCCCGTTTTAGATATTTCCAGATCAGTTTGATCTTCAGTGTGTCCTCTTCCGAATATTCACGCGCCTCCAGATCGCCCATCGGAACCCGTTTGGGCGTAATGTATCCCTTTTGTTCAAGGTAGTAGAGCTTGTGTCGGGGAATATCGACTTTCTTTAGAATTTCGGCGGTTTTCATTGTCTTATTCCCGCGGTCCATGTATAAATCTCGGGTATTAATCTAATTGTAAATTTATTTTTCTAAGGTTGAGTGTACCAAAATAAGGGGGGCTGTCAAGCGCACCCCAGGTCCTGTTTCGTCCTTTTCCACCCTTTCGGTTCCAGAAACCGGCGCTTTATCGTAGCCGGCCCAGAAGATAAGCATAAAAGAAGAGGAATACCGCCGCCAGTATCAGGCTGACCCCGAAGCCAAAGCGATACTTGATGACCTGCTCGTCAATCCGGGTCACCATCCGGTTCATTTGGTTGCTAATATTAAGTAACGCCTGCGGCGAAGCGATCAGCAACCCGCCTACGACCAGTGCGATCAGACCCATAAAAATTATCCAGCCCATGATTCCCTCCTATGTCATGTGTGCATGCATTGCCATGTCTCAACGTTCGGTCCGCGCCTCATGGAAAATCCTCCCGCGTGGCGCCGGTGCCAATCGAGTTTGGATTCGGACTTCCGGTGTTAAACGCGTTGACGGTGACATCCGTTGTTCGGGTGACGGATATATTGTTCGTATCTGTAATGGTAATCTGGAAGGTGGCGGTTCCAGCCGAAGCGGGCGTCGTGGGAAAGGCCAGATTGAAGGTGCCGTCCTTGGCCGAGCCCGCGACGAGGGGAAGGATATTCGTGCTCGCGCTGGGAGGTAAGATCGTCGCGGTGAAGTTGACGGGATTGGCGCCGGATACCGTCCAGACATCCTCGATGGGGGTCGTCCCAGGATTGGGCGGATTAAACTGCTCGACCATCGAATAGGTCTCCGTGGCCGGCAGACCCCAGCCTGCGGGGACCGAGATCTGGACCTGCTTGACGTCGGCGCAGCCGTTGTTCGTGATCGCCCAGCTCAACTCCTGATTGGTGCTGTTGGCGTTGACGGTGGCCGGACTCACTGTCGGCGAATACCCTCCGTACGTAACCGTACTCGACGTCACACTGGGCGTGGTCCGTGCCGTTCCTGGGCCTCCGGTCTGCTCGGTCCCGGCGGCCGATCCGGTGAAGAAAAAGGACGGTTGAGGATAAGTACCGGTGATTTGATAGACCCAGGTAAAGTCAAACGTCCCGCCGTTGGCCGGCACCGGTCCGTTGGGCGGTGCGGGGGTCGGGCCGGAGATCAACGTGATCGGCGCGCCGGCGGAGGGGGTCAATGTGGGCGTGACATTAATGATGTTGTTTGTATAATTGTCCGTCAGCGTCATCGTCACGGTTAAATTCTGACCGGAAAGGACGCAGGTTGCTGATAAATTGAGAGCGGCCACGAACTTGCCGACCGACAGCGTGGTCGATGTGGCCGTGATGGATGTGGACGTGTTGGCACTGTTTCTCGCATTGGCTGTAAAATAGATCGTTCCCGCATCTGAGGATTGGGTAGTGAAGGTGAACGTTATTGTCCCGGAGGCCCCCGCAGCCAAGGTAAGTGGGTTGGGGCTGTACACCGTCGATGTCAAACCTTGTGTCACCGTCCCGGTCTTTACGGCCGTCGGCGGATTGGGATTCGTGGTAATCGTGGACTGCGTCGCCGTGGAGTCGTTCCGCACGGTCATCACGAGTTTAAAGCTCGTACCGGCTGTGATGGACGAAATGGGAACCCCGCTCAGATCCGTGATCTGAAACCCGGTAACGCGAAGCGCTTTAAGGGTCCAAGATCCGATACTGGCGCCGCTGTTTAACGTTGCACTCGAATCGGACCTCGTCGGCGGCCACGGGCTCGTCGCGTTCTGGAAATAGGCCCGGACGTCCCTTAAATGCTGGGTCACGTCCGGGGATGAACTTCCCGCCGTCAAATTCAGCGTAAAATTCACCGCGGTCGTCGGCCCGGCGGCGCATCCGCCCGTGGCGCAGACGATCGCATCGTTCGCCGTATTGGCCCGAAATGTGATTGACGTGGTGGAAAAGGCCGTCCGCGTCCAACCCGCCGGGGCAGCCGTTGTATTCAAGAAGACCGTGCCGTAGGTGTTGATGCGGAATCGGACTTGATAGATCCGCTCGCTCACGTTCCCTCCGGTGCTGGTGTTTTTAATCTGAAACGTGACGGACACGGGGGTATCTTTCATGGTGAAAATAACCGGCGTCGGGTCGATCTCCGTCGAGCTGAAGTGGTAGGCGGCATCGGCCCCGGTCTGCCACAACCCGACGAGGATTATCGTCATCGCGAAAGGGATCCATTTCGTCTTCATCGGAGCACCCGCTTTCGTCACCGTCGGACCGTCTTCCGAAGCACGCGGTTTGCGTTTCCCACAACCACAACGGCCGTTGTCCCCGCTGAGAGGATCTCGGCCTCGTAATCCGGAGGATTCGGCGGATCGTCCACCAAAATTGGCGTGATGGGGTTTCCCGCCGCCTGGGCGGCCGACGCAGTCCCATCCTGGCAACGTTTGACGCCGTACAACGTCATCCTTCCTCCGGCCCGTACCGAACTGGTGTAAGTGATCTGCTCCCAATCGATCGAACCCGGAGTCGTATCGGTAAGAATCGAAAGCGACCCGGCCGTCAGAAATTTGGAATTATCCGCAATTTGAAGTGAGGCCAGGGAAGTGCAGTTATTCGCGAGGGCACCCACCAGGGTCGTAACCGGATAAACCAGCTCACCCCGTTCATGAGAACCGGCCGTTCCGGAAACTCCAGCGATTGTTTGGTCACGCGTGATCCCGGTGAATTGGGCGCCGCAGGCCGCGTTGCCGACGCCGGTGTAATGAACATACTCGAAGGGATCCATTCCGTCATCCCCGATCATGAGATTTCCACTCGTTGGAAACCGGTTCGTCGTATAAACGCAGATGTTTGCCGTTGTAGCCCCATCGGGAATCCGGTGCCGAAGCCGAGTCCCCGGCAGATCGGTCTGTACCGTAAAGCTGCCCGAATTCGGAGCCGTGCCCAGCGTCCGGACCGAGGTCGGCATGGGATCCGACAGGCTCCGGTACCAATCCACGTTCTGCGCCAGGTTGTACTGCTCGAATTCCAATCCGCCGTCCGCGATCCCGAACGCCAACAGACCGGCCGACTGATTCATGGCCGTGAAGCTTTCATTGCCCACGAGTGAAACCAATGCCGCGCCGATCATCGCAATGATCACCAGCATCGCCAAAACGATAATGAGGCTGGCGCCGCGCTGGGGACCGTTCATGAGACGTTTTCTCCCTTTCTTCATCAGAAACTCCGCGGGTGGACGCGGGAGCGGAACTGAACCGCCGATGGGCCGCTGCCCACCGTGAGGTCGATCTGGACCCACCAGATATCCGTCGCGGCCGGGGCGACGGCCGGGGTCGCGATCGTCGCCCCGGTGTTGTCCAAATAGGTGAAGGTCAGACCCGAAATGTTTGCGGCCAATGGATCGGTCGTCGCAGTCACCCGGTTGAGGTTGTTTCCCGCCAGGGTAAAACTGATCGTGTTGTTGCTCGTGTCCACGAACTGGAATGTCGTGGCGCCGGCTGCAAGGACGCTCGTGTTGTCCGCCACATTCCGGATCTCGCGAACCATCCGGTCCATCGCCATCCGGTTCACCTGGGTCGCCTCACGGACATTGTTCCCGGTCAGGACGCTTTCGGTGGAGTAGAAAAAGACATTGGACGCCACGACACCCACGATCCCGATCAGAACGATCGAGAGAATCATTTCGATCAATGTGACGCCGCGCTCGTTTCGCATCCCTCTCCTAATGGTTCGTGACCAATGTGACCAGGACGGCGCTCGGCACGTTCGTTCCGACGCCCACCGCTTGGACCGTGACCTCCACCTTCTTGTAATGGGTCGGACAGAGCGCCGTCGTCGTCAGGGTGCTGTTCGTGAAACAGGTGATCGTCACGCTTCGGTTATAATTCGGAAATCCGGCCACGGGATTCTCGGCCGGATAATTTCCGGCCGTGACATAGCCGAAACCGCGCGCCGGGTTCATCCGATCGCCTTCGATCTGCTCCATCCTTTCCTGCGCCAGATCGGCCGCGGTCGTCGTCCCGATCGTGTTGACCTGCCTGGCCGTCATGAAATCAACGGCGGAGAACACGCCCGGAATTGCGACCGCGAGGATCACGATGGTTAGAATCACCTCAATCAATGTAAGCCCTTTGGAGTTTATCATCGTTAATAAGTCAAGTTGCCCGTGTTCTGTTGAATTGTAATCGTGTGGGTGTTCCCCGAATAGCTCAGGGCCACGCTGCTATTGCATGCCAGGACCGTTCCGGCCGTGTCTGTCGGCGCCCCGAGGCTGTTAAACTCCATGACGCCCCCCGCCCCCCCGCAAAACGGTGTCGCCGACCCGAACCGGACGCCGTTCAACTGACCCTGCCGGTACGTGTCAAAATTGACCACGAGCGTCTGTCCTAGGCTGGATGGATCTGCGACGGGGACATCCGGGTTCGGGGAGGCATCCCGGTAAATCGTATACTGCGCCGTCGAGTCGACCGTCATGCCATAACGGCTCTGCGTGCTGATGGCGAGTTGCTGGGCATATCTCAGATCGCCCACGACCTTATTCACGGCCTGATCGAGCCTTGTGGTCGAAAGACTGGAAAGGCTGAGCGATACGACGACACTTAAGATGATGACAATAATGATGGTCAGCACCAGCTCGATCAGGGTAAAGCCGCGCTCATCTCGAAGGGTCACCATTTTTTCTTGGAGATGCGTCTTCATTCAATAAATATACCACCTCATGCAAAAGGCCGCAGACGTTTATCATCTGCGGCCTCGGCCAACGAGCGAATCGGTCCAACCGACCCCGGTCTGTATTTAATGGGCAACATAGGGAGCAAGCCCCCCCAGCACGCAAGCGGTGCTCCTCTTTCTTCAAGAAAAAGCAGGGAGAGGGGAATCCCCTCTCCCTGTCAGATTTAATCCCCGGGTGAAAATCCCTCTTCTTCAGGGCTCAAACAGGGATCCACCGCCAAACCCCTCTAACAGGTTGTCGGTCCGGCAGTAATGTTGATAAGCCCGGGGGTCGCGCTGGCGGGCCCGTTATAAGTAACAGTAATTTTCCGATCCACTCCTACGACGCAGGCATTGGTTCTCAAATCAAACGTGCAGTTGTTCGCGGCGCACGCGATATTGGCCTTGGAAATTCCGGTCGAATACAGCAATTTACCATAGACCTCTGTCCCGAAATCCGGACTCGCGGCATTGGCTGCGGCGGGAAGCCCCTTGGCCGTGTTTACGGCAATGGCCAACTGGGCCGATGCCGCACCAAAGGCCCCTTGTAAGGCCGCGTCTTTTGCATCGGTCGTGACGTTTCCGAATTGGACCATCGCCACCGCCGCAAGGACGCCCAGGATTACGATAATCAATACCAACTCTATCAACGTGAAACCTCTTTCATTCCTCAACGTCTTCATGCTCGCTCTCCTTTGTTTTGGTATAGGGTTTAGGAATCGATGATCGCTCTTTCTGTCATTCAATCATTCACCGGTCCTCTCCGTTTCACCGGTCATCAAGAACTGTCAATCACCACCTTTCGTATCCTTTCGTCGTCGAATAAACGCGGCCGTTCGCGGGATCGTAACCGAATCGATGGCCGAACGGATCAACCGGATAGCCCGCTTCATCTAAGGCATTGGTCTTCAAATATTGATCGGTAAAGATGGTTCCCTCTTTGATGGGAAAAATAAACCGTTCCTGCACCAAAACCTTCAGGTCGGCGGGAATTTTTTGTCGGGTGAGCTGATACACCTGAATCGCCTTTCGGAGATTCCCCAGCGACATCTGCATGGCCGTTTCCCGAGCCTCCTGCGCCACCCGTTGGTACTTGGGGAGCAGCACCCCGATGAAGATCGAGATCAGGACCACGACGATCAGCGTATCAACAATCCCGAGGCCCTGCTCACCTTTGAACCGCATCTATTTTTTCTGAATCCACGCTCCGGGTGGTATTTAAACCGCTTCTATAAGTAAGCAAGGCCCATGCCGACGGACCCGGGCGGTCATGGTGCGATTAATCAATCGGTTAACCCTTATTATTATAGCAGGCGCCCAAAAAAGTGAGGAATCCTGCACACAGATGTCACCGCCATTACATATATATCGGCTTTTTTTAACAGAAACCGGCTTTGACAAGCGGAATTGTGGATGCCGTCAGAATTTATCGCTTAACGGGCATACTATGAGTAATGCCCGTTACAATTATCGGGCAGCACAAGAGGGGAAGGGATACGCCGTACCCGCCGGGGATCTACCCGCCCCCCTTGAAGACATTGATCAGGTTCCACCAAGGCATAAATATGGCCAGGGCCAAAAACAGGACGACCCCGCCGATGACGGCCAGCAAAAGCGGTTCCAAGGCGGTGGACAGATTTCGGATGGAGTACTCCACCTCTTGATCGTAGTATTCGGACACCTTCATCAACATCTCTTCCATCTTTCCGGTCTGCTCGCCGACCGAGACCATCTGGATCACAACCGGCGGGAAGATTCGACTGACCTGCATGGGCTGGACGATGCCCCGGCCCTGCCGTGCGCTGTCCCGAATGTTGTCCACCACCCGCGAGATGACGGTATTGCCGACCGTCTGAGATACGATCTCGAGCGTTTGCAGGATCGAAAGCCCGCTTCGGGTCAGGGTGCCGAAGACGCGGGAGAACCGGGAAAGGGCCGTCTTTAAAAAAATGGCGCCGAAGACCGGCAGATGGAGCTTCACTCCATCCCACCAGAGCCTCCCCGCTTCCGTCCGGATGTAGCTCCGAACCCCGAAGACGGCCCCGACGATGACGGCCAGGATCAGCCACCAATAGCTTTGAAACGCGTTGTTGATCCCGATGAGGATGCGGGTCGGCAAAGGCAGTTGAACCTTGAAATTGGCATACAACGCCGCAAAGCGGGGAATCACAAAATGGAGCAGGACGATGAACGCGATGACCAGGGCGCCGATCACGATTTTGGGGTAACGGGTGGCGGCCTTGATCCGGGCGCGGGTTTGGGCTTCATGCTCGGCCAGGGTCGCCAAGCGTTGCAGGATTTCGTCCAGCACGCCGCCGGTCTCCCCGGCGCGGATCATGCTCACGTAAAGGTTGCTGAACACCGTCGGATGTTTCGCGAGGGCGTCCGAAAAGGAGCTGCCGCCTTCCACATCCCTGCGGACCTGCACGATCACCTTCTTCAGCCGTTTATTGTCGGTCTGCTCGATCAGGGCGTCGAAGCTGGTCATAAAAGGCAGGCCGGCCGAGATGAGCGTGGCGAGCTGCCGCGAAAAGATGATCAGGTTCTCGGGGGAAATCCGAATGAACCGATCGAAGAGTTCGGTCGCCCCGAACTCCCCCCGGATCTCCTCGATCGAAACGGGGTGGTAACCGAGATGATCCAGCTGGGAGGCCACGGCGTCTCGGTTGGAGGTCTCGATGGTGCCGGTGGATAATGAACCGTATTTATCCCGCGCGCGATACTGGTAAACCGCCATTTACCCCTCGATTTCTTGGGTGACGCGCAAGACCTCTTCCACGGTGGTGATGCCTTTGACGGCCGCGGCGAGTCCCTGGGGACGTAACCCGATGAACCCGGACTGGACCGCCCGATTGCGGATCGCGCTGGAAGAGGCCTTGGCGACGATCAGGTTCCGAATCGCCTCATCGATCGGGAGCAGCTCATAGATGCCGATCCGGCCCGAATACCCGGTATTCCGGCATTGCGGACAACCGGCCCCCTTCACAAGACGGACCTCCTTCCGTCCGTCAAGGAGCTTCTCCAGATCCAGGCTCTTGACCTGGTCCGCCGGCGGGATGTAAGGAACCTTGCAATGGGCGCAGACTTTTCGCACCAATCGCTGGGCCATCACCCCGATGAACGACGAGGCGACCAGAAACGGCTCGGCGCCCATATCCAGCAGCCGGGCCACCGCCCCCGCTGCGTCGTTCGTGTGCAGGGTTGAAAAAACCAAATGGCCCGTCAGCGCGGCCTGGATCGCGATCGAAACCGTCTCGGTATCCCGGATCTCGCCCACCATGATCACGTTGGGGTCCTGCCGCAGGATGGACCGCAGGCCGTTGGCGAACGTAATGCCCACCTTGGGATTCACATGAACCTGATTGATGTACTTGAGTTGATATTCGACGGGGTCCTCGATCGTGATTACATTTTTCTCGATGGAACTGATGCGGTTCAACGCGGCATAGAGCGTGGTGGTCTTCCCGCTCCCGGTCGGGCCGGTCACGAGCAGGAGCCCGTGCGGCCGACGAATCATTTTCTCGAACGTCTTCAACGTGTCCGTCGAAAGCCCCATCTCCTCCAAACCCAAAAGGACGCTGCCCTTGTCCAGCAGCCGCATCACCAACTTCTCGCCGAAGATTGTGGGCAGGGTGGACAACCGGATGTCCACGTCCTTTTCGCCCACCTTCATCTGGATCCGGCCGTCCTGAGGAACCCGCTTCTCGGCGATGTCCAGATCGGCCATAATCTTGATTCGGGAAACGACGCCGGCCTGGAGATTCCGCGGCGGGTTCATCACCTCCCGGAGCATTCCGTCCACCCGGTAGCGAATCCGCAGGACCTCGGCGTCCGGTTCGATATGAATATCGCTGGCGCCTTCCCGAACGGCCTGGGCGATCATGGTATTCACCAGCTTGATCATCGGCGTGTCGTCCCCGATGCGCTGGAGATCGATCACCTGTTCCTCCGGCATCACGCCGTATCCCTGGAGATCGGCCTCCTTCGCCGCTTCTTCCATGGTCGACGTCGCGCTGTAGAATCGATCGATGGCCTTCATCAGCTCGGTCTCCGACGTGACGACCGGCAGGATCTCCATGCCGGTCGCCCGTTGCAGATCGTCGATGGCAAACACATTCAACGGATCGACCATCGCCAGGGTGAGGGTTCGATTTTTCTTGAAGACCGGGATGACTTGATGCCGGCGGGCCAACGTTTCCGGAATGATCGTCACAACGTCCGGATCGATGATGATGCTGGAAAGCGTCACGGGCTGAATCCCCATCTGCTTCCCAAGCACCTTGATGATTTCTTCTTCGGTGACGAAGCCCATGCTCCGGAGGATCGTTCCGATCCGGCCGCCGTGTAGCTTCTGCTCGCTGAGGGCGCGATCGAGCTGTTCGCGGCTGAGCAGCCCTTCGGAGATCATCATTTCCCCGAGCATCTTCCGTTTCTGTTGTGGCAGGGGCATAGTCCATCCTCCACAGAGCCGTTCCCTGTGTAAAACGCAGCGGAATAGCGTATGGATTTAGATTTCTAATGTTTATGCGTTGTTAGATAAACGCCGGGCGAAATAACAGGCGTTCATGCATATTAAAGATAGCACACGGGGTTAGGTTGTCAATTGGAGGGCCGTCCGGAAATAATCCACCGTCATCTTCAGTCCGTCATAGAGTTCGACCTTGGGTTCCCAATCGGTCGCCTTCTTGAGCTTGGTATAGTCCAGGACGCTTCGGGTTTGCTCGCCCCGTTTCTCCGGGCCGTAGACTTCCTTGACCTTCGCCCCTGAAATATCGACCAAGTGACGGAAGAGCTGGTTGACCGAAGTCTCTTTGCCGGTGCCGACATTAAAAATCCCCTTGATGCTGTTTTCGATCACGGCCATGTGGGCCTCGACCACGTCCTCCACAAAGATGTAGTCCCTCGTCTGTTTTCCGTTGCCGTTGATGATGGGCTGGTCGTTCATCAAGGTCTTCTGACTGAAGATGGCCACCACGCCGGCTTCCCCGAAGGGATCTTGACGCGGGCCGTAGACATTGGCGTAGCGCAAGGCGACATAATTCAGGCCGGCCACCTGCTGGTAGTAGTAAAGGTAGTGTTCGCCGGCCAACTTGCTGATCCCGTATGGAGATACGGGGTGCAGCGGATGCGTTTCGGGGGCCGGGAACACCTGCTGTTCGCCGTACACCGCGCCGCCGGAAGAGGCGAAAATCACCTTCTTCGTCCCGTGCCGAACGGCGTTCTCCAGGACATTGAGAAGACCCAAAACGTTCACATGGGCGTCAAAGATCGGGTCGGCCACGGACCGGCGCACGTCCATCTGGGCCGCGTGGTGACTGATCAAATCCGGTTTTTCCTTCTTGAAGATCTTTTCGATCCTCGGGTTGAGAATATCGGCCTTGTAGAAATGGGCATCGCGGTTGATATTCTTCTTTTTTCCGGTGGAAAGATTATCCACCACCACCACGTCGTGCCCCTCCTGGATCAGCCGGTCCACAAGATGCGATCCGATGAATCCCGCTCCTCCGGTCACCAACACCTTCATGGATTCTCCTTGTTGAAATTTTTATTTTTCCGATACCATTCCACAAATTTTCTCAGACCGTCCTCGATGGACGTCCGGGGCTCGTATCCGAGAAGCCGTTTGGCCTTCCCGACATCCGCGAAGGTCAGCGGCACATCCCCGGCCTGGGACGGCATCGCCCGAATTTGCCCCTTCTTGTTCAAGGCCTGCTCGATCTTCGCCACCAGGTCCCGCAGTTCGGTGGTCCGGGATTCCCCGATGTTCAGGATTTCATACGGCCGGGGTTGCGTCAGCGCCCGGAGGACTCCCTCGACGGCATCCGAGATATAGGTGTAATCGCGGCGCGAAGTCCCGTCGCCGAATACGGGAACCGGGAGTCCCTCGTCCACCAGCCGCGTGAATTTATGGATGGCCATTTCGGGGCGCTGACGAGGACCGTAGACGGTGAAGAAGCGCAAACAGGTCACCGGGATTCCGTACAAATGGTGATAGGTGTAACACAGCAATTCTCCGGCCCGCTTGGTGGCGGCGTAGGGCGAGATCGGAAAGTCGGCCGGATCTTCTTCCGAGAAGGGAACGCGGTTGGAAACGCCGTACACCGAGGAGGAAGACGCAAACACGAAGTTTTGGACCGGGGCCGACCGGGCCGCTTCCAGAAGCCGTGTGGTTCCGTGGACGTTCACATCATGATACAAAACCGGATCCTGAATCGAAGGACGCACCCCCGCCCGGGCCGCCGCGTGAAAGACGGACTCGATGCGCTCTTCCCGGAACAATCGGGCCAGGGTCGGCTCGTCCCGGATATCGCCCTCGACCAGCCGAAAGTTCGACTGTTCGAGGGCCCATCGAAGGTTCCCCCGTTTGACAGCGGGATCGTAAAACGGATCGAAGTTATCCAGACAAACGACCCGGTTCCGCTCCGACAGCAGACGTTCCACCACATGGGATCCGATAAACCCCGCGCCGCCGGTGACCAAAACGGTCTTCATGGTTTCACAAGGTGAATGAGATACTCGACATTGCCTTTTTGTCCCGTGATCGGCGAAGGCATTACGCCCTTGGCGATCCATCCCGCCGATCGGGCAAAGCGGACGACACCGTCCAAGGCGCTTTCGCGCTTCGCCGGATCCCGGACGACGCCCCCCTTCCCCACCTCTCCTTTCCCCACCTCGAACTGGGGCTTGACCAGCGCCACGATTTCACCGCCCGGCTTCAGGAGTTCGGCCGCCTTCGGCAGCACCTTGGTGAGTGAGATGAAGGAAACATCGATCGTCGCCAGATCGGCGGGCTCCGGAATTCGGCCGGACGCGAGGGTTCGGATATTGGTTCGCTCGATCACCCGGACCCGCGCGTCCCGGCGCAAGGACCAGGCCAGCTGGCCGTAACCCACATCGACGGCATAGACGCGGGCCGCGCCGTGTTGAAGGAGACAGTCCGTAAAACCCCCGGTCGACGCGCCGATATCGACCGCGATCTTCCCTTCGAGGTCGATGCCGAAATGCTCGATCGCGGCCTCGAGCTTCAGGCCGCCGCGACCGACGTAGCGGAGGGCCGTCCCGGCCTCTTCTTCCCGAATCCGGACGGCCGCTCCATCCTCGACCGGTATCCCGGCCTTCGTCGCCCGCGCCCCGTCCACCTCGACCGCGCCGGCCAGGATCAGGGCCTGCGCCTTCTCCCGGCTGTCGGCCAGGCCGCGATCAACCAGGGCCCGGTCCAAACGATTCTTGACGCGTTTTTTGACGGGGCGGGAGATCACCGGATCAACCCACCCGCCGCGGCACTTCCACGTTTGGATGGCCCGCCTGTCTCTGCGCCTCCGGCAGACGGAGGGGGGAGAGGCCGGCCTGGACAAAGAATTGGATGTCGCGAAGAAGCGTTTCGGCCGTGAAACCGAAGCGCTCGCGCAACGTTCGGACCGCGCCGTGCTGGATAAAATGGTCTGGCAGGCCGATCCGTTTCACCTCCACACCAGACAGGCCTTCCTCTTCCAGGACTTCCAATACGGCCGAGCCGAAACCGCCCTGCAAAACATGCTCTTCCACGGTCACCAGGCGCCGCGTCCTCCGGGCCAGCTGCGATATCAATTCGCGATCGAGGGGTTTGACAAAACGGACATTCGCCAGGGCCGCCGAAATCCCCTCTTTTTCGAGCTCGCGGGCCGCCTCCAGCGAAGGGTAGACCCCGTGACCCAAGGCCAGAATCGCCACATCGTTCCCGTTTTTCAGCAACTCGGCCTTACCGATGGGAAGCCGCATCAACCGCGCATCCATTCCCACCCCGAGACCTTCCCCGCGCGGATAACGGATTGCCACCGGTCCCTCGTGTTTGGTCGCGGTGTAGACCATGTGCTGCAGCTCGTTCTCATCCTTCGGGGCCATGATCACGAGGTTGGGAATGATGCGAAGGAATCCGATATCAAAGATCCCGTGGTGCGTGTGGCCGTCTTCTCCGACGAGACCGGCGCGGTCCAGACAAAGCACGACCGGGAGGTTCTGAATGCAGACATCATGAAGGATCTGATCGTAGGCCCGTTGCATGAACGTGGAATAGATCGCGACCACCGGGCGGAGACCCGCGGCCGCCAGCCCGGCCGCAAAGGTGACGGCGTGGGGCTCGGCGATCCCGACGTCATAGCAACGATCCGGAAATTCCTGGGCGAAC
>Ga0335085_10002409_pt1 | contig 35066 bp, 29 predicted proteins | sample Lox_Sample_45_FD_206712 | JGI IMG/M metagenome (GOLD analysis project Ga0335085, IMG submission 206712) | Soil microbial communities from Loxahatchee National Wildlife Refuge, Florida, United States - Lox_Sample_4.5 | ecosystem: Environmental > Terrestrial > Soil > Wetlands | place: USA... | reverse complement strand
GCGCGGAGCTGGAAATTCTGCATACTCCCGCGATGCAGCGACTGTATGGCCTCAGGCAGTTGGGGTTTACGGATCGCGTTTTTATCGATGCCTCCCACGCTCGCATTCACCATGTGGTTGGTGTGCTGCACCACGTGGACAAGCTCGTTTCGGCAGTTGTGAGGAGTCTCGAGCGAAGCCCACGCTCCTTCCGCATTGGTGCGAAAGCTGGGCACGAGAATTTTTCAGCGCCTCAACTCGCGATAATCGTCAGCAAGCGTAGGCCTGTGGTAAGGCTTGTCGGTCTCCTTCACGACTTGACCCATGCACCATTCGGCCACACGGTGGAAGACGAAATCAAACTTGTCGGGACGAAACACGATGAACCTGCGCGTCAGGCGGATGCGTTTTACAGGTTGTTATGCCAGTTGATTGCGTGGCTTTCTGTTGAAGCTGATGTCTCTAGCACCCCGGACTTCCCGAAAGAGCTGAGACCGTTTCTCTCTCAGTCGGGGGAGGTGGATCCACCGAGCGCAGCTGACGTGGGTATGCAGGCACGACGCCTGCTTGAACTCGACGATCAGAAGGTTCGCTGCTGCTGGCGTTTATCCCGCCGAGAGTTTGCGGAACTGCTTGCACAGCTAGGGTGTGCCATGAGGGCTTTGTTGTATCTTGAAGTACTTCACAAAGCAGCCCCAAGAAGGGAGGATGTCCCACAAGAAGAGGAGTACGATTTCGAAACGGCCATTCGTGTTGCTCTCACTCAAACCCCCTTCGAGCCGCTGCTTCAGGATTACAAGTTTCAGCCTAGACGTGATGCGTTCATGCTAGACATCGTAGGGAATACAGTCTGCGCTGACTTGCTGGATTATGCTGAACGCGACAGCCATTTCGCTGGCCTCCGCCTAGATTACGATTCTGATCGAATTGCGGAGAATTTCACCCTCGTTGGCTTTGACGCCTCGGGATATGAGTTGAGCCACCCAGGGGCGGAGGGAGATGGCGACCTTCGTCGACAGATGCCGGACAGTACCGCTGACCCATTTGAGGGCTGGTGTCTGAGGAGTGCTATTTCGCTGTTCTCACATAAATACCGAACCGATATTCCAAGCGAATTGATGAATCTACTGAATGTTCGGTTCTACTTGTACGAGCGGGCGATCTTCCATCCGACGAAATGCGCTGCCGGATCAATGCTCGGCACGGCCCTCCAAATTCTCGGCTGGCGCCATTCGGCAGTTGAGGGAACTCAGCCAACTCTTCCCCCGCATCTCCGCTTTGTCGGAGATGACGTATTTCTGCATGACATTAGGGCTGCTCTGGATTTCATCCTCGACTGGCTAGGGGAAAGGTCAGATTCGGACCGCATTGAGAAAAGCGATGTAGAGAGGATTACAGGCATGGATCGCGTTCACAACGGCCTAGTGCCGGAACTTGTTCGACTCCGGATAGGACAGGTCGTTGCGGAGGTGCGGCGGGAACTGGCAGCGTCCAAGTTGTTGCTAGATCGCCTCATGGCCCGACGGTATTTCAGGCCGGTTTGGAGAGCGTTGCCTAGCTCCACTGACCCGAGATTGCAGGCTGGGCCGGAATTGTTGGCCGAGCTGTTTGGGCGGCCAAGTGACCGATACGAGGCGGAACGTAAGATCGAAATAAGAGCTAACCTTCCCCTGGGGACTGTGACCATCCACTGTCCAAGCAGGAAAACCGCAAGGAAGATCGCCAACGTCCTTCTAACGCGGCCCGGGAAGGATGGACTAGATGAGACCTGCAAGCTGAAGGACATTGGATCTTTAGACGGGCCCACATTCGGGGATCATCAAAAAGCCGTTAACGCAGTAGAGCAAATGTACGGGTCGATGTGGCGCCTGACCGTATATGTAGCGCCAGAGTACCTAGGTCGATGGGAGGAGATCGCGAAGGTGTCTGGTCAGGTCGTGTTTGAGACGGTTGACGTTCACCAGCAGTTCGAGGACACAAAGGTCCCCTGGGAGAATGACGAAATTCTCGAGAAAGAATTAAACCTAAAGCTGGAGTCCAAACACAGTGCATCCACGCCGAGCGACTTTGAGTTAAGCCCGCTAGGCCTATCGATAGGAGTGCTGAGCGACAAGCTGTTGGAATCTGGCCGTCTTCAAAAGGTACCCCCAGAACTTCTTGGGTCTGTCCTGGAGATTCCTGCCGAATCGCGGGAACGAATCGAGCAAGCTCTGCTAGCCGCGTTGGGCGCTGAGACTGTGACGACGACCGCGATTACTGCTGACCATATCGACGGACAAAGGGTAGAACGCTTACTCAGGCTGTTGAAGATTCACCGGCAGAAAGTGAAGAGTGAGGACATTTCTGATTTCAAGTTCCGCTACACTGCAGCTCTTGGTAAACTCTCCCCTGAGGCATTTGAGGGAGTCTTCGGTCGGATGGAAACCGCAATCCAGGAGACAGGAGAACTGGATCAGCGTGGCGCGACCGTCCACAAGGGCTACAAGCTTCGTGAGTTCCTCGAGGTCCTCGATGATCTCTTAGAGGAACACGGAGTGGCGCCGCTTCCTCGCGCGAAGTGATGATCTACCCCGAGGTTACAACTAATGCGCTCCGCTAGGGATTGGGGGGCCGAGAATTGGGCCGACGTTCTCCCCGCTGTACTTGGAACCAAGCGCCCACCAGTTGATCTGTATGCTGTTGCGCGATATCGTCGTGTGCGACATGTCGCCTTCCGCTTCATGATTCCGCGTGGACTAATGTTGCCTGTTGAGGGGGGCTTTGAGGTTTATCTGCGGGATCCGGTGCGGAGGGACATAGATATCTCTAAAGAGGAGCCCGGAGGCGAATTGTCTGTTCGTCAACGGTTCTCGTTAGCCCACGAACTAGCGCATACTCGATTTTTCAAGCTCCAGGAGCCAACGCCGTTTCCCGACGAGACCGTACCAAACATGCGGGAATTGGAGGCCTTATGCGACCAGATGGCAGGTTGCATCTTGGTACCCACGTATCTCCTCAAGAAAAGAATTAACGACTATGGAAAGAAGATTGATTCGGATTTTGTTCGTTCAGTCGCATCAGAATTCCGAACATCTGTTGATGTGGCTCTTGAGCGGCTCAGAGTAGTCGAAGCCGCATCCTCATTTGACCGCTGCATCCTCCTTGCTCAGCGAATTCAGGGTGATGCAGAGATCAGATCCTTATACTTCGGACTAGCATTGTCTCCTTTGCTTCCGCGGCCGGAAAAACATCGACGGATAACCGAGTGGCTCCCGGATTTTCCGCGGCATGCCTTGACTCAAGGAAACGAGAGAGGTTCATTCGTTACCCGACGGGGATGCACCATCGCGTTCACGACGGTGCAGTTGGGGGCTAGTGACCGCATCCTTCTCGAATTGCAGGCCGCCTAGCGAGGTCATCAATCCCGGCTGCCCCACTCATCGCGCACTCTGCGATGAGTGGGCGTTGGGCATCCAATCATCCCACGAGTTGGGCAGTCGGTCGGCCCTCTATCCATCCCGCCTGGCGCAGCATTTCGAGCGCGACCTCGGTCAACGGGCGATTTTCGTTGACGACAACAAAATCCTCCAGCCCTGCCCGGTCCAGGACGGCATTCAATTCCGCCACCCGCGCCACCAGCGCCCGCTGCGACACCCCGGCATCGCGCCTCTCTACGCGCCGCTCCATCGTTCCGATGCTCGCGCTCAGGCGGCACACAGCAGTATGGACGGCCGGAATGATGTCACGGCGAAGTTTGAGTTGGCGAAGTACACCCAGGTCAGAGCTTCACGGCTGCGAACAGGCCGACGACCGCGCTCAGCCACAACGCAAACCCAACCAGATTCAGCCCAATACGCCAAGTCACACTGTCGATGATGAAGTTGTATTTGGCATCCATAAACCACTCCCCACACCTCTTGCCCGTTCAGGCGTCAGTCAACCCGAGCGCCATCGATTCGGTGCTCGTTGGAAGATACGTGCCTGGTGGGTGAGATGTTCCCGGTCGGGCCGGGGTGACTGACGATCGCTCGCGCACAGACGAAACGTTCACCCAAGCATCAGCAGTGAGCGTCCCGCCTGTTTCCTATGCCGCAAGCCATTCTTCGGCTTGGACTTTGGGAACGTACGGGAAGGTCGTTGACGGCTTCGACGTGACCGACTCTTTGCCGATCCCGAGGCTGACGGGAGTGTTCGGCTGGTGCCCCACCCTTGTCGCGTTCTTTGCGACAGGGTGGGTTCCGAATTATGCCGGTTGCCACAATTCGATCGGATTCCCCTCAGGGTCATGCACACGAGTGAAGCGCCCAATGTCGGCATACGATTCCGGATCTTTGACCTCAATTCCTGCCGCTCGTAGCTGGGCGACCATTTTGTCGAGGTCATGCACGCGAAAGTTGATCATCCAAAGTTTTTGCGGGTCCCCGAAATACTTGGTCGTTTCGGGAAAGGGAGTGAACGCGGTGGGCCCGGCCTCCTGCTGCCAGACGGATCCGCCCTCGCTCGTTGGTGTGAGCGAGATCCCCAAATGTTTTTCGTACCACTGCCCCAGCGCTTTGGGATCATGCGCCCGGAAGAACAACCCTCCGATGCCGGCTACTCTTTCCATTTTCGTTCCTTTCGCTTCATTTTTCGCATCCGCCCTCGCGCTCGGAGCAGGACTCGCCGGTGTCAGCGTGCTGCTTGGCGCAGGAACGCCTTGAACACGGCCTCGTTGATGTCGGAAGGCTTGCGGACCTTGACGTGCCGCACGTACTGTCCATTGCCTGCGAGAAGGCCGCGTGGATCCTTGAGTGAGGAGCCGCGGATAAAGCCGAACTGGACGTGGTCAGGCGCCGAGTACACGTACGACACCGGCGCTTTCCCCTTGACCCAGCAGCCGTTGCCCCACTTCACCGACTCCTCGAGTCCGGGCTCGACCCGCTTCACAAAGCGGCGCAGCGCGCGGATGATCGACCGGTTCCTGGGCGGCTGGTCGTCCAGGTACTCATCAAAGCTGTCGTACTTTTTCATCTTCATGGTTCACCCCGAACCGCGGCCCGGCGCAGCCTGGTTTGCGGGCATTGTATGTTGGACGGCAACCTCCCGTCGAGGCTGCCGGATCACTCGATTGTTTCGACCTCTTTCGCTCTCTTTCGACTGGCGGGGTTCGCCCAATCCATCCGCCAGGAGGGCCCGAACTCCCGCCATCTGCCGATGCTCTTCGGCGCCGTCACTTCAGCCACTTCAGCCGCCCGACTTCCAAGATAGAACTTGACAATCGCCCCGGCTCTCGACGAAAGTAAGTAATCGAAAGTAAACGAAACCACACACGCATGCCCTCCGACGGCCTGTTTAACGAAGAGCGCAGACGCGAGATCCTGGAAATGATGCACCGGGACGGCCGCGTTCTGGTCAAGGATCTGGCGCGTCATTTCAAGATCTCGCAGATCACCATTCGCAAAGATCTGGAGATTCTCGACAACCAGGGCGCGGTGCAGCGCACTCACGGCGGCGCGCTCCCGGTACAGGCCGGGGCCCTGCTCGATCCCACGCTGCGGGAAAAAGAGAAGCTCCATCGCAAGGAGAAACTGCGTATCGCCGAGGCGGCGGCAAAACTGGTGGAAGAAGGCCAGTCGGTCCTGCTCGACTCGGGGACGACAACTACCGCCATCGCGCGCGCACTGAAAGACATGTCGCGGCTCACCGTGATTACGAATGCCATCAATATTGCGGCCGAACTGGCGGGCACGCACATTGAAGTGATCCTGACTGGAGGCATGCTGCGCAAGAATTCGTTTTCGCTCGTCGGTCCCTTGGCCGAGCAGACGCTGCGGCAGTTGAGCGCCGACATTCTGTTCCTGGGGGTCGATGGCTTCGATACTCACGCCGGACTGTTCACGCCGAACCTGCTGGAGGCGCAAGTCAACCGCGCCATGGTGGAGATCGCGCGCCGCACGGTTGCGGTCTGCGATTCGAGCAAATTCGGGCGGCGGAGCCTATGCAACATCATGCCAGTCACGTCCGTACACGAGGTCGTCACTGACGGCCTGATTCCTAAATCCGATTTGCGCGCCCTGAAAGACGCAGGCGTGAAGGTCATCATCGTCTAGAAGAACAGAAATGAATCCGACATCGATATCAACCGAACAAAGCTCCCACACGCTGAGCGAAATTCTTTCCCAGCCGCAAACCTGGCGTCAGTGCCTGGCGAACTTCTCCACGAGCGCGGAATTGCAGAATGCCGTGCGCATGGCGCGTTCCGGCGCAGAGTGGACGTTTATCGGCTGTGGGACCAGCTACTATCTGGCAATCTCGGCCGCATCCGCTTTCAACGCGCTGGGATTACCAGCGCGGGCCATCCCCGCTTCCGAGATCCTGCTCTATCCAACGTTGGCGCTGCTGCCGGGCCGCGATTTTATTCCAGTCGTCATTTCGCGATCCGGGCGCACTTCCGAAGCAGTACGCGCCGCGCGCCAGCTGGAAAAAGAACATGACGTGCGGACGATCGCCATCACGTGCGCCGAAGGCGAGCAACTGGAGAAGGAGTGCAGCCTGACGCTGAAGTTGCTCGACGCCGACGAACAGAGCATGGTCATGACGCGATCTTTCACATCCATGCTGCTCTGCCTGCAATATCTGGCCGCGACGGTGCTCGGCAATGCCGCGTTCCAACGCGCGCTCACGGAACTACCGGAGCAAGCTGCACCGCTGTTCCAGCACGTTCCGCAGCGTCTGCGTTCTTTTGTCGAAACCCACGATGCTGAGGACTGCGTCGTCCTCGCCCAGGGGCCTCTATTCGGAATCGCGTCCGAGTGCATGCTGAAGGTGACGGAGGCATCGTGCACGTACGCACAAGTTTTTCATTCCTTAGAATTCAGGCACGGACCGAAATCCATCGTGAGCCCGAAAACGCTGCTGATGTTTCTGATCTCCGAAGCCTCCTACGAGGCCGAAGTCGAGTTGCTGGAAGAGATGAAGAGTCTGGGGGCCAGTGTGATGGTCGTCGGCAACCACTTCGACGCTCGAGCCCGGAGGTCCGCCGACATCGCCATTGAACTTGGCCTGACAGTATCTGAATTTGCGCGGCCGGCGGCGTATGTGGTTTGGGGACAACTGTATGGTGTCTATAACGGCCTGAAGAAGGGGCTGAATCCCGATTCACCGAAGAATCTGTCGCGCGTGGTGGTACTCGACTAAGGCCAGCATTACGCGGTTGGACGTCGCCGGACTGCTGGATCAACCTTTGAGGCATGCCACTTGTCCAAGCTTGATGTCGCCATCGCCGGGGAACTCAATCTAGACCTGATTCTCTACGGCTTGCCGGAACAGATGCCCACCGAGCGTGAGTTGCTCGCCAGCAACTTCGCCATCACGCTGGGTAGTTCATCGGCGATCGTGGCGCATAATCTAGCCGCATTGGGTAGCCGCGTGGGCTTCATCACCCGGATCGGCGACGATGCCTGCGGCAATATGGCTCAGGTGCGGCTGAGCGCGAGCGGAGTCGACACTTCGCGCATTGTGCGCTCCGAGGGCGCATTGTCGGGAATCACAATCATCCTGCAGCACGAGCGCGACCGGCATATCCTCACCTACCTGGGAACGATCTCGGAGCTTCGCTTCGAAGATCTGGACCTCGCCTACCTGGCATCAGCGCGGCATTTCCACCTGTCGTCGCTATTTCTGCAGCGAGCGCTGCTGCCACGTGTACCCGAACTGTTCCAACGCATGAAGCAGGCGGGGCTCACCACTTCCCTCGACACCAATGATGACCCGGACGATCGCTGGGGTGGCGTGCTGGAGGAGATTTTGCCGTACGTCGATGTGCTCCTGCCGAATGAACGCGAGGCGATGAAGATGGCGGGCGCCGACGATTTCGAGAAGGCGGTCGCCGCGCTCAGCGAACGGGTGAAGACATTAGTTGTGAAGTTGGGCTCTCTCGGGGCAATGGCCATTCAAGATGGAAGGCGTTTCACCGCGCCCGCGGCCCAAGTTCAGGTTGTCGATCCGGTGGGTGCGGGGGACAGCTTTGATGCCGGGTTCCTTCACCGGTACGTGCGCGGGGCCGACCTCCAGACCTGTCTCGCCTACGGAAATCGTTGCGGCGCATTTTCGACCACGGCGGCCGGCGGCACCGAAGCTTTTCGCGATCCGACGAAATTGCGCGAGTTCCTTGCGCGCTCCGGCTGATACACTGCGGGCGATGGCACAACCCGCCACCGGTCCTGATTCCGTCGCCGGCTCGCTCGCAGAGCGCTTTGAGAAAGCCTACGGGATCGTGCCGCGCATCTACCGGGCGCCTGGGCGTGTGAACCTGATCGGGGAACACACCGACTACAACGACGGCTTCGTGATGCCCGCCGCCATCGAGTTCTACACCTGGGTAGCGGTTGGCCGCCGTGACGATTCCCGCCTCTACGTCGAGTCTGCGCAGTTTCCCGAAGCGGCGGAATGGCCGATGGACACACTGTCTGGGCCCCCGCGCCAACACTGGAGCGATTATGTCCGCGGCGTTGCGGCGGTGCTTCAGGCGGCGGCCTACCGGCTGTCTGGCGCGAACCTGATGATTCATGGCCAGGTTCCGCTCGGGGCTGGGCTGAGTTCCTCGGCCGCCCTTGAAGTCTCGACCGCGCTGGCGTTGCTGTCGAACGCTAACAGGCATGCCCCAAAGCTCGAACTGGCGCAGTTGTGTCAACGGGCGGAACATGAATACGCCGGCACGCGCTGCGGCATCATGGATCAGTTCATCGCCACCTTCGGCAAGTCGGGACACGCGTTGATGCTTGACTGCCGCTCTCTGGATTACAAATTGCTTTCCCTTCCGGAGACTGTCCGGTTGGTCATCTGTAACAGCATGGTCAAGCATGAACTGGCAGCGAGTGAGTACAACCAGCGGCGGTCTGATTGCGAAACGGGAGTGAGGATCCTGCGGCAATATCTGCCGGCGGTTCGCGCGCTCCGCGACGTCAGTTTGCCGGACCTGGAAATCCACCGCAACGCCATGTCCGATATCGTGTATCGGCGCTGCCGGCATGTCATCACGGAAAATCAGAGGGTGCTTGACGCGGCGGAAGCGCTGCAGTCGGGCGATCTCACTCGGTTCGGCCAACTCATGTACGCCTCACACCACAGTCTGCGCGACGACTACGAGGTGAGCTGCCAGGAACTCGACCTGCTGGTAAAGCACGCCGAAGAGCACGAGGGAGTGTACGGAGCCCGCATGACCGGCGGCGGTTTCGGGGGTTGTACGATCAACCTGGTCCGAGCCGAAGCCGCCGATCAATTCAAGGGAGATCTCGCGGAAAGCTACGCGCGGGAAACGGGCAAGCTTGCCGAGGTCTACGTATGTTCGGCCGCCGAAGGCGCCGGCGAGTGGAAAGGATAATGGAATTCGAACTGCTCAACTCGACGCCGCATCGCCGCTGGAATCCGCTGACGCGCGAATGGGTACTGGTATCGCCGCATCGAAACCAGAGACCCTGGCAAGGGCAGGTAGAACGGTCGGGGCCAGCCGCTGCGCTGCAGTACGATCCGGCTTGCTACTTGTGTCCGGGAAATGAGCGCGCGGTCGGAACCAAGAACCCGAAGTATTCTTCGACGTTTGTCTTCACCAACGACTTTGCGGCGTTGCGCCCGGAGGTGGGGCCGGCCAGGCTCGACGTGGGAGGATGTGGACTGCAGGTCGCGGAGAGCGAAGCCGGCACCTGCAAGGTCGTGTGCTTCTCGCCGCGGCATGATTTGACCCTGGCGCGCATGGGCGTCGAGGAAATCAGAACAGTTGTCGACGTCTGGAGCGATCAGTATCGCGAACTCGGTTCCCTGTCCGATATCAACTATGTCCAAGTGTTCGAGAATCGCGGCAAGATCATGGGCTGCAGCAATCCGCATCCGCACGGCCAGATCTGGGCGAACCAGACCGTTCCCAACCAACCTGGGAAAGAATTGGAATCGCAACTCGCCTATCATTCTCAGCATTTCTCGTGCCTGCTCTGCGACTATCTGAAGCTGGAGCAAAAAGACGGCTCCCGTGTGGTGTGCGAGAACGAGTCCTTCATGGCTCTGGTTCCCTTCTGGGCAATCTGGCCGTTCGAGGTGCTGCTGATTTCGAAGAAGCACGCTCGCGATTTCACGTCGTTCGATCCGGTGGCGCGCACGGCTCTGGCTGACATCCTCAAGCGCATCACGACGCGATACGACAATCTTTTCGAAGTTTCATTTCCTTACTCCATGGGCTTCCATCCAGCTCCGACCGACAAAGAGCCGCATTCCGAGTGGCATTTCCACGCGCACTACTATCCGCCGCTGCTGCGCTCGGCGACAGTTAGAAAATTCATGGTCGGATATGAAATGCTGGGGAGTCCGCAGCGGGATATCACGCCGGAACTGGCAGCGAGCCGATTACGAGACGCCAGCGAAGTGCATTACCTGGACAACATCTCTTGAGGCAAGCGTGTAACTCCGCGCACCTGCAGGGGCTGAAGCCCCGATGCTGAAAGGGCTTCGAACGGCGCGGCTGAAGCCGCACCCCTTCAAAACGGATTTACGGGGTGGTCTCTAGAAAGGTAGTGGGTCAGGCGTTGGGGTGGGAGACGGGAATTGAACCCGCAACCGTCGGAGCCACAGTCCGATGCTCTGCCAGTTGAGCTACTCCCACCGCAGAGGATGATTATAACAATTTGGAAGACTGGGTAGGATGCTCACGGCTGACGGCCCACGGGTCACGGCCAACGGCTCACGGCTCACGGCCCACGGCTCACGGCTGACGGCTCACGGCCAACGGCTCACGGCTCACGGCTCATGGCTCATGGCTCACGGCCCACGGGTCACGGGTCACGGCTGACGGCCCACGACATCCGTCTGACCGACGAGGCGTCAAGCGAGAGCTGCGGGCCGTGGGCGGTGGGCTGGGAGTGCCGCTCTTCTACTTCCTTCCCACTCCCATGTACTGGAATCCCATGGCGCGCAGACGGGACGAATCGAGCAGGTTCTTGGTGTCGATGATGATGGGGCGTTTCAGCAGGTGGCGAATTTTGCCGAAGTCGAGGGTGCGGAACTCGGGCCAGCCGGTGCCGACGACCAGGGCGTCGACGCCTTCGGCGACGCCGTAGGCGGACTCGCAGTATTTCACCATGCCATTGAGTTGTTGCCGCGCCTCGGGGATCGCGACGGGATCATAGGCTCGCACGCGCGCGCCCTTAGCCAGCAGGCTCTGCGCCAGCTGGATCGAAGCCGATCCGGCCACCGAGTTGGTATTCGGCTTGAACGCCAGCCCGAGAATGCCGACGTCCTTGTTCTGTACGGTCTCCAGTGCGCCGGAAACCTTTTCCATCAGGCGTTCGGCCAAATTGTGATTGACTTGGCGAGCAGCGCTCAGAATCTTCAGATCGACACCGTTCTCGCGCGCCAGGCCACTCAGCGATTCCATGTCGATTTCGGCGAAAATTCCACCCATGCCCGCGCCGGGTTGCAGGCAGCGTGGAGCAATCTTCTTGTCGAGTCCGAGAGCGAGCGAGAGATTGACCGCGTCGGCGTGGACGTGCTCGCAGAGGCTTGCGATCTCATTGATGAAGGAAATTTTAGTGGCGACGAATGCCGTCGTCGCTTCGCGCGCGAGTTCGGCCGTCTCGTAATTGGTGACCAGCACGGGCACGCCACGCATCACGAGCGGATGGAAGATCTGCTTCAAGGCTGACACGGCCTCGCTCGAGGCGGTCCCCAGGATGATGCGATCGGGCCAATTGAAGTCCTCGACGGCACAGCCGTTGGTGAAGAACATGGGTTGGCAGACGAGAATACTGCGCAGCCCATTTGCCTTCAAAGATTTTTCCAGCGCCGTGGTGGTCCCGACCTTCACGGGCGTGACGATCGAAAGCACCTGCACGCGCCCCGCGGAGCGGGCCATGCGCAATACCAGATCCTGCAGGGTTTGGGCGGAGTCTTCCGCCAAGAAAATGACTTGCGCTTTGCGCGCCAGGTCTTCCGGGTCGGTGGAATAGACGAGGCGCCCGGAGCGCACGTTGCGCCGGATCACTTCCTGAAGGTTCTTCTCGTAGAAGGGGATGTTGCCCTGCGCGACTTCGACCACGCGCGAACTGTCGGCATGACAGCAGCAGACAGGGGTGCCGAAATCGGCGAGGCAGGCAGAGATAACCGTGGCGAGATAGCCGGATCCGTAAACTCCAATATGCATTGTCGCCTTCTTCAGTCAACCCGCAGCCTGGGATCCGGCGCTTGTTGGAAGCCGCTGAATACAATGGTAATCCTGCCATTGGACTTAGCAACGGACGGAAAGTACATGTACCGGCGAATGCCGCTTCCCGCCGGTGTTTTCAGGTTTTCTTGGGTGTATTCTCTAGGGCCGGGGGGAGAGCAGGCTGCGACCCAGCGGCAATGGGGCGACGTCGTGCCACACGCCCCCATCTTCGCGGACAAACATCAGTTCATCGACACGGACGTTACGGGGTCCCTGGAATTGCGCCCAGCGGTCACGGGCCAGGCGGCTGCCTTCGCGCGCCTGCTCATCGCGTTCTGTCTTCACGATGGTGAGATGGGGGACGTAGGGCCACTCTTCGTTGCAACGCAGGCCGTTGGCGCTGAGCTGGTCATGCAGTTCACACATGCGGCTGGCCAAGTGGGTGACTTCGATGAAGATGGTTGGAGTTGTCGGCAGGAAGGTGGCTACGTTCCCGAGTCCCACTTCGAAAGGGACGATGTAGCTGCAGGCTTCTTCCAGAAACTCCAGGGCTGCGGCTTCGGTTCCACGCAGCTGGCGCGGCGGGAGGATGGTCAGGTGAGCCGGCATGTGGGCGGTGACCGGGTGAAGTTCCCGGCGGAGATTCTCCACGAACTCCCCTACAGGCTGGCGAACATACGCCACCAATGCGTAGCGTGAACTGGGCATGAACGTACGAGAAGAGATTATATCGTGCCTGCCGCTCCGGCGCTCAGCGGCGCTGTTGTCGTGAGGGGGCGGCAGAGCTTATCGTGGGTTGGACGCTGTCGGTCAAAGGACGCCTGTGCGATGAATATTCTGGTTCTCAACCTGGGGAGTTCCAGCCTGAAGTTTCAGGTGATTGCCACTGACCTGGAGCGGATCAAAGAATGGAAAGACGATCGCATCTGTCGCGGTGAGGTGGAGGGCATTGGCGGCGAGGCTATTCTGCGGATTCAACACCGCAGCGACGCTTTTCAAACGCTCACTGCACCGCTGCGCGACGTTGCCGCGACCCTGGACTACGTGGTTCGCTACATCGCGTCAGATCGGTCGGGGGTGACTGAGATTCACAGCGCCGCGGACGTGCATGCGGTCGGCCATCGCGTGGTGCATGGGGGTGAGCTGTTCAAGGAGTCGGCCCTCATCGACGACACCGTGTTGAAGGGCATTGAAGATTGCATTGAATTGGCGCCGCTGCACAATCCCAATAACATCAAAGGCATCCTGGCGACGCGCGAACTCTTTGGCAAAGATGTTCCCCAAGTTGCGGTGTTCGACACTGCCTTCCATCACTCGCTGCCGGAACAGGCTTACCTGTATGCCGTCCCCTACCATCTTTATCGCCGGCATCGCATTCGGCGGTACGGGTTTCATGGGACCTCGCACCGCTACGTTGCGTTCCGCTATCGTGCCCTGCGCGGACTGACGCGCGAGCAAACCAACATCATCACGCTGCATCTGGGGAATGGATGCTCGGCGGCCGCGGTCAAGGCCGGCTCTTCCGTGGACACGTCGATGGGTATGACGCCGCTTGAAGGGCTGGTGATGGGGACGCGCTCGGGCGATCTGGATCCTGCCATCGTCAGCGTGATTGCGCGAAAAGAAGGAATGTCATCGTCTGAAGTGGATACGCTTCTGAACACGCAATCCGGGTTGCTCGGCATATCCGGCCTGACCAACGACATGCGCGAACTGCAGGCCGAACTGAAAGAGCATGACGACCGGCGCGTACGCCTGGCGATTGAAATTTTCTGCTATCGCGCGCGGAAATATATCGGAGCGTACCTGGCCTGCATGGGAGGAGCGGACGCTGTTGTCTTCACCGGTGGCATTGGAGAAAATTCGCCGGACATCCGAACGCGGATCTGCGCGGGTATGGAGTGGGCCGGGCTCCGGCTCGACGCGGCCAAGAATCAAGAGACGGTGGGACGCGAAGGCAAGATTTCATCCGAAGACGCAAAGCTGCTTGCTTACGCCATTCCGACCGACGAGGAACTCCTCATTGCCCGGGACACGGTGCGCGTCATCATGGGTGAGCCGCACCCGTCGTGAGGCGGCGTGCGGCCTAACCGTTCAGTAAGGCCAAGTCCAGTCCGATGCTTCCGGCTTGTCGATGCCGTGCTGGTGCGCGTAGTCCCGGCATTCGATCTGCTGGTTCAGGAATCTCTCCTTGGCGTGTCCGCCGATCCGCTGCAACCTCGGCACCCGATCGACCACGTCCATGGCGAGGCTGAAGCGGTCGATGTTGTTGTCGATCGCCAACTCCAGCGGAGTATTGATGCTTCCTTTTTCCTTGTAGCCTCGCACATGAATGTTGGCGTGGTTGGTGCGGCGGTAGGCCAGGCGATGGATCAGTTGCGGGTAGCCGTGAAAATTGAACAGCACCGGCTTGTCCAGGGTGAACAAAGAGTCGAAATCACGATCGGAGAGCCCATGAGGATGCTCCGTGCTGGGTTGCAATTTGAAAAGATCGATCACATTGATGAAACGGATCTTGAGGTCCGAGAACTCCTTGCGCAAGAGCGCGGTAGCGGCTAACGCCTCCTGTGTCGGGATGTCTCCGGCGCAGGCCATCACCACGTCCGGTTCCCCGGCTTCGTCGTTGCTGGCCCAATCCCAGATACCGATGCCCTTGGTGCAGTGGATGACGGCCTTGTCCATGGTCAGATACTGCAAATGCTTCTGCTTGTCGCAGACGATCACGTTGACGTAGTTCTCGCTGCGCAGGCAGTGATCGGCCACAGAGAGAAGGCAGTTCACGTCCGGCGGCAGGTAAATGCGGGTGACATTGGCGCTCTTGTTGACGACGACATCGAGAAAGCCGGGATCCTGGTGGGTGAAGCCGTTATGATCCTGGCGCCACACGGTGGAAGTGATCAGCAGATTCAGGGACGCGACGGCCTGTCGCCACGAGAGATGCCGGCTCATCTCCAGCCACTTGGCATGCTGGTTGAACATGGAGTCGATGATGTGGATGAACGACTCGTACGAAGATAAGAATCCGTGCCGTCCGCTGAGGAGATAACCTTCCAGCATTCCCTCCATGGTGTGTTCGCTCAGCATTTCCAGCACGCGGCCGTCCGTGGCGAGCTCGCCGCCGTCTTTGTCCTCGGGGAAGAATTCTTCGATCCACAATTTCTTGCTCACCGCGTAAATCGCGTCGAGCTTGTTCGACGTGGTTTCATCGGGACCGAAGACCCGGAAGTTGTTCATGTTCATCTTCATCACGTCGCTGAGAAAGACGCCGAGCGGATGCGTGTTCTCTGCCTGGGATTGGCCGGGCTTATCGAGCGTGCAGGAGTAGTTGCGGAAATCCGGCAGGCGAAGGTCTTTCTTCAGGCGGCCGCCGTTGGCATGAGGATTGGCACTCATGCGACGGTCGCCGGACGGCGCCAGACCCTTGAACCAGGAAGCGAGCTTGCCGTCGCCGTCAAAGAACGGCTCCGGCATCAGAGAACGCATCCAGTGCTCGAGAATCCGCAGTTGTTCGTTGTCTTTCTTGACGTTCAACAAGGGCACCTGGTGAGCCCGCCAGAAACCTTCGAGATAGTGGCCTTCGACTTCGCGCGGCGCGGTCCAGCCTTTCGGCGAGCGCAGCACGATCATCGGCCAGCGAGGCCTGCTCGCCACTCCCTTTTTGCGCGCGGCCTGCTGGTGCTCGCGAATCTCAACAACACAGTGTTCGACAGTGGCCGCCATCGCCTGATGCATGCTGTCGGGGTCGGAGCCCTCGACGAAGTAGGGGGTCCAGCCATAGCCGCGAAAGAGGTTTTCCAGTTCCTGGTGCGAGATTCGCGCCAGCAGCGTCGGATTGTTGATCTTGTATCCGTTCAGATGGAGGATGGGGAGAACAGCACCATCGCGAATCGGATTCAGGAACTTGTTGATGTGCCAGGACGTCGCCAGCGGCCCGGTCTCAGACTCGCCATCGCCCACCACCGCGGCGACGATCAGTTCGGGATTGTCGAACGCCGCGCCGCAAGCATGGGAAAGGACATAGCCGAGCTCCCCTCCTTCATGGATCGATCCCGGGGTCTCGGGCGTGCAATGACTGCCGATTCCGCCGGGGAAAGAAAACTGCTTGAAGAACTCGCGCAAACCATCCACGTCCTGACTCTTCTCGGGATAGACCTCCGAATACGTGCCCTCCAGATACGTGGGCCCAAGAACGCCGGGCGCACCATGGCCGGGGCCGGCGAGAAAAATCATGTCGAGGTCGTACTTCCTGATGAGCCGGTTGAGGTGAACGTAGGCGAATGACAAGCCGGGACTGGAGCCCCAGTGCCCGAGCAGCCGGTTCTTGATGTGCTCCGGCCGCAGGGGCTCGGTTAACAATGGATTTTCCCGCAGGTAGATCATGCCCAGGCTGAGGTAATTACAGGCACGCCAGTAATCGACTGTTCTACGCAGCTCTTCGCTGCCTAGCGGTTTCGCGGTAATCGTGGAACGGGTCGGCGCGTAGGGGCTGAGTTCGAGGACTTCGGCTGGTAGGCTGGCTTCGATCGTGCTCATGGATCACTCCTCATGGATAGGCTATGCCGGAAGTCGCTCGCCTGACAAACCGCCCGCTGTGGATAATCCCGCGATTCCCCGCGACCAGGCTCAATCCCAACTTCACGCTTTGTTAACGAACCTGTGACAACCCTTTTACAAGTTGAGGCCGTTTCCCCTCATCCAATAGGCAGGCAGGGTGAATTGTCACCGAATTGAGATTCGCAAGAATGCACTTTGTTCCGGCACGACTACCACAACAATGAAAACGGCGGGCGTCGCGAAGACAGAATTCCCGGTCCGGCGCGAACCGCGAACGTCTCTGACGAAGAATGGCAGGATGTCGAGCACGCTGAGATCAAATCGATACTCGTCTCTATCCCTGAAAGACATCGTCTGTCTCTGCGCTGGACCTTGCGATGACGACGCCTGGGAGGAATTCGTTTCCCGGGTCGGAAAGCCGATCAGCCTGGTCATCATGCGGACCGCCTCACTCTGGGGACAACCTTCCCGTTCCGTGGTGGAGGATCTGATCCAGGCAACCTACCTCAAACTCTGGGAAGGGGGCCGGAACCTGTTGCGCGATTTTGCCATCGAACGTCCCGAGGCGATTCTGGGATACCTGAAGAAGACTGCCGTCAATGCGACCCACGACTACTTCAAGCATGGCCACACCCAAACATCCGGCGGCGACAAGCCTCATGTGTCCACGATCGATGTCGAACCGGAAGCGGGGGAAGACGTTCATGGGAGCCAGGAAAAGATCGCATTCGGAGTTTTTTTGAGTGAGATCGACGAGCATCTGAAGCGTTGCCTGAGCGGTCCCGACCAGGAACGTGACCGCACGATTTTCTGGCTCTATTTCCGGCAAGGAATGAGCACCAAGGAAATTGCGTCGCTGCCCTCGATGGGACTGACTACAAAGGGAGTTGGCAGCGTCATTGAGCGGCTTAAGCACCTGATTCGAGAGCAGATCGTTGGGGCACAACCTGATTCGAACGAAGCCAGCGAGCCAAGCAGAAAAGCAAATGCCTTCGTGACGTCGTATTGACAATTAGGGAGTATTGAACACTTGGGCCGTCCATCCGCCAAGCATATTGACGACGAAGAACTCAATGCACTCGTGCCGCCCGCTTCCGAGACCGGGCATGAGGCGTGTGGCATTCCGGCGGACGTGCTCAGCGGGGCAGAGCGCCACGTCGCATTCTGCCCGGATTGCAGCCAGAAGGTGATGAAATACCGTCTCATCGTGAACCGATCCTCGAATGCGCTGACGGGAGTGGCGCAGGGAGAGACAGTGTGCCCGATCGATGTCGATTGGTACGAAGTCGCCACCGGGCTTTGGCCCGAAATGAAGGCAAAGCAGTTGATCTCGCATGCCGCGTTCTGCGATCACTGCGGCCCCTTGCTTCGCGCCGCCGCGCGCCTGAACGTTGAGCCCACCCCGCAGGAGGAAAGATTTCTCGCGGAACTGAAAGCTCCTTCGCGGCCCGATGCAGCCCGAGAGCCCGATCGACAATCCTGGCCGCTGATGAGGTGGCTGGTTCCAGCGCTGGCGCTGCTGGCGATTGTGGGTGTGTGGGGCGGGATGTCGTCGTCGTCCCGGAGGTCACTCTCTGGTCCCGGGCTAAGCGAATTCGCCGTCAACACTCACCGCGAGCACGTCCAAGGACGACTTGCGCTCGACGTTCGCTCCGATTCGCAGCAGACCATCAATGACTGGTTCAAGGCGAATTTACCATTTGCTCTAGCACTGCCGGCAGCACCGCCGGTCCCTGGCGAAGAGCGCCCCTACCGTCTCGAAGGCGCTCGGATGGTGCCAGTCCGTGGCCAGAGCGCGGCCTTCATCGCCTACCAGGTATTGACCCCGGCAACCAACGGAGCGGGCAAGCAAATGGCCGCTGCCAGCCTGATGGTCGTGCCTGATTCGCTGGCCGTCGCTTCAGGAGGGACCGAAGTCGCTTACCGCAAGGTGAGTTTCCACTATGCCGTCGTCCAGCGATACAAGGTGGTCACCTGGTCGCAGCACGGACTGACTTATGCCCTGGTATCGGAGGAAGGACCTCGTACTCAGGGATCGTGCATGGTGTGTCACTCGGCGATGAGGGATCGCGACTTGAGTCAGACCACGACTCCTCTGCAGCCTGAGAGCGCTGTCGAACCGATGCTGCAATAGGTCGTTTCCGCCCGCCTAACTGTACGTATCAGCAAAAGCAAATCTTTGCCAGATATCGTCTTACTCATTGAAGGCAGTCATACCTTCACCCACTCATTCATGGAAATTGGAGAATACAACGTGAACCAAACGCTTGATCTGCAAACCAAAAAAAATTCGCGAGTCCGGAGCCTGTTCGCGGCGGCTCTCGCACTGAGCTGTGCTTTCGGCACCGTAAACCGGGCGGCAGCGCAGAGAGTCGTAGCCCCAACCGTTCCTACCGACATTGCAATACCGGCAGGAAATTCTGCATTCCTGGTTGGCCACGCCCGTGGTAGCCAAGGCTATACGTGCCTGCCCACGGCTGATGGCGGCACTTCCTGGACCGTCAATGGAGCTCGTCCTGAAGCGACGCTTTTTACGGATGTCTTTGGGAAGGACGTTCAGATCATCACCCACTTCACCAGCATTAACGCAAACCCCAAACCGAACGTAGTCCCTCCCGCCAGTGGCAACGCGACTTGGCAGAGCTCTTTCGATACCAGCAAAGTGTGGGCGGTAGCAACGGGCCATATTGACGCCGGCACCGACGCCAGTTGCCCGAATAGTGGCTCTATTCAGTGCCTCCGGCTGGAGTCGGTCGGAAACCAGAAAGGGCCGACCGGCGGCGGACTCCTGGCCAAGGTTACCTTTGTTCAACGCTTGAACACCAACGGCGGATCTGCACCCACAACCTCTTGCACCGTGGGACAGACTCAGCTGCAAGGTTACACGGCTGACTACTACTTCTTTCATAAGGGCGAGTAAGCCCTTGTTCCATCTGTCGGACAGTATCGGGCTGTGCACGCGAACTCATACTATTTATATCGCAGCGCGTGCACACCCACCGGCAGGTCATCACTCCGTTACACCGAGTTCGTAACAACCTGGCTTATTCAATTCACTCTCTGGAGTAACTTGTGAAGAACGCATTCCTCGCTTTCGCAATGCTGGCGCTCGGCGTCCTCGGTTTTGCTCAGACACCGGCTATCGCTAACGTTCAACCGGAATCCGCGGCCCTACAGGCACAACGCAACGCAGCCGAAGCCGCTCCCCACAGTTCCTTTTCAACATCGGCGTGCTCATTTACGTTCACCTCCGGGAGCGGCCTGACTTTCTTGAAGTATTGCGTGACCGCGAACGGGAACATCACTTCGTTTGCTTCTCCGGTGGGTGAGGAGCAGATCAATGTCGGCGTCGCCGGGGAAGGATATGGCGTATGCGACTTTGCCGGCGGCACGGCCTATAACGACTATGCCGGATTCGGAGATAGCGGGAATTGGGGGCCGGCCTCCATCGTGAGCCAGAGCGCAAAATCGGCGAAGATCGCACGCACGACCAGCGATGGCATCTGGACACTGACCCAGACCATCTCCATGGTCGCGGGGCTGCCGCCGTCGGCAAAGATTGTGATGACGCTGACCAACAACAGCGGGATCAGCAGGCAGGGACAGCTGATTCGCTATGCCGATGTGGACGCGGGCGGCGTTTCCGAGAACAACTTTGACGCCACGGTCAGCGGCGCGTTTGGATGGAACCCTGGGCGGGAACCGTCCGCATCGGGGCTGATGCTACAAAACAGCAGCAGCTCGATCCATGCCCTGGCGTTCGCGCAAGATGTTGCCCCGGGGCCGGCGCCTTGTGTCCCCTTTACGCACATGAGCAACAGCACGCAAATCGCAATCGACGGATCGGTGGTGTTGCTGTACAGGTTCGAGATCGCTGCGCACCGGTCGCAAACGGTGACCGTCAGTTATCGACCGATGTAGCTACGGACGACCGTGGAGGTACTTGTCCGCAACATCTCACGCAGATGTCCCCGCCCCCACTGCTGCAAAGCACGAGGGCGGGGTACGTTGTTTGTCTACGCCGCTGCCTCCTTGCTTCGCTCCAAGTAAGCCAGCAAGTCAGTATTGATCTGATCCGCATGGGTGGTGCACATGCCGTGCGGAAATTTGGGATACACCTTCAGTGTCGAGTTCTTCACGATCTTCGCGGACATGAGACCCGCGGCGCCGATGGGCACGATCTGGTCGTCATCGCCGTGCATGATGAGAGTCGGCACATCAAACTTCTTGAGGTCTTCGGTGAAGTCGGTTTCGGAGAAGGCCTTGATGCAGTCATAGCCTGCCTTCATCCCGCCCATCATTCCCTGGAGCCACCATTTATCCCGAATGCCTTCCGAAATCTGGGCGCCGGGGCGATTGTAGCCGTAGAACGGCAGCGTGAGGTCCTTGTAAAACTGCGGCCGATTTTCTACATAGGCCGCGCGGAGCCCGTCGAAGACTGACAGGGGGAGGCCACCGGGATTCTTCTCCGTCTTCACCATGAGGGGTGGAACTGCTGAAATGAGAACGGCCGCGCCAACCCTCTTGGTTCCGTGCCGTCCGATATAGCGGGCGACTTCTCCGCCGCCGGTGGAGTGTCCTACGTGGATCGCGTCTCTCAAGTCGAGTTTTTCCGTCAGCGCTGCGAGATCGTCGGCGTAGGTGTCCATGTCGTTGCCGTCCCAGGTTTGAGTGGAACGCCCGTGACCGCGGCGGTCATGCGCAATGACTCGGAATCCGCGTTGGCCAAAGAAGAGCATTTGCGCGTCCCAGTCGTCCGCAGTCAGCGGCCAGCCGTGGCTGAACACGATGGGTCGTCCTGTGCCCCAGTCCTTGTAGTAGATCTGGGCGCCATCTTTCGTGGTGATCGTGGGCATGATAAGTCCTCCTTGATTTGATTGGCGGGTTGAATCCGCATCCTGTCAGGCGGTGCGGGTTCGCTCCGGATGGAACCGAATTGTCGCGAAGATCGTAAGCGCAGCAAAGAGAAGCAAAACAAAAAGCTGAGCAACCAGGAAGGGTGGCTCTTTCTGCGTTGGCGCCAACGCTTTCAGTCCTGGGACTTTCTCGAACAATTGAACAACAAGGACAAAAATATTCAGATACAACGCGACGGAGGCGCCGATCACGTAGAGCCGACGCCAGGCGCCCGCCATCCTGAAGAGGTAGCGAGCCGCAATGGTCACCGTCAGAATGATCAACGACAGGATACCGACCTTGTGCGAGGGCAACAAATGCTGCACCGGAAAAAAGAAGCCGGTCACACTGGTCAATACCGTTGTGATCAAGAAAATCGCGGCAATCCCGTTGAGTGGTTTTCCTTTGAGCAGTCCGTACATGACGACCAACCCCGAGCCGATTCCAATCAGGCTGATCAATACGTGCACGAGAGTGAACGTTGCCAGTGACATGCCTAAGACCATGGTGTTCTCCTTTTCCAACGGCAGACAAAGTCGAATTTACGGGTCGCTCGCTGCGCTGGTCTGGCGCAGCACAATCTGCGACGCATCCTTGATATCGGTCACGATCAGAAACCTCCGCGTTGACAGGGCAGTCGATGACTCTCTGGCTGCCAGCGCTTTCAAGGGACCGATGGCCTGCACGATCCCTGCGCCATCCGGATTCGTCTTCAGGACCGCGAGAGGTTCGAGTTGTCCGAAAGGCGGGTGATCGGAGCCTGTCAGGTAGACCTGGTATTGTGCTTTGGGCGCAAGGCCTTCGGCGGCGATCTGAACCAGATCCAGAAGGCCAAGTGAGTTCACGGCCGCCCATCCCTCCGCATTGGGTAGAGCAGTCCCTTCGGCTGCGAGGCGCAGGCGGGCTGTATTTCCCGCCTCACCAAGAGGAACGAGATTCTCGGTGCCAGAGCCGATCGGAACTGCGTTCGGCACGTAGACCAGGGCTTGGGTTGTCTGTCCGATCGGGACATTGGCGATGACTTGATTGGTGAGAGTATCGATCACTGCGGCTTGCACGAAATTTTCCAGCGCGACGTAAACTCGGGAGCCATCGCCGGACGGCCAGATCCCGTGGGGAAGATCGCCGACCGGAATGGTCGCGACCAGTTGTGGAGTCGGGCCTCTGCGAAAAACCTTCACAGCGCTTAATCCACCAACTGTGACGTAAGCAAACTTGCCGCTGCGATTATTGGCGAAGTTCACATGGTTGGTGATCGGTCCCGTCTCAAGCAGCGCCATCTGTTCGAAGGGTGGTTTTGCGCTGTATACCTGCACTTTTCCCGCGTCTTTCAGCGTGATCCAGACTTCATCGTTCTCCGGGCTCACGGCAATATTCGGGCAGAAGGGACTGGCCTGCGGAACGCGCTTGACGATCTGATGCGAGGCAACGTCAATGACGGCAAGTTCCGGCGTGAAACTGGAACAGACGAAAGCATACTTTCCGTCGGGGCCGAACATGGTCATGCCCGGACCGTTGGCCAACTGGATGCGGCGGACTTCCTTCATCTCGACGGGGTCGATGACCGAGACGTAGTCTTCGCCGCGCACGACGACCCACAATTCGCGTCCATCCGGAGTAAAGAAGGCCTCATGTGGGGAGCGGCCCACGTAAATCACTTTTCTCACCGCATTGGTCGTGGTATCGATCAGGGTCACCGAATTCGAGGCGATCGAAACCACCGCCAGGGTCTTTCCATCCGGCGAGTATCCGAGACCATGAACGAGCAGTTGACCGCGATAGAGCGGGCTCAGAGCACCGGGCAAGGGATCTCCGAGACGGATCACGCCCAGCAGTTTATTGCTGGAGGGATCGATGACCGAAACCGTGTTGGAAGTCTGGTTTGCGGCATAGACACGATCGTGGCTGGAGATGGGAATGTCCGGCCGTCCCCATGGGGCCTGTTGGGCGAACGCGGAATGGAGAAGATAGAGAATTGAGAACCACCGGATGATTTTCATGCTAGTGCCCCTTGCTCGCCTCGGGGGCGGGTGCCTGCCCGACTCTTGGGGAATTCGGTCCGTGTTGTTTCAGCCATAGTTGCATCAGTTCAATTTCTGATTGCTGATCGGCAACGATCTCCTGTGCCAGCCTGCGCATTTGCGGATCCGTGCCGTGCAGCAACTCGGTCTTTGCCATGTCGATCGCCGCCTGATGATGAGGAAGCATCAGCTTCACAAAATCAGCGTCGTCATTCCCGGAGGGCCCGACCGATCCCATATCCGCGTGCATCTTCTCCATGCTCTTCCCCAACTCCGACCACGCAGTCCCATCCCAGTCTCCGTGCGGATGAGCAGCGCTTTGGGCTGGCACTGTGACGGTTGACGCCAACATCATCAGAAAGGCAAATCCACGCGCATGTTTCTTCATGTGCCACCACCGTGCCAGAATCAAAACGAGTTCGGTCTAACCTGACTTCCGCAAACGCCCTGGTACGCCAGTCCAACAAACTGGCCGGGACTCACGAAAGACGGACACCACTCCGCGTCGTAGCGAGCATGAGACGTCGCTTGACGGTCCGGTGATCATTGGCGCTCCCTGGCTGGTCGCTATGCATGGATGGTGCCAGTGGCAGATATGATTCAAATTTCCCGCTCGAACGCAGGATTTTCCGGCGATTTCCCAGGAATTGGAATCGCTTGCTGTCCCGGGATCGACGCGAGAATGACCAATCGATTTGGCAAGTGCCAACCAATGGATCTGACAAGTGCCAAAGGAAGGCGAATCCAGCCGGCGATAGCGAGAGGCCGTAGTCCAGTTCGGAGAAGTGATTTAGAATCAATGGCAGTAGAGTCGGGGCGTAGCGCAGCCTGGTAGCGCACCTGCCTTGGCGGCAGGGCCGAAACGCGTTGACTGATCCCAAAACACCTAGAAACGTTCCATCCGAATTTGCGCACCTGCCTCGGAGTAAGATGTTCGGTTTTGCACGGATTTGCTTTGAGAGTACTGTCGCTCACAGGGGGCCTCATGGAAGCGATCACGGGCACAGGAAAGAACGGCTGGACCAAGGTGGACAGCAACCAGCTTGTGCAAAAATGCGGTACCGCGCTAATCGTGAGTCGTGGGGTGGGACAGGTAGTTGAGATTGTCAACGATGCGTTCACGCGGTTATTTGGCTACACGAAGGAAGACATGCCGGATGTTGCTCATTGGTGGCCCCTCGCCTATCCGAGTGAAGAGTACCGGGACACTGTTAAGGCTGAATGGCAAACACGAGTGGCTAAAGCCATTGCCACCCAGAGCGAAATCCAACCGATGGAGGCGAAGGTTCGCTGCAAGGACGGCTACGAGCGGTACGTTGAATTCCACTTTTCAAACCTAGGGGATACCAATCTCGTCAGTTTCATAGATTTGACCGAGCGCAAATGTGCCGAGATCGCTCTGCGAGAGAGCGAGCAAAGATTTCGGCTCATGGCCGACACTGCTCCTGTGCTCATCTGGATGTCTGGAACTGACAAGCTCTGCACTTATTTCAACAAGCCTTGGCTGGATTTCACCGGGAGAACAATGGAGCAGGAACTTGGCGACGGCTGGGCACAAGGAGTCCATCCAGAAGACCTGCAGCGATGCCTCGACATATATAGCCAGTCGTTCGATCGGCGAGAGCAGTTCAGCATGGAGTATCGGCTGCGGCATCACGATGGAGCGTATCACTGGATTCTCGACATCGGCGCGCCGAGGTTTCATCAGGATGGGTCCTTTGCTGGATACATCGGGGCCCTCGTGGATATTAGTGAACGCAAAACGGCAGAAGAGTCGCGGCAGCGCCTTGCAACGATCGTGGAATCATCTGACGACGCCATCATCTCCAAGACTCTGGACGGAGTCATCATGAGTTGGAATGAGGGTGCGCAGAGGATTTACGGATACGCGGAGGATGAGGCCGTTGGAAAACCAATCAGCACGATTATCCCTCCCGAACAAATGGATGATGAGAACAAGATTCTTGAGAAGTTGAGGGCGGGAGCGTCCATCGACCACTACGAAACGGTTCGTGTTACGAAGGCAGGCAAGAAGATCGACGTGTATTTAACCATCTCCCCGATCAAGAATTCGGCTGGCACAATCGTCGGCGCGGCCCACATCGCTCGTGACATCACCGAACGTAAGATGGCGGAAAACAGGCTCCGTGAAAGTCAGGAGCAGTTGCACATCAGTGAAGAACGGCTGCGATTAGCACAGAAGGTAGCCCGCATAGGTACTTTTGAATGGAATCTCCAAACCGGCGTGAATACTTGGACTGGGGAACTAGAGGCAATGTACGGATTGCCGCTGGGCGCCTTTGGGAGAACGCAGAACGCATTCGAGAAACTGATTCACCCTGATGATCGCGCAAACGTCGTGCGGTTAGTTGACTTTGCGTTGAGATCGGGAGAGCTGACTGAAGGAGAATGGCGCGTGATCTGGCCGGATCGGAGCGTTCACTGGATAACTGGCCGCTGGCAGGTTTTCATGGACGAGTCCGGTAAGGCAATACGAATGATCGGCGTAAATGTCGATGTCACCCAGCGCAAGCAAGCGGAAGAGGCGCTGGGCTCGGCAAGCCGCAAGCTGATCGAAGCGCAGGAGCAAGAACGCGCCCGGATTGGAAGAGAGCTACACGACGACATCAACCAACGACTCGCAATGTTGGCAGTAGAACTTGAAGAACTTCAAATGAATCCCGCGGATGCTACGGGGTGCGTGCAAGAACTGCAGAGAAAAATACGAGAGATCTTGCACGACGTGCAAGCCCTGTCCCACGAGTTACATTCTTCAAAACTGGAGTATCTCGGTGTTGTTAAGGGCTTGCGAAGCTGGTGCACGGAATTCGCCCAGCGGCAGAAACTGGAAATCGACTTCACAAGTGAAGTGTCGAGTGTCTTGCCGCACGAAATCGGCATTTGCTTCTATCGAATTCTGCAGGAAGCGCTGCACAACGCCGTCAAGCACAGCGGCAGCAACCGAATCGAAGTGGAAATCCGGGAACACTCAAACGAAGCTCATCTCATCATCCATGATGCGGGCAGAGGCTTCGATGTCGAAGCAGCAATGCAAGGCCGTGGTCTCGGCCTCACGAGTATGCAAGAGCGGGTTCGGCTGGTGAATGGAACGATAACGATTCAGTCGAGACCAAGCGCCGGGACTGCAATCCACGCCACCGTTCCTTTAACGGCAGAGCACGATTCACAGCGTGTCGCCGGATAGCCGCCGTGGAGTATTCGCTGCGTCCTTTCCTTGCTCCTTTTGACCGAGAGGGCGAGCGAGCAGACACACCTAGATCGGGTGCAATCGCCTTCAAATTCTCTCCGGGGAGCTTCGCCGCGATTGGCTTGGCATCAGCGATGGGTAGGCGTGCTCGTCCTTTCCGTTCGCCTTGCGTCGATTGATCCCCTGCCTTAGACTTGAAGCACGGGTCGAACGTGGCCTAAGTCATTGAAAGTCGGGGCGTAGCGCAGCCTGGTAGCGCACCTGCCTTGGGCGCATAAAAACCCGCTCTAAACGCTCTTCTCGTTCTGACCGCTTCTCGAAAAAACAATAACTTGGGGAGTCTGCTCTTCGCTCAAGAGAAGCCCTAGTGCCCTAAACGGGAGGGGTTTTGACACAGTTTCTTGGCAGCCACTATGGCTCGCGGCACTCCTGAAGCAGCTGCTAAGGAAGAAGGAAAAGAGATTACCCGGTATTCGGGGAGTACCTGACAGGCAGGTCCTCGCGTTATACCTTGGCCTCGTCTTCCTTCAGTCGCAGGTAGCAGTAAAGAGGCCACGCATGAGGATGCGCGCAGAAGCCGATGACGGGCGTCAGGCCGTTGTGGGTAGAGAGTGACGATTCAATGGAGTCAGCGTTGGTCCAACGCCCAGACCAATAGCTGGGGAAGCGGCTAGCATAGTTGGCGAACGTCATGCGCCGAAGCAGCGACCACGATTGTTTGCGGTCGAAACTTGCTACGCCGAGAATCAGCGGTCCGTTCAGCGAGAACCAGAAGCCGCCGTTTTCGCGGATTCCTGGTTTAGCGGCATTCTGGACATCATAGGTGGGCGGGTTCTCCTGCTGCCGGGCGCCGAGCGCCTCGCCATCAATCAGACGTTTTTCGACCTCCGTGAAAAGCCGCCGTTTCCGTTCCTGGGCCATCTCGGGTATCTGCAAGGCATAGCCCTGCGGCTCAAGCCATATCTCATTCTCACCGTAGCTCTCGTTGTAGCTGATCCAAGCCCTTCGAGGGAAACTGCGCTCGCCGAGATCTGCGTTCCATGCCGACAGCAATTCGGCGCGATATTCGCGCATCGCCTGCGACAGATCCTTCGCCTCCTGCCTCCCAGTCTGGTCGAGCTGGTCAGGCAGATCCTTGAGCAGCACAATGGCCATCGCCGTATTCATCAGACTTTCAGCCACCTCGAACTGCGCGTTGTATGGGTGCTTGATCGGCAGGAAGTAAAAGAGGTCGTTCCAGTCGGAGTTCCACAGTTTTACCAGACGATGCGGACCGGTGCCGATGCGGTCGCGCAGGAAGGAGAACGCCTGCCGGACATGCGCCCATCCTGTATCGCTGCCACATCGTTCAGCCGGATAATAGCCGACCTTTTCATCGAGAATCGTTCCATCGTGAGTCGTGCGCAGATACTCGGTCAGCAGGAGAAAAAAGTGCAACTGCTGATCGCTGGTCTGCATGGCCGCGTGCCCGACCCAGCCGTAGCCTTGATCGTTGAGCTTGACTTCGCCGTCAGGCAGTGTGCGCTTCATGATGAAGCGCAGCGTGGAGCGAGCCAGCGCCGGGTTGGTGTGACAGAAGGGGAGAGCCTGTTGCGCTAGGTCCCGGCTGCTCGCCATCCAGCCCCAGAGGTAGTCGTACATCGTTCCCTGCGGAATCACGGTTTCGTTGTAATACTCGCGCCAAGTTGCCATCTGCTCGAGCACAGCGACGTTCCAGCGCATCTCGCGGCGTAGTGCGGTATCTTTTTCGTCGGCGAAAGCGGGAAGCTTGGCGCGCCATTCTTCGGCGAAGGCCGACGCCGTCGCCAGTGGGCGCGTTGCGCCGGCCGCTAACTGCTCTGTGATTTTCTCGATGGCTTGCGGCGATGCATCTCGGGAGTAGCCGACGATGAAGGCGAAGTCTTTCTGCTCGCCGGCCGCCAGTTCAGACTCCAGCATGGCACCGACATGGATCTCCTGTCCCTTTTCGACCGACGAGCGCACCGCGCCTAAGGTCTTTACAAACAGCGCTGGCGGATGGACTTCGAGGCGATACATCTCGCCTTCAGGCGGAAAAGTCAATGGACGTTGTTCGTGCGCTGTAAAAGACGCCACCGCAAGACTGTCCCCGGTTTGGCGCGGCTCGTCGTTCGTCCACCATGCCGCCTTGCTGTCTTCCCACGCCGCCATCGTCTGCTGGTAACGTGCCAGTGTGGTCTCCGAGTAGGCGATCTTGAGCGGCGCCTTGCCGTCGTTGCGCAGACGGACCTTTACCAGGAACGCCGAAGTGCCCTCGTGGATTTTGAGTGAAGGCGCGACCGACAACAGGCGCGTAATTGTCGCATCGCCGATCTTGTAGTCAAACCGGGCAAAGCCCGCGCCGAAGCGCTTCTCCGACTCTTGCGCAGCGGGCCTGTCCGTACCCACAAGGTCATGTTTCTGCCCATTGATGGTCACAATGGCGCGGTTGGCCCCGCTCCATCGCTGTTCGCCCTGATTCAGGCGAGCCCAGGCGCGCTCGCCGGTCAAGAGCTGATAGTGCCCGCTGGCGTGCGCGATCAGCGTCAGCCGATAGTTGCCCAGCAGGAAGTACGGGTCATCGCCCAGAAACTGCTGCGGTTTGTCTTCGAAGCCGTGGCCGGTCGGACTGTTGGGGAAACGCAGAGGGCCCGCGTAACGATAGGCCGGCAATCCGAAGTCATCGTCAAACCATTCTCCGAGGCCCTCTCTGCTCTGCGGCATCGCCCAAGCGGGGATGGCCGAGACGGCTGCCAAAGCGCCGGCGCTGGCGATGAAGCCCCGTCTTGTAAAGTCGTATTCCTTGGATGCCATAGGTCTATCTCCTTCGTTTCACGGCCTGTTGAACGCCGCCGTTACGAGTCAGCGGAAGTTGGAAAAAGACGAGCGGTCGTCACAGTATCTGTACGCTGTTCATGAACTCCTTCTCAATAGAAACCAATACAGTCGCGCCATAAACTGATATGGCAATGCTCAAATAAATCCAATAGCCGAAGAACGTGCATATACGATTCAGTGGTTGTTCTCCTTCCATGAAACTGAATCTATACCTTCTCGGGTGTGCAGCAGTGGCCGCACTGGGCGGCCTGCTGTTCGGATTCGACACTGCCGTAGTGGCTGGAACCACGCATGGGCTGACGTCTTACTTTGCGCTCTCGTCTTCTCAGCTGGGTTTCACCGTTTCGATCGCTCTGTGGGGCACTGTTGTGGGATGCCTGGCGGCCGGTTTTATGGGACAACGGCTCGGCAGCCGTGAGGCATTGCGGATTACAGCTGTGCTCTACGTCGTGGCGGCCGTCGGATGCGGCCTTTCATGGAACTGGCCCGCATTACTCGCGTTCCGATTCGTCGGCGGGCTAGGGGTCGGAGCTTCTTCGGTGCTGGCTCCTGTGTACATCACGGAACTGGCGCCGGCACGCCTGCGTGGGCGCCTCGTTGGGTTTTTCCAGATTGACATCGTTATTGGCATACTCCTCGCCTATCTCTCGAATTACCTGATCTCAACCCGCGGACTGGGTGTTGCCGAGTGGCGCTGGGAACTCGGGGCCGCCGCTCTGCCCGCATTGTTGTTCTTTTGCCTCCTTCTCGTTATCCCGAGCAGCCCACGATGGCTGGTGGCGCAGAACGATACGGCTGGCGCATTGAATTTGCTTCAAAAAATGGGGAGCGAGGACGCAAACGACGAACTACAACAAATCGTGCGCAGCCTCGACCCGAGACATGCACCTGTTAATGAGCCGCTACTGACGCGCAAGTATCTCTTCCCGATCTCCCTGGCGGTCATTTTGGGGGCTTTCAGCCAGATGTCCGGCATTAACGCCGTGCTGTATTACCTGAATGACATTTTCGCCGCCGCCGGATTCAGCCAGGCGTCGGCAGGGGCGCAGTCAGTCCTTGTAGGCCTGGTGAACCTTGTGGCCACCCTCATCGCCATTTATCTGATTGACCGCGCGGGCCGACGGAGGCTCTTGCTGGTGGGTACGGCAGGCATGGCCCTTTCGCTTGGCGCGATGGCATTCTTGTTCTCCAACCGATTGCAGTCCCGCCATCTGTTTTACCTCTTGGTGGCGTACATTTTCTTTTTTGCAACTTCGTTGGGCGCGGTGACCTGGGTTTACATCAGCGAAATCTTCCCCAACCGGGTTCGAGCGAGGGGACAGAGTTTAGGAAGCATGTCGCATTGGGTCATGAACGCGGTCATCTCCTGGTTCTTTCCAGTCCTCACATCATGGTCCAAGCCCGCGCCTTTTTTCTTTTTTTCGGCGATGATGGCTGTGTTGTTCGCCATCGCTTTTCTCGTGCTTCCTGAGACCAAGGGCATCACCCTGGAACACCTGGAAGAGAAGTTCGAAGGCTAGCCGCAGCGTTTCGCGGCAACATGCCTGGGCGATTCGAAGCTCAACTTCGGACGACGAGCCTGGTGGACACGAATTGCGCAATCGCAGATGAGAATGGCTGCAACTGCCTGCGTTTGACGGCACCCACGGCCGCCGCCACCAACTCCTCCCAGGGAATTGCAATGGTCGTAAGGTTCAGCCATTGGGCAATAGGGGCATCGTCAAATCCGATGATTAGCGGGCGCGGCATATCACGATCCTCCGTACGGCGAAGAACCGCCTGTGCGAGCCGGTCATTGCAGCAGAAAATGCCCTCGGGGCGGCTGGCAAGCACTTTGTCGGCTACGCTCAGTCCGGCGTCGAAGAACCACGTGCGGGAATGGAAGACGGTCGCTTGCGCGATCGACAGGAAACCGGATACTCGCGCCGCACTGCGCGGATCATTGCGGGGACCGGCAAGGACCGCCATCGCACGGGGGCGAGGGTTTCTCCGTATCAGAAACTGCGCCGCGTGCGCCCCGCCGGAGTAATCGTCCACTGAGACGCTGTCAATCAGGGTGGCACCCAAGCCGGCAGGGGGGCGATCATTCAAAACCAGGGCGAACCGACGTTGCCGAATTACTGCGTCCACTGCTTCCGGCCGGTCCCAGATGATGGGAAATCGATTGGTCGTGATTGGCCGCTTGCCGGAGAGATCAGGACAGGTCCAACTCATACGCCAGTCAATGCGGTCTTTCTCCAGCCGGGCCGTGAGTCTGTCCAGCAAGTTTGCGCCAAAACTGTTCTTGCGTTTGGCGCGCGGATGAAAGAACAGCAACGCGCTCGATTGGTCCAGTTGCGGACCAGGGAGATAGGTACCCGAGGCAGCACGCCTTGTCAGCAGTCCCTCCTCCACCAGTTCACGGATCAGGATGTCCGCGGTCTGATAACTGATGCCGAAGAGGCGGGCCAGGGCGCGGTTCGAGAGGAAGCGGCGTCCGGGGAGATGGTGCCCATCCTGAATGCGAGCAACCAGTTGCCTTTTCACATCAGCAACGTATCCTGTGCGGGGCCGACTCATTCGTTAACCATATCAGTTTTTCAACACATGTGATCGAATAATTTTGTCGATGCGCCGGTTGCCTAGTTAACCTGTGTTTGTGGCAAAAGGAAGGCTCGCAAATCTGTCCGTATTGATTGTGGGTGGCACCTCAGGTTTAGGGCTTGCCGCCGCTAAGGCTTGCAAACGAGAAGGCGCCAATTTGACCCTCGTGGGCAAGTCCGATGAGTATCTCGAGCAGGCAGCGGATGTGCTGGATCTGAAGACCATTATTGCTGGCAACGCAACCGACTCCGACCTGGCGGAGCGAGCGGTTGAACAGGCTGTCTCGTATTTCGGGCGGCTTGACGGCGTGTTTCATGTGGCTGGTGGAAGCGGCAGACGTCGGGGCGATGGGCCTTTGGACTCCATTTCCGACGATGGCTGGAGATACACCATCGACGAGAATCTGACTTCGCTGTTCTATACCAATCGGGCCGTGGTACGGCAGCTCCTGAGGGCAGGCCAGGGCGGAGCGATACTTAATATCAGTTCCGTGCTCAGCGTCTCTCCATCGCCGGGACACTTCGCGACCCACGCGTACGCTGCTGCAAAAGCCGCCGTGATCGGGTTGACCAAATCGTGCGCATCCTACTACGCGCCTCATAACATTCGCTTCAATGCGATTTCTCCCGGGCTGGTGAACACTGCGGCATCGCAGCGCGCGGCCGAAGACCCGGCAATCGCCGCGTACATTCATCACAAGCAGCCGCTCGACGGCGGAAGAATCGGCTCTCCGCAGGACATGGATGGCGCCGTAGTGTATTTCCTGTCGCCGGAATCGCGCTTTGTTACCGGGCAGATACTTTCTGTAGATGGTGGTTGGGGTGTGAGCGATGCCGCTGGCGGTCAGAGTTCTGGGGATTGAGCGTGAGCATAGCGATTGGAATCGACATTGGCGGAACTTACAGCAAGCTGGTGGCGATCTCTCACGAAGGAACTATTTTGTCGCGCTCACGATTGCCCACCAACGATTGCCCGATACAGCAATGGCGTCCTGAAATTCTGGCGGAAGTTGTGAAAGTAGAGCGCGAGTTGGGAGGCATCGAGATTCTCGGCATTGCTTGCCCGGGATTGGTTCATCGCGACGGCCATTCCATTGCCTGGATGAAAGGGCGGCTGAATTTTCTGGAAGGTCTGGACTGGACACAAGCGCTTGGCCGTCGTACGCGGGTTCCCGTCATTAACGACGCGCACGCGGCCCTAAAAGCCGAAGCATGGCTGGGGGCTGGTCGCGGATGCAGGAATGTGGCCATGTTGACGTTGGGAACCGGCGTGGGCGGCGCAATCATGTGCGACGGCCGGGTGATCACTGGCAGCATGGGAAGAGCCGGCCACCTGGGACACATAACCGTGAACGTCGCGGGGCCGAAGGACATCGTGAACACACCGGGAAGTCTTGAGGTCGCCATAGGAGAATGTACTTTGCCGAAACGATCGGGGGGGCGGTTTAGCGCGACATCAGAACTGGTCGAGGCGCATCTCCGGGGGGACTCCGACGCAACCGAGCTGTGGCAGAGCAGCGTGCGGTCGTTGGCTGCGGCCTTGGTCTCGATTATCAACGCGGTTGATTCCGAGCGCATTCTCCTGGGTGGAGGCATAGCCCGCGCTGGTTCTGCGTTGTTCGAGCCTTTGAAGAGCTTTATGGATGAATATGAATGGCGGCCGTACGGCCACGCGGTAGAGATCGTGCCTGCTGAACTAGGTGACGAGGCGGGGGCCATCGGTTCTGCAAAACACGCAATGGAGTGTTATGACGCCGGCTGAGCAATACCTGACGAAGTGCGGAGAAATCATCGAGTCCGTACAATCCCAGAGGGAGGCCATTCGCGAGGCAGCGCAATGGTTTGCCAAAAGCATACTGGCCGGCAGGATGGTCCACGTCTTTGCTTCCGGGCACAGCCGGATCATGGTGGAAGAGATGTGGCCGCGCTACGGTTCTTTCCCTGGCTTTAATCCCATCGTAGAGCTTTCTCTCACCTTTCATAACCTGGTTGTTGGAGCAAACGGGCAACGGCAGGCGATGTTCATCGAGAATGTCCCCGGTCTTGCCGAGCGAATTCTTCGGAATTTCGCATTGTCCACCGACGATTCCGCCTTGGTGATCAGTTCCAGTGGATGCAACATCGTTCCGATCGAAATTGCACAGGAATTTCAGCGTCATCGAGTCCGCGTTGTCTCCATTGTGACCCTTCGGCATAGCGAGAGAAGTCAGAGCCGCCATCCCGACGGCAAGAGGCTTCAGGATTTTTCCGATCTGGTTCTCGATACGGGGGCTCCGGCTGGCGATGCTATGGTGAACATTCCCGGACTGGACACTCCGGTTTCGCCGGGTTCCACGGTGGGTGGATGCATGCTTGTGAACTGCATCAAGGCAGAACTCGCCGCGCTACTGACAGCAGCAGGAGCTCCACCGAAAGTTCTCACCGGTGCTGCCGTGGTTGGCAAGGAGAGAGCCGAGGAACTGTTTGAGTCTGCTTACGACGAGCACGCTCATCGTCTGGCCAAGCTGTACGCGACAGTTGGAAGTGATAGATGAGAAACGTTCGGAACCTCGCCGCGGAATTTGATGTGGTGGTCGTTGGCTCGGGATCTTCGGGTGCGATTGCAGCCATCGCGGCCGCGCGTGAAGGGGCGAAAGTTTGCCTTCTGGAGAGGAATAGCTTTCTAGGAGGAACAAGCACGGCGGTCTTGGACACTTTTTATGGATTTTACACGCCCGGAAAACGCTCTCTCAAAGTCGTCGGGGGGATAGCCGACGATGTCGTCGCGCGGCTGAAGCAGTTGGACAGCGTGATCGAACGTCCCAATACGTATGGTGCGGGAACGGGCATTACATATCATCCAG
>Ga0335085_10002408_pt1 | contig 35073 bp, 31 predicted proteins | sample Lox_Sample_45_FD_206712 | JGI IMG/M metagenome (GOLD analysis project Ga0335085, IMG submission 206712) | Soil microbial communities from Loxahatchee National Wildlife Refuge, Florida, United States - Lox_Sample_4.5 | ecosystem: Environmental > Terrestrial > Soil > Wetlands | place: USA... | reverse complement strand
TGACGCATCCAACGCATTCGCAATCGGCACTGTGTTCCACCATTAATTGCGGACGAGGGCGTCCGCGCTCCCAGCAATATGCCGATCGAGTCTTGCTCGTTGTCGCCTTCTTTCTCGGCTTGGGTGCTTCGGTGGATTGCGGCGGATGATCGGCGTGCTTGCGCTCAAGCTTTCGCTCGATTCCAACGAAGATTGGAACTCTGTTCCGCGCACGCCGCGATGAAATTCACGGCGATGGCGGCACTCGCAGCAGATACGGCAATCCGCCGTTTCTATTCGCGTTCTCGCCCCAGATCGAACTGCTGAAACCGTCCGGCAAGCCCGATTGCAGCTGCGACGTGGTCAGCCCGGCAATCCCCGGATCGTTGTCGATATTGCCGGCGCCTTGACCCGGGTTGGTGATACCGCTGGTCGTCGTATCCCAATAAGTGTGCGCGATTTCGCCACCGCCAGAACGGTCGGCACCCACGAATCCGCCTATGAAGCTGCCCAGCCCCGCAGTTACGGATCCGGTCGAGTATACATCGCTGATGAGACCGCCATTGCCAGTGAACCAGCCAAAAATTCCACCAGCAGATGAGTTCGAGCCTGCACTGACGGAACCAGTCGCGTAGGAATTGGAAATTGGTTCGGAGCCTGTGCCGCCCGCCAGGCCGCCGACCATCGAGTTGTTGCCCGCAATGACTGGTCCCGTCGCAAAGGATTCAGCCGCGGCACCGAGTCCCCCGGCCAACCCGCCGACAGTAGAGTTGCTCCCGGCTGACACCGAGCCTGTCGCGTAGCACTGCCGAACGGCGTATTTAAAGGTGTTCGTAAATGCGACGCCAACTAAACCGCCCACAGTCGATGAATCGGGAACAGTTAGGTTGACTGCCGAATGTGACGTAAAGATTCTTCCATAACTCGTGCCAACGAGCCCTCCAGCAGAGCTATCCATTATTCCGGCAGAAACTGATACGGTTCCGGTCGAAGAGTCGTTGCGGATTGTGCCCGAATTGTAGCCGATCAACGCCCCCACAGCAGCCTTTTGCACCTTCGGTCTGACAGCTCCCAGCAATGAAAATTGCCCGCTTACCGAATCGTTTTGAACGAGGCCACGGTTCCTGCCAGCAACGCCACCGACGCTAGACTTACCGTTCCCGGCCACCGATTCATCGACCAAGTTGAGATCGCGCACAGTACCACTCGACGCAATAGATGCGAACAAACCCTCATTCCTGTAGGTGCCGCTGACGGACAGATTCGAGATCGAGTTGCCGAGACCTTCAAAGACGCCGTCGAATTCCGTTGCAATCGGAGAATTCTTGTACGTTCCGTCATTGCCGGCATTGTAGCTTGCAGAGAACGCATAATGTCCGCCGGGCCTGGCGGCGATGGCCGAAGCAAGCGCCGCGATGCTGCTTTCGAGCGCGTAGACCTTGCCGTCGATCGTCAGCCGGTTGCCGGTGCCCAGGAAGCTGACGTTGCCGCCTGGTCCGAAGGTGAGGTCGCCCTTCGTGCTTCCGTCGTTCGTCGTGAGAGCAAGCCCTGCGGTCCCTGCCACCGACACCGTTCGATCGACGATGATCGAACGACGGGCATCGAGCGTGAGCGCATTTGCGCTCGCCCACGAGAACGCAGCTTGGATTTTGATGTCGTTCGTGAGTGTTCCGGTCGTCACTTTCACGCTGCCGCTTGCCAGCAGATTTTCGAGGTCGCCCGCGTTCAGCACCGCATTCTTCGCCGTGGGCGCGCAGACTCCCGACGCGCAGCTCAAGCCGGTTGTCGGCTTGGATGAAATCACCACCTCAGCACCGGCGCCGGTTGCGCACGGCACGAACCCGCAGGCGACGGCGGAAAGCAAGAGACGGCGCCCCGGCATCCTGCCGGCGCCGATGGAGTTGCAATAGCGCCGCTTTCGATGAAGCCGCGCCAAGCGTCGAATACAGGCAAGCATGATCCCGCTCGCAGGTCGGTCCACACGCCAAGACTAGCCCCGCTTCGCGCCCGCCACAAACCGCTGCCGCTTCCTTCGTGTTCTTCGCGCCCCTTGTGGTGAATAGGCAGAACAGCAGCTCAGATGCTCGACTTTCTCGACGTGTTTTGACCGGCACCGCGCATTGCGTATCCTGGTGCGGAATCACTGGGAGCGCGGACGCCCCGTCCGCTCCTGAACTTGACGCATCCAACGCATTCGCAATCGGCACTGTGTTCCACCATCGATCGCGGACGAGGGCGTCCGCGCTCCCAGCAATATGCCGATCGCGCGCTGCTCGTGGTCGCGGTCCTGCTCGGATTGGGATGCTTTGGCGGGATGTGGCAGGCGATCGGCGCGCTCGCGCTCAGAGTGCCGCTCGATCCCAACGAAGGCTGGAATGCCTATCACGCGGTCGCGGCCACGACCGGCGGCAGTCTCTATCCCGATGCCGCGAGCTTCATGACCGACAATTATCCGCCGTTGTCGTTTTACGTCGTGGGCCGGCTCGGCCGCATGATCGGCGACGACATCATCGCCGGACGAATATTGTCGCTCGCCTCCTTTGCATTCGCCAGCTGCGCCATTGCAATGCTGGCCGGACATTGGAGTTGCAGTGGACCGCGGGGCTTCAGCCCCGCATGCGCGCCTGAAGGCGCGCGGTCCAATGACAGCAGTGCGCTATTCGCAAGCCTTCTGTTCGCGGCATCGCTGCTGTTGTTCTCCGACTATGTCGGAATGAACGATCCGCAACTGTTCGGACACGCGCTGCAGATGTCCGCCCTGTTGCTCCTCGTGTTCGCGCGGCGCCGGTCGCTGCTGATCGACGTCCTGGCCGCAGCACTGCTGGTGACCGGTCTCTTCGTCAAGCACAATCTCGCGGCACTGCCGTTCGCAATGCTCGTCTGGATTGCCGTGCGCGAGCCCAGGCGGGCCGGCTGCCTTGCGGCGCTGATGCTGGCGATGACTGCGGCCGGCCTGGGCGTATTCCGCTGGAGCTTCGGCTTCGATCTCTTGTCGCGGCTTGCTTCGCCTCGCACCTATGCGTTGTCCAACCTGACAGTCAATTTCGAGAACTGGATCGTCTGGGCGGCAGTGCCGCTGGCGGCGACGCTCATCCTGGGACTCCGGAACCGGCGCGATGCCGGTGCGATGTTCCCGGCCATCTATGCCGTCACCGGCACGCTTCTCGGCCTGCTGCTGTCGGGCGGCGCCGGCGTGGACGCGAACGCGATGTTCGATGCGAACATCGCCATCGCGCTGGGTTCGGGCCTTGCGGTCGCGCGATTGCGCAACGAAGCGCAGCGGCCGATCGCATCGGCGGTGCTGGCGGCAGCGTTGAGCATTCCCTTTGCCGTGGCGATTGCAATCAATTGGGATCCGGACTGGCTCGACGCCGATTTCTGGCTCCATCCTTTGCAAGACGAAGCCGGTCTCGCGCAAGCCGATATTGCCTGGCTGAAGCTGCATCATGGCCCCGTACTGTGCCAGACGCTGGCGCTCTGTTACTGGGCGGGGAAGCCCGCCGAAGCCGACGTGTTCAATCTCGACCAGCAGTTCAAGACGGGCGCGCGCGACGAAGCACCGTTTCTCGGGCTGCTTGCGGCACACAGATATGCGGCGGTTCAGATTGAGGCCGACGCGCCTTTTCCGTTACCGGCGCGCGTACACGATGTGCTGCTCCGCAATTACCGTGTCGCACGCTCCAACGACGACGGCGTGTTTTACGTGCCGCGATAGATTCCTCCCTGGGACCGCGGCCATCCTGGCCGCATGCGATGTTTCGGCATCAAAGATGCGGGCTGGAAGCCCGCGGTCCCAAGGAGGAAGTGTTCCATCGAGACTCTACGGTTGCACGGGCTCCGATGCCGGCTGCGCCAGGCGGTATTCGACATTCACCGTGCCGGTGCGTTCCAGCTTCGACCAGCCCACGAACCTGCCGCGCAGCGCCGCCGAAATCGATCGCACCACCACGTAGTACATCATCTGCCGGTAACCGAAGCGCTGCAGAAGCAGCCACCAGATCAGTTTCCAGTTCTCCCGCTTCTCGAGCAGGAAGCCGCACAAGGCGGCCAGCAGGTCGACCACCATGAACACGACATAGTAGATGCCGACCGTCACGAGATTGGCGTCGGAGAACTCCGCGCCGTGCTCGGTATAGCCGATCCACTGCCCGATCAGCTGCCAGATGAGCATCAGATCGGCGACCGGCGCCAATGTGGTCAGCACGATCTGGAACATCCAGGCTTGCGGCAGCGTCACCATGCCGAGCCAGCCGTAGCGCGGATTGAACGTAATTCCGCGATACTTCCAAAGGCATTGCAGCGTGCCGAAGGCCCAGCGGAATCGCTGCTTGGCAAAGCCGCGCACATCGGTGGGGGCTTCGGTCCAGGCCACCGCCGAGGCATCGAAGACGACCGTGTAGCCGGCCTTCTGAACGGCAATGGTAAGATCCTGATCCTCGGCCAGCGTGCTGGACGGAAAGCCGCCCAGCTGGTCGAGAACCGAGCGGCGCCAGGCGCCCACCGCACCCGGAACGACGGTGAGCGTGTCGAGCGCGGCCAGCGCGCGGCGCTCGAGATTTTGCGCGACGATATACTCCAGCGCCTGCCAGCGCGTGATCAGGTTGATGCGGTTGCCGACCTTGGCATTGCCGGCCACGGCACCGATCTTGGGATCGCCGAACCAGCGCGCCAGCCTGGCGATCGTATCGCGCTCGAACTGGGTATCGGCGTCCAGCGCGACCACGACCTCGCCCTTGGCGCGGGCAAGACCGACATTCAGCGCATGGGCCTTGCCGCGGTTGGGGATGCAGACGAGCTCCACGCGCGGCTCGTTCTCGAAGCGGCTTCGCACGAGTGCGGCCGTGGCGTCGCGCGAGCCGTCGTCCACGACCACCACCTGCACGGCCGCGTTCCGGCTCGCCAGGATCCGTTCGATCGTGGCAATGATCACTTTTTCTTCGTTGAATGCCGGAATGATGACGCTGACGCGATACGCCTCGCTCGCCGGCAGCGCCGCAAACTGCCTGACCTCGCGCCTGCGATTCCAGAATGCGAGCGCGCAGAGCACGAAAAGCCGCGCGATGCCGAGCCCGATCGCCGCCAGGAAACAGTAGTAGAGACCCTCGCCCAGCCAGCTGAACGCCAGGAACACCATGCGATCGGTGAACAGCGTGAACGTCGGAGCCAGCGGCGGATTGGCCTGCGCGCGCGAAATGCCCGCGAGATCGGAAACCGGCACCAGCTGATAGCCCTGCGCGCGCAGCTCGTCGATCAGGCCGGGCAGCATCGCCACGGTCTGGGAGCGGTCACCGCCTGCGTCGTGCAAAAGGATCATCGAGCCGCGCACTTCCGGATTCTTCGAATGAATCGAGGCCAGCACGCGCTTGATCATCGTAGCGGCGCCGGGCAGCTGCCAGTCGACAGGGTCCACGCCTACGCCGATCGTGACGTAGCCGAGGTTTTGCGCGGTAAGAACAGGTTCGATGTCCTCGGCCGAACCCGGTGCGGCATCGCCCAGGTAAGGCGGCCGGAACATGCGCAGCGATCGGCCGGTCAGCGCTTCAAACAGCCGCTGCGTGGCGTTGAGCTCCAGCGCAACGGCGGCATTAGGCGTATCGGCAAGATTGGGATGCGTGAACGTGTGATTGCCGACTTCGTGACCGTCGGCCAGGATTCGCTGCACGATGCCGGGATAGGCTTCCGCGTTCTCGCCGATGATGAAGAATGTGGCGGTGACGTGCTTCTGCTTGAGGACGTCGAGAATCTCCGGCGTGTATTGCGGATCGGGGCCGTCGTCGAAGGTGAGCGCCAGCTTCTTGTCGCTCGCCCCGGCCTGGCGAATGACGTAGGTCGTCGGCAGCCGCGTGTAGCTCTCGTCGTCGACGTCGCCGGTGTCCTTGTCGACTTCGATGCTGCGAATGCCCGGTTCGGGCTGCGCCTCGACGCGCAAAATCTCGCCCTGACCTTCGTAGTCGACATCCTGCGTGGTCGGGATGTTCTTCAGCCCGTCCGGCGATGTCGCATTGTAGCGCCGGCCAAGCACGGACCATATCGATGGATCCTCGCTGCCCAGCTTCCACAGCGCGTAGCCGGCGGGCTCGTAGACATCGGCGGCGTGAATCTGGTTGTAGGCGGTGACGCCGTCGAGAAACCACACGTCGTGCTTGGTGTTGTCGTCCTCCATGTAGGAGAAGTGCGGATTGTTGGTCTGATCGTCGAAGACGATGTTCGCCTGCGAATCGCGCGCCGCCACCGCCGCATCTTCGAACGTCATGGCGTCGCCGGGATTTCCTTGCGACCAGTCATAGCCGTAATTGCCGATGCCGATGATCGTGCGGTCGGGCGAGAGCACCCGCATCCGCTTGTCGAGATTTTCTTCGAACCACGACTGGCTGGCGATGCTGCCGGGCGCGCCGGTGTTGTCGTGCTCGTCATAGGCCATCAGCAGCGTATAATCGACGAGCTTGGCGTAATCGGCGAACGGCCAGCTGTCGTCGTCGTAGGGCGAGGCGAGCGCGATGATCCAGCGATGCGGCGCAAACGCCTTCGACAGTTCCGAAAGGAAGCTTTGCAGGTCGGGATAGGCGCTTTGCGGCAGATCCTCGAAGTCGACAACGGCACCCTGAAACCTGTTGGCCGCGAGATAGCCGACAATGCCGTTCAACAGCGTCTTGCGGCGCGCGGGATCGGCCAGAAGCTTTGCCAGGCCGGCCCCGTCCCACACGGCATTCGATGCATTCTGCACCAGCGGCAGAATGGCCATGTTGGGATTGGTATCGGCAATCGCCGTAAGCGCGCGGTGATCGACATGCTGGACGAGCGAAAGCGTGGGCTCGCTCAGATTGAGCCAGGCCGGCACGAACCAATCCAGTTTCGCGCCTTCGCGCTTCAAGTCGGGATAGCTGAGGTCGTCGGTGCTGAGATAGAAACCGATCGTCAGCGGCCGATCTGAATGCGGCCGCAGCGGTCCATGTGGTACCGTGGTCAAGGCGGCGCCTTTTTGCTTCCAGTCGCGCGCCAGAGCGGCGCGTTCCGCACGGACCTCGGCCGCCAGACGCGCGGCCGCCTTCAAAAGACCCGGATCGACCGCCTGACGCGCCAGTTCGGCGTCGCGTACCGCGCTCAAGCGGCCCGGGAGATTCGGACTCGCCGTATGCGGCTCGATCAGAAGGCTCGCGATGAAAACGGCACCCACCAGCAGGGCGATGACCGCGCCTACACGCCCGGCGAGCGAAACTCGCGCCGAGCGGCGACCACTCGCGTCAAAGAAAACCGGCTTCTCGCTCATCGAGGTTACACGCCTTGCCCGGAAGGGCCCGAATACTACGCCGCTTATAGTATCTCGCCGCGTCGCGACTAAACTGTGGCGCCGGGATTACATGTTCGAAAGTTTTGCGCCGTGCAAGCGGCTGCCATAAGGCCGATCGGCGAATTCGTTAACGAAAGCTGGGGCGGGTTCCATGGACACGGCGAGGCGCAGCAGTATCCGGCCACACCGGCTGGCAATGGCGATCCTGGGCCTGGGGCTGCTCGCCTGCCTCGGACTGAATCTGCCCGGACAGCTTTCCTACGACTCCGTCGCCCAACTGCACGATGGTCATTTCGGCATCTATAATGGCTGGCATCCGCCCGTCATGGCCTTTCTGCTCGGCATCGCCGACGCCGTCGTTCCGGGAACCGGGCTGTTCGTCGCGTTCGACGCGGTGCTGTTTTTTGCCGGTGCAGCTCTTCTGCTCGGAATAGGGAGCCAGCCTCGCTGGACCGCGCCGGCTGCGGCGGCGGTCCTGGTGCTTATGCCGCAGGTGCTGCTCTTTGAAGGAATCGTCTGGAAGGATGTCCTGTTTGCCGATTCGGCGATCGCCGGCTTTGCATCGATCGCTTTCGCCGCGGCCCAGTGGGAAAGCCGCGGGCTCCGCTTCGGCTGGCTTTCGGCCGGCCTTGTTCTTCTGGTGCTGGGCGCGCTCGCGCGGCAGAACGGCGCCATAGCGCTCGCCTTCGGCATTGCGGCGATCGGCGTACTCGCGGCGACCAAGGCGAAGGGTCGCCCCGCGCGGGCATTGGCTTCATACGCGACGGCGGCCCTGGCCGCGGCGCTGGTGCTCAACGGGGCAGCGAGCGTCGCGCTCGGTATGCGCACACCTGGCGGGTCGGGAACCCAGGCGCAACTGCGGCTGCTCGCGTTCTACGATCTGATCGGCGCCATCAAGGATCGCCCGGACCTCAAGCTCAAGCATCTTACGCAAGCCAGGCCCGACCTTGTCGCGCTGATGCGCGAGGATGGCGTTCGCCTGTATACGCCGGAGCGCAACGACACCCTCGCGCAATCGGCCGAGCTGCAGAGCGAGCTTGCCGACACACAAGCGAGCGTGATGCTGGCCCAGTGGAAGGACCTCGTCATCCACCATCCCATGACATACCTGAAGTTGCGCGCCAGGGTGTTCGACTGGGTGTTCCTGACACCCCGCCTGGATCGCTGCTTCCCGGTCTATGTAGGCGTCAGCGGCTTGCCCGCCTACATGCGGGATTTGCACCTGACGCAGCGTCTGCGCCCGCAGGACAGCTGGCTGAAAGCCTACGCAACGGCCTTCGTGGGCACTCCGGTCTACTCCCATCTCACATTCGCGCTGCTGGCGCTGGGCGAGCTCGCCCTTCTGCTGCGCCGCCGATCGGCCGCCGATCTCGCGATGGCCTTTCTGCTCGCCTCGGCGCTGGCCTTCGTTGCCAGCTTCTTCGTCATCGCAATTGCCTGCGACTATCGCTACCTGCTCTTTCTTGACCTCTCGGCGCTTGTGGGCGGCCTCTACCTGGCGGCAGCCAGGCCCCAAAACCGCCCAAAAGCTGGCGCTGGGTTGGCAGGCGATGCAAAACCGCACGAATTCGTTTAACCCGGCGCGACCAAGAGACTTCACCGGAGTGCAAAGATGTCGGAAAATCGAAACGCGAAGGAGCGCCTCGCGTGATGCCTTCCATGGCTGATTCTGTGGTGCAGGCAGGGCGGAGTTCTCCGCCGGGAGCACCACTTATGAGAGTTGCCGCAGTCGGCGCGCAGGAGCTGGCGGCCCCGCCCGTGACGATGATCGAGCCGGTCGTGCTTTCCGTCATCATTCCGACCTTCAACGAGGCGCCGAACGTGCGAGAGATCGTGCGGCGCCTGGACGTCACGCTGCGGGGCATTTCCTGGGAAGCCATTTTCGTCGACGACAATTCGCCCGACGGAACCGCGGCCGCCGTGAAGCAAGTTGCCACCGGCGATCGGCGCGTGCGGTGCCTCAAGCGATTGGGACGCCGCGGACTGGCTGGCGCTTGCATCGAAGGCATGCTCGCCTCGAGCGCACCCTATGTCGCCGTCATGGATGCCGATCTGCAGCACGACGAGTCGATCCTGCCCGACATGCTGCGCGCGCTTCAGTCGGGCTCCGCCGATCTTGTCGTCGGCAGCCGTTACGTACCGGGCGGCAGCGCAGAGACCTTCGCTCCCGTCCGCTCCAAGCTGAGCCGCACGGCAACCAGCCTAGCGCGCCGCATTCTGGGCGTGGAGATCGCCGATCCGATGAGCGGCTTCTTCATGCTGAAGCGCGAGAAGCTCGACGGGATCGCCGACGAGCTGTCGACGATCGGTTTCAAGATACTGCTCGACATCCTGATGACTGCGCGCGACGGGCTGCGCGTGGCGGAAATTCCATACGAGTTCCGCGAAAGAACGCACGGAGAGAGCAAGTTCGACACCCAGGTGGGATTGGAATTTCTCGGACTCGTGCTCGGCAAACTGACCCGCGGCGTCGTCGATCCGCGCTTTCTGTCGTTTGCACTGGTGGGCACCACCGGTCTGGCGGTGCACCTTATCGTATTGCGATTGGCATTCGGCACATTCGCGCTGCGGTTTTCGATCGCACAGACGATTGCGACCGGGGTTGCGATGGCAACCAATTTTCTGTTGAACAACGCCTTGACTTACAGCGACCGGCGGCTTTCCGGCATCGGCCTTTTGTGGGGCTTTCTCGGCTTCTGCGTCATCGGCGCCGCAGGCGCGATCACCAATGTGGGACTGGCCTCGTGGCTTTATTCCGAGCAGCCGACCTGGTGGCTGGCCGGCGCGGCAGGCGCGATCATGGGTGCGCTGTGGAATTATTCCATGTCGAGTCAATTCGTCTGGCGCACGCGTTAAGCTACCGCAAGAATAGCGCTTAGGCAGGATCGGGGTGACCGGGTATGCGTAGGAATGCGATGCCGGCGAAGCGGGCAGTAATTTCAATATTGGCGTGTTGGGCTGTTACGTTGCTGTTCGCCCCGGCGCCCGCCCGCGCGCAAACGCCCGCCGAAAGCTTTGTGCAACAGGGAACCTCGAAGGCGATTGCCATCCTCGGCGACAAGACGCTGAGCGACGCGCAGCGCCAAGATCAGGTTGCGAGGCTGATGACTTCGCTTCTGGACATGAAGCGCATGGCGCTGTTCACCCTCGGCCCGGCGGTGAAATCGGCGCGCCCCGCCGACCTGAATGCATTTGTGGCGGCCTACCGCGAATTCGCGTTGGCCACCTATGAGGCCGAACTCGGCGGCTATTCCGGCCAGACGCTCAACGTGACGGGATCGACGGAGCGGGCGCCGGGCGACACCATCGTCAATGCCGTCGTCAACGATCCCAACGACAAGTCCGACGCGCCGGCACAGGTCAGTTTTCGCGTGCTCGACGAGGGGCAAGGCCAGCTCGCACTTGTCGACGCGTCCGTGGAGGGCGTCTGGTTCACGCTTGCCCAACGGGACGATTTCACCGGATTTCTCGGACAGAACGGAGGCGACGTGACGAAACTCGCGGCGCACTTGAAGGATATGGCAGCGCACGTGGAAGCCGGGGCGCAGGCACGCAGGAAGTGAGTGGTGAGATGGTGAGTAGTGAGTAGTGAGATGGTTAGTGAGTAGCGAGGTGGCGAGTAGGTAGAACCACTCACCATCTCACCACTCACCAACTACTCACTATCTCACCAATTTGAGGGGCATCATGTCGAAGAGCATCATCCATCCCGTAATTCTCTCGGGCGGCGTAGGATCGCGGCTTTGGCCGTTGTCGCGCAGCCTTTTTCCCAAGCAGCTTCTGCCGCTGGCGGGCGAGCGCACGATGATCCAGGAGACGGCCTTGAGGGTCTCCGGCGAGCAATTCGCCAAGCCGCTCATCATCTGCAATCAGGAGCACCGCTTCCTGATCGCCGAACAGATGCGCGAAGCAGCGGTTGCCCCCGACACGATCGTGCTCGAGCCGATCGGCCGCAACACCGCCCCCGCCGCCGCCATAGCCGCGCTCATTCTTGCCGAGCGGGATCCGCAGGCGCTGATGATGCTCCTGCCTGCCGATCACGTGGTCCTGCTGCGCGAAGCATTCGTTGACGCAGCCGCCAAGGCGGCCGCGGCCGCCGGCGACGGTGCGCTCGTGCTTTTCGGCATAGAGGCGCGGGCGCCGGAAACCGGATTTGGCTATATCGAGCGCGGGCCATCCCTGGACGGTACGGGTTGCTTTCGCGTAGCCGGTTTCTTCGAGAAGCCCGATCGTACCAAGGCGCAAGCGTACATCGCGTCCGGAAAGCACTACTGGAACAGCGGCATGTTTCTGTTCCGTGCCGATATCTATCTCGAGGAACTCGCGCGGCTGGAGCCCGAGATGCTCGCCGCAGCCAAGGCGGCACTCGCCGCCGGCAAGCGCGATCTGGATTTTTTCCGGCTGGACGAAGCGGCCTTTGCCGCCTCGCCCTCGCAGTCCATCGACTATGCCGTGATGGAGCACACCGCGCGGGCCGCCGTGGTCCCGGTGGACATCGGCTGGAGCGACGTGGGCTCGTGGCTTTCCCTTTGGGAAATCGCCGACAAGGACGACGCCGGCAACGTTCTGCGCGGCGACGTCATCGCGCACCGGACCAAGAACTCGTACTTGCGCAGCGAGGGGCCATTCGTGGCGGCCATCGGCGTCGAAGACATTGCCGTCGTGGCGACGGTGGACGCACTGCTCGTCACCTCGCGCGCGGAAGCGCAGCACGTCAAGCACGTGGTGGAAGAACTCGGCCGGCAGGGACGCGATCTCCACATGAGCCACCGGCGCGTCTGGCGGCCCTGGGGCTCCTACGACAGCGTCGACAACGGACCGGGTTTCCAGGTCAAGCGGATCACCGTAAACCCGGGCGCCAAGCTGAGCCTGCAAAAGCACGCGCAGCGCGCCGAGCACTGGATCGTGGTATCCGGCACCGCGAGGGTTACGTGCGACGAGCGCGTGTTCACGCTGAACGAAAACGAATCGACGTTCATTCCGCTGGGCGCCAAGCATCGGCTCGAGAATCCGGGCAGCGAGCCGCTGCACATCATCGAAGTGCAATCCGGCCGCTATCTCGGCGAAGACGACATCGTGCGCTTCGACGATGTGTACGGGAGGTGAGGTATTCGGACCGCGGGGCTTCAGCCCCGCCAAGCGCGCCTGAAGGTGCGCGGTCCAAATCTATTTCCGCGCGCCGGACATGAACCCCGCGAGCAGCGACATCAGCAGCGAGGCACGCGGATTTTCCTCCGCGAACTGCTGAACGCGATCCGCCAGGAGCGCCCCGATTGCGCTGCCCGCCACGAACAGGCTGTCCTGCCTGCTGCGGCGAACGCCGCGCCAGCCGATCGCAACGACAAGCACTGCGACGACCAGCGCACCGGCAAGCACGATTGCCGCCGAAGCCAGTGCGGCGAACGGCGGCGCCATCAGTCCCGTCATGGCAGCGTAAAGCGCTACGCAGGCAAGAACGAACGCCCCCATGATGCCCAACAGGACCACCATGATCGCCAGCAGGATGGCGGCGACGCGAGCCGGAATTCTTCCCATGCCAGCTAGCGCCGGCGCGTCAGAAAGATCATTCCGAGAAGAGCACCGATGGCAAATGCCACGGCGGTCGCGGCGAGCGGCTGCTCCTCGATCCTCTTCGTGACGTCATCGACGGTCCCCATGGCATCGGTCCAACCGTCCTCGGCCGCATGGCGAACCCTGGCCGCGGCTTCGCTGGTGCGGTGGCGCGCGGTTCCGAGCAGCACATCGCTGATCCGCGAAAATTCGGCCCTGAGGCGGCGAACATCCTCGACCAAGCCCTCAATCGATGTTTCCATGTTCATCGGCCTCTCCCGATCAAGTTGTCATTGGTGGCACGAACGGCGTTAACACACTGATAATGATCAACAGTCGGTTACCGCCGCAACTTTTCAGGACCAAGTCCGGGACAGCCGGAATCATCCCCGGCAACTTTTCGCGCCGGAAGCCCATTTTACGGGCGGGACGGCCGGCTTGTTTCCGCCGGCACAGGATTGATAAAGCTCAATGCCGTTCTGCCTCCGCCCGCCTACGTTGCAGACCTATCGGAGAACAAAACATGTCGATTGCCAAGCTTCTCGTGCCGGTCACCGGCTCCAAGCGCGATGAAACGGCGATCCGCACCGCCCTTGCCGCGGCGCGTCCGTTCAATGCCCACGTGCAGGTGCTGTTCGTGCATGCGGACCCGCGCGAGACCATCCCCTATGTCGGCGCACCTCTATCCCCGCAACTGCTTCAGGAACTCATCGACGGCGCAGCGGAAATCGCCAAGGCCGCTTCCAAATGGGCGCGCGGCGCCTTGGCCGTTGCAGCGGACGACGCGAAGGTCCGCATCATCGCAGCACCACAGAAGAGCGACGGGGTCACCGCATCCTATTCGGAGATGACCGGCTATCTACCCAACGTGCTGGCGGATGCCGTGCTGCTGGCCGATCTCGTCGTGTTTCCCCCGGTAGGTCACGGCGACAACCCGGAGGTTCACGAAGCGCTGGTACGCCTGCTGACCAAATCGTCGAAATCCATCCTGCTGTCGCCGGAAGCCGCGCCGGCCGTTCTGGGCCACAAGATTGCCGTGGGATGGGACGGCGGACCGGCCGCGGCCCACGCGCTCTGTGCAGCGGTTCCCTTCCTGAAACGCGCCCGGAGCGTCCAGATGTTCTCGTTCGGCCGTATCGAGCGCGCCCATGCCGACGCCGATGCGGCGAAAGCCTATCTTGCCCTGCACGGCATCGATGCCGGCCTGAAGACCGTCGATGCGCCGCAACGTGCCGTCGGCGATCTGCTGGTGTCGGAAGCGGCAAATTCCGGCTGCGACCTGCTCGTCATCGGCGGGTACGGGCATAGCCGCTTGCTCGAGGCCATGTTCGGCGGAACGACCCAGCGGATCGTCTCCCAACCGAAGCTTCCGGTATTCATGACACATTGAGGTCTCACATGACCGCTCCGAAACGCCCCCATTGGGCCTGGCCACATGTTCTGGGGGTGCTGGTCGCCGTGATCGTCTACTTCGCGGTCTTCACCGTGACCGGCGATTCCGACCTGTTCATCGCGATCGCCACCGGCGCAGCAGGCGGGGCAGTCGTCTGGGTGTGGATATCGACCCTGCACTACGCCCGAATGCGCTCGCACAAGGCGTCGCAGAACCAGGCAACGAAGCCGTAAGCGCCGTTGGTCTCCGCACGGTCCTTGCACGGCCGGCAATCGTTGCGCGGACCTTGAAAATGCCGCGCGCAGCGCAAATTCCTTTGAACCGCAGAGACGCAAAGGCGCAAGGCGCGCAAAGATCGAAGGCCGTTGGCGTCTCTGCGCCTCCGCGGTTCGATTCCCAATCTAGAAAAAATTGCGCTTCGTGCCGACGTCAGCGCCGTGGCTCCGTGTCTCTGTATGAGACAAAAAATCCGCAATCGACGGCAATCTTTCGAATGCATGCATTTTTAGCGATCCCTGCAACGCGATCTTGATGTTGCGTAAGGTAGATTGCCACCTATCTGGCGAAAACCACGCAGCAGCCGAGGACGTTGGGTAAATGGCAGAAGCCTCTGCCGAGAACGGGCCAGTCAGGGAAAGTCCGCTCCGCACCTCGACACTGCTCGAGCAGCTGAAACGCGACCTGCCGGAAAGCCGTGTCTCGCTGGGCTGGCTGTTCGACTATGCGCGCATCCGCTCGCCGGAAACGCTGATCCTCATCCTTGCCATCATCGGGGTGGTCCCGGGTATCGCAACCCCCATAGGGATTCTGCTGGTTCTGTTCGCGATGGCGCTGGTGTTCGAGTACGAACTTCGCGCGCTTCCCGCATTCGTCGCAACGCGAGGGATCTCTTCGTCTCGCCTGATCAGCGCGATCGAGCGGACCATGCCTTACCTGAAATGGAGCGAGACGTTCGTGCGCAGGCAGGACATGGCGCTCGCCGCAGCTCTGCGACCATTCGCGACCGCAGCGATCCTGCTCCTGAGCTGCACGCTTCTGGTGCCGCTGCCATTTGCCAACGTGCTGCCTGCGCTCGCGATCGGGTTTATCGCGTTCGCTTCGCTGGAGGCCGACGGACTTCTGCTGTCGTTCTCGCTTGCAACCGCCGCGCTGTCGTTCGCCGTCTCCGCCGCCACGATCTGGGCGACCCTCGGCGTGGCCGGCAGCCTGTGGGACTGACTCAGCGCGGACATCCCTCGCCCGCATGGTGCCGGCGCATCGATGGCGGCGTCCGCGCTTTCAGCCGGACGTGATGCTGACGATCTTGAACGGCCTCTGCACGCCGTCGTGCTCGGTCACGGAAACATAACCGCCAAGCTCGATCTGATGCCGGTCGAGCTTGAAGAACGGCTCGTCGTCCGACGTAGGCCGCTCCGGATAATCGAACCGCCAGCTTTGCCCCAGATGGCGCAGGAAGCCCCGCTCCTCCGGTTCGTCTCCCCAGAACCGCTTCACGCTGCACATCGCCTTGGCGGTCCGCCAGGCCTCGGCATCGATGTGGCCGTCCTTGGTGAGCGGCGCCACGAATTCATAACCGTGCCGGCTGCTGCCCTCGGGAAATTCCTGGACGCGGCCGAGTTCCAGGCGAATGCGCTTCAAGTTCATCGAAATTGCCTCCTTGATCAGATCATCGTCCCGCCAGACGCTCGCGACATCTTTGATATTGGTCAAGGGTGGCGGAACGAGGACCGGACCGAGCGCGCATGCGGGCTTGGAAGCCCGCGGACCGAAATATCGATCAATTGGTCATGCGGGCAGAGTCGTAGCGCTTCCTGAAATCCTGCATGAAGGCCTGGAGCGTATCGATCGAGGCGATCTGGGCCGCCATGTCGCGGAAGGCGGTGCCGTGCGCATCGACCGATTGGGTGACGACGGCGAAGGCCGAGGAATCCGGGCTGGCATGCATCTGCGTTGCAAAGCGGTTGCGCAGCCTTGCGAGCCCCGCCTCGTCATCGGAAAGCGAATAGGCGATCGCCGCGCGCATGACCTTCTGGCGCGTGTCGCGCGACAGCGGCGCCGCCGTGTCCGCTGCGTTCGCAAGCGCCTCCACGTTCTGTCCGGCCGCTTCCCAATTGCCGCTTTCCCAGTAGATGTCGGCGCGCAGCTGGCGGCTGTCCGGCGCATTGTCGGTCGCGATCATGTCCAGCGCCTGGGGCCATTGCTTCAGCGCGGCGAGCGCTCGGGCGCCGAGAATGGTGCGCGCATGCAAGTCGTCCGGCGGAAGACCGGTCACCTGCGTGGTGCGCAAGGCGTCCAGCGCATCGTTCGGATTGTGATCCATCAGATCGATCATGGCGAGCCTGGTGGCGACCTGGGCGCGCGCAATACCGTCGAGGCGCTTCGCCACCTGGTACTTGAGCAGTTCGGCGGCGGGTGAAAGCAGATCGACGGCGACCAGGCGATCGGCCATGTGACGGATCATGTCGTCGCCATTGGGACCGATGGGCGTCAGGTCGACGAAGTCGTAGAACAGTCCCAGAGCCTGCACCGGAGGCAGAGCGTCGGCTCTGCCCTTGATGAACAGCTTGCCGAACGTGGCGCGCATGTCGTCCTCCGCCTCGCGCGCGCGCTCGTCATCGCCGAAATTCCGCGCCGCGACACGCAGGACGGAGAATCCGTCGTGCCAGCGCCGCATGTCGAAGTAGAGATCGCCCAGCTTTCGCAGAGTCGACAGTTCCAGGACGTCGCCGCGCCAGCGAAACCGAAGACGTTCCAGTGCATCGACGGCGGCCTGGCGGGACATGGCGCCGGCGGCGAGCCCCGCATCGACGTCGGCGTAGATCGCTTCGGCGCCGACCTGTTCGTTATCGCCCCGTTCGAGCGAGCGAAACATGCGATGGGCCTGGTTGTAGCGCCCCTCGGCCGCATAGAGCTTGGCGCGCACCAGTTCCGCCTCCAGCGCGAGAGATCGCGGGAGATTGTCCGGGAGGTGCGAAAGATCCGCATCGGCAGTCTCGATGGCGGACGCAGCCATCCCGGCCCTGGCATCGGCGAGCAGCACGCGTGCCTGCCAATCCTTGGGATAGCGATTCACGACGCCGGCCGCCGCTGCGAAATCCTTGCGCGCGGCATCCCAATGCCAGTCGGCCGCTTCGATCAGGCCACGCCAGACCGCAGCGTGGCGGTCGCCGTCGAACCGGCTTCCCGCAAGTTCGTTGCGCGCATCGACATATCGGCCCAGCATGTATTCGGCGGCGGCGCGCATGACGAGAATCTGCGGATCGGATTGCAGCGAGCCGTCGGCGGATTGCATCAGATTGATCACGCCCAGCGCTTCGGCTGCATAATCATGAGACAGGTACAATCGTGCGAGCTGCAGGCGCGCCGGGCCCGCCTCTTCCGGCCGCACGGACGCCGCGTGCGCACGGAGCCGGCGCTGCGCGTCGAAAAATCCTGTGCCGGCTTCGCGCCGCCACCGAACGAAATCGAGGAAGGCCGGGCTCGCATCCGAACTCAACAGAGCGGCCGGCGAATCGACCGATATCTGCGCCGCGGCGGCGAGCGCTAATCCTTGCGGCCGATCGATGGTCACGCGTCCTTCCTGTGCCGCGACGGAAACATCGTCGCTGAACGGAAGTACCGCGAGCCCCGCGGCGGTGGGCAGCAGCTGAAACTCCGCATAGGAGCGCAGCGCCTGCGCGGCGCGGCCCAGCAGCGCCGGAACGATGGTCAGCGTGTCGCCGGCCGCAGGGTCGGCGATCTTCACGACATGATTTGCCCCGGGCAGGATGGTTTCGAGCCCTTGACGGGTTTCGTCACGGACAAGGCCGATTGCAATCGCGCTTTGCTGTACCCGCGGCGCGAGGATCACCTTCAGATCGGAGGCGAATGCCTGAACGCCGATCTGCTCCGGCTGCTTCAGCGAAATCCGCAACACGGACATTCCATTTTCGCTCGAGACGGCGAGCGGCAAATCTCCCAGCGTCGGGCCCAGACGTTTGGGGTCGAACCCGGCCAGGCCGTCCAACACGATCCACGCGGTGGTGCCGCGCACGAATGCCGCAACCGGCAGGGCGGCTGCATTGGGAAAATCCAGAAGCGTGGTGTCGCGCGAGCGGTGGTCGCCGGAATCGGCCGGCTGCGCGGGGGGCGATGGCGCGGCAGCGTTGGGAGCAGGAGATGCGGCGGCCGTCTTCTGAGCCGGAGCGGGTGAGCCGGGCTTCGCGGGCTGCGCCGCACCATCTTGTTTTTGCGCGGTGCCGTTGGCGTCGACGTCTTCTTCGCGCAGTGCGGCAGCAGTCTTGAGCACCGCAGCAGCCTGAGCGGCATTCGCCGCAGCGTTCTTGGGGTCGGGCTTGGCGCCCGGCTTGCCGGCAGCCGTGTCGGCACCGGGTGCGAGCACATCGACGAAAATTTTCGATCCGTCGCGAGAGTCGCGCGTCGTCGATGCCGGATCGGTCTTGAACTCGACGATGATGCCGTTGCCTTCGACGCGCCATCCCGATTCCTTGACCCAGGGCGGTGCGACGTTGGCCAATGCCGTGAAGTCGGGACGCGCCAATGCGTTAAAGCGCACCGTCACGTGGCCGGCGCCACGAAAAACCGTGTAGGGCACGCTGCGCGGCCAATCGAATTCAAGGCGGCTGTAGTTGGAATAAGCCCCGGCTCGTATCGGCAAGACCGCGAGCTTGGAGACGTCGACGGCGGCTTCCTCCTTGGGGGGCGGCGGCGGGAGATCCGGCGGAAGCCCCGAATAGGTTTCCGGCACGAGATCGACGGCCAGCGCCGTGCCCGATGTGCTGGTGTGCAGACGGACGCTCTGCGAAAGCGCAATGCGAATGGTCTTCTGGTCGGTATCCTCGCGCACGCTGGAGGCATACGCTCCCAATCCTTGCGCGACGGCCTGCGAGGGAATGTCGATCTTGCGGTCGAACGAGATCGTCAGCACGCCGCCCTGCAGGTTGGTCTGCGCGTGCGCGGGCGGATCCAGCGTGAAGTAAAGCCGGCCGAATCCGTCGCCGGTGATCGCCCGCACATCGTCCGCGTGGGCGGCGCTCGACAGCAGAATCGCCGATGCCGCGCTCAAGCCGCGCCAGAGATGGCCCATCCTCATTTTGCGGCGGACGGTGCGGCGGCGGACGGCGCTGCAGTCTGCGCGGCGGTGTCCTGCGGTTTGGCGGAGGCAGGCGCCGCTGTCGCGGCGGGCGCTGCCTCAGGCGGCGGCAATGGCGCCGGCGTGTTGGCGGCTGCCTGCTGCGCACTTGCCGTCGGCGCTGCGGGCGGCATCGTCTGGGGCAGCGGCGCAACCTGCGCCGGCGGCGTGTCGGCGGGCGTCAGCCGGTTGGCGAGCCGCACCGTCAGCTTCTGCGCGGATTGCGGCTGCATCTGCGCCATGATGGCGCCCAGCACGTCGGGCTTCATGCGGCTCGACACCTGAAGAAGCACGTCATCGGACAACAGATCGAAGATGCGCGCCGCATCGCGCGGCCGCATCGACGCATACGTCTTGACCAGCGCGTCGATCTGCTTCTGCTCGACGGCATCGCGCTCGCCCAGCAGCGATTGTATCCGGGACTCGAGTGCCTTGAGGCTGGCGATCTTGTCGTCGAGGCGCTTCTCGGCCGCCGCCATCAGCTCCTGCTGCGTCTGAAGATCCTTGGCGCGCGCATCGAGCTCGGCGCGCCGCCGTGACAGGGACGTGAGCACGTCCATCTCCGCGCCGCTCGTCTCGGCGTCGTCCGCTTCCGCGACCGAGACGGGCGCTTGATCGGCGGACGGCATTGCCGGCGCATAGCCCTGCGCGTGCGCGTCATGGGCGATGCCGAACATCTTGACGACCAGCAGCGCGGCGCCGAGCGCCATCACGGCCGGAAGCAGACGGACATGCGCGAAAGCCTTGCGAAGCATCAGCGCACGTTTTTCAGGGTTTCGGGACGCAGCGCGTCCAGCCGGTTGGCGAGGACCGCGGGCGTCACCGGCCGCGCATGTCCGTTCTTCAACCCCGTCTGATTCTCGATGCGAACTGCCGCGCGTTCGCCGGAGGCGACCAGCAGCGCCAGCTCGTCGGCCATGCCGCGCGCGCGGCCAAGCCGCTCGTCGAGCGCTTCACCGGCGGTCGCCGCCGAATCCTTGAGCGCGCGCATGCAGGAGCCGGCCGATACGATCGCGCCGTTGAGCTCGCCGATGGTCTGCTTGAGACCGTCCTGGCCTTTGCGCAGCATGGTGAGCCGGCGCTCCAGAATGGCGCAATAGACGAGCGTCACCGCCAGCAGAGCGGACATGGCGATCTCGACAAACAGGGAAAGCGTCATCTCGATGCGCTCCTTTCAAATCGTCCGCGAAGCGTCCGTGCGTTTGATGGCCTCGTCGATGCGCACCGCAACCGACGCTCCGACCCGGCCCATGCAGCCTTTGAGAAGCGGCACGCCGCCGCAACGCAGCTCGATCTTCGAATCGGGCGCGGCGTTCAGCATCAATGTCTGGCCGACTTCCAGATCCATGATCTTCTTCAGCGGCATGATCTGTTCGTCGAGGATCGCCTCGATGTTGACGCGCGTCGACCACAGCTCGGTCGCCAGATGGCCTTCCCAGATGGAGTCGCGACCGAACTTCTCGCCCATGAACTGCTGCAGGAGCAGCTTGCGGATCGGCTCGAGAGTCGCGTAAGGCAGCAGCAATTCGATTCGCCCGCCGCGGTCCTCCATGTCGATACGCAGCTTCACGAGGATCGCCGCGTTGGCGGGCCGCGCGATGGCGGCGAAGCGCGGATTGGTTTCGAGCCGGTCGAGCGCGAAATTGACGGGCGCAAGCGGCTCGAAGGCCTGGCACATATCCTGAAGGATGACTTCGGTCATGCGCTGGACGAGCGTGCGTTCGATGGTGGTGTAGGGCCTGCCCTCGATGCGCATCGCCGCGGTGCCCCGGCGGCCGCCCAGCAGCACGTCGACGACCGAGTAGATCAGGTTCGAATCGACCGTGAACAGGCCGTAATTGTCGAGCTGCTCCGCGTGGAACACGGCAAGGATGGCCGGGAGCGGGATCGAGTTGAGATAATCGCCGAAGCGGATCGACGTGATGTTGTCGAGGCTGACTTCGACGTTGTCGGACGTGAAATTGCGCAAGCTGGTCGTCATCAGCCGGACGAGGCGATCGAAGATGATCTCCAGCATCGGCAGCCGCTCGTAGGAAACGAGCGCCGAATTGATGATGGCACGGACGCCGCTCTTGTCCTGCAGCTGTTCGTCGGCGACGTCGAAACCCAGCAGACTGTCGATTTCGTCCTGGTTCAGAATCCGCTCGCCGGCATCGGCCGACGCGAGCGGATCGTCGGCAAGCGGACCGCTGGCCGCAGCCTGCTCCGTGCTCGCCGTCGCGGCGCTGGCATTGAAGACTGCTGCGATCTCGTCCTGGGTCAAATCGTCCGACATGACTTTGCCTTACTGAACGATCATTTCTTTGAGCAGCACGTCGTGCACGGGATATGGCGCGGCGGCGACATTGATCCGCCGCAGCAGCTCTTCCTTGAGCCGCATGATGCCGGCCGAGCCGCGCAGATCGTCGACCCGCAGCTCGCGCAGGTAACCTTGAAACTGGTCGACGATGCGCGGCACGAGAACCTGAATGCCGCCTTTCTCCGTCGCCGCTGCCAGCTCGAGAGACACCGAAAGCTTGAGATAGGCGGGCGCGCCGTCGGCCGATTGAATGTTCACGACCAGATCCGGCATGTCGTAATAAGCCACCTGCGGCGGCACCAGCGGTATCGCCTGCGCGTCCGGGCCGCCGGAAGCGCTCGAATCCGCGCTGTGAAAGAAGAAGAACCAGATGCCGGCGCCCAGCGCCAGCACGACCAAAAGGGCGGCGCCGCCGGCAATCAGAAGAAATTTCTTACTGAAACGTTTCTTGGACGCGTCGGACGGCGGCGCTTCCGTTGTCGCCCCGGTTTCCTCGGCTTCCTTCTTGGCCTGAGCCTTTGCCACGTCCTTCACCGCCCGTTTCACCACGAAGCGTTAAGACCATGGTCCGCTCTTGGTTAAGGAGTGGTTCAAATGGGCCTTACAGGCACCTCTCACCAGGCAAAATTTTCCGCCATGGCCGCCGCGCCGCAAAAAAATCCCGGATTTCCGCGGGGTTCATCCTGGCACACGGCGTGCACCTGTCTTGCCGTGCGAAGGGCCAGAAAGGATCCGCGCGAGCCATGGATAATACTGTACTCGTCGGTTTGAGCCAGCAGATGGCGGTCTCCACTTCGATGGATACCGTTGCCAATAATCTGGCGAACATGTCCACGCCGGGCTTCAAGCGGGACATGACAATGTTCCAGGAGTATCTGGAGCCGGTGCGGCCTTCGGAATCCGAAAGCACACTGCACCAGCTCTCCCTGACGTGGGACGCGGGCACGGCGCGCGATCTTTCGGCCGGCCACATCGAGCAGACCAACGCGCCGTACGATCTGGCGCTCAACGGCAGCGGCTATTTCGTCATCCAGACGGCGAACGGTCCGCGCTACACGCGCGACGGCCATTTCACGCTCGACGCGCAGGGCCGCATCGTCACCGAAAGCGGCGACCCGCTGCAGGGCGAAGGTGGCGATGTGACGGTTTCGCCGGAGGACGGCCCCGTGACGATCGCCAAGGACGGAACCGTGACCAGCATCAACTCGTCGACGGGCCTCACCGATCAGTTCGGCAAGATCCAGGTGGTTCAGTTCCCCGACGAAAACCAGCTCGTCAAGGAAGGCACCAATCTCTACTCGACCACGCAGACCCCGACGCCCGCAGCATCGGCCACTGTGCTGCAAGGCGCGCTGGAGAGCTCGAACGTCGAGCCCGTGGTGGAGATGTCCCAGATGATCGAGATCATGCGGGCTTACCAGTCCATGGCGACCCTCATGCAATCGCACGAGGATTTGAAACGGGCGGCCATCGACAAGCTCGCCAGCACCCAGACCTGACGGAGATAGACCATGAGAGCATTGAGCATCGCTGCAACGGGAATGCAGGCGCAGCAGACCAATGTCGAAGTGATCGCCAACAATCTGGCGAACATGAACACGACGGCGTTCAAGCAGCAGCGCGCCGAGTTCGAAGACCTTTTGTATCAGAACGTCCAGCAGATGGGCACGCAGAGCTCCGATTCCGGAACCCTCGTCCCGAACGGCGTTCAGCTGGGCTCGGGCGTGCGCACGGCGGCCGTCTACCGGGTTCCGACCCAGGGCGACCTGCAACAGACTTCCAATTCGTACGACGTTGCGATCCAGGGCTCGGGCTATTTCCGGATCACGATGCCGGACGGCAGCAACGGCTTCACCCGCGCCGGCAACTTCGCGCTGTCTCCTACCGGCCAGCTCGTCACGCAGGACGGCTATGTCGTGGCGCCCGGAGTCACGGTTCCCACCAACGCCACCAGCGTGACCATCAACGCGCAAGGCCAGGTTCAGGCACAGGTGCCCGGACAGACGGCGCCGCAAACGCTGGGACAGCTCGAACTCGACGTCTTCCCGAACGCGGCCGGCCTGAGCGCGCAAGGCGGCAACATGTACATCCAGACGGAATCCTCCGGTGGACCGCAGGCGGGGCTTCCCGGCGCGACGGGCTACGGCACGATCCAGCAGGGTTACCTCGAGACGTCCAACGTCAACCCGGTGCAGGAGATCACCTCGCTGATCAGCGCCCAGCGCGCCTACGAGATGAACTCCAAGGTCGTCACGGCGGCCGACCAGATGATGCAGACAAGCTCAACGATGGCGCAGTAACATGACGAAACGACTTTTCCTCTTGGCGGGCATCCTCGCCGTTGCGGCGGCCGCAACACCCGCTCCCGCGGCGAGCGGCTCAGGCACGCAGATCGTCGTTCCGGAACACGACATCGCCCGCGGCGAGATCATCGACAAATCGGATCTTTCCTACCAGACGATTTCCGCTACGCGCTCCCTGAGCGAGATTGCCACGCAGATGAGCGATCTCGACGGCCGCGAAGCGCGCCGTCTGCTGCGCGCCGGCGAAGCGGTGCGCATCGACGACGTGCGCCGGCCCATACTCGTCGCGAAGGGATCGACCGTCACGATGACGTTCGACGCGCCCGGCATCACGCTTACGGCCGTCGGCCGGGCGGTGAGCGAAGGCGGCCTGGGCGAAAGCGTCGTGGTGCTCAATCCCGTTTCCTATCGGCAGGTGACTGCCACGGTCACCGGCGCCGGACAGGTGAAAGCGCTCGACGCAGCGCCGGTCATCACCGCATTGACGCCATGAGGAACGCGCAGATGAACCGAAGCCATTTGAAGCAATTTGCCGGCATGGCCTTGCTGGCCGGAGTCCTCGGCGGCTGCACGGCGGTCGATCGCTTGAAGAACATCGGCGCCGGTCCGCCGGATTTCGCGCCGATCTCCAACCCGCAGGCCAACGCCGTGACGGCAGCGGTTCCGGTGGCCAACCCGCAAGGTTCCGATTCGCTATGGCAGCCCGGCGCCCACAGCTTCTTTCACGATCCGCGCGCCGGCCATGTCGGCGACGTGCTTACCGTGGACGTGACGATCGCCGATTCCGGCCAGATCTCCAACGCCACGAACACGGCGCGCACGAATTCCGAAAGCGCCAACGCCTCGAATTTCTTCGGCCTGGAATCGCAGCTGCCCAACATCCTCAAGGGCGCCGATCCGACGAAGCTGGTCAATCTCGGTTCGAACGGCCAGCAGCAGGGCTCGGGCTCCGTCAACCGCTCCGAAACCATCAATCTGACCCTTGCCGCGCTGGTCACCCAGGTGCTGCCCAACGGCAACCTCGTGATCAACGGTCACCAGCAGGTGCGCGTCAACGACGAGCTGCGCGACCTGCAGATATCCGGCGTCGTGCGCACGGAAGACATCACCAGCGACAACACCGTCAATCTCGCCCAGATCGCCGAAGCGCGCATCGCCTACGGCGGCAAGGGCCAGATCACCAACGAGCAGGAGCCGCGCTACGGCGAGCAGCTGTTCGATGTCCTGATGCCGTTCTGAGGCGCGCCGGGACCGCGTATTTCCAAATGCGCGGTCCTCTTCGCGCCATTGCTCGCATGTTCGGCAGGCGGCTTGTCGTGAGTATCAATTTCGCGAACTCGATCGATCGTGAATCGCACCGCCACGGCTGTCTCGAATCCGATACCAGGCGTTCGCGAGCCGAAGCGGGAAAGAATCGCCAATTGACTCTGACGGAATTCATGGGAATGCGTCGAGCGCAGCATTCCGCGCGGAGCGGACAATATTGGACCATCGGAGATGCTGCCGCCGGACTCACCGAATGCGCAAAGCATCGCCGACATGAGGAACTGCATTTCGCATCCCGCAATTCGTTTGTTGTGAAAAACTCACTTGCCCCCGCTGATATCTGCTGACGAATGCAGGCGACGCCCGTCGCCTGCGAATTGAAACGCATTACTTTGGTGGCGGCCACGCCAGCAGATAAGGAAGGCCGCCATTGATGTTCGCATTCTCACCCCAGACAGCGCTGTTGAATCCTGCAGGGAGCCCCGCTTGAAGCTCCGCGCTAGTCATGCCTGTGCATCCCGGATCATTGCTCACGTTGCCTGCGCACTGAGCGGCATTCGCAATTCCACTGGTGGTCGTATCCCAATAGGTATAGGAGAGATTGTCGCCCGACGTGTCATAGCCGATGAGGCCGCCAGAATTGCTCCCGGGTCGGGCGGAAACGATACCCGTCGCATAACTTTGGGCGACATAGCCATGCGCGATGTCAATTTCGTCGAACCCGATCAGACCGCCAACGTATCCAATCTGATCGTCCTCGACGTGTGCGCTTGCGTAGGAATTCACAATAGTATTGATGTTGACGCCAACGAGACCTCCGCCGCTTGAACCGTGTCCACGACCACCTTTCTTCTGAACAATCGATCCCGTTGCGAAACTTTCAGAAATGGTTCCAGAATTACCACCCGCGAGACCACCTCCCGATACACCCCTCATCGTTTGACGAATCTTGGCGTGGGAGTCACATTTTGCGATGGTTCCTCCGTTCACACCGACCAACCCTCCTGTCGCGCCACCGCCATCGAAAGCCCCGTCAGTGTGAACTTCGAGAAGAGTCCCGTTGTTGAGCGCGGCCATCGAACCAACGAGGCCTCGACCGCGTCCCGTAATACGAACGGCATTGAGAGCAACATGCATAACCGTTGCACCGGAGCCGATTTGTAAGAAAAGCCCGTCCTGGCTGTTGTCTGTTGAATCTCGAATCGTAAGATTCGATATCCTGCTTCCCAAGCCTTCGAAGGTTCCGGTCAGCGTGGTCTGGATCGGCGACGACGAATAAATTCCATCCACACTAGCATCGTAATTGTTTGCCAGCGCGTAGAAGCCAGACGGATTCGCTGAGATGTCGCTGGCGAGCGTCTTGATGTTGCTCACGAGCGTATATGCATTGCCGTTGATGGTGAGCGGATTGATCGTACCCAGAAAACTCACGCGGCCCTTCGAGCCAAAGCTGAGTGTACCGCCACTGCCGCCGTCATTCGTCGTGAGCTTAAACGCCCCCGTCCCGGCGTCGGAGACCGGTTGGTTTATCGTGACCGAGTCATGAGCATCAAGCGTGAGGGCGCTTCCGCTGGCCCATGAGAAGCCGGCTTGCACAGCGATGTCCTTGGCCTGGATGCCGGCACTCTTCGTCACGATCTTCAGGCTTCCGCTCGCCAGCATGTTTTGAAGATCGGTGACGCTCAGCACCGCATTCTTCGCCGTGGGCGCGCATACGCCCGACGCGCAGCTCATGCCGGATGTCGGCTTGGACGAAATCTCTACCGCTGCATTGGCGCCGGTTGCCCCCAGCAGAAACCCGCAGGCGACTGCCGGAAACCATACGAGGCGATGAAAACAGGCAAGCATGATACCGCTCACTTTCAATCCGCCCGCCAAAAGTGTACCCCACCGCGAGAAGCAAGCAAGGGTTGAGAAGAATAAATTTCTCGAACGCAAAATCTGAACTGGCTTGCGCCCCGTGGTTACCTTCGCCCATTCAAATAGAATGTTCTCTTTGCTTCCTGCGAAGATGGCAGAGACTCATGAAATCTCACCGGCACTTCGGCGCCCGATCCGTTAGATCGCGTCAAGGTGCGCGCCGTTCGGGGGGCCCCGCCCTGACGGGCGATACCGGGACTGAGATTGATTTAACTTCTGCGAGGACCGCGACAATCCGGGGAATCTATATTGCGTCCCGCTATCCGCTATCCAACCGCATGAAATGCGACACGTGCGGGAGCACCAGCGGGTGTAGCTGAGGGGGCCGTACTCACGCCCCCATTCCCGGCGAGCTTGAACGCCTTGGCGTTCGCGCTCGGGAAGGGGACCCAGGGGGCCGCCGCGCCAACGACTTCGAAAGGAATTTAATACTTTTCTTCACGATTCCCGAGGTTCCGAATCCCGGATCCCCTTTACCTTGCGCAAGCGCTTACAGCGCCACGCTCGGCTGGATATGACAGCTTTGGTCACCCTCGCTGGCGGAAAGCCGCCATAAATGTTATGTTTTATAAATGCGCGCACCTATTATGAGACAGCAAGCCATCGACATTCTGCGTCGGCACGAGGCCGAACTCCGCGGCGCAGGCGTACGCCATCTTTTTCTATTTGGTTCCGTTGCGCGTGACGAAGCACGTGGCACATCCGACGTCGATCTCTTCTTCGACTACGAGAGGGGCAAGTTTGGCCTGTTCGACCTGATCGACGTTAAAGAGCTTGCCTCCAAAATCCTCGGCCGTCCGGCCGACATCATGAGCAGAGATAGCGTGCATGCCGTCTTGCGACGGCGCATCGAAGCGGATGCCATACAGGTCTATTGATGCCGCCACGATCGGCAGTCGCGCGGATTGTAGACATTCTCGAAGCAATCGAGAATATTCGAGGCGTTATGCAGGGAGTTTCGCTGGAAGCATTTGAGGCGGACTGGCAGAAGCGCTGGCTCGTTGAGCGGGGCGTCGAGATCATCTCCGAAGCGAGCCGGTACGTACCCCAGGACGTCAAACAAAGACATGCCGACGTTCCCTGGCAAAAATCGCCGCGATCGGCAATGTGTTGCGTCACGAATATCAGCGCGTTGCACCAGCCATCCTCTGGCAGGTTGCCCAAGGCGAGCTGGACGCTCTTGAGCGCGTTTGCCGACAGGAGCTTGAGGCCGGAACGAGCACAGAATAGCTGCTCGGGAAGGTAGGCACGCGATTCCAATTACCCGCCATGAGTGCCGACAGCGCGAAGAGGACCACGCGCACGAATTTCCGGGTGTGAAAAATCATTTGCCCCCGCCGAGATTTGCTGACGAATGCAGGCAACGCCCGTCGCCTGCGAATTGGAACGGACGCTCATGTGTATCCGGACCGCGGGCTTCCAAGCCCGCATGCGCGCCCCCCGCCTTCGCGAGGGCAGGCGCGCGGTCCCAGTCAACGATCACGATTCTGTCTGAAGCTCTGATGCTCTAGTGTTCAGAATCCGAAGTTCGTGATGTTTGGAAGAGAGATTCACCACGGAGACAAGTCTCACGGCGGCGCGAAACGCAACTAATCCAGCCGCAAAAAAGCTACGGCGGTATAATTACGCGGAAAATGGTCCCGCTTCGTTCCGACTCCGTGCCCTCCGTGCCTCCGTGGTGCAATGGATCGCGATGCTACGAACTTCTGGTTCAGGACACTAGCGCCCCATTGGGAAGACGATGTAGCCGCGCCAGTGGCGGTCCGCGAATCTTCGTGGCGCTCGGCAATGCCCGGTTTGATTTCGCTCAAGGCGGCAACTGCCCGGATGCTGCATCGTCACGGCATGTCAGAGACAGCCGACCGCATCGGACGATGTCACGCGCCTGCGCAAGCGTGCCGCGCACGGGCCAAGGTTACGTTCGATCCGGTCATCAGATGGGATTTGACAGAGGTGGCCGAGCAATGGGAATCCATCGCCCGGGATGTCGAGCAGATCGCGCGCTTACGTTCTCAGGCTGGAATGCGCGCTCTGCCGGCTTGGGGCGCATATCAAGGGCGTGAATGACTTTACACGAACATGCGCCGCGCCAAACCGCGCGCATCCTTGCGCGTTACCTTCCCAATGACGGCCGCGGACGGCCGCGCTCCCGGTGACAATCAATCGTCGCGATAGACGCGTTCGCGGCGCTCGTGGCGCTCCTGCGCCTCGATCGACAATGTGGCGATCGGCCGGGCGTCCAGGCGCTTGAGCGAGATGGGCTCGCCCGTCTCCTCGCAGAATCCGTAGGAGCCGTCCTCGAGCCGGCGCAGCGCCGCATCGATCTTGGCAATGAGCTTGCGCTGGCGGTCGCGGGTGCGCAGCTCGAGCTGGCGCTCGGCCTCCGTGGCGGCGCGATCGGCAAGATCGGCGTTGGGCGTGGTCTCGGCTTGCAGGTTCTGGATGGTCTCGCGGCTTTCGCGAAGAATGTCTTCCTTCCAGCGGATCAGCTTGCGGCGGAAATACTCCCGCTGCTTTTCGTTCATGAAGGCTTCGCCATCCGACGGCCGGTAGCCAGGCGGAAGATCGGTACCCATGCGCACTCCCTAAACGATGAATCGCCCCTGAAATGACTGAGCGGCCGGGGTTATACAGTCGCCACTTGCGAAAGCGCAAATGGATTCCGTGCGTGCCTTGGCGCGAAATCCCTTATGTCACAAAATCTTAGCAGGTCCTGGCATCGGCTTGCTCGAGCTTGGCAAGTTCCACCCGGGCCCGCAGCTCGATCTCGTCCAGGATGCCCTGGAGCCTGGGATCGGCGAAGCTTTCCTGTCTGCGGCCGACCGCGGCGGCAAGCCGGTTGAGGGTCGAGCGGGGAATGCCGCCCGCGAGAAGCCCGTCACGCACCTGATCGAGCATCTCCAGCAACTGTTCGCCATGGGACACGCCCCTGGAGCGCCCGCCCGTGGAGTCGTCAAGCTCCTGAAGCACCAGGATGGATTCGACGGCCGCAATCGGCCCCGGTCCTGAAACCGTCGGCGCGCGCGGCGGCTCGGCAGCTTCGGACGCGCGAAACACGCCGTCGCTTCCGCTGGAGACCCTGCCTGCGCGGCGCAGGCTCGAGGACTCGACGCGGCCCGGACCTTTGATCTCCATCAGGCTTGGTCCTGTGACATCAGCCCAACATTCTCGCTTTAGGGTTAAGGGACCGCTAACGCGCCGGGGCGCGCGCTGGGAGCGCTGGCATCTTGCCGGCATTATTGGTTGTTCATCTTCGCATGCCGGCGGGACGCCGGCGCTCCCAGTGGCGCTCGCAGTGGCGCTCGCAGTGAGCAACTCTGGCTACGCCCGGTGGTAAGGGTGACCGCTCAGGATGGTCATCGCGCGATAGATCTGCTCGGCGAGCATGGCGCGGGCGAGCATATGCGGCCAGGTCTGAATTCCGAATGCCAGGCTGCGCCCCGCCTTGACGGCCGGTCCCATGTCCAGACCGTCCGGTCCGCCGATCACAAACGCCATGTCGCGCGCGCCGGCGTCGCGTATGGCCCCCAGCATTTCCGCGAAGGACTCGCTCGTCATGCCCTTGCCGCGCGAATCGAGGAGCACGACATGAGCGCCTTGCGGAATTTTCGCCGCGAGTCGTTCGCCTTCCTCGGCGACGCGCGCGCGCGCCTCGCGAAGCTTCGAGACGGCGACTTCCTCGACGACGACGGAAGCGAACCCGAGGCGCTTGCCCATGGCGCGCGCGCGGCCGACATAGTCCTCGACCAGACCGTTTTCCGGCGAGCCGCGTCCCTGGCCGACAGCAAGAATGAGAAGGCGCATGGCGCTTGATTGCGGTTATCGGTGCGCGACGGCGCGTGCCGGTTCTTCGACAGACCACATGCCTTCGAGATCGTAGTAGGCGCGGACCTCGGGCCTGAAGATGTGCACGATCACGTCGCCGGCATCCACCACGACCCAATCGCCGCCCGCGAGGCCGCCGGTGGGCCGGGTGCCGTAACCGGCCTCCTTCAGCCGCCGTGCAAGATGCTCGGCAATCGATGTCACATGACGCTGGGAACGGCCGCTGGCCACGACCTGCGCGTCCGCCAGCGAAGAGCGGCCCTTCATGTCGATGACGGTAATGTCTTCGGCCTTGTCGTCGTCCAGGGATTTGAGGATACGGGAAAGGAGAGTGGGCTCCTTGGGGCGCTTGCTGACGGACAGTTTGGGCGACTTCGTTGTGCCCGGTGCTTTTCGAGTCAGGATGTCATCCTCCGCTTGCAGCGGAAACGCCCAGCTCGATCTTTCTCTCCCGCCTCGAACAAGACGGCCGCCGCGCTCCGCAAGGTACGCATGCACTCTAGCATGGGAGACGGCAGCTTCACAGCGAAATGCGGGGCGCCGCTTTGCGGATATCCGTGGCGCTGGCCGTGTTGCGCGGCGCATCGACGACGATGAAAGCGGGCGGAGCGGCGTAGACGATCGTCGGCTCCGCCTGCTTCCTGGCGCGGGAATAACGCTGCGCCGCCTTGGAAAACAGGCACGCCAATTCGCTGCCCGGCCGGGTGATCACCGCCAAAGGCAGCATGGCGGCGATCGATGTCCAATCGCGCCAGTGCGAGAATTGATCGAGATTGTCGCTGCCCATCAGCCAGACGAAACGTAGTTGCGGAAAACGCGTCTGCAACGCCTTGATCGTATCGCGGGTGTAGCGCGTGCCGAGATCGCACTCGATCCCTGTGACACGAATCCGGGGACCTTGCGCGAACGCGCGAGCCTGTCGCAAACGATCGTCGAACCGCGCCATGCCGGCGACCGGCTTCAGCGGATTTTGCGGGCTGACCAGCCACCACACATAGTCGAGGCGAAGCCGGTTGAGCGCCGTCTCGCTGACATGCAGATGGCCGGAATGGGCGGGATTGAACGACCCTCCCAGAAGACCGATCTTGAGACCCGGGGCGACCGGCCCCGGTGGCCTGATCCAAGGTTGCCGGCGGCTCACGGCCTGATCTGGCCCGTCCCGCGCACGACATATTTGAATGTCGTCAGCTGCTCGACGCCCACCGGTCCGCGCGCGTGCAGCTTGCCGGTTCCGATGCCGATCTCGGCGCCCATCCCGAACTCGCCGCCGTCGGCAAACTGCGTCGATGCGTTCCACATCACGATGGCGGAATCGAGCGCCGCAAGAAAGCGTTCGGCGGCACCGGCGTCCGCCGTCACGATGGATTCGGTGTGATGCGAGCCATACGTCTCGATATGCGCGATCGCGTCGTCGACGCCATCCACCGCGCGCACGGAAATCACCGCATCGAGATATTCCGTGCGCCAATCTTCCTCCGTCGCCGGCCTGGCCGCGGGAAAGGCGGCACGCACCGCCCCGTCGCCGCGGATTTCGCAGCCGGCCTCGGCGAGGTCGCCCAGGATCGGCAAGCCGTGCGAATGCAACACCGCCTTGTCGATCAGAAGCGTCTCGGCAGCGCCGCAGATGCCGGTGCGCCGCATTTTCGCGTTGAATGCGATCGCGCGCGCCATCTCCGGATCGGCGTGCCGATGCACATAGACGTGACAGATGCCTTCGAGATGCGCGAGCACCGGAACGCGGGCTTCTTCCTGAACCCGCTTGACGAGCGCCTTTCCGCCGCGCGGCACGATCAGATCGATCGTGCCGTTGAGTCCGGCGAGCAGCACGCCGACCGCCGCGCGATCCTGAATGCGCACAAGCTGGATCGCATCCGCCGGCAATCCGGCCTGTTCGAGCCCATCGACGAGAGCGGCATGTATCGCCGCGGCCGAGCGTATGCACTCCGATCCGCCGCGCAGGATGACGGCATTGCCGGATTTCAGACACAGCGCGCCCGCGTCTGCCGTCACATTCGGCCTGCTCTCGTAGATCATGCCGATCACGCCGATCGGCGTCGCGATGCGCGCGATGTCGAGACCATTGGGTCTCGTCCAACGCGCGAGCTCGCGCCCGACGGGATCGGGTAGCGCCGCGATGTCCGCGAGGCTGCGCGCAACGGCTTCGACGCGTTTGGCATCGAGCGAGAGGCGGTCGATGAAGGCCGCGTTGAGACCTGACGCCTGAGCCGCAGCCACATCGGCGGCATTGGCGGACAGAACCTCGCGGGTGCGTGCGCGCAATGCGTCGGCCGCCGCCAGGATCGCCCTGTTCTTGCTTTCGGACGAGGCGTTGCGCAGCGTCGCTGCCGCCGCCCGGCCACGAGCGCCGAGCGCATTCATCGTCTCGCAAACCGTGTCGAACGGTTCGGGATGCTGCGGGATCTTCATGGCTGTGATCCGTTCTCGTTGATGACCACAAGGTCGTCGCGATGAATCATTTCGTCACGGCCGCGATAGCCGAGAATCGACTCGATATCCGTGCTGCGGCGGCCGCAAATGCGCGCCGCGTCGGATGCGCCGTAGGCGACCAGACCGCGGGCAATTTCGCGCCCGCCGGAATCGCGCACGCTGACCGCATCGCCGCGTTCGAAACTGCCTTCCACCTTGCGCACGCCGGCAGGCAGCAGGCTTTTTCCTTCGCCGAGCGCGCGCGCTGCGCCGCCATCCACGGCAAGCACGCCGCTCACCTTCAATCCCCCGGCTATCCAGCGCTTGCGCGCCGCCTGAACCGAGCCTGCGGCACGAAACCTCGTATGCCGTGCACCCTCGGAAAGCCTCGTCAGCGGATGATCGATGCGACCGTTGGCAATGACGACGTCGCAACCGGCCCCGGTGGCAATCTTCGCAGCCATGAGCTTGGAACGCATTCCGCCGCGGCCGAAGCCGGAGGAGGATCCCGAAGCCATGGTCTCGATATCCGGCGTCACGGCGGCAACTTCGGCGATGTGCTGCGCGGCGGCGTCGCGCGTGGGATCTGCCGTGTAAAGCCCATCGACATCGGAGAACAGGAACAGCCGGTCGGCTTCCATCATCGATGCAACGCGCGCGGCGAGCCGGTCGTTGTCGCCGAAGCGGATTTCGGCAGTGGCGACGGTGTCGTTTTCATTGATCACCGGCACGGCGCCGAGCGTCAGCAAGGTGCGCAGCGTTGCGCGCGCGTTGAGATAGCGCCGGCGCTCCTCCGTATCGGACAGTGTGAGGAGAATTTGCGCCGCCACGATCGACCGTTCGGCAAAGCTCTCCGAATAGCAATGCGCAAGCCTGACCTGGCCAACCGCCGCCGCCGCCTGGCTTTCCTCGAGCTTCAGCGCACCGTCACGCAGCCCGAGCGCGCGCCTGCCCAGTGCCACGGCACCCGACGAGACGACGAGGACGTCGGTGCCCTGCCGCTTCAGCGCGGCAACGTCGGCGCAGAGACTCTTCAGCCAGGCTTCGCGCAGCGAACCGGTCTCGGCGTCCACCAGGAGCGCCGAGCCGACCTTCACCACGACAAGACGGGCTTCCGTCAGAAGCGTCATGGCGTCCACGCGCGGTCACGTTCGGATTTTTTGTTTTCACGGCCTCGCCGGCGGTCGATCTCGCGGGCAAGCGCGCGCAAGACCATATCGACGCCTTCGCCCGTGACACCGGACACAAGCAACACCTCCTTGCCGCAGGCCTTGGCGAGTGCCGCCTTCTTGCGCGCGAGCGCTGCACTGGGAATCGCGTCGATCTTGTTCAGCGCAACGATTTCCGGCTTCGCCCCGAGACCATGGCCGTAGGCTTCCAGCTCGCAGCGGATGGATCTGTAGGCGCGCACCACCGCACTCTGGGTGCCGTCGATAAGATGCAGCACCACGCCGCAACGTTCGGCATGGCCGAGAAAGCGGTCGCCTAGACCGGCGCCTTCATGCGCGCCTTCGATCAGGCCGGGCAGATCGGCGAGCACGAAATCTGCGGTATCGATACGCACGACGCCCAACTGAGGCGCGAGCGTCGTGAAAGGATAATCGGCGATCTTGGGCCGTGCTTGCGAAACGCGCGCCAGGAATGTCGATTTGCCGGCATTGGGCAATCCGATCAGACCGGCATCCGCAATCA
>Ga0335085_10002406_pt1 | contig 35094 bp, 30 predicted proteins | sample Lox_Sample_45_FD_206712 | JGI IMG/M metagenome (GOLD analysis project Ga0335085, IMG submission 206712) | Soil microbial communities from Loxahatchee National Wildlife Refuge, Florida, United States - Lox_Sample_4.5 | ecosystem: Environmental > Terrestrial > Soil > Wetlands | place: USA... | reverse complement strand
TGGAGGCCGAGGAATTGCTGCGCAGCCATCCGATCGACGGCGCGGTGCTGATGGGCGGCTGCGACAAGACCACGCCCGGCCTGATCATGGGCGCGATCTCGGCCGGCTTGCCGGCGATCTACCTGCCGGCCGGCCCGATGCTGCGCGGCAATTGGCGCGGCCGGACGCTCGGCTCCGGCTCCGACGTCTGGAAATACTGGGACGAGAAGCGCGCCGGCCATATCGGCGCCGCGGAATGGAACGAGATCGAGGGCGGCATCGCGCGCTCGTTCGGCACCTGCATGGTGATGGGCACCGCCGCGACCATGATGGCGATCGCCGAAGCGCTGGGGCTGACGCTGCCCGGCGCCTCGTCGATCCCGGCGGCGGACGCCAATCACCCGCGCATGTGCGGCGCCGCCGGCCGGCGCATCGTCGACATGGTGTGGGAGGATTTGACGCCGGCCAAAATCCTGACGCCGGCCGCGTTCGACAACGCCGTCCGCATCCACATGGCGCTCGGCGGCTCGACCAACGCCATCATCCACGTCATCGCCATGGCGCGCCGCGCCGGCGTGCCGCTCGACATGGCGCGTTTCGACGCCATCTCGCGGCAGGTGCCGGTGATCGCCAACGTCACGCCGGCCGGCAAATACCTGATGGAGGACTTCTTCTATGCCGGCGGCCTGCGCGCGCTGCTGCTGCAGATGCGGGGCCTGCTCGACCTCACCTGCCTCACCGTCACCGGCGCGACGCTCGGCGACAATATAGCCGGCGCCGAGGTCTATCTGCCGGACGTGATCCGCGACCTGTCGGCGCCGCTTTATCCCGAGGGCGCGACCGCGGTGCTCACCGGCAACCTGGCGCCGCGCGGCTGCGTCATGAAGCCGGCAGCGGCGGACCGGCGTTTCCTCAGGCATCGCGGCAAGGCGATCGCCTTCGAGAGTTACGACGAGATGGCACGCGCGGTCGAGCGCGACGACCTCGAGGTGTCGCCCGATCACGTGCTGGTGCTCAAGAATGCCGGCCCCAAAGGCGGTCCCGGCATGCCGGAATGGGGTCAATTGCCGATCCCAAGGAGGCTGCTCAAATCCGGCGTGCGCGACATGGTGCGCATTTCCGACGCGCGCATGAGCGGCACGAGCTACGGCGCCTGCATCCTGCACGTGGCGCCGGAAAGCTTCGTCGGCGGACCGCTCGCTGTGGTGCAGACCGGCGACGAGATCGAAATCGACGTCGCCGCGCGCCGCATTCATCTGCACGTGACCGAGGAGGAGATGGCGCGCCGGCTCGCGGCGTGGCAGGCGCCGCCGCCGCGCTATCCGCGCGGCTACGGCGCGATGTATTCGCAGCATATCGGCCAGGCCGACGAAGGCTGCGATTTCGACTTTCTCGAAGGGCAGACGCCGATCGCCGAGCCGGAAATCCATTGACACGGCGATTTGACGCCGAGCCCTTCAGGATGCCGTGACGACACGAGCGGGCGGTACCACTTTGGCGTCCGCCGCACGCTGGCATGAGCCGACCGTATCCGTTACCAATCGGGCATGGCCGAAACCGCATATACGAACCGGCGGCTTGCGGCGGTCCTCGCCGCCGACGTGGTCGGTTACTCGCGCATGATGAGCGCCGACGAAACCGGCACGCTGGCGGCGCTCAAGCATCATCGCGAGACGGTTTTCGACCCGGCGGTGGCCCGGCACCGCGGGCGCGTGGTCAAGCTCATTGGCGACGGAGCGCTGGTGGAGTTCGCCAGCATCGTCGATGCGGTCAAGTGCGCGCTCGCCATCCAGCGTTCGATCAGGGAGCAGACGACGCCGCCCGGCAACGCCATCGTGCTCCGCATCGGCATCAACCTCGGCGACGTCATCATCGACGGCGACGACATTTACGGCGACGGCGTCAACATTGCCGCGCGCCTGGAGCCGCTGGCCGAACCCGGCGGGATTTGCATTTCCGGCGTCGTCAGCGAGAGCGTCGGCAACCGCGTCGACGTGCGGTTCAAGGACGGCGGCGAGATGGCGGTCAAGAACATCGCCCGGCCGATCCGGGTGTGGAAATGGCACCCCGACGGCGACCCGGTGCCGGCTCAGGCGCCGCCGCAACCGACGGCGGCCGAACCGGCGGAACCCGAGCCGCCTTCCATCGCCGTGCTGCCGTTCAACAATATTTCCGGCGACGCCGAGCAGGAATATTTTTCCGACGGCATCAGCGAGGATATCATCACCGACCTGTCCAAGGTTGCCGGATTGCTGGTGATCGCCCGCAATTCGAGCTTCGCCTACAAGGGCAAGAGCCCCGACATCCGCACCGTCGGGCGCGAACTCGGCGTGCGCTCGGTGCTGGAAGGCTCGATCCGCCGCGCCGGCAACAGGGTCAGAATCACCGCGCAGTTGATCAACGCCGCCAACGGCGCCCACTTGTGGGCGGAACGCTACGATCGCGACCTGACCGACATTTTTGCCGTCCAGGACGAAGTCACCCGCAACATTGTCGAAGCCCTCAAGGTCAAGCTTACCGCGACCGAGGCGGCCAGCATCGCCGACATACCGACCAACAGTTTTGCCGCCCACGACATGTTCCTGCGCGGGCGGGAACTGCTGCGCGGAACCAAATGGAATCGCGAAATATTCGAGCAGACCGTCGCCGTGCTGACGCGTGCCGTGGAGCTCGACCCGAACTATGCCGAACCGTATGCCGGCCTCGGCATGGCGTACAATCTCGACTTCCAGAACAAGTGGACCGGCGCTGCCGATGCGCTCGACGTCGCCGCACGGTTCGCCGCACTGGCTGTCGAGAAAGGCCCGTCCGTGCCGTTCGCACGCTGGATCGCCTCGGTGATCGCGACCTGGACGAGAGACCTCGACCGGGCGCGGCAGGAGGCGGAGAAGGCGCTGGCGCTGAGCCCGAATTTTGCTCCTGCCTACGGCACGCTCGGCCTTGCCGAGATCTACTCGGGCAATCCGCTGGCGGCGATCGCGCTTATTGAGCGCGCCATGCGTCTCGACCCCGCGTTCGTCCAGCAATACCTGCATTTCCTCGGCACGGCATACGTCGTCGCCGGCAAGTACGAGGCGGCAGCAGCCACGTTCCGCGAGCGCATTCGTCTGGTGCCGGGGACCGACCTGTCGCGGAGCCTCCTGGCTTGTGCGCTCGGCCACCTTGGCGAGATCGACGAGGCGCGGCGGCTGTGGGCCGAGTTGAAGGAACTCAATCCGCGGTACTCGTTCGCCGATCACCTGACGCGATTGCCGTTCAGGAATCCTGCCGACGCCGACCGGATCAAAGACGGGCTGGCAAAAGCCGGCTTGCCGGATTGAGGTCGAAAAGCCGCCAGCTATTGCGCCGGCAGCACCACCGCGCGGCATTCGCCGAGCCCGATCCGCGGAGAGCCGGCCGTTTCGGCAAAGCCGCGGAAGATGATCTCGTCGCCGTCCTCGATGAAGGCGCGGCTCTCGCCGTTCGACAGGGCAATCGGCTCGCGGCCGCCCTTGGTGAGTTCGAGCAGGCAGCCCCAGCTCGATCTCTCCGGGCCGGACACGGTGCCTGAGCCGATCAGGTCGCCGACCGCCAGGTTGCAGCCATTGCTGGTTTGATGGGCGACCATCTGCGCCGCTGTCCAATAGATATTCGCCAGCGACGTCTGCGTGAGCCGGTGCGGCGGCACGCCGTCGCGGCGCATCGCCGCGGTCGCAAGGTAGGCTTCGAGGGTAATGGCAAAGCCGCCCCGGGCGCGGTCCTCGGCATCGTCGAGATGCGGCAGCGGCGCCGGATCGCCCGCCGGCCGCGCAAACGCCGGAATGCGGAACGGCGCCAAAGCTTCCTGCGTCACCACCCAGGGCGAGACTGTGGTGGCGAAGTTCTTGCCGAGGAACGGTCCGAGCGGCTGATATTCCCAGCCCTGGATGTCGCGCGCCGACCAGTCGTTCAACAGGCAGCAGCCGAAAATGTGCTTGGCCGCCTGGCCGATCGGCACCGCCTCGCCGAGCTGCGACGGCACGCCGATATAGAAGCCGAGCTCGAGTTCGAAATCGAGGTTGCGCGAGGGTCCGAAGCTCGGCACCGTTTCGTCGGCGCGCTTGCGCTGCCCGTTGGGCCGTTTCACCGGCGTGCCGCTGACGCGGATCGACGAAACGCGGCCGTGATAAGCGACCGGTACATATTTGTAGTTCGGCATCAACGGATTGTCCGGCCGCAGCATGCGGCCCACATTGCTGGCGTGAAAGATCGAGGCGTAAAAGTCACTGAAGTCGGCGATCGCCACCGGCAGCGCGAGTTCCACGTCGACGAGCGGGATGAGATGGCCGCGGAGGCGCGCGTCGCCGCCTGGCGCGCTCAAGCCGCGCGACAGCGCAAGCCGCAGCGCCGACCAGGCCTCCGGGCCGAGCGCCATCAGGCCGTTGAGATTCGGCGCGGCGCCTGCCCGCGCCGCCTCGGCCGCAAGCCCCGCAAACGAACCGGCCGCGGCCGCAATGTCGAGGACCTGATCGCCGATCGCCACGCCGACGCGCAACCGCTGGCCGGCCGCGGGCCGAAATACGCCGAACGGCAAATTCTGAATCGGGAAGTCGCTGTCGGGCGCATTGGCAGTTTCGACAAAGCTGCGCCGCGCCGGATCGTGCGTCTCGTTGAGCGCCATGTTTATGTATCGACCGCTGGAAGAAGTTTTCCTGGCGTCATGACCGCCTGCATCAGGATGGCGCCGAGCCGCCGTGAACATGCAGCTCGCGGCGCCGGGCGATGTCGCTGAGGCGACGCTTGCCTTCGGCGTCGATGACGCGCGCAAGCTCGGGGTGATGCGCCATCAGAGTGCGGAAATCGGCAAGATCGAGAACCAGCAGCGTCGACGGCTTGGTCGTGGATACGTTCGCGGTCCGGATCGAGTCGCCGAGCAGGGCGAGTTCGCCAAAGAACGCGCCCTCCCCGAGACGAACCGGCGTCGGCGCAATGTCCACTTCCACTTCGCCGGCGGCGATGAAGTACATGCAGTCGCCGACCTTGCCGCGACGAATGACGGCGGTGCGCTCGGGCACCTCGATGCGGCGCAGCATATGGGTGATTTCCGTGATACCGGCAGGATCGAGGGTCTGGAAGAACGGCACTTTGCTGACCAGGTCCCAGGTCTGGATGAAGTTCCGCCGCCGGCTTTCGGCGGCAAATCCCGTCGCCAGAATGCCGGTCAACAGTCCGAAAGTGGCGATGCCGCAGATCATCACCACAGAGCCGATCAGACGGCCGAGCGCGGTGTGCGGAACCTCGTCGCCATATCCGGTGGTGGTCAACGTCACCACCGCCCACCACAACGCGCCGGGCAGAGTGCCGAACCCGTCGGGCTGGCCCGCGCGTTCCACCAGGTGCATGGCGGCGGATGCGAGCACCAGCACGATCAGGAACAGCACAAAGACGCTCGCCAGCGGCTTGGCCTCGAGCACGAAGACGCGTCCAAGCTGCGCCAGCCCGGGCGAGTTTTGGGCAAGCTTGAGAATCCATAACGACGCCAGCAGCCAGGCCGATTCCGGCGGCGCGCCGCAGAGCAGCGCGATCGGTACCGGGGCTATGCACAACAGGTCGACGATGCCGGACGGCGAGAGCGGCGTTCGCCCTTGGCGCGCCGTGGCCATGCGCACAGCGGCGTCGACGGCGAAATAGGCAAGACAGCACCACAGAACAGCGTTCAGCCACGGGCCCGCCGGGTCGCGCACCTTCGGGACGGTCAACACCGTCATGGCCGAAAGCCCGATAGCCAGCACCAGGTATCGCGCCAGCGCCGACCTACCGAAACGCCGTAGCGGCCCGGCAAAAAAGCCTATACTGGAGGGCACGCCTTTCGCCATAAGGCTTAACCATCCTCCGGGTGGAGCTCGTAGCGCCTTGGCCGGCAGCGCAAGTTACGATGCCGGGGTTCACATCACCAGCCGAAATTGCCAATCTTCTGCGCAGCTGCAGGAAGCGTTAATTGAGGCGCACGGGAGAAGCCGCAAGCGGCGGCAATTTCCGCGGCGCTCGCCAGCGCCGACCTACATCGCCACAATGGGCCGTGCGTCGAGCACCGGCCGCTGCGGCACGACGCCGGCGAATGGCGATCCCTCATTGAACCACGATGCCGGCGCCGGATGGCCCCACAGGGTTTGCCGCCGCGGGTCGGTCAACGACCAGCGGATCGGCGCATGGTCGGGGTCGACGGTGAGATAGTCGGAGGTGAACAGTTCGACCCGGTGGCCGTCGGGGTCGCGCACATAGAGGAAGAAGGCGTTGGAAATGCCGTGGCGGCCGGGTCCGCGCTCCATATTGTCCAGATAGCCGGCGGTCGCCATCACGTCGCAGATGTGAATGATGTCGAGGATGCCCGGCGTCCACAGGCCGATATGGTGCAGCCGCGGGCCGCTGCCGTTGGTAAAGGCAAGGTCGTGCACGTTGCCCTTGCGATGCATCCACACTGCCCAGAGCTTGGCATCGTCGCCGTCGGTCTCGGTATATTCGGTGAGACGGAAGCCCAGTTCGGTGTAGAAGTCGTAGCTTGCCTGCACGTCGGGCGTGAAGCAGTTGAGATGATCGATGCGCTGGATGCGCGCGCCCTGATAGGCGCTGTATTTCTGCAGCATGCATTCGGCTTGATCCATCTGCGCGTAGAGGTCGAGCGGCATGCCGAAAATATCGGCGGTACGCAGCGTCCGGCCCTGATGCAGCAAATCCGGAAATGCGGTCGGCAGGTTGCGGCGGCCGAACCACGCTGCGGCGCGGTCGAGGTCGTCCTCGCTGGCGACCTTATAGCCGAGCGCATAGACCTCGGGCGTCCGGGCGCGGCGCAAGACGATCGAGTGGTGATTGCGCTCCTCGACGCCGCGCAGATAGAGCGCGTCCTTGGTTTCGTCGCTGACCAGAAGTCCCAGGCAATCGACGTAGAAGGCGCGCGACCGCCCCAGGTCGCATACGCCCAGTTCGACGTGACTGGAACGGACAATGCTGAAGGGCGGGTCGAAAACAGGCGCGTGGATCGGCATGATCGGTTGCCGTTGACGGGTGCTGCGCCGACTTCTAACACATCGCGCCAAGGAGACGCGATATGCGCCTGGCGAGCTATCAGCTGCGCGGACGGCCGAGTTTCGGCGCGGTTGTCGACGACGGCATCATCGACCTGCGGGCGAGGTTGAGCCGCTACGCCACTCTGCTCGAAGTGTTTCGTGCCGGGGCGCTCGATCAGGCCGAAGCGGCCGCGGCCGGCGTGCGCGCCGACGTGCCGCTTGCCGAAGTCGAGCTCCTGCCGCCGCTCACCGCGCCGGAAAAGATCCTCTGCATCGGCATCAACTATGCCGAGCGCCAGCGCGACTACGATTTTGCCGAGCGCCCGAAATATCCGAGCATGTTCTACCGGGCGCCCAACTCGCTGGTCGGGCATGGCCAGCACCTGATCCGGCCGAAAGTCTCCACCGAGCTCGACTATGAAGGCGAGATCGCCATGGTGATCGGCCGCGAGTGCAAGCACGTGGCGAAGGAGAACGCGCTGGGCGTGATTGCCGGGCTCACCCTGTGCAACGAGGGCACGATTCGGGACTGGATCCGCCACGGCAAATTCAACGTCACCCAGGGTAAGAACTTCGACGCCAGCGGCAGCATCGGGCCATGGATCGAAACCAACGTCGATCTGACCAAGCCGCTGCATCTCATCGTGCGCAAAAACGGCAAGGTCACGCAGGACGACACCACGGCGAACATGATCTTCTCGTTCGCCGATCTCATCGCCTATATCACCACATTCATGACGCTGAAGGCGGGCGACGTCATTTCGACCGGCACGCCTGTCAAGAAGGAGCCGAAGGCCGATGCGCCGGTCTGGCTCAAGCCCGGCGACGCGATCGAAATCGAGTGTCCCGAGATCGGCGTGTTGCGCAACGCTGTGGCGGACGAGGCGTGACCGCGGGCGGCCGCGCGGCCTGCGTCATCGGCTGGCCGGTCGAACATTCGCGCTCGCCGCTCATTCACCATTATTGGCTCAAGCACTACGGCATCGCCGGCGAATACCGGCGCGAGGCGGTACGGCCGGAGGACTTCGCAGCCTTCATCGGCTCGCTCGCCGCGCGCGGCTATGTCGGCGCCAATGTCACGGTCCCGCACAAGGAGGCGGCGCTGGCGTTGTCGAAACCTGACGAGCGCGCCGGCGCGGTCGGCGCGGCCAACACCTTGTGGCTGGAAGGCGGCGTGCTGCATTCGACCAATACCGACGTCGAAGGCTTCCTGAACAATCTCGACGCCTGCGCGCCCGGCTGGGATCGAGGCGCCGACAAGGCGGTGGTGCTCGGCGCCGGCGGCGCGGCGCGTGCGGTCGTCTACGGCCTCTTGATGCGCGGCGTCGAGCGGCTCGTGGTGATCAATCGCACCTTGCAGCGTGCCGAAGCCTTGCGCAGACAGTTCGGCGCGCGCGTTGCGGTCCTGCCCTGGCCCGAGTTGGGTCCGGCGCTCGTCGAAGCTTCGCTCCTGGTCAATACGACGACGCTCGGGATGCAGCGGCAGCCGCCGCTCACTGTCGATCTCGCACCGCTCCCCGCGCACGCGGCCGTCGCCGACCTCGTCTACGTGCCGGTAGAAACGCCGCTGCTCACGCAGGCCCGCGCGCGCGGGTTGCGCACCGCCGACGGGCTCGGCATGCTGCTGCACCAGGCCGTGCGCGGTTTTGCGCTGTGGTTTGGCGTGACGCCCACGGTAACGGCCGAGCTGCGCGCTTTGATCGCAGCCGACATCGCCAGATAACGGATAACGCCTTTGTGGTTTGCGGCAGCCGATTTCATATTCGCTACCTCTCCTGCGGGGCACCCGACGGGGAAGGGAACGCTATGACGACGAGGCTGGGAAAATTGGCGAGCGCGGGCGCATTTTTGCTCACGCTTGGCACCTCGCTTGCGGCAGCGCAGCAGCCGCAGACGGTGCGCGTGCGCGGCGCGATCGAAACGGTGGACAACGCCACCATGACCGTCAAGGGCCGCGACGGTACGACGGTGGCCGTAAAACTGACGCCGAACCTGCGGATCCGCAGCCTGGAAAAGAAGTCGCTGGCCGACGTGACCCGGGGGTCGTTCGTCGGCATTACCGCCATGCCGCAGCCGGACGGCACCGAGAAGGCGCTGGAAATCCATATTTTCCCCGAGGCCATGCGCGGTACCGGCGAAGGCCACCGGCCGTGGGACCTGATGCCGAAGTCCACCATGACGAACGCCAACGTGGAGAGCGTCGTCGTCGGCCTCGGCGAGCGCGTCTTGACGCTGAAATACAAGGACGGCGAGAAGACGTTCAGCGTGCCGGCCAACGTCGACGTGGTGATGTTCGTTCCGGGAACGGTCGCCGATCTCAAGCCGGGCGAAAGGGTTTTCGTGGCCGCGAAGAAACTCGCCGACGGAACGCTTGAGCCGCTCTTCATCACGGTCGGGCGTAACGGCGTCAATCCGCCAATGTAGCGCTTTGCCGCGGTGACGGCCACTCTTACATCGCAGCGATGACCCCGCGGTCGATTTGATCAACGCCGGTGACGCCGGTCAGCGCCATGGTGACGCTCATCTCGTTGCGCATGATCTCGATGGCGCGGGCGACGCCAGCCTGGCCGCCGGCACCAAGGCCGTAAACGTAGGCACGGCCGCAAAGACAGCCGCGGGCGCCAAGCGCGACCGCGCGGATGATATCCTGGCCCGAGCGGACGCCACCGTCGAACAATACCTCGATCGACGAGCCGACGGCGTCGACGATTGCCGGCAGCGCGGAAATCGAGGACGGCGCGCCGTCGAGCTGGCGGCCGCCGTGATTGGAGACGACCAAGGCTGCGGCACCGCTCTTGGCGGCGATGCGCGCGTCCTCGACATCGAGGATGCCCTTGAGAATGAGCTTCCCGGGCCAGATGCCGGCGATCCATTCCACGTCTTTCCAGTTCATGGCCGCATCGAACTGCTCGGCAGTCCAGCGCGACAGATAGCGGATATCCTGCATGCCGCGGACGTGGCCGGCGAGGTTGCCGAACGTTCTTCTTTTGCCGCGCAGGATGCCCAGCGCCCAGGCCGGCTTGGTGGCGATGTCGACGATGTTTCTGATCCGCAGCTCCGGCGGGACGCTGAGGCCGTTCTTGATGTCGCAGTGGCGCTGGCCGAGGATCTGCAGGTCGACCGTGAGCACGAGCGCGCTGCATTTGGCCGCCGCCGCGCGCTCGATCAGGGAGCGCACGAAGCCGCGGTCCTTCATGACGTAGAGCTGGAACCAGAACGGCTTGTCCACGGCGCCGGCGACGTCCTCGATGGAGCAGATCGACATGGTGGAAAGCGTAAACGGTATGCCCGCCGCCTGGGCGGCGCGGCAGGCCAGGATCTCGCCGTCGCCGTGCTGCATGCCGCACATGCCGATCGGCGCCAGCCCAAGCGGCAGCGACGCCGGCTCGCCGAGCATGGTGGTCGCAGTGCTGCGCTCGGCCACGTCGACGAGAATCCGCTGCCGCAGCTTGATGCGTTCGAGGTCGGCCCGGTTGGCGATCAGGGTCTGCTCGGCGTAGGAGCCCGCCTCGGCATAGTCGAAGAACGCACCCGGCACGCGCCGGCGCGCCTCTTGGCGCAGGTCCTCGATGCAGGTCATGGTTCGCATGGATATTCCCCGGGCCTCGCGCAATGCCGGTAGCGCTTGTTCGATAGCACAAAGCGGCGTCCGGTTCGCGATGGAACGCGCGCCTCGGCGCGTGCGTTTCCGCTGCGACGAGCACCACGACGAACGCCGATGATAGCCGAATGGAACAGGACCCGACCGCCCGTTGCCGATCAGGGCAACTTGGCCCGTGATAGGAAGCGCCAAGCCGAAAGGCGGCGCCAAGAGGAAGAAAAGCGCAGACGGTCCCTCGAGGAAAGGCTGGAACGGGGATTGGAAGATACGTTCCCAGGCTCCGATCCGGTCGCCGTCATCGAGCCTTCGCACAGTGGCTGCGACAAGCGCCAGCTATAAGGCGGGCTTCGGCGGCGCAAGGCCTTGATCACGCTAGCTAATCGGCCGCGGCATGATGGAAAAACGGTTGCCGGAGGCGGTAAGATTATTGAATATTTTTTGAGGCGGAGATCATCCGGAAGGCGCTAATATCCCCGTCGGCAAGGGCAGACGGTGGGGACTCATGGCGCGAAAGTATTTTGGCACCGACGGCATCCGCGGCCGTGCCAACGGGGTGATCACCCCCGAATTGGCGCTCAAGACCGGACAGGCTACCGGGCTCGTTTTCCGCCGCGGCGAACACCGCCACCGCGTGGTCATCGGCAAGGATACGCGGCTTTCCGGCTATATGATCGAGACCGCCCTGGTCGCCGGCTTCACTTCGGTCGGCATGGATGTGCTGCTGCTCGGACCGATGCCGACGCCGGCGGTCGCCATGCTGACGCGCTCGATGCGCGCCGATCTCGGCGTCATGATCTCGGCCTCGCACAACCCGTTCGACGACAACGGCATCAAGCTTTTCGGCCCCGACGGCTACAAGCTTTCCGACGAGGTCGAGCAGGGCATTGAACGGTTGATCGACGCCGACGTTACCAAGCGCCTGGCGAAAAGCCGCGAACTCGGCCGCGCCAAGCGTATCGACGGCGTTCATGACCGATACATCGAGATCGCCAAACGCACGCTGCCGCGCAATCTGTCGCTCGAAGGCCTGCGCGTGGTCATCGACTGCGCCAATGGCGCAGCCTACCGGGTGGCTCCCGATGCGCTGTGGGAGCTTGGCGCCGATGTGGTTGCCATCGGCGTCGAGCCCGACGGTTTCAACATCAACCGCGAATGCGGCTCGACCGCGCCCGATGCGCTCTGCCGCAAAGTGCGTGAGATGCGCGCCGATATCGGCATTGCGCTCGACGGCGACGGCGACCGCCTGGTGATCGTCGATGAACAGGGTCATTTGATCGACGGCGACCAGCTTCTCGCCGTGATTGCGGAAAGCTGGCGCGACGACGGGCAGCTGGCCAAACCCGGCGTGGTCGCCACCGTGATGTCGAACCTCGCGCTCGAGCGGCATCTGCAGTCGCTCAAGCTGTCGCTGATGCGCACGCCGGTCGGCGACCGTTATGTGCTCGAATGTATGCGCGAGCACGGCTACAACGTCGGCGGCGAGCCGTCCGGCCACATCATCCTGTCCGACTACACCACGACCGGCGACGGCTTCATCGCCGCGCTGCAGGTCCTCGCGGTGGTGAAGAAACAGGACAAGCCGGTTTCCCAAGTGTGCCACCGTTTCGCCGCCCTGCCGCAGGTGCTCAAGAACGTGCGCTACCGCAGCGGCAAGCCGCTGGAGAACTCCAAGGTGCGCTCGGTGATCGAGGACGCCGAACAGCGCCTCAACGGCCACGGCCGGCTGGTGGTGCGGCCGTCCGGCACCGAGCCGGTGATCCGCGTCATGGGCGAAGGCGACGACAAGGCCCTGGTCGAGGAAATCGTCGACGGCATCGTCGATGCCTTGACCGATACTGCGGCGTAGTTGCGCGCCGTCCGCTCGTTATCGCGGGCAAGCGGGCGCAATCCAAAGCCGGGTCCGCGATTGCGGCGGAGCGAGCGTTTTCCTACGCGCGCGACTTCAGGAAATGCGCAAATGCCTTCAGCGTCGTCTCGGAAACATAGTGCTCGATACCCTCGGCGTCGGCTTCCGCCGCTTCTGTCGGAACGCCGAGCGCCGAGAGCACGTCGACCACGAGGCGGTGGCGAACGCGCACGCGGTCGGCGAGCGCCTGGCCCTTCTCGGTAAGGAATACGCCGCGGTAGGGGCGCGCGGTCGCAAGCCCGGCGCGTTTGAGCCGCGTGATCGTCTTCACCGCAGTGGCATGCGACACGCCGAGCCGCCGCGCGATATCGGTCGGACGGGCCTCGCCGGCGCTGCCGAGGAGGTCGGCGATTAGCTCGACGTAGTCTTCCAGCAATGCGGTGGACTGCGCCGAGCGGGTCTTGCCGAAGCGGCGCGCCTGCGTTCCTTCGGCGGGAAGCTTCTCCGCCGCCTGTCCGCGCTGCTGTTTTGCCCGTTCCGCCATCGCTCGTTTCACCGCCGATCGGCGCGACGACCCGCGTCCCCGGCCGGCAAGGCCAGAACACACTTTTCCGGCTGTGTCAAAGTATAGCCTACGCCACATAATGTAGTCATTGACCTAATCGGCCGGCATGATTATTGTAGCCGATGCTACATTTTCCGGTAATAGCTTCGTACCCGCTGAAAGGGCCTCTGCCGAAATGGCAAATGCGACCGACCGGACCGGAACTACGCTGTCCGAACGCGCCGTCGCCACGGCGCGCCAGGTGCTGGCCGGACAGCGCGGCGGCTGGCGCGCCTATGCGGTGTTCGCCGGCCCGGCGGTGATCGCTTCCATCGCCTATGTCGATCCGGGCAATTTCGCCACCAACATCCAAGCCGGTGCCAAGTACGGCTACGGCCTGCTGTGGGTGGTGCTGCTCGCCAACGTGATCGCCATGCTGTTCCAGGCGCTGTCGGCCAAGCTTGGGATCATCACCGGCCGCAATCTCGCGGAAATGTGCCGCGACCGGTTCCCGCGACCGGTGGTGCTGGCAATGTGGATCGTCAGCGAGGTTGCCGCGATGGCGACCGACGTTGCCGAATTCCTCGGCGGCGCGATCGGGCTTTCATTGCTTTTACACATGCCGCTGTTGGCCGGGATGGCCGCGACGGCGGTCATAACCTACGGGCTTTTGATGGTCGAACGCTTCGGCTTCCGACCGATCGAGCTGATCATCGGCGCCATGGTGAGCATCATTGCGCTCTGCTACCTCGCCGAGATGTTCATTGCGCCGGTCGATTGGGGTTCCGCGGCCATCCATACTTTCACGCCGCAGATTGCCGATTCAGAAGCGCTCCTGCTCGCCGTCGGCATCATCGGCGCGACCGTCATGCCGCACGCGATCTACCTGCATTCCGGCCTGACCCAGGCGCGGATGCCCGTTCGCGACAACGCCGAGCGGCGCAAGCTGCTGCGCTTTTCCAACCAGGAGGTCATCCTCGCGCTCGCCGTCGCGGGCCTCGTCAACATGGCGATGGTGATGATGGCTTCGGCCGCATTTCACGCCGGTCATCCCGAAGTCGCCGAGATCGAAACCGCGTATCACACGCTGACCCCACTGCTCGGCGCGGGCGCGGCTGCCGTGTTTCTGTTGTCGCTGATCGCGTCGGGAATTTCGAGCTCAACGGTTGGAACCATGGCCGGCCAGATGATCATGCAAGGCTTCGTCGGCTTTCGCATCCCGGTATGGGTCCGCAGGCTGGTCACGATGGCGCCGGCCTTCGTCGTGGTGCTGCTCGGCGTCAACGCGACGAACGCCCTGGTGCTCAGCCAGGTAGTGCTCAGCATCGCGCTGCCGCTGCCGATGATCGCGTTGCTTATCTTCACCAACCGACGCGACATCATGGGCGAATTTGCCAATGGCCGGCTTACCAAGATTGCCGCATCAGCCGGCGCCGCTTTGGTGCTGGCCCTCAATCTATTCCTCATCGCGCAGGCCTTCCGCTGACGGCGGTGGGTCGGAGAATCTTCGACGCGATCAAGGCTGCGGCGGCGGGCACCATCGTGACCGTCGACCACGACTTCCCGAGGCCGGGCACGACCGAGCCGGTCCCCAAGCAAATCTTTCGTCGCGATGGTCGGCAAATGAAGGCTGCGGCGTCGGCTATTGCAAAATAGCCGTCCTTAACGCCTTGGCCGACGATAAAGGCGGTCTCCACTGTCGAGACGAGACCGCCGACGAAAAGCGAGACCGCCGCCAGCGGTCTCGCCATATTTCGTCAGACCGCTTTCAGGTTCTCTGCGGCCGACTTTCCGGTCTTGCGGTCGACAACGACCTCGAACGCCACGCGCTGACCTTCTCGCAGCTCGCGCAGTCCGGCGCGCTCGACGGCGCTGATATGGACGAACACATCCTTGCCGCCGCCTTCGGGCTGGATAAATCCATAACCCTTCTGCGCGTTGAACCATTTCACTGTTCCGTTGCTCACGGGACACTCCTCTTTCGAATCAAGATATGAGCCGTGCCTGAATGCACGACCCGGTTCGCTCGAGATTTTGGTGAAAGATCCTCAGTCAGGCGCGGCTGTCGTCGCTGCGTGGCCTAGTCGTTCGGCCCGAAAACTCGATGCCGTCTTATTTAGCGGCAAGCCGTCTCGTCCGCAAGAGCGGACAACGCGAATACGGATTGCCGATCAGCGCTCGACGCTTGGATGTCACAATCGCTTCACCTTCACTGCGGCACGATCTCGCCGATCAAGCCGGCGTCATATTGCGTGAAAAACAGGCGGCCGTCGGACATGGCCGTCATGCACCGCGCGCCGCTCGCTGGCGTCGGGATTTGGTATTCGCCGATCATGGCGCCGTCGGCCCGCATGCAACCGATCTGATTGGCCGAATTTTCAGTGAACCATAAGTCGCCGCCGCTACCGACCGCGACGCTGCGCGCCGACGCATTTGGCGTCGGGATGGCGAATTCGGTGATGCCGCCGTCGCGCGCGATGCGGCCGAGCGCATTGCCGGCGGTCTCGACGAACCAGATGCTGCCGTCGGGATGCAGCACCATGGCCCGCGGCTGGCTTTGCGGCGTCGGAATCGGGAACTCGGTCACGCGGCCGTCGAGCGTCATGCGGGCGATGCGGTCGCCGCCCGCCTCGCTGAACCAAAGCGCGCCGTCGCGCACGACAATGGACAGCGGCCTGCTGCCCGGCGTCATCTCAGCGCCAAATTCCACGACACGGCCGTCGGGAGTGACGCGCGCGATCCGGTCGGCCTCGCCTTCGGCGAACCAGATATTGCCGTCGGGTCCGAGAACGATGCCGTCCGGACCGGCCTTCGGGGTCGGTACCGCGAACTCGACGACGGCGCCGGTCACGCTGATGCGTCCGACGCGATTGCCCGCTTTCTCGGTGAACCAGAGATGACCGTCGGCGCCGGCGGCGATGCCGACCGGCGCGCTCGCCGCATCGGGCAGGGCAAATTCACGGAATGCGGCGGTACGCGGATCGAAGCAGCCGATCTGGCCGGCCCGATTCTCGCAGAACCACAGATTTCCGTCCGGTCCTTCCACGGCGATATAAGGACCGCTGTCGGGAGTCGGAATCCAGTATTCGCGGAAGACGGCTCTCGGGTGCGATCGAGCAGCAGTCGGGCGCAGCGATCCGCCGGCTTGACTCATGAGGCGATGCCCTTTGCCTTTGCCTTGGCGCCGGCATTCGCGGCCTGCCAGACCCGTGCCGGCGTCAGTGGCATGTCGAGATGCTCGACGCCGAGATCACGCAACGCGTCGAGCACGGCATTGACCACGGTCGGCGGCGCCGCGATCGTGCCGGCCTCGCCGATGCCCTTGATGCCGAGCGGATTGGTGGCGGCCGGAATTTCGACAAGCTCGGATACGATGGGCGGAAAGTCGTCGGCGCGCGGCATGCCGTAATCGAGGAAGCTGCCGGTCATCAGTTGGCCCGTCTCTGCATCGTAAACGATGTTTTCGAACAGCGCCTGGCCGACGCCCTGCGCGACGCCGCCGTGAATCTGTCCTTCGCAGATCATCGGATTGATCGCCATTCCAAGATCGTCGACGGCGGCGAATCGGTCGATGCGGATCGCGCCCGTTTCCGGGTCGACCTCGACCTCGCAGACCTGGCAGCCGTTCGGGTAATTGGGCGCGCCGCCGGGCACGCCGGAATAGGTGCCGACTCCGTCGAGGCCAAGACCGAGCTTCATGACCGGGCCGGCCGGCGCAAAGAACGCGCGCGCCACGTCGCCGATCGACATGCGCTTGTCGGTGCCGGCGACGGTGTAGGTACCCGCCTTGAACTCGATGTCGCCGGGCGCGGCTTCCATCAGCGCGCCAGCCATCTCCTTGCCGCGGGCGATGACCACGTCGGCGGCCTTGCGCAGGCCGTTGCCGCCGACAAGAGAGCTGCGGGCGGCGAAAGTGCCGCGGCCGAATGTGACTTTCTCGGTGTCGCCCTGAATGTAGTTGATCGCTTCGAACGGCACCCCGAGCCATTCGGCGACGAGTTGCGCGAACGCGGTGGCATGACCCTGGCCGTGCGAATGGGTGCCGGCGACGATCGACACCATGCCGCTCGGATCGAACCGGATCTCCATGCGGTCGTTGAACACGCCGCCAAGCTCGATGTAGGGCGTGACGGCGCGGCCGCGCAGCTTGCCGCGGCGGAAGCTCTCCTTGCGGCGCGCGGCAAAGCCCTTCCAGTCGGCGAGCGCAAGGCACTGGTCCATCAGCTTCTCGAACGCGCCGCTATCGTAGGTGTGATGGGTCGGAGTGTGATACGGCAGCGCCTCCGGCTTGATGAGATTGCGGCGGCGCAGTTCGACGCGATCGATGCCGGTGATCTGCGCCGCACGCTCGACCAGCCGTTCGATCAAATAGATCGCCTCGGGGCGGCCGGCACCGCGATAGACCGAGGTCGGCGTGGTGTTGGTGAAAACGGCGTTGGTCCTGATGTCGATGGTCTGCAAATCGTAGAGACTCGGAATGAACATCAACGACCAGAACAACGGCGCCGTGGCCGCTCCCCACCAATAGGCGCCGAGCGCCTGATAGGCGGTCGACCGGATCGCCAGGAATTTGCCGTCGGCGTCGAGAGCAAGCTCGGCATGGACGATCTGGTCGCGGGCATGGTTGTCGCCCAGCAGGCTTTCGCTGCGCGTCGCGGCCCATTTGACCGGCCGGCCGCAGCGCCGCGCCGCCCACAGCACCACAACGTCGTCCGGATAGAGATTCGCCTTCATGCCGAAGCCGCCGCCGACGTCCGGCGACTGCACCCTGACCTTGGTTTCCGGCATGTGCAGTGCCGCCGACACAGCAGTGCGCACGCTGTGCGGATCCTGCGACGTGGTGTAGAGCGTGTATCTGCCGTCGGCGGCGTCGTAGACACCGAGCGCACAGCGCGGCTCGATCGGGTTCGCGGTGACGCGGTTGTTGACCAGGCGGACCGAAGCGACGTGCTTGGCGGCGGCGAACGCCCGATCGGTCGCCGCCGGGTCACCGAAGGCGATGGTCACGCCGATGTTGCCGTTCGGACAATCGTCCCAGATTTTAGCGGCGCCGGGCTTCGCCGCGGCTTCGAGATCGACGAGCGCGGGCAGCGGTTCGTAGTCGATGGCCACCAGTTCGGCGGCGTCGCGGGCCTGCGCTTCTGTCTCGGCAACGACGAAGGCCACGTAATCGCCGACGCGACGGACCCGGTCGGCCAACAAGACCGGCCGCGTGGTGGAAAATCCCTTGGGACCGCCCCACGATTCCGGCATGAAAAACGGCGGAATGCCCGCAACTTTGTCGGTCGCCGCGTCGGCGCCCGTAAGCACGCAGACGACGCCCGGCGCGGCCTTCGCCACCTCAACGTCGACCCTCCTGATCACGGCATGCGCGTGCGGCGACAGCACCGCGACCCCGTAGCATTGGCGCGCCAGGGCGAGGTCGGCCACATACTGACCCGCGCCGGTGGTGAAGCGCTGATCCTCGACGCGGCGGACCGCTTGTCCAATGCCGAATTTGGTCATGACGGTCATGCGCAATAGCCGCCGTCGACCATCAGCGCCGTGCCAGTGGTGTAGCGGCTGCGGTCGGAGGCGAGAAAGCAGACCGCCTGCGCAATCTCCTCCGGCACGGCGTGGCGGCCGAACGGTATCTGCTCATCGAACCATTTGCCGGCGTCGCGCCCGAGCATCTCGCTCAGGCTCTTCTCCGCCGTCCGCATGAACATGTTATCGACCGGTCCGGGATTGACGCTGTTAACGCGAATACGGCGCGAGGCGACCTCCTTGGCGACGCAGCGCATCATGCCCATGAGCGCGTGTTTGGCCGCGACATAGGAGCAGTTGAACGGAACGCCCTTCACTCCGACCGTGCTCGCGGTGATGATGATGCTGCCGCCGTCATTCATCTCCGGGATCGTGTACTTGCAGGCGAGGAAACAGCCACGCACGTGGGTAGCGATGATCCGGTCGAAGAGGTCCTCCGGGTAGTCGGTGACCGGCATCAACGGCCCGTCATTGCCGGCATTGCTGAACAGCACGTCGATTTTGCCGAAGCGCGCGACCGTTGCTCCGACATAGTTGCGGGTCTGAGCGGCGTCCGTGACATCGGCGGCGACGAACGCCGCCTTGTCGGTGCCGAGGTCGCGGACAGTGCGCTCAAGCTTGCCCGGGTCCAGATCCACGAGCATGACATTGGCGCCTTCGGCAAGGAGCGCGCGCACGCTGGCAAGCCCGAGGCTGCCGGCGCCCCCGGTCACGATGCAGGTCTTGCCTTCGACCAGTCCCAAGGCGCCCTCCTCGGCTCACCACCGCCAGGCAGCTTCGGGCGGTTGTGATCCCGCCCCGCTTTTCACGCGGCTGCCCGCCGGCCCGGGATGATAGGCGAGCCGAAGTCATCTCGGAAGACGCAACGGATGCGGGTATTGTTGCGGCGCGGTTGAGCAGTGGGCACAAAGTGCCGTACGCTCATGTCCGTCGCGTGAGCGGCGCAACGACAACAACCCGTTCGACCAACGCCCAGGGAGCTTTCGCATGCGGATCGTCGACCTTTCGGTCGCGCTCAAGGCCGGGATCGCTTCCGATCCTCCGAACATGCTGCCGAGCATCGAATACCGGGACCACCGGGACGGTGCCAAGGAATTCGCCACGACTTTCCCGGGGCTGAAGCCCGAGCAGCTCCCCGACGGCGAAGGGGCCGCGATCGAACGCGTCACTATCACCACGCATAACGGGACGCATCTCGACGCGCCATGGCATTTTGCGAGCACCATGGACGGCGGCAAGCCGGCGCTGACGATCGATCAGGTGCCGCTGGAGTGGTTCTTCTCGGACGGCGTCAAACTCGATTTCCGCACCAAGCCGGACGGCTATCTCTGCAAGGCCGACGACGTCAAACGCGAACTTGACCGCATCGGTTACACGCTCAAGCCGCTGGATATCGTGCTGGTCAACACCGCGGCGGGGACGGCTTACGGGCAACCGAATTTCATCGACAAGGGCTGCGGCATGGGCCGCGACGCGACGCTGTTCTTGACCAGACAGGGGGTCCGCGTCACCGGCACCGACGGTTGGAGCTGGGACGCGCCGTTTTCATTCACCCGCAAACGATTCGCCGAAACCGGCGATCCCTCGATCATCTGGGAAGGGCATAAGGCGGGACGCGAAATCGGCTATTGCCACATGGAGAAGCTCACCAACCTCGAGCAACTGCCGCCGTTCGGCTTCAAGGTATCCTGCTTCCCGGTGAAAATTCACGCGGCCTCGGCCGGTTGGACGCGCTGCGTGGCCTTCCTCGACTGATCCACTCAACGACCGGCGGGCGGCGCGAGCGCGCTCGGGCATGAAGAACGAGCAGCGCGCGAGCGGGTTGGCCGGCGGCGCGACCGCGCTGCGAGAAAAGCAAGGAGAACGCGAATGGACCGATTCAAATTCGGGCCTCGTGACAACGGCATCATTCAGATCGCCTACACGGTCGCCGATATCGAAGACGGAATGCGACGCTATGGCGATCTTCTCCATGTCGGACCGTGGTTCCTGATCGGGCCATTCGTTCCGCCGAAAGGCGTCTATCGCGGCGCGACAACGAAGATGAAGGTGAGCTTGGCATTCGCCTATACCGGCGACCTCATGATCGAACTGATCGCGCAACACGACAACGAGCCGTCGGTCTTTCAGGAGACGCTCAAGGCGCGCGGCCACGGCTTTCATCATTGGGCGATCGGGGCCCGCGATTTCGACAAGGCGACGGCCGAATACCGCTCGCGCGGCTACCAGGAGGTGTTCAGCGACACCGCGCCGGCGCCGTTGCAATGTCGCGTCGTCTATTTCGACACCGGACGCGACCTGCCGGGCATGCTCGAAGTCATCGAGATCAACGCCGCGACGGAAGAAGTCTATCGCCAGATGTACGAGGCGGCCCGGGAATGGAACGGCAAAGACTATATCCTCCATCGCAGTTGAGCCAACTCCCGGCATGAATCGCATGCGCAAGAATCGAAAGCAGCCGCAACGCCAAAGAGCGCGCCGATGAAGATGCACGTTCTCTCCGCCGGCCGCCTGCGCGTAAGCAAGAGCATGTACGACGCGGGCGCGCCGCGCGGCGAAACCCTCGACGTGCCGGTATCGTCCGTTCTGCTGCGGCACAGCCAGGGCAACGTCCTGTTCGACACCGGTTTTCACCCTGCCGCGGCGGAAGATGCCCAGGCCCGCTGGGGCAACCTCGCCAAGGTCATGACGCCGTCCAGCAAGCCCGGCGACAACGTCGTCAACGCCTTGGCCGAGACCGGACTGCGCTGCGACGACATCGACGTGGTCGTCTGTTCGCATCTGCACGCCGATCATTGCGGCTGCAACACCTTCTTCCAACGCGCGACCTTCGTCATTCACGCCAAGGAAGTCGAAGCGGCGCGCGCGCCGGACGCGGCCAAGCTCGGCTACCTGGCGGCCGAATGGGAGCAAGCGGCACCGCTCGAAGTGCTCGACGGCCAACGCGACCTGTTCGGCGACGGCCGCATCGTGCTGCTGCCGCTGCCGGGTCATACCCCCGGCACGACCGGCGCCCTGGTCGCGCTGAATAAGTCCGGCGAGTTCCTGCTTGCCTCCGATACGGTCAGCCTGCGCTCGACGCTCGATACCGGAATCATTCCGCGCAATACCCGCGATCCCGAGGCGCTCGCCAAATCGCTGGCCGAAGTCCGGCGCATCGAGGCGCACGGCGCCACCATCCTGTGCGGTCACGACGAGGCACAGTGGCAGACCTTGCGCAAAGGCGCCGACGCTTATGAGTGACGTGCAGGGCCTCCACGCCCGGCCGAAGATCGTCGGCGCGCGCGTCACACGCGTCGAAGACCCGCGGTTTCTCACCGGGCGTGGCGCCTACACCGACGACCGGCAGGTCGAGCGTGCGTTGCACGTTGCGTTTCGCCGCAGCGACCAATCGCATGCCCGCATCCGCGCCATCGACTGCAGCGCCGCACGCGCCGCGCCCGGCATCGTCGCGGTGCTCACCGCGGAAGACTTGAACGGCCTGGTCAAGCCGCTCATCGCCATGTCACGCATGCCGAACTATTACGCCACGCCGATTTTGCCGCTGGCACGCGGCAAAGTGCGCTATGTCGGCGAGCCCATCGTCGGCGTCGTCGCACAAAGCCGCTATCAGGCCGAGGACGCGCTGGAACGCATCGTCATCGATTACGAGCCGTTGCCGGTCAGCAGCGATCCGGAGGAGGCGGTTCGCGCCGGAGCGCCGCTTCTCCACGAGGAGGCTGGCACCAACGTGCTGGTGAGCCGCGAATTCAAGCGCGGCGATGTCGACGAGGCCTTTGCATCCGCGCATCTGCGCGTCGCCGGCCGCTTCCGCATGCGCCGCAAGAGTGCGGTCGCGATGGAGCCGCGCGCCTGCCTGGCCGAGTACGAGCCTGGCCGCGGCACGCTGACCCTTTATTCAGCCACGCAAATTCCCGGCATCATCCGCGACGCACTGGTTCTCGCCTTCGACATTGCCGCCGAGCGGATACGCGTGGTGGCGCCCGATGTCGGCGGCGGGTTTGGCGGCAAAGGCTCGCTCTATCCCGAGGAGATTTTCGTCTGCGCCGCCGCGCAGCACCTGGCGCGCCCGGTCAAATGGACCGGCGACCGCCTGGAAGACCTCGCCGCCAACAGCCAGGCGTTCGACGAAATCGTCGACGCCGAACTGGCGCTGGACGGCGACGGCCGGATCGTCGCCTTACGCGCCGACGTGATTGGCGATGTCGGCGCCTACTCGATCTATCCGTGGACGGCTGCGCTCGAGCCGGTGCAGGTGGTGAGCTTCCTGCCCGGCCCCTACCGGGTCCCGCACTATCGCGGCCGCGTTCAGGCGGTGGCGACCGCGAAGGCGCCGACCGGACCTTATCGCGGCGTCGGCCGGCCGATCTCGACCTTCGTCATGGAGCGGCTGATCGACATGGCGGCGGCAAAGACCGGCAGCGATCCGAAAGAGATCCGTTTCCGCAATCTCGTCGCCGCCACCGAACTTCCCTACAAAGTCGCATCCGGCATCGTCTGGGACAAATCCGGCTTTCAGGAATGCCTCGAGGCGGCGTGCGCCGCGATCGGCTACGAGGCGCTGCGCCGCAAACAACTAGAAGCGCGCGCCGGCGGCCGCTGGGTGGGGATCGGGATCGCCAGCTATGCCGAACTGACCGGCATCGGCTCGCGCATCTCGGTCGCTCCGGGGATGCCGATCAAGACCGGCACCGAAACCGCCATCGTGCGCGTCGAGCCGAACGGCGGCGTCACGGCCGCGTTCGGCATCGCTTCGCACGGCCAAGGCCTGGAAACGACGCTGGCGCAGATCGTCGCCGAACACCTCGGCGCACGCTTCGACGACGTGCGCATCATCCACGGCGACAGCGCCGCCGTTGCCGGGGCGACCGGCACCTACGCCAGCCGCAGCCTGGTGCTGGCCGGCGGCGCGGCAACGCTCGCGGCGCAAGCGGTGCGCGAGAAGATGCTCAACGCCGCGTCGTACCTTCTGGAAGCCGCCGCCGCCGACCTGATCGCGGCAGACGGAAGAGTCTCGATCGCCGGCACCGACCGTGCGCTGACATTCGCCGAGATCGCGCGCGCCGTTTACGCGGCGGCGGCTTCACTGCCGCCGGAGGCGCGAGACGACCTCTCGGCAACCAAAACCTACGATCCGGTGTTCGGCACCACCACATCGGCAACCCACATCGCCGCCGTGGAGATCGATCCAGAAACCTGCGAAGTCCGCGTCGTCGGCTTTGCCGTCGCCGAGGATTGCGGACGGCTGGTCAATCCGCTGATCGTCGAGGGCCAGGTCCACGGCGGTGTCGCGCAGGGCATCGGCGCGGCACTCTACGAAGAAATCATCTACGACGAGGACGGCCAGATCACGACGGCGAGTCTTGCCGACTATCTGGTACCGTCGGCCTGCGACATACCCAGCATGAACGTCGTACATCTGGAGAGCGCCTCGCCGACAACGCTCGGCGGCTTTCGCGGCATGGGCGAAGGCGGCACCATCGGCGCGCCGGCTGCGGTGGCGAATGCCATCGCTGACGCGCTGTCGCCGCTCGGTATCGAGATCAACGAGCTTCCGGTAACGCCGGAGCGCCTGTTCCGTCTCATTGCAGCAGCCCGACGCCGGACGAAAACGTGAAAGAGCCGACATGGATTTCGGACTGAAGGGAAAGATCGCCTTGGTCACCGGGGCGACCAGCGGCGTCGGGCGCGAAATCGCCCTCGGCCTTGCGGTCGAAGGGGCAAGCGTCGCCGTCAACTACCGCTCGTCGCGGGAACAGGCGCAAGCGCTGGTCGGCGAGATAACGCGCAAAGGCGGCAAGGCCAACGCCTACCAGGCGGACGTCGCCGACTTCGCCGCCGTCAATGCCATGGTCGACGGCATCGTCAAGGATTTCGGCGGCCTCAATATCCTGATCAACAATGCCGGGCTGGCGCTGCGCCGGCGTTTCCTCGAAACCACGCCCGATGACTGGCGCCGCCAGATCGATGCCTGCCTCTATGGTGCGATCCATTGCTGCTACGCCGCCGCGCCGCATCTCGAGGCCGCCAAGAACGGCCGCATCGTCAGCATCATCGGCGATTCGTCGCGGGTCGGCGAGACCGGCTTGGCGATTGTCGCCGCCGCACGCGCCGGAGTGGCCGCGCTGATGAAATCGCTGGCGCGGGAATTCGGCCGGTCCGGCACGACCGCAAACACCGTTTCGCTCGGCCTGGTCGAGACTCCGCACGACAAGGAATGGGTCGACGCCAACCGCGAAAAGCTGGTCAAGCTCTATCCGCTGCGCCGGCTCGGTGTTCCCGGCGACGTGGCGCCGATGGTGGTCCTGCTCGCGTCGCCGCATGGCGGCTGGATCACCGGGCAGGTGCTCAGCATCAGCGGCGGGTTCAGCATGGTCTGACGGCGGACGAACGTGCCGATGCCGAGCTGAACGCGCGCGCCGGCTCAGGCAGGATCATCCGTTACAGACCGCGCGAATTCCTCGCGGCATCGGACTCCTGAACCGTCAGCACGGTCGCCGCCGGAAGCTCGGGCAGGAGATCGGCCGGCGCCGGCTGAGCGACGGCCTTGCGCGGGCCTTTCGGGCCGTGCTGACCGGCCTGGCCGTCGATGGAATTGATGCCGCCGGTGACGATGGCGCCCGGCTCGATCTGCAAGACTCCGCAATTGACATTTCCGGAAACCCGGCAAGTCGAGCGCAGAATCAACAGACCCCTGACGGTGAGCCGCTCGATCACCTTGCCGAAAATCTCGGCGCTCTCGGCGACATTGGTCCGGCCCGTGATGGTGCCCAGCTTCCCGACCACGAGATTGCCGACCGACAAGTCGCCTTGCAGGACCCCTTGGACGATCACCGTGCCGTCGGTCACGACGTCGCCGTGGATCATCACGCCCTCGCCGACGTAAAGCCTGTCCGCTTCCGGCAACCTGTCGACCGACACCATCTGCTGCATCTGCTGCCCTTTTCGGTGCGGATCAACGCCGTGCGGCGCGCCGGAACGCCCGGCGGAATTCGCACCCTCGTTCGTAGCCTACGATCATTGCGTCGGTTTGAACGACCGTTTGCGCCGCCGCCGGCGGTTTTTCCACAGAATACCCGCGGCACGATCGGCCTGGCGCCGCGCCGGCCGGCGTACGAAACGCGCGCGCGCCGTGGATTTTTCCAAATGGCGTATTACCTAAGCTTGAGACGCCGATCCGTCGCAGGGTTTCAAGGGGCTCCCGGGTAATCCCATGGCCGAAGAGCGCATCAACCGCAAGCTGGCCGCCATCCTTGCGGCCGATGTCGTCGGCTATTCCCGTCTGATGGCTGCGGACGAGGCCGGCACGCTCAACGCCCTCAAGCGGCACCGCGAAACCGTTTTCGACCCGGCCGTCGCCGCGCACAACGGCCGCATCGTCAAATTGATCGGCGATGGCACCATCGTCGAGTTCGCAAGCGTGGTCGACGCCGTCAATTGCGCGCTGGCGGTGCAGCGTTCCGCCGCCCTGCCGCCGGATCGGAACGGCGCCCCGTCGTTGATCGTGCTGCGCATCGGCATCAATCTCGGCGACGTCATCATCGAAGCCGACGACATCTACGGCGACGGCGTCAACATCGCCGCCCGGCTCGAGCCGCTCGCCGAACCCGGCGGCGTCTGCATCTCCTCGATCGTCAACGAGAGCATCGGCAATCGCATCGACGTCCGCTTCCAGGATGGCGGCGAGATGACGGTCAAGAACATCGACCGGCCGATCCGGGTGTGGCGGTGGCATCCGGGCGCGGCGCTGGCGCCTTCCGCCAATGGCAACGCGGCAGAGCATGCGCCGAAGCCGGCGACCGCGTCGATCGCCATCCTGCCATTCACCAACATGTCGGGCGATCCCGAGCAGGAATATTTCTCCGACGGCATCAGTGAAGACATCATCACCGACCTGTCGAAGATCGCCGGCCTGACGGTGATCGCCCGCAATTCGAGCTTCACCTACAAGGGCCGCGCCGTCGACGTGCGCACCGTCGGCCGCGAACTCGGCGTCAACTCGGTGCTGGAAGGTTCGATTCGCCGCGCCGGCCAGCGGGTACGGATCACCGCGCAGCTCATCGACGCCGGGAGCGGCGCGCATCTGTGGGCCGACCGCTACGACCGCGACCTGACCGACATATTCGAAGTCCAGGACGACGTCACCCACCGCATCGTCGACGCGCTCAAGGTGACGCTGAGCCCGGCGGAGCAGGCGCCGCGGAGCGAGGCGAAAGCATCCGACCTCGAAGCCTATGAGTTGACGCTGCGCGGCCGCGAGCTTCTGCTCGGACGGACCAAGACCCGGGAGTCGTTCGAACAGGCCAAGAAGCTCTTTCTGAACGCGATCGAACGCGATCCCAACTACGCCAAAGCCTACGCGGCTCTCGGCTTCGCCTACATGTTCGACTACCAGAATCGCTGGAGCGACGATCCGGACAGCTCGCTGCCGCGGGCCAGGGAATACGCTGAACTCGCCGTCCGGAAGGACCCCAACGAATCGTTGGCGCACGCCATCGCCGCGGTCGCCGCCACCTTCCAGCGAGATCTCGAGCGGGCGCGGTCGGAGATCGACATCGCGCTGTCGCTCAACCCGAACATGGCGATGGCCTACAACATCCTCGGCGGCATCCACCTCTACCTCGGACGGCCGCTGGAGGCGATTCCGTTGATCGAACGCGCCATGCGCCTCGATCCCGCCACCAACTCGCAATTCATTCACTTCCTCGGTATGGCCAACCTCCTCGCCGGCAAGTACGAGACGGCGGCGGCTCTGCTCCGGGAGCGCATTCTTCTGGTGCCGAACACGGATTTTTCCCGTGCGCTGCTCGCCTCCGCGCTCGGCCATCTTGGCGAGCTCGACGAGGCCCGTCGCATTTGGCACGAGCTGAAAGACATCAACCCGAAATATTCGTTTGCCGAGCACATTGGCCGCTTGCCCTTCAAAAAGGCGGAAGACGCCCACCGCATTACCGACGGTCTGGCGAAAGCCGGCTTGCCGGACTGACCGACCGCAACCGCCGGGAAGAGCGCGGCTCGGTGCCGTGGCCCGGCACCGTTCTCGCAAGGGTGCGGTGGATTCTCCAAGCCATGCATCCGCAACGTAGGACCCTTCATTCTGCCCCGGCATGGCGGCGCCTCAATGAACGAAATTCGATGGCGGATAGCGCCGCAACAGCCATTCGCTGTGCGTCGCCGGCGGTAGTCGCCGCGGGCCGCCGCGCATGACCTCTTCGTAGGCGTGCTGTTGCAGTTCCGGCGGCATCAGCGGCCAGCCGCGAGGAAGGCACGAAGCGGCCTCGCCCGCGCATTGTTTGTGCCGCCGGCAATAGCCGTGCCCGCACGCGCGCCACAGCGGCAGCGATTCCGCGTAGAGGCGCTTGATCGCCGTGAACGCGGCTTCCTGCTGCGCCGCCTGCTCGTCCGGCGTCGATCGCTTGAAGAACAGCCCGCGCCGGCTCGATTTTCTTTTCCGCCGTTTCCGCACGCGTCTGCCTTTTCCCGTCATTGCGAGGAGCACCGCGACGAAGCAATCCAGAGCCGAGCCGCCGGACTTTAATTGCTTCGCTCCGCCTGCGATGACGACATGAAATATCGTTCCGGCGGCGCAAACCTGAATCCCTCATCCTGAGGCGGCCGCCAAGCGGCCCTCGAAGGATGCACGCTACGGCACTCTCCCCGCGTGCGGGGAGAGAAAAAGGAAAATCCTTCTCGCGGCGCGCATACGCCCGAGCTTTGCCTACGACGACATAAGAAAAACGAAGCGGCCTCTGCGAGGCCATTCACCGAAGCCCATCTTAAAGGGGGGCTTCCGGCACGAGCGCATGATCCCGAAAAGCTTGCCCTCGGACTTGATCCGGGGGTGGCGTCCGGTTTTCGGACAAGATCATGCGCCACGAACGCATGATCCCGAAAAGTGGCGTCCGGTTTTCGGACAAGATCATGCGAACGAACGCATGATCCCGAAAAGTGGCGTCCGGTTTTCGGACAAGATCATGCGCAGAAAAGGGAAGCGGAGCGCCGAGAGGCGCATCCAACCATGGCCGTCCCTTACTCTCTTCCCTCCCCCCTTGTGGGGGAGGGTTGGGAGGGGGGCGGCAGCGCGTCTTGCGATGACGCGCTCGCCTTTCGGCGCTCCACTGCGGCGCTTGCCGGAACGAGCGAACGCTCCAGCTCAGCCCAGGCCGCGCTTCACGCGAACAACAGGATGCGGGCGTTACCCGCGCCGTCATTCGCGCTTAAGCCAAGCACCTGGCGCTCCGGTCATAGTGCCGGAGGGGCATGGCAGTGGCATTTGGCGGTTTGCATTTCCGCAAACTGCGTCCACTGTTGTGATGCCCGGACCGCCCGGGAGCGCGGTGACGAACCGCGCCCGCAGGAACCGCACCCGCTCCGCTTCAGGGATCGTCTCGAGAAGCGTCCCTCATGATTCGATGAGCGGGATGGGTTGCAGTTATTGTCATTGCGGCGGCGAAGTCAAAGAGTTTGAATTTTTATCGATGAATCAGGATGTTTCGCGCCGCGCGTTTTTCTGAAAGAGCCCGCCGCGCGCTTGATTCGCTGGTGGTGCGTAGTGCGTAGGGCGTAGGGCGGATTAGCGAAGCGTAATCCGCCATCAGGCAGTTATGCAAACGGCGTTGTGCTGCTAGGTTTGCCGCATGCCCAACTATCGTCGCGCCTTTGTTCCGGGCGGATGCTGGTTCTTCACGGTCAATCTGCTCGAACGAAGCCAGACATTGCTGGTCGATCACATCGACGTGCTGCGCGCCGCGTTCGACAAGACAAAGGCCAATTATCCGTTCGAAATCGAGGCAATTGTCATTCTGCCGGATCACTTGCACGCAATCTGCAGTTTGCCGCCCGATGACGCCGACTTTTCGACGCGGTGGCGGCTGATCCGAACGCAGTTCGCAAAGGCCTTGCCAAAGCGAGAGCGGCGATCGGTCGTCCGCGAGAAGCGAAACGAACGCGGCATCTGGCAGCGCCGCTTTTGGGAGCACCTTGTCCGCGACGACGCCGATTACGCACGGCATGTCGAGTACTGCTATTTCAATCCGGTCAAGCACGGGTTGGTTAGACGCGTTCGGGATTGGCCGCATTCGTCGTTCCACCGTGACGTTCGACGCGGCTTGTTTCCGCTCGATTGGGCGGGGGATATGAATACAAGCGGCGAATTTGGCGAACGGCGCATCGTGTAGGGCGGGTTAGGCGAAGCCGTAACCCGCCATGCGATTCCGCCGGAAAGATGAAATGGCGGATTACGCTTCGCTAATCCGCCCTACGGGCTAATCAGCTTCGTAGGGCGGGTTAGCCGGAGGCGTAACCCGCCACGCGATCAGGCGGAAAGATGAAATGGCGGATTACGCTTCGCTAATCCGCCCTACGGGCTAATCAGCTTCGTAGGACGGGTTAGCCGGAGGCGCAACCCGCCGCGCGATCAGGCGGAAAGATGAAATGGCGGATTACGCTTCGCTAATCCGCCCTACGGGCTGTTCCGCCAACGTGCGGCGCACCGCGGCTTCGATCTTGTCGGCGTCCGGGGTGATGAATTGCTCCAGCGGCGGACTGTACGGCACCGGCACGTCGGCGCGAGCGACGCGCGCAATCGGCGCCCTGAGCGACCAGAAGCCGCGCTCGGCGACCATGCCGGCGATCGAAGAAGCGAGCCCCCCGGTCAGCGGCGCCTCGTCGGCGACAACCAAGCGTCCGGTCTTGGCGACGGACTGCAACAGCGTCGCCTCGTCGAACGGCGCCAGCGAGCGCGGATCGACGACCTCGACCTCGATGCCCTCGCGCGCCAGCCGCTCCGCCGCGGCGAGCGCGTAATGCACCATCAGCGACACGGCGAGCACGGTGACGTCGCGGCCCGCTCGTTTGACGTCGGCGCGGCCGAGCGGCAGCGGCGCGCGCTCGAACGCGGCCGGACCCTCGATGCCGAGCAGCCGCGCGTGGTTGACGACCAGCGTCGGATTGGGGCTCGCCATGGCGGCGCGAACCAGGCCGTAAGCGTCCGCCGGCATCGAAGGCGCGACGATTTCGAGGCCCGGCACGTTCATCAGCATGGCGTGCGGAGAGTGGCTGTGCTGCGCGGCGCCGGCGCCGCGGACGCCGTGCAGGAAATGAAACGTCACCGGCACATTCAGGCGGCCGCCGGTCATATAGTGCGCGACGGCCGCTTCGTTGGCGATCTGCGACCATGCCAGATAAGAGAAGCTCGCGGTGCCGAGATCGACGAACGGGTGCGCCCCGGCCATGGCCGCGCCGGTGCCGAGCGCGGCGACGGCGGCCTCCGAGGTCGGCGGATCGATGACGCGGTCGGGGAAATCCCGGCGGATGCGGTCCATCATTTGCCGCTCCGGACCTAAGCCCAGCACGTAGCCGCCGATGATGCTGGCGCGCGGATCGGCGGCGAGCCCGTCGTGCAGCGCCTCGACGAAGGCCGCCGCGAATGTTGTCGTTTTGGTCATGACGCCCGGCCCGCGAACAAATCGTCGAGCGCGGATTGCGCCGGCGGGAACGGACTAGTCAGGGCCTGCTGCACAGCAGTCTTCATCTGCTCGCGAATTTCCGCGTCGTAAAAGCGGATGCGGTCAACCGCCCCGGTTCCCTCGCCGGCAAGCGTGCGGGCGAGCCGCAGCACCGGATCGCGATAGCGATACCAGTCGGCATGCTCGCCTTGCATCGGCACTTCGCCGATCGCCATGCCGATGTCGGTTTGGCCGGTGACCAGAGCCGGCCACAGCGGATTGCTGCCGGCCCAGCGTTTGGTGACGCACTCGATGAAGACCGGGCCGCGGCCGTCGCGGCACTTGGCGATCGCCGCCGCCGCGGCCGGATGGACTGCGTCCACGTCGGCGCCGTCGACGCGGACCGCCTCGATGCCGAGCGCCTTCGGGATCTGCAGCAGGTCGGCGCCGCCGGCGTGGACCAGGGTCGGATAGCCGCCGCGCGCGGCGCCCCAGGCCTCGGCGCTGTTGTTCTCGCAGACGAACAGGACCGGAAGCTTAAGCAGCGCGGCGACGTTCATGGCCTCGTAGCTGACGCCCTCCTCCAGCGCGCCATCGCCGAAGAAGGCGGCCGCAACCGACCCGTCGCCGTTCTGCTTGCAGGCATAACCGGCGCCGACCGCAAGCGAGATGCAGCCGCCGACCACCGCCGAGGTCGAGATGAAGCCGAGCGACGGATCGCTTAAGTGCAGCGTGCCGCCGCGTCCGCCGTTGAGCCCGCCTGCGCGGCCCAAAATCTCCGCCAACGCCGCCGCCGGGTCGGCGCCGCGCGCGATCAGGTGGCCGTGGTTGCGATGGGTGCTGGCGAGGCGGTCGCGGGCTTCAAGCGCGGCGATCACGGCGGCGCCGGTCGCCTCCTGGCCGATATAGATGTGGAAGTGTCCGGTGAATTTGCGGTCGGCCGAAAGCGCGAACACCGCCTCCTCGAAGCGGCGCATCCGCAGCATGGTGCGCAGCAGATCCCAATGGCGTGCGGCGGTTTCCTCGCCCGGCATTCATTCCTCCCGCTCGGGCCGGTGCGCGTTGCGCGCGCTGTCCCCCGCTTATCCGTATCAAGATTTTTGGAGCGTGGCGCTCCCTACGGGAATCGAACCCGTGTTTCAGCCTTGAGAGGGCCGCGTCCTAGACCGCTAGACGAAGGGAGCCTTGAACCTCGCATAGACCCGATGGCGCAGGCGCGCAAGCGCGTCCGGCCCCTCACGGCTCCGTGGCAAACCTGATGCGTCCGGTCTCTTTCAACGTCTTGATGTCGAAGGTGCGAATCTCGGTCGCGCCGCCAATATCGAGGGTCACCACGATACGGCCGTCGGCGACCGAACTGCCGACGACGCGCGCCCCCCGCGGCAGCGTGATGACGGCATCGGCCGGCGCTCGACCGACGCCGCCTGTGCGGTAAACACGATAGCCGATCACGCCGACCACCGCGGCGATGGCGATCAGCGTGGTCAGGCCCGATATGAGCATCATCCAGCGCACCCGCGCGGCCAGCCCGGCCGCGGTTGCATCGCCTTCGGTTGGCGCAGCGGCGGCGCCTTGCGGAGCTTCAGGGTCCCGCTCGCCACGCGGTTCGGCAGGAACTAACTTGACCATTCAGATGACCAAAGACCTTGCGACGGCTGCGACGGAAAGATCGATCAGTGTCGCGCCCAGCGAGGCGGGCGCGCGGCTCGACCGCGTGCTCGCCGCCCATATCGCCGAGCTTTCGCGCACCCGGCTCAAGGCACTCATCGAGGCCGGCGCCGTGACGGTCGAAGGCCGCACGATCCGCGATCCCGGGCATCGCGTCAAATCCGGCGCCGCGATCCATATCGACATTCCCGAGCCGGCGCCGGGGAAGCCCGCGCCCGAGGCCATGACCCTCAATGTCGTCTACGAGGATGCCGACATCATCGTGATCGACAAGCCCAAAGGGCTCGTCGTTCATCCCGCCGCGGGACATTGGACCGGCACCCTCGTCAACGCGCTCGTTGCCCATTGCGGCGACAGCCTTTCCGGCATCGGCGGCGAGCGGCGGCCGGGCATCGTGCACCGGCTCGACAAGGACACGACCGGGCTCATGGTGGTGGCAAAAAACGACCGCGCGCACCGCGCACTGGCGGCGCAGTTCGCCGGGCACGGCCGCGCCGGCGGTGCCTTCGAGCGCGGCTACCTCGCCTTCGTCTGGGGCGCGCCGGACCGGCCGCGCGGCACCATCAATAAGCCCATCGGCCGGCACCAGGTCGCCCGGGATCGCATGGCGGTTCGGGAAGACGGCCGCGCCGCGATCACCCATTGGGAAGTGCTGGAGCGCTTCGGCGGGCACCGTGGAACCAAACCGTCGGCGAAGGGCGGAGCCCAGGATCGTCCGATAGCGAGCCTCCTCGCCTGCCGGCTTGAAACCGGCCGTACCCATCAAATTCGCCTGCATCTGGCGTCAATCGGCCACCCGCTGCTCGGCGACACCGTCTACGGGGCCGGTTTCCGCACCAAGGCGAGCTTGTTGCCCAACGGGGCCAAAACCGCCCTCGAAGCCCTTGGCAGACAGGCTCTGCATGCCCATATACTGACGATCGAGCACCCCGCCACCGGTAAAATCCTGCGATTTCGGTCGGAACTGCCGGCCGATCTTGATCGTTTGCATAATGGACTGGCGGCCATGCGGGCTGCATCTGGCAGTCCTTAAGCTCTTAGCGGCGCAACAAATTCCCGGTTTTCCGCCGACGCATCACGGCCGCGTCGCGGCGATGTTACGGGGTCTTAACTTCCACTGACCCGATTCGGCCGTGTATACGGTTCATGTTGCGGGTGCGAGATATTGAGACTTCCGCCGTCGGCTCGGGAAGCGACGGCACCATCCGTCTGCCGCATGTGCGGGGGCGTCACGTTTAGGAGGGCGCTGTCATGGCCCAAACTGCAGCCTTGCCGGTTCTGTCGGGTGAAACCGGCCTGACCAGGTATCTGGAAGAAATTCGGCGGTTCCCGATGCTGGAACCGCAAGAAGAATACATGCTGGCCAAGCGCTGGCGCGAGCACGGCGACCGCGAGGCCGCCCACAGGCTCGTCACCAGCCATCTGCGTCTCGTGGCCAAGATCGCCATGGGCTACCGCGGCTATGGCCTGCCGATCTCGGAAGTCATTTCCGAAGGCAATGTCGGGCTCATGCAAGCGGTGAAGCGCTTCGAGCCGGAGAAGGGCTTTCGGCTGGCGACCTATGCCATGTGGTGGATCAAAGCGGCGATCCAGGAATATATCCTGCGTTCGTGGTCGCTGGTGAAGATGGGCACGACCGCCAATCAGAAGAAGCTGTTTTTCAATCTGCGCAAGGCCAAGAGCCGGATTTCCGCGCTTGAAGAGGGCGACATGCGCCCCGACCAGGTCAAGCTCATCGCCAAACGGCTGGGCGTGACCGAGCAGGACGTGATCGAAATGAACCGCCGGCTCGGCGGCGACGCCTCGCTGAACGCGCCGATCCGCGAAGACGGCGATTCCGGCGAGTGGATGGATTGGCTGGTCGACGACAGCATCAGCCAGGAAAGCCGACTCGCGGAATCCGAGCAGTCGGAGAACCGGCACAAGGCGCTGGGCGAAGCGCTCACCGTGCTCAACGATCGCGAGCGGCGAATCTTCGAGGCGCGGCGGCTTGCCGACGAGCCGATTACGCTCGAAGAACTCGCCGACGAGTTTGGCGTCTCGCGCGAGCGCGTGCGCCAGATCGAGGTCCGCGCCTTCGAGAAAGTGCAGAAGGCGGTGAAGAACACCATCGCCGCCATGGAAACTCCGGCAGCCGCTGCTGCGGTGGCGGCCGCGCACTGACGTTCATCAACCGGCGAGCTGAGCGAGCGACGCTTCGGCGCGCCGCTCCAAGATGACGGCGCCTTGCTGCCTGGCGATATCGCGCGCGGCCGCAAAAGCGCGCCGCGCGTCTTCCTTGTTGCCACGGTTGACTGCCAGCAGACACTCTCCGCGCAAGCGATAGATTTCCGGCTGATAGAAGCCGACGCCGGGTTCGTCGATCGTGGCGATCGCGCGGTCGAGATGAGCCATCGCGTCAACCGGCCGGCCAGCGGAGAGGAGAATGTCCGCCGCGACGCCGAGATAGTACTGCGGCAATG